>Ga0247734_1001254_pt1 | contig 19590 bp, 17 predicted proteins | sample UWRJL103311B2_FD_180933 | JGI IMG/M metagenome (GOLD analysis project Ga0247734, IMG submission 180933) | Plant litter microbial communities from Arlington Agricultural Research Station in Wisconsin, United States - UWRJ-L103-311B-2 | ecosystem: Environmental > Terrestrial > Plant litter >... | reverse complement strand
CTCAAAAGCCTCTCAATTATGTCACAAGCAAGGCCCGTATCTGGCTGCTCATATAAATTCACATCCCCATCAAGATGGAGGTTGAACTCAAGCTGCGTAGAGTGTACAAATTCAAGTGGCGTAGTATAGCAAAAGTTGTCACGGTACAGGGCTAAACCTTTGGAAGTCATGTCACGAACTAGCCACTTGCCTTCCAGACCTGGCATTAAGTTATTGGCGAAATAACTGCCTTGGCCATCATATGATTGATAGCACACCATATAATTTTGCATCTTCTGCGTGCTAGAGTTCAATGAGACACTTCGCTTCTGAGGCCGAATGTATGGCGCTCTAGGGGCCCAACTGTAACCCCTAATCTCAAGTCTTGAGACACTAGAAATAAGGAATCCAGTGCGAACGCCTTTCTGCGATTTCCAGATATTGCTAGCTGATTTCTCGCCTGATAGGTTATTTAGGAGACCCCAAATGATGACCGCATCAGCGGGTCGAGATGTATGTCGTTTATTAAGGAGGAAGCCTGCATCTTCGATGCAAATCTTTTGAACATTATCAGAGGGGAGGAGATGCTGGGCGCTGCCAAGGAGAACAGCAAGGTCGATTGCTCCTTGATTAAGAATTGTGTGAAAGAGAGAGGTAAGCGGTATCATTTTGTTATCGCCGCAGAGAATGTTGATGTTATTTCTGCCGCGAATCGCTTCCAGCATTGTCCAGGCTCGAACATTCCAGTCGCAAACGAGGAGAATGGACAGGAGTGTCTCTAAGGTTTCGATGTTAGACGTAGAGAGGTCAATGGTTTCCAAGTCAGCATCACTGATTAGTACAACTTTACTTGTGGCGAATACAGTGTTTATTGTTCCAATAGCTTCCATGCGAAGATCTCGCTCACTGGGAACACATGTTGAGTCGATCCAATAGGAATCGCAGTTGCATGCTTGGGCTAAGAAGGAGTACTGTTTGTGCAGGCAAGTATTAATTCCTTGCTCTGGTCTTCCACCTTGGCCATGGCTCCAAACGTGAGAGACTGCCATGGTCTTTTGAGATGCTCGACAGTACTGCAAAGAGCTTTCGGACGTGTCAAAATGAACTGCTCGCGCCCCTTCATAACTGCGGTACGACTTTTCCGACCAGCCTATTTTCCCGCAATTGCCATTGCAAGAAGGTACATGCTTAGACTGTGACAAGGTTTCTGCGCCTGTGAAACGTTGGCAGGATTCTAAATAATTTCCTTCGCAAGTAAGATCTGATCCATCATTGCAACGACCTGAGCGCCGCTGAAAATGCGATTCAAAGCGGATGAGCATTGTTCGAAAATCCAAACCCAATGAAGACCTGTTCGTTCTGAGAATCTGAAATGCCCAATTACACATATACTCGATACCATCACCTCGATAATCACCTGAGTCAAGTTCCTCCAGTCTCTTGATACCTTGAATAGCGAACAAGGAGCTCCACTCAGCTGAACAACCTTGCTGAAGCTGCACTTGGAGGAGATAATAGAAGTACAGCATCACACAGCGCTGCCATACCGTCCAAAGAAATACCTTTACTATATCGCGACCTTGCTTGTGACCTTCCTCAACTTCGGGAAACAACACTTCTCTCAACGCTTGGACCGAAGGCGTGGGATCCGAGAAAGGCCGCGCGAATTTAAGTGACGCTACCGAATCAAGATACTCGAACTCGTTAATGAGATCAGCTAGCATGTTAATATACGCTAGAAAGTCACGCGCAAACACGATATTCGCAGTCGTCCCTTCCTGAGCAACTTTTATGGCAAGAATAACAAAATTCGTGTCGACAAAGTTGGTCACATAGAGATTCGCCCATACAAGATCTTGCACGTCTGATAATTTACCAAGAATTGTTTCGGGGTCGTAGGCTTCGTCGTTCAATGCCCGTGAGCCGACTTGGTGACGGGCTTCTGGGAGGACATATTTGTTCGCCCACTGACCGTCCCGGATGCCATCCCAGAAAGTCCCCCCACTGCCTGAATTAATAAATGGCAACGCAAATAACCTCTGGGGCAAAGTCGGAAGGCGCCTAATAATATCAAGTACGGACCGTTTCCCTTCAAAGGGCGGCGGCGTTTCACATGAGGACAAAGCACTAGGGTAGCTATTTAGTGCTTTCGGAAGAAGGGTCGTAAGATGGATATCCAGAGAGGAGAAATGATTTTCTGGGTGTCGCACGACTTTTAGAAATGGGGTGCAAAATTCCCTCAGTTGCCAGGTTCGCTCGTCCTCGTCGATCACGGTAGAGAGGCAGTGCGAGAGACTGAACGTTCCTCGGGGTGCGATACACGCCGCTACAACCTCGCAAGGAAAAAAGAGACGGGGTCCTGTTGAACCAGACATAATGTATTGTGACTGGACACTAGGGATGAAAGATTAAGGCAGTTTAGACGTAGAGTGCCTACCTGGCTAATAATACATCAAATGTGATATGAGCTAGCTATTCTCCGTCTCAAGACTTTGGAGTGGATGACAGCCGCGAATATAAACATGTTACACTAGGAACGGAGAAGAGGCTACGGTACTCCGCAAGGTCTCTCACATACTAACGCCATAACGCAGTGAGCGTGGCGGTGCATTGCTGTGCTACATTGTCTTCGCTTATCGATCTCCAAATGGTCGTGATGGTCGTGTTCAGTCTCATGTGGAAATACTAAGCGAGGTAGATATCGACCATCAAACATTCGGATGGACTTGATCACCGCCTAGGTTTTTGAAGGCACGTAACATTTATCTAGATTCGGTATATTTCATAACAAACTCGATAGTTCCAGGGTTTTCTTCTTTCCAGATTGGTGTACAAAACTAGGTGCGTTCACTCAAATCACATTATCGACATTGGTCTAATCCAAGATAATTAAGCTTACTTTGACGAATGTATGACAATAGACTCTGCTACTGCATGGTCTCTCAGGATTATCGCCATTGAAATGATATAAAATGGCACCCCCCCCCCCCCCCCCCCCCCCCCCGAGGGGGGAGACGGGAGCTTCGTCTCGAGCTTCATTTCGATCGAAGTTGGGACGACAGCACTGTGCCTTTCTATGCATCAGAAGTTTATTATTTGCTTTGAAATCTTTCCGTAATGCAAGTCCTGGAAATATATAACAAATCTAACTAACACCAAACAAATCCTTCGATTGACTCTCTGAAGGTACACAATCCTCCGACCGCATGTTTCGTTTGCCACTTCTCCAATATCCGTATCTAGTAGTAGATATAGCAGTACATGAGATTAAGAAGCTTTGTAGAAGATCCTTTATAAGGCAAGGAAATTAGCAACGCCGATAGCACCAGCTAGTGCCCATACTGCCATATTCCTCGGGTTAAGACTGCCAGCCCCACCTGTAGGCTTTGCACAAGCCGTTGGGTTGGAGATCTTCTCAGCACCCGCCGTAATCATAACATCGAAGCGATTATAACGCAAGCCGCTCAATGTTTCGACCGCTGACACAGTTGTTGATATAGGACCAACCGTTACACCCCCAGTAGCTGTACACGTAGCAGCAGTCGTCCCAGCTAGCTTACATGTTTCTCCCAGATTGCCCGTAACATCCTTTCCTAACGTGCTCGTCGCAATAGCGGTGGAAATGGCGTAGTTAGAAGGCCCCACGGTCATTGTGGCAATCTAAAAACGTTTAGTCAGTTTTGTTTACTTGAATGGTAGGATGAGCATAAAAACATACCAGGGCGTTAGGTCCGCAGGCAACTAGAGTCGCTAGCCCTAGCGAATCAAGAAGACTGGATTCTACTACTGGTCCTTTGGTACATTGAAGCGCGTATACAGTTGTTTGCACACAAGCTGAAACTATGGACGCAGCGTATTCATAATTATCGTGCAGGGCATCTATGAAGACGTTCACAGTGGGTCCTGTCGCGGTATTGGTTGTGATATTATCAACTCTAGCGTTCAGGATAGGGTTGCGGCTATCATGATCGATTCTTGGAGTGAGCCCAGAATGGACAAATTCACTCAGACCTGGGAAGTTTGCTGTGCCGAGAGCATAAGCCATTTTGAATTTTGATAGGTGAATTCGAGTCTAAGATGTTTGGTTTGTAAGTTAACGAGTTTGACCTAAAACTTGAGAGGTCAACGATCATATATGATAATTATTAGAAGTCACTGTGCCGTTTGTTGTCTAATCATGATAATATATGACCCCTGGGGGTGCATTCGTTTGTTGGAAAATGTGAAATTGCTCTATTGAGAACCCCTTGCATTGTTGTGGACCCCTTACCTTGACAGGCATCTCGGTGTAGGAGATACGACCTTCGCACGAGGTACCAGGTACCAGCCCTTGTATTAAATTCATGGAAAAGTGCAGACTTACAATCCTTACCAAACAACAGAGCAATCATCATTACTCCGCCATTGTTGGTGGCGGTGGCACATCCACTATATAGTTGAGTGTAGCCGCTGATATGACCACAGCTGAGGAGAAGTGACCCAATTAACCTGGTCGACGCTGATATCTAAACTAACAGTTGGAAATCCGAATGTTGCTAATAAACTCGTAGAAGCCAATAGCATTTCAACATCGCGTTTCACAAAATTTGTGGCTAATTTACGGAAACAGGGGTGGAGTTGGATTAACAAACATTCCAACCACCATACCAACACGAGAATTGACCACCATAAATTAGTTACTCCTACAACCAGAGCCAACATATATGCGGATAATTTGCCCCTACGGGAAGATTGCAGATTTTTTTTTAGCTGCTATCTTTTTGACCTAAAGCATTGCGGTGTCTTGGATGACTTTGTGACTAAACTTAAGCTCTTCAGAGAAGCAATTAGATCTTTAAGCGGCAATTGTTTTCGAGTAGCGGGCCATATCTTTGGGTACAATCCTCAACTTTAATTTCAATTTCAACTCCCATTAAAATAAAACGTGGCTACGAATATAGAAAGCTTTTGCACTACCAGCAACCGTTCATTGATTGTGAGATGATACTACCAATATCATGCATTTCACGCCTTCTGCAATCACAAACTCAGCAGTTACGGCACAGCGTAAGATCAAAACCATGATATGGCACGATCTGACCGATAGGAATTTAAAAAACCTCATGATGTAAAGTTTGCTAATGAACCTGGTGGCCGTAAGATATGCCAATGAGCCCTGAACTACCCTGAACTGGGACCAAGCAGCTGCACTGCCACGACTAACAATTTTTCTTTGTACCAAACGGAACGAAGACCTTCTTGTTGTCCTTCATATTCAAAGTGACCTCTGTAATTGGCACCCCACGAAGTCTGTTCCAACCAATACTCACAGTAGGAAACTGAAGATCATGCTCATCGCGGTGCGCCACAATCTTTTCCCCATTCTGCTTATCCAGGTCGCCAACTGTCTTTAGGTCGAATTGTCCGAAGATACCGCTAGGCTGCTCATAAAGCTTGAAGAACGGATAACCGTGTTTAGCGTACACCTTTGCCGATATAGGAGTCTTCGGGGGTTCGATACTGAATGTCTGCTTGAAACATGTAGCGTCAAGAAGTTGAAGATTGAACAAAATCATCTTCTCCTGATCCCAAAGTTCGGGTTTATTTGTGTCGGCATGAATTACTTGCTTAATGGTTCCACCCGCTCCGACTGACATCTCTTTGGAAGCATCTTCCCGCTTGCAAATGGTATAGCTCTGAGCATCCCCACCTCCTCTGAGTCGTAAGACCAGATGCAGCATAGCTGCGTCGTGTATGTTGTAGTCCTGTAAGGTCCGGCCATCGTCAAGCTGCTTCCCAGCAAACAATAGACGCTGTTGATCTGGCGGTATTCCCTCTTTATCTCTGATACAGCATTTGACATCATAGACTTTAATGGTAGCTAATTCACCGCGGCAATAACTGAGAGTGATATATTTGCCCGTCAAAGTTCGAACATTTAATCGAGCAGTACCTGCCGTGATAGGTCTTTCTACTAATTCTGCTTCAACTGGTCTACGAATATGCTTCTTGGGAATTATCTCGAACTGCATTCCGCATACCTTATCCTCTCCTATAAATTAAGAAGTGTTAGTAATATAAGATCACTGATTTCTAGACCCCTTTCGGACAAATATCATTGCTCGACTTACCACTGATCTGCGACTCAACAGAGTATTTGGATCCTGCAGGTGTTGCGACGAACTGCAAAACTTTTCCATCCTGAGCAGCAATTCCATCTAGCCAAAGTTGATCCGGTGTCACAACATAGTCCTGGACTGGGCTATTATTTTCATCTGCTTTTGCCGTTGCTAAATTGCCCGAAACCGCATTCACTCCGCCAACATGAACCTTGATGGCGAAGGGATGGTCAGCAGTAAATGCGATCCACATGGCCTCTCTTTCTGATAATATAAAGCGCAGTATAAGCAAGATACAGAACGAGGGTATACAATTATAGCTTACGGTAAATAGGAACAAATACACCGCCCTTCTCCACTAGAGATTTTGGAAGACTCGATCTGTATTGCTCCACGTTGAAAATAGGGAAAGCACCCATGTCTGGAGGTAAATTGAAACAGTCTCCATTGTCTGGAACACGGATGGTTCGACGGAGTGTGATATCTAGTTTGGCATAACGTGGTTGGGTAATTCTGATCTTTCGATAAGAAGGAAACCCGGGTAATTCTGTGGTAGAATCAACCAGCTCCATCCTGAGGTCAGGGGATACCAAGTCAGCTAAGGTTAGGCTGTTAGACTTGGCTTTATAACTCGAGCGAATATAGATAAAGTTGAGAACTTACAAGTCATCATGATGCTAAAATGATTCCTTAAGGGTAACGAAATGGAGTTCAAATAAAAAGAATACGAGGTGATTCAGCCTCGCTGCTGACCGGATGGTGGCTGGAAGAGGTTACACACTTAGGAGTCAGATACACGTGACGGTCGTTGCCCGACAAATTGTCAGCAAGGGAATTGGAAGGTGTCAAGTTTACTAACTAGTTTCAGAGAGTGACAAAAGAATTATGAAGTCTTCGTAACTTTTGGTAGTTCAATCAGGAAGGAAACATGCCAGCTGCTGCATATCTCCATCGGAGTCGATTGAAATAATACCAGCCACCGTCTCAGGCGTTGTGCAACTTTAAAAATGGCAACAGGTCAACAGGAGAAGACGGAACGTAGGACAAGGACAAGGATAAATATAATACTTTAATCTTGGCGGTTATTACAAGGCCAAAAGCAAGTTACTCGAGCCTAAGATAGGGGATCAAGTTTTCCGAGAACCGGTAATATTACATTGACACAAAGAATATATTTCTAAATTTCAGCAGTACCTAGGTACGGTGCATTATAAAGGAGCTTGCATTTTTAATCAAGTCTATATTGGAAGACGTTAGGCCTCGTTCACTGCCATAGTAGCCGTGTTGAGCGGCCTGGAAATTATTCCGCTCAAACAGAGGTTGCAACATCTCCTCTGCCAATCATCAGTCAGACGGCTTCGCAAGTTGCCCGACTGGCTGCATTATAAACCTGAAGCCGACATAATATCCACTTTTTATTGTGATTCTCATCCATTTGCTGGAATTGATCGTTGATTCTCCCCGCCACATTTTTAGCCCATTGAGTCTGGTATCATTTTTGATTGTGATGACTATGTTTCATCCCATTCAGGTTGTACACCCGTCTGACTCTACGTAATTTGTAGAGGCCAAATATCGCAACGCCAATAATTCCGACAAGGCTGCCACCAGTGATGATTGGGAAGCCATACGTAGCTTGCTCTAATCCATTGATCAGATTCATGCCGTATAAACCTGCAACATAAGTCCCAGTAGCGATGCTGAGCATAGCCACAGAAAAGTGGACTTCCAACATCATGATCGAGTTCCGATGTGAATCTAGAATGGATCTCACGCTTTCAAATTTGTTAGTCACGCTTTACCTAAAAAGCAAGTAAAACATACCTATCGTGAGTGTAATCGACATCTGATAATAGTTTGTCAGATTTGTCTACAATCTCTCCACTAGCATCATAATAATTCTCCATCAACATCTCTACCTCAGCATGGTCGGCTTCTGCTCGAGGTTTCCCTGCGGCTTTGTCTCCCAGGTACATAGCCGCCATATCATCGTCCGCCTCTAGTACGGTGTGTAAAGCCGTTCGTACGCGCTTGACCTTTTGTCTAAACGCGCTGACTTGTTTCGAGACATCCAGCAGCATCTTCAACTTCTCCAGATCTACATCTTGGTCTAGTTCTTCCAGTACCTGATTGACAAGTTTTTTTATCTCTTGATATTCAACATCTAGTTCACTAACCACCATTACGAGTATAGTCTCTAACGCACGAAGTTCGTAGGGAAGATTTCCATGTTGAGTGGTACCGAAATTAAGCTTTCCTTGCAATCCATACATGAAAGAAGAGTCGTAATTTGTACCTGACTTCGGCTTCCCAAGATGCAACACCAACACCCGTTTGTCTGTAATCAAAGCGCGATGTTGAAGAAAGTTGACTAAAATGGTGGATTGCCTGACTAAAATGGCTGGGAAATCATGTGTGTCATCGATCTTTCGTAGATCACGTGAGAGAATACCAAACTTTTTTATTAGTTAGTCATGAAACTACTCTCCCTCCAGTTCAGAAGCTCACCTTAGTAACGAGATCTGACTTTTTGATCTCAACATTCCCAGCCACGATATTGCCCTTATCATCGAATTCAGTGCACTGCAATGTCCGATCAACAGAAAGACGTGTCGCAAGAGAGCTTCCTAGGGCGAATAGCTTGCTCTCTGAGGTTTCTGGTCCTTGATACAGTACCGCTTCTGCTTCACTGACTGGTGACTTATCATTTGATGGTGGCATGTACCATCTTGGACTAGATTGAAAGTTTCGCTGGGCTTGGATGATATGGCATCGCGGTTGTGGTTGGCGCGCAAAACGTCTTCTGGGCAAGGACCTCACGGCTTGACTTATGGATGTCCTTAAAGGACAGTTCATGGTTATTGTGAGCACTCGAAGTTGGTCTATACCTTGACCAAAGAAGGAAGTACTGCGAAATGTGTTCTAGCGAGCTAATACGTGCCTAGTTTCTGGGGGTTTCACTCTCTGGATCCACTTTTGAAGCTTTGTCATCTAGCGAGAGAATGCCTGTCAACAACTGAATTTTTGTCCCTTGGGTGAACGTGATTCTGTAATTCGTAGAATCACTTAATCTATTGCGCTTATCATACCATACTGAGATTATCAGCCAGGGACCATCAATCATTCACGAGTATTCGAAACGAGACTAAGTCTGTTCAACATCCGAGTACTGAAGAGCTTCACAAATTCCTGAAGCCTTTCCAACTCTGCTTTAGCAAACTAACATAATAAAGTTATTCTATGAGATCAAGTGATTCTAGATGCTCAATCGATATTGTTCCAGAAAAAAAGGAACCATAATGCTTATTATCAGACTCGTGTCACGGCCGGGAACTTTTTTCTTATCTCGTAAATTTGAAAGAACCTACTACCGTATCTACAGGCAATGGAACTTGGTCTTAGCCTATTCAACCTCAAACTAACCTCTCTTGAACGGGAGCCAACATACCGTGTTTTTCACTGCAGGTCTATCTTCATTCACGATTACCTTCAAGCTTATGAGTTATGTGCATGTAACTACTTGTTTTCAACTTACGGGTATCGAATCCATTGGAAATTGACAACGGATATTTCAGACCTAAAAAGCATTACAACACACAAATACCCTTGCTTATTATAGTGTATGTTGTGGTTAGTAAAGTTCGCACTGGAGAAAGTGATTTCCTCTGCAAGTTTACCTGGGCGTTATTTGCATTACATAATGATAATATCTGCACGGATTGATTGCGACCCAAGCGCCAGAAGTTGTTAAAGGTGAGAAAGCTACTAAGTTATTAAAAAGTCATTCAAGTTTCATGCATTAATTCAAAGTGAAATTTTGAGACTACGGGCCACGATACCAAGGCAAATCTCAATAATACACCACCTTCCCGCGCAAATATCTTCTAAGCTGAGACAATTCTTTTATCCTATCCAACGAAGAAGCTCCATGTATTGGAGAATATAAGTTGGCAATAGGTACCTCAACGACAACTACACCCGACCAAGGTGACATATCTCCCCCCTCACTTTCGCTTGCTTCCCAACAGATCTTGTGTTGATCTGTGTATCTCTCGACCAGTAACCATCGAACAATATCTGGAAACGAGCTTGCAGCTTGTACAGCTGTATATATCACACCATCTAGGCATGTGAATTCATTCGCACCCGCTCGTAACAGATAAGACACACATTGTATGCGTCCCCACTCGCATGCAGTATGCAGTGCAGGCAATCCATCAACACTCCCTTTGAAGTCTAATTCTGCGCCTGCACTGATGAGAAATTTAACTGCTTCCAATTTTCCAATTTTGACAGCCTCAACCAATGGACTGTCGCCTAGTCCATTTCGCTGCCTCTTATTAATTTCATGCAAGATCGAGATCTTCGGGATCCGTTTGACTAAACGCTTGAAAACTGTGACTGGAATTCTGGGGTTGAGGAAGCTTGAATTGGAGAAAAGTGCTCCAAACGAAAAGAAGTCGAAATTCCAGTTTAGCAACAATACAAATAAAGCAGGATCAGATGTCCTACCATTTTCGAATACTAGATCTAGAGGAGTAGTGTTGTAGAAGTCCTTTGAGCGTAAACTGCAGCCCATGCTAAGTAATTTTGATAAAACTTTTGCCGATATGGTTCGACGACAAGCATGATGCACAATTGTAAATCCACTCATGTCTCTCTTAGAGTAAGAGGCACCTCTGGAGATAATATAATGTAGAGTCATATCATGGCCATACAAGGCAGCTAGCATCACTGGCGTGTCACCAGATAAATCTCGTGCGTTGATATTAGCCCCATAATGTAGCAGTATCTGAACAGTAGCTAGTGCATTTCGAACTGCAGCGATATGTAAGGGTGTTGACTTATTAGCGTTAAGAGAATCGACACTGGCGCCATATTCTAATAATACAATCGCACTTGCAAAGTCATTGCGATATGCGGCAATGTGTAAAGCTGTTGCATTGTGAATGAAACGCATATTTGTGTTAATAAAAGGTTGGCGAGGAGGACACCCAGGTATTACAGACAACTCCCAATTTGTCTTCAACTGAGAAGTGTCGATTTTTGAGTCACAAATCGAAATTTCTGATATTTGCCAAGGCACAGCAAGCAAATCAGACATTTGTTGGATACCTAAGGTACAGGAATACTTCGAATTTAGCTGTTGGGCTTTACTGGTAGTTCTTTGAGAAGTCCATCCCAGATTCCGGCAATGGCTGAGTATAATTTTCAGGCCGAGTCTGTTTTGGCATGCAGCTGCTACGTGAATGGGACTAACTGGAGCTCGAAATGCTGGGCTTCCCGCCTCTAAGTCTGCTTTTAGCGAAAGGCGTAAGATCTCCCAATCTGAACTCAGGCCAGCGGCTATGTGAACTGCAGTATACCCACGAGACTTCCAGTGACTACATAGCTGCCCTTGTGTTGAGGCGTCCTTACTTAGGAGGTACTCTGTTACACTTTTATGGCGATGAACTAGGGAGATAAGAACAGGATTGCATCCGCTACAGCTACTCAGTTGCCCATTTTGCAAGTTCCAATTCTCGAAGACTTTTGCACATAGTGTAAGATCACCTATGCGGGCGGCAATTAAAAGGGCTTTGACCACCGATTGGTCGACAGAATGACCCTCAGTCAAACTGTTTTGCAAAGTAATTTTGTCTTTAGCAGCTTAAATGCAATCAGTAAACCGCAGCAAGTTGTGCAAGAATGGTTACCTTTGATAATAGATTGCTGTCGTGTCTCATGATTTCGTAATAAAGAAACAAAGTCTTTGTGGCCTCTTTCCAATGCGAGCATTTCTGGTGTGTATCCATTTCTATCAGGGCGTAGAGAGCAATTATGGCGAAGGAGCTCTCGTGCAGTATTAGTGTTTCCCATATAGGCTGCTTGGTGAATAGCCCGGGCTCCGACCGATCCTTGAATCTCTATTTCAGCTCCAGCTGAGATTAGAAGGTTCACAGATGCAGCTGTAGAATAGCGTGCAGCAAGATGTAAAGCGGTGAAACCGTCTCCATTGACGCAATCTAGATTCGATATAATCTTTTGCCCAAGAATAAATTGAAGACTAGTGACAGATTGAAGAGTAGCGGCATGGTGAAGTGCATTGCATCGGTTAAGATAATACTTTCCACCAGGTAAATAAATGTTGACGATATTAGTCCAATCTGGTTGAAATCTTAATAGCTCTTCAAGGGCTAAAAGGCTCTGGCTATTTATTGCATAATGAACTACGCCCCAGCCTGCCGAACTCGTAGAAGAGAGACGAACACCATGAGCGTGGAGAAACCGCATGTGCTCTTGTTTTCCCGCCCAGCTAGCCAGCATGACCGCAGTTCTTTTGGCGCGATCAGCAGTCGGCAAATCAAAATCTACGCCAAACTCACAGAGACCCTCTAAAAGTTCGTGGTTGGCTTTGGAGTCCCGCTTACATACGAGATGGGGTAGATAGTAACCATTTTCATCTGCCTCATTTAGAGCGCTGGATTTGTCTAAGATTTTGCTGAATAACGCTTTAGGACAGCCAAAGAAACAAGCTGTCTGTAAGGCAGACCAATTAGCGTGTTTGTCGGATCTGGTCTGTTGGTTGATGTTGACACCCTTAGTAATTAAGGTGTTTGCCAAAGGATAGAGTCCTAATTGAATGGCCCAGTTAACGAGAGGATATGAACTTGTATCGAAATCTACATTTTCATCCAGTAACGCTGGCTCAGAAGTAATCGAAACAATATAATCGACTAGTTGGATGAATCGACGCCATTTATCATGCATTTCTACTTTTAGATATTTGTTGCCCCTGAAGAGTAATTGAAGGCATGTTAACCCTGACGATGTTTTATTTTGAATATCTGCGCCATTTTCCAATAATGATTCGAGCAGGGGTTGACAAAAAGCTGAGTTTGGTGAAATCAAGACGTGATGCAGCGCTGTCATCCCTGCGTTGTCCGTAACAGATACTGCATATTTTGTTGCGATGATATCAATAATCTTGCCAAAATTGTCGAAATCATGTATCTTTGCGTTCATAATGCTAAGTGCGTTCATAATGCTAAGTGCGACATTAATCACAAAACAGTGAAGCGGCAAGGTTCCATCTTGGGCTTTTTCATTAGGATCCAGACCAGCAGAAATCAGTAGCCGGACAATTTCACTATCGGCGTTTTCAGAAAGGAAATGCAAAGCAGATTTACCTGTGGCGGTTCTTTGCTGAAGATGCCCTTTCCCCAAAAGAAGTTTTCTTAACGACACTATAGAGCCCATAGATGTTGCATAGTGTACCAATCCTAGCCCTGTTGGAGATAAAGGTTTTAATTCTTCAAGGTTTTCTGCTTCTAAGAGGACCTCAAACGTGGAGCTTGCATTCTTTTCACCTGCGCTGTATATTGGAAGAAACCCGTTTCTAGAGCGCAGATATTGGGATATTGTTCTATTGGTATCGAATGCAAATAAACTTCCCATGATGAAATGGTTATTGGACGACGCCGCCTCATTCCATATTGTGTGGCCATTACAATCCACTATGGTGGTAGACGCTCCGTGCTTAAGAAGAATTGTAACAGCCTGTCCTTTATATCCTGCTTCAGTTACGCCTTCAGCTACTGCAACGTGCAGAGCAGTCTTGCCATTCGTATCCACGGCATTAACTTGAGCCCCAAGAGACAACAAGAGCGACACGGCATTAGCGGAGTCATCGGCGGCTGCTTGGTGTAGGAAGGTCCAAGCTGTGTCTTCAGACATGAACCCAGACGCACTTAATCTGGGGTCGACCAGGAGTCGTTCCATACTATCTTTCTGATCAAATCGTTTAGCCGCACAAAAGGCTTTATGCAGATCTTCATAGGACATGCTCGAATATGATTTCTGGCTCTTGGGGGTAACATCCACAGCTATACGATCATTGAATTCGGCCAAGGCAGTAGCAAGATCAAGATGTGCCCGCTCGTTTCCCTCATTATCAGTCAATGCTTCTGTCAAGGAGGCTAAAAGTTCACTGTCGTATGGGCATTCATTCCGTCGGAAGGAACTGTCTCCTCTGCTAAGCAATATGTTGAAAGAGGTGAACAGATTGTGTTCCAAAACTAGACCTGCTGAGACAAGCTGTGTGAGAGGAGCTCGGCTCCATTCTATAGATTTCGCAGAAAGAGAAGCATGAAGAGCTAAGGTGGAAGTTGAATATATCTCGCCGTGGAAGCGTTTGAAGGGAATGTGAAGATTGGCACCTACTTCAATGAGTATGGCCAAAACCTCTGACCGACCAGAAGCCATCGAGCTCTCACTATCACCGGAATGAAAGTCGTTTGTAATTAGTATGTCACACAAGTCATTGGTTCCAAGTAGAGCGCAATGAACAGCCGTTCCTAGGGTGCTAATTTGGTTGACAAGCGGATTATCTTCACAGAGTCGAGAGCAAAGTTTGTAGAAACCCATTGCAGATGCCATATGCAGAGGAGTAAAACCACCAATACAGATTGCCTTTGTTGTAACTTCGAACACCTCTTTGGGCTCGTCGTATTCCTCGTATCTCTCCATATAATATTTATAATACATATAATTGCGCGCCCAAGAGAGAAATGATGATGTTTTGGACGAATCAAAGAGTTCTAAAATATATTCTTGAACTGTTTTGATGCTCCAAAAGTCTTGACTGTCGGGACTAGGAGAATAATCAAGAACGTAATCTGGCCAATATTTAGTCGCATGCTCATGAAATGGATAGCGTCTTTTTTGTTGGTTCCAATCATCCCAGTCTTCTATGACATCTTTACTGAAGTCGTCAAGCATCACATATGTCAGGCAAGTCTCGGCAAGTAATGGCTGCACATATTCCTTTTTTTGAGAGTATAGCGCAAAGGGGGAATCGGATTGGCGTGACAACTTCATTAGATATTCCTGGACAGTGAAATGTGCGAGCTCCAGCTGGTTCCCGTCCACACTTGTTCGAATTAAAGAACTACAGTGTAAAAGAATATCATCCGCATCGTAAAGTGCTTCTGAATCTAAGGTTTTGTCCCCGGGATTGACTAAGTCAATTACTAAGTTAGTATTTCTAACTTAACTAATTTGTGGTTTAAACTTCTAACAAAGTAACTAACTAGGATAAGCTGTGACAAAGATTATGAAATGTTTGCTCCTAGGAGATACTGTATAATGCATTATAGTAAATCAGACTCACTCGAAACAGCTTCACAAAGGGCTTCAATCTTCAAAATACTCATTCCGTGAATTATCCATTGCAGGGTTCTCTGAACCAAGATTTGTACACTCCGATCACTCTCGTTCACACGTTTCAGAATTCTTTCGTATGTTCCCTCTAATGTTGGCGGTAACGAGTCAATCGCTTTGCGCTTTGCAGCGTCATTAGGCATACCTGAGAGCATATCTAATTGGCAGGCAACCCAGCGAAACCTGGGTGGTTAGTCAAATGATGGATGGCAATTACGTTGCTGAGACATCTCGACAACTTACATTCCTTTTGCTCTCTCTACTAGCGTCATCTTGAGATATTCCTTAAGATCAGCACTTTTGATGCGTAATTGTTCTCTTCCATACTTCTTTTGTCTTAACTCGATCTCTGAAGCTACATAGAGCTCAAGATCCTCACGGTGCGCTGCTATTTCAATGTGGCCATAAGAGTCTTGTAAGAGCTGCCGAATATCATACTCGTCTCGGCTAAGAAAAATTGTGCGTACATTTTGAGACTTAGTTGATGTGATATTCACAAGTGAGTTTACGACTTCGACAGTATAGGACCCGCATTCATCAAGCGCGTCAACAATGATTGTAACGTCTTCGAAGCTTGTAGTCAGGTGAACAAATGTGTCAACCATATCCGAAAGCTCTAATGCAATAGTTGCGAGTCCTCCAGGATAGCATTTGTCGTAGACTTCTTCTAGACGAACATAAACATTTTCATTCTGCCTTGCAAGCTGAGCTGCTAGTGAGGTGAGAATATTGATAGGCTTTTGCTTCACGGGGTCTTTGTAGTCACAGTAAAAGTATGCTACAGCACGTCTCTCACTGCTTTTCTTCAACGCCTCCTCAATCACGCAGGAAGCGAGAACAGACTTGCCAGCACCTGGTATTCCTGACAGCCATAATTTTGAGTTTCGAGCATACATCCACGATTGAAAAGTAGCACCCTCGGTTAGCCACAGCCCCGTAAGCGCGTGATGAAGCTTCCGGTTTGTGTGGTGATTTGTTGTCGGGTTTGCTTTTTCCAAAAACCTCAGGACTTCCTTCCGTTTGTTGTTGAGACGGATATGCGTTTCTTCAGCCCATCTGGCCACTTGTGCTTCTTTCAACACTTTAAGATCAGATGCAATCTGATCTTGGCGCGATAAAACTTTCAGTACTGCAGCTAGATTTTCTCCAGCAATAGCCAAATTAAGGGTAGCTTTGTGCTGTTCAAGTTCGTCTAAAAGGAATTTCGTTTCGGTTTCGGAAAAAGGCCATTTCAATTTTTTAAACGTATCCTGTAGTTTGGTGCTGGAAGGAATATCGAATTTGTGAGCATCTAAATGATTCTGAATCTTTAACAACGTATTCAGACAAGAATTGATGTGATGTAGCCGCGGATTTTGGCCCGAGGTCTCACAGTCATTTTCTAATTCGTTTAGGATGACCTCCAAGCCATGTAAAATTCCAGAAAGCTCTCTGATTTTTGCCCCAAGCTCTTGGATGTCCTTTTTCGCCCCCCTCACTGCCCGACTGTATCGGTAAATGCGAGTAAAAATGGAGTCAGCAATGGCCACCAAGCCAGCGATGCTCCCTGCAATGGAAAGCGGATCTGTCATTTTGAGCTTGCGTTCCGCAACAGGAGCTGCTCCTGTAGAGAGGACACTGGCGCAATGCGATAGCGGAACTGACAGCAGGACGGGGGATTAATTAGGCAGATGAGATGTCCCCAATACGCGACGAAGAGAACCCGAACCTTGTTAACAAAACGTAGGTGGAAATTTGACCAGGAAACACATATAAACTTGTTTAAAAAAATACAAAACGGCATTTCAAGAAAGAACACTCAAATCATAAGGATGGATGGGATATAATTTAACAGAGAAGGGAACGCCTCACGATGCGGGCTGACAGCGAGGCAGCTCATCGTCGCTATATGTGACACGACAGAAACGAATCAGAAGCGGTTAAATATATTGGGCCAGGCTGACCGAGTATCCCAACGAAGTGACTTGCCAGTTGCATCATTTAAAATAATTTAACAGCGGCAGGAGCGACTTCTCGCCATACGCCCTTTAGCTGGAATAAAATACTAGTATTTTTCATGTAGGTGATTCTGCTTTACTTAGGAAACGCGCGATGCGGTCGCTATTGTAGTGCATTGCTGATAGGACTCCGTCGCCCTTTCCTTTAGACGTTTAGCTAGCTACCTTTAAGAACGAACGGACTCTAAGGAGTTAGAGAATCAGACACTTATTACCATTTTGCAGACTCACATCGTGATCTCCGATAATTGCTGTACCCGAATCGTAAACTCGACATCGACATACGAACATCCAACACGATGGAAGACTTCAACCAACCGAGTCGGGAACGAACCAACCTGCTCGAGCGCTTAGAAGAAGAAGTCGGTACTGTAACACCACACTTTTGGGCTGCGTGCCAGATTTGCGACCTTCGTGCCCTTGAACAGTTATTGGACCGCGTGAGCATCCCTGGTTACGCTGCTGGTCTCAATTACACAACTCGCGAAATGGTCCGCTATTGTAAGTCAAATAGCCCTATTCCTCTTAAGCATGTCACAGCAGAAGTAGAAGTAGAAGATGGAGATAGGGAAGGGGGGAGACACTTAGTTATACAGTCCATACGGTCCGGAAGGTACTAACCATATATTTAAACAGATCACTTCGTTGCTAGCTTAACAAGCTTTCGCTTGTTTTGTAATTTTGAGGAATTCTACAAAAGATACTGCTGAAAACAAGAGCCTAATCACCGACATCAAGAAAATAGTAGCAAAGAGATCAAAACCAAATCATGTAAATATATTCCTAGCCCTGAACTCCTAATGTCAATTTCTTATAAGCCCTTACTCGTTTGTAACCTATATTCCTCATACTCACGAATCCTCCAATCTCGCAGGCCACTCCTTCGCCTGTCCACCAATACCGATTCTCCGGCTCGTGTTCTTGAACTTGTAGTCCTCACCCATCATCTCGGTCACCCTCTCTTTTGTGAAGAGAACCTGTCCATCGTCCTCCCTCCATGTAGCTTTGATCCCCTCGTTGAGTCGGTGGGAGCGCGTCTCTACCGGGATCAAGACCTCGACGGCAACGTAGAAATCGGCACGCGCCGTACTTAGTTCCTCATCGCTCTCATACTCTGGAATAGTCGACACGATAAGACAGGTCTCATCGCGAATGCTCCGCTCGTCGAGGACGATAAAGGTGTAAGAGCTGAAGAAACGGCGATTATCGGGCAAGGACAAGAAATGTTCCTTGAGTTGCGGCAGGGTGTAATTCAGGAATTGGGAAGTGAAGGGGGCGATTGGTGGTGGTTTGGCGTAGCTACAGGTGTCAAAACGTCTGTTACTCCGCGGGCATCGTCGACGAGGTATAGTCTCGGTGGGGCATACATATAAGTGCGTGTGATCAGGGTGTCGATGAGCTGATAGGGGAGGAGGCGTGTTTCATTTATCGTGTTAATTTATCGTGAAGCTCCATAAAAGAGAAGGGGAAAAAGGCTAACTCCAGGTGGGATCTCAGCGGTGCAATGGATCGGGATGAGCAAAGGACAGGACCTAGAGCTTGCTTTTTTGCTTCTGACATTTTGGAAAAGGAGTCAAGGTGAAGAGAGAGGTAATGTATTTAGTGGGCAATGGGCAATAGGAAATATGAAAGAGTAGTATTGCTATGCTGTACTGTGCGGTGCTGTTATGATGGGTAGATGTGAGAGTTTTAGTTGAGAAGGTTATGTAGTTGGCTATCATGGAAGGTAATGTATTATTGATTTTGTGCTTGATAACTCTCTACTTACACTTATGCTTGTGTTTGTGTTTGTGTTGTGTTAGTAGCCCTAAATCCTGAATCCTCAGTCCTTCAGGGTTAGGCATTGTTGAAAGATGTCTTAAGGAAACACATCTTTTTAACAGGTATGTGAAGAAATGAAAGGAACTAACATTGATAGCGAAGTACTACTTACCACTGGATATATAGATGTAAGCTGTAAGACGCACGGCCGATGAGACATTATATAGCTGAGATGATGGATATTTGCAGCTTGGATGTTTCTGCAAACTAGCTAGCCATTGTGACTATTGTCTGTATTACAGTAGCGAAATCCATACATCTCTCCTGAGACGAATAAAGAAAACCTTCTATTCCCTTCACCTTCTAGATCTCCTATGTATAGATTTTGAGGATAAAGAAAGAAGCATATATATAGAGATAATTAATTAAACAAAAGGTGTGTTGACTCTCCTAGAAAGCGTAGTATTCCCCCCGAGTGAAGAATATTGGGAATTACACCGCGAAGAAAGCATATTCAGATACACTAAACGCCAAAATTCGCGCCAAGCCCCGTC
>Ga0247734_1001253_pt1 | contig 19614 bp, 16 predicted proteins | sample UWRJL103311B2_FD_180933 | JGI IMG/M metagenome (GOLD analysis project Ga0247734, IMG submission 180933) | Plant litter microbial communities from Arlington Agricultural Research Station in Wisconsin, United States - UWRJ-L103-311B-2 | ecosystem: Environmental > Terrestrial > Plant litter >... | reverse complement strand
AAACCAGGGCTTGCCCATCGTCCTCACTCCATCCGCCTGCGTCGTATATATCAGATGGCCCTCCCTTGTGGGAGTCGATGGGCACGTTAAGGTCGGGCGGCATGTCTAGAAAATCGCTGCTGGCGCTGGCCGCCGCTTCGCTCATCGCCCTTCAACCCACCGTCGCGAAGGCGCCCATCAAAACCGGCATGGTCTCCGCCGCCGATCCGCGCGCCACGGCGGCGGGCGCGGCAATATTGCGGGCCGGCGGCAGCGCCGCCGATGCCGCCGTCGCGATGATGCTGGCGCTGGCCGTAGTGGAGCCCGGTCATTCGGGGCTGGGCGGCGGCGGATTTCTCGTCTTCCACGATGCGTCCCGCAAAGCGACCAGCAGCTATGATGGACGGGAGGCCGCGCCCAAGGCCGCCGATCCGCATTGGTTCTACGGGCCGGCCGGCCAGCCGCTGACCCATTCCCAGGCCGTGCCGGGCGGGCGCAGCGTCGGCGTGCCGGGCAGTCTGCGGCTGATGGCGATGGCGCATGCGAAATATGGCAAGCTGCCCTGGGCGCGCCTGTTCCAGCCGGCGATTCGCCTGGCCACGGACGGCTGGGCGATCAGCCCGCGCTTCTACAGGTTCATCTCGCGTCCCACCCCCGGCCTGCTGAACGGCTGGCCGGTGAACTATCTCTATACCGCCGATGGCAGCGCCAAGCCGGTCGGCACCGTCCTCAGGAACCCGGAACAGGCGGCTTTGCTCAAGGCCGTCGCGGCGAAGGGACCGGCGGTTTTCTATACGGGCGCTCAGGCAAAGGCGATCGTGGCGACCGTGAATGGATCGCCGCGCAACCCATCGAAGATGACCGAGGCCGATCTTGCCGAGTATCGGGTGAAAGAGCGCCCGCCGGTGTGTGGCACATATCGCACCTACCGCATCTGCGGGATGGGGCCGCCCTCCGCCGGTGGTGTCGCCGTGCTGCAGATCCTGAAACAACTCGAACGCTTCGACATGACGGCGCTCGGCAAGGACAATCCCGTCGCCTGGCACCTGTTCGCCGAAAGCTCCCGCCTCGCTTACGCCGACCGCGATGCCTATCTCGGCGATCCCGATCAGGTGCAGGTGCCGCTCGCAGGACTCCTCGCGGCCGATTATATCGCCGGGCGCTCCGCGCTTCTGTCCGAAACCGCCAGCATGGCGACGATCGCGCCGGGCAAGCCGGCCGGCGCGCCGCCGCGCAGCGCGGTCACGCCGGGGCCGGAACATGGCACGACCGATCTTGTCGCCACGGATCGCTTCGGCAACGTCGCCGAAGTGACCACCACGATCGAGAGCGTCTTCGGATCGGGTCTGACCACCAACGGGATCTTCCTGAACAACGAGCTGACCGATTTCGACACCGTGCCGGAGCGCGATGGCGTCCTCACCGCGAACAGCGTGGCGGGTGGCAAGCGGCCGCGCAGCTCCATGTCTCCCACGATCGTCTACAATCCCGATGGCAGCGTCCGCATCGCATTGGGCGCGGCGGGCGGATCGACGATCATCGCGCAGGTCGCCAAGGCGCTGATCGGCGTCATTGATTGGCACATGAGCGCGCAGGACGCGATTGCGATGGGACTTATCTTCTCGCCCGGCCAGACGGCGGTGGCGGAGAAGGCCACCCAGGCGGAAGCGATGGTGCCGGCGTTGCAGGCCTTGGGCGAGAAGATCGTCGTCGCGCCGCTGGGCCTGAAGGCCAATGCGATCGAGTGGGTGGACGGCCACTGGATCGGCGCCGCCGATCCACGCAGCGAAGGCGTCTCCCAGAGCGAGACCGGGCCGGTGATCACGCCCAAGAAGGCCGTGGCGATCGATCGGCCATCGGAATAGGGTCAGGGCAAGCCCGGCCAACGGGCAGGGAGAGGCTATGAGTATCCTAGAGACCTTCCCCAATCTCGTGGAGATGTTCTTCACGCGTGCCGCCGCGAAAAGCGACGCGCCTTTCCTGTGGCATAAAGCGGAAGGCACATGGACCTCGCTATCCTGGGCGGCAGCGGCCGATCAGGTGGCGCGCATCACGGAAGGGCTGCGCTCGCTGGGGATGCGGCCCGGCGATCGGGTGATGCTCGTTTCGGAAAACCGGCCCGAATGGTGCCTCGCCGATCTCGGCATCATGGCGGCGGGCTGCGTGACGGTGCCCACCTACGTCACCAATACGGAGCGCGATCACGCGCATGTCGTGGAAAATAGCGGCGCGCGCGCCGCGATTGTCTCCACCGCCAAGCTCGCCCGCACCTTGCTGCCCGCGCTGGCGCGCTCGTCCGCCTGCGATACGCTGATCGCGCTGGAGCCGGTCGGCACGGGCCGGGTCGGCGCGGTCCAGATCCACGACTGGAGCAGCCTCCTCGCCCGCCAGCCGGGCGACGTTTCAGCCGTGCGATCCCGCGTGACGGCCAAGCGCCGGGATCTCGCCTGCATCATCTACACCAGCGGGACGGGCGGAGCGCCGCGTGGCGTGCGGCAGCATCATGGCGCGATCCTGCAGAACGTGAACGGCTGCATGACGATCATCGCCGAGGATTTCCGCCCCAGCGAGGAGATTTTCCTGAGCCTCCTGCCGCTCAGCCACGCTTACGAGCATTCGGGCGGGCAGCATCTCCCGATCGGGCTGGGCGGCCAAATCTATTATTCGGAAGGGATCGACAAGCTCGCCGCCAATATCGAGGAGGTGAAGCCGACGATCATGATCGTCGTGCCGCGTCTGTTCGAATTGCTGCGCGGGCGCATCCTTAAAACGATCGAGAAGGATGGTGGTCTGCCCAAATGGCTGTTGGCCAAGGCGCTGGAGCTAGGGGCAAAGGACCGAGTCGGTCTGCTGGACAAGCCGCTGGATCTGCTGCTGAGCGCGACGATCCGGCCGAAGATCGGCAAGCGCTTCGGCGGCCGGATGAAGGCTTTGGTGTCCGGCGGCGCGCCGCTCAATCCCGAAGTCGGCCAGTTCTTCGCCGCGCTCGGCCTCACCATCCTGCAAGGCTATGGGCAAACCGAGGCCGGGCCGGTCATCTCCTGCAATCGCCCCAAGGCGGGCATCGATCATGCGACGGTCGGCCCGCCGCTGGAGGGGACCGAAGTGCGGATCGCGGCGGACGGCGAAATCCTCGTGCGCGGCGAATGCGTGATGGCCGGCTATTGGAACAACGATGCCGAAAGCGCACGCGTCATCGCCGATGGCTGGCTCCATACCGGCGATATCGGCGAAATCGACGATGCCGGGCGGATCCGCATCACCGATCGCAAGAAGGACCTGATCATCAACGACAAGGGCGAGAATGTCGCGCCGCAGCGGATCGAGGGGATGCTGACGCTGGAGCCCGAAATCGGCCAGGCGATGGTCGCCGGCGATCGCCGTCCGCATCTCGTCGGCCTGATCGAACCGGACATTCAGTGGATGGCCGAATGGTCGGCCGCGAACAACGTGCCGCTGACCGAGGCGCGGACGGCCCCCGGCCTGCACCGCGCGCTGATGGCGGCGGTGGATCGGGTCAATGCCGGGCTATCGGTGACCGAAAAGGTGCGGCGCATCCTAATCACCGACGAACCATTCGGAATCGAGAATGGCGAGATGACGCCCTCGCTCAAAATCCGGCGCCACGTCATCCGCGCCCGCTACGGGGATCGGCTGAACGCGCTCTACAAGGCGTGAACCGTCAGCGCGCCTTCGTGTAGGGCGTGAAATCGCCGAAGCGGCAGACGCCGAACAAAGTCCCGAGATCGACGATCCGCACCTGATCGTTGCGGCAGAATTGCCCGTTGATCGAGGAGGTGACGATGGTGCGATTCTCACGCAGCCAAGGGCAGCCGTCGCGAAGCTGACTGACAAAGAGCGTGCCCGCCTGACGGAAGACCAGCGCCCTCCCCTCGATCTTCTCGGGCGCGCTGCCGCGATCGGGCTGGATACACCGCACCGGCGCGCCTGCCGTTCGCCCCGCAGTAAGCCGTGCCAGTTTGGCGTCGGCACGGGCCGCCACCTTCGGGCCATCCGCCGCGACGGCCGGCACGGTGAGCATCAAGGACGCCAGCAGGGCCGCCCGCCGGATCATTTCGTCCGCTCGTAGGGCGTGAATTCGCTGAACACGCAGCTGCCGCCTTCCATCCGGGTGGTCAGGTCCACGATCCGGGCGATGTCCCCGCGACAGAGCTGGTTCGACGGTGTCCGGGTCACGATCGTGTTGAACGTGTTGAGGGACGGGCAGCCCTGATCGAAGCGGTTCACATACAGCGTGCTTCCGCGCCGATAGACGATGCCGATGCCCTCGATCGTGGTGGAGGTCATGGACGGCGTTTGCGAAACGCAGCTGACCGGCTTGCCCGGGGTGTGGCCCTTAAGCAGTTGCTGCAACTTGGCTTCGCCCGACACGCGGGGTGCGGCAACGGCCGGCGCCGCTGCCATGCAGGCGCCTACAGCGAAAGCGGCGATCCATTTAGACATATGCTCACTCCTCGTCCTAACAACGTTCGGGCCAGCGTTCCGTTCAGCTCACCAAGTCCCGCTATTCGGCATCGACGCCCACGGCTCGGCCGGTGGCAGATGCCCATCCTGTAACAGTTCGATCGAGATGTTATCGGGGGTCCGCACGAACGCCATGTGGCCGTCGCGCGGCGGGCGATTGATCGTCACTCCCGCGTCCATGAGGCGCTGGCACGTCGCGTAGATATCGTCGACGCGATAGGCGAGATGGCCGAAGTTGCGGCCACCATCATAGCCGGCCTCGTCCCAATTGTGCGTCAGCTCCACCGCCGCGTCCTCATCGCCGGGTGCCGCGAGGAAGATGAGCGTGAACCGCCCTTTCTCATTCTCCATGCGTCGGATCTCGCGCAGGCCGAGCAGCTCGAAGAAGCGGATCGTGGCGTCGGGATCCGAAACGCGGATCATGGTGTGGAGATATTTCGTCATGGATCAGGAGATAGGATGCGTCCTGCGCTCCGTCATCCCCGCCGCGATATCGTCCTGTCAGCCGTCATAAGGCAGTGGCGGATCCGCTTTCGCGGTTTCGGCATTCAGCCCGTGCTTCATCAGCATCGGGACGTTGGCGAGCGCGAACAGCAAGGTCGCGGGCAGCGATCCCCACAATTTGTAGCCGATCCAGAAGCTGGTGCTGGAATTGCGCCACACCAGCTCGTTGGCGATACCCAATACGACGAAGAAGATCGCCCAATTGCGGGTCAGCAACGTCCAGCCACGTTGCGTAAGGCCCGGATAAGCCTGGCCCAGCACCAGTTCCAGCGTCGGCCGCTTGGCGATCAGGCCATAGAAGAGGATCGCGGAGACGGTCACATAATAGACGGTCGGCTTGATTTTGATGAACGTCTCGCTGTGCAGCCAGATGGTCAGCCCGCCGAAGACGAGCACCATCACGCCCGAGACGAGCAGCATCGTCGATACCGTGCCGTGGCGAAGCTTCGCCCAGACAATGGCGACGCCGGTCGCCACCATGAACGCCACGGTCGCGGCAATCACCTTGGCGATCGCAGGCCCGGACCAGGCGAGATTGACGATGAAGAAGACAATCAGCGGCCCGATATCGAGGCCCAGCTTCACGAAGGGATTGATCGGCGCAGGCGCAGGGGTGTTGCTCACCGGCGGCGCTCCACGGCGATCGCCTCGATGCCGGCGATGGCGCGCGCCACTTCGCGCGGATCGAACGGGCGCAGATCATCGAGGCCTTCGCCAAGGCCGATCGCATGGATGGGTAGGCCGAACTTCTCCGCCGCCGCCACCAGCACGCCGCCGCGCGCCGTGCCATCCAGCTTGGTCATCACCAGACCCGTCACGTTTGCCGTCTCCTTGAACACTTCGATCTGGTTCAACGCATTCTGGCCCGTGGTGGCGTCCAGCACGAGCACCACATTATGCGGCGCGGCCGGATTGAGGCGGCCCAGCACGCGGCGGATCTTGGCCAATTCGTCCATCAGCCCGGCCTTGTTCTGGAGCCGACCGGCGGTATCCACGATCAGCGCATCGATGCCAGTTGCCGTGCCCTGCTTCACGCCTTCGAAGACGAGGCCGGCCGCGTCGGAGCCTTCGGACCCTGCAATGATCGGAATGCCGATTCGTTCGGCCCACACCTTGAGCTGGCCGATCGCGGCGGCGCGGAACGTGTCCCCCGCCACCAGCATGACCGAATAATCCTGCTCCTGTAGCAGATGGGCGAGCTTCGCGATCGTCGTCGTCTTGCCCGATCCGTTGACGCCAATGACGAGCAGCACCTGCGGACGCGGGAACGCATCGATCTCCAGCGGCCTGGCGACGGGGGCAAGGATCGCCTCGATCTCCTCGGCCACGATCTCACGCAGGCGCAGCTCGGTCAGGCCGAGCGGAAAGCGCTCGCCGGCCAGTCGCTCCCGGATCCGCCCAGCCGTCGCGGGGCCGAGATCGGTGGCGATCAGGGCCTCCTCGATAGCCTCCAGCGTCTCGGCATCCAGCGCGGCCTTGCCCAGCAGGCCGCCGAGATTCTCTCCCAGCTTGTCGGAGGTGCGCCGAAAGCCTCCGATCAGCCGATCCGTCCACGGCTTGCTGCTCACGCGGCTGCTCCCACCAGATGATCGCCCTCTACATGCGTGATCCGCACCCGCCGGAGCGCGCCGGCCGGCTCGCTCTCGGCAAGCCGTACCTTGGCGAAATCTTCGGCATGGCCGGTGACGCCGTCGCTCTCCACCAACATCGTCGAAACGGCGCCGATGCGGCCCGCCAGCCACGTCGATCGATGCGCGGCGGCTGTTTCGCGCAAGCGCGCGGCGCGATCGCGAACCACATCGCGCGGCAATTGCGGCATCCGCGCCGCCGGGGTTCCCTCGCGCGGCGAGAATGGGAAGATGTGCGGGTGGACGATGTCGCAATCGGCGATCAGGGCCAGGCTGGCATCGAACATCGCCTCCGTCTCCGTCGGAAAACCGGCGATCAGGTCTGCGCCGATGACGATATCCGGCCGGCGTGCCTTCATCCGCTGCACCAAATCCACCGCCTGCGCGCGCGAATGCCGGCGCTTCATCCGCTTAAGGATCATGTCGTGCCCCGCCTGCAACGACAGGTGAACGTGCGGCATCAGCCGGGGCTCGCTTTCGAACAAAGTGATCAGCCGCTCGTCCATCTCGTGCGGATCGAGGCTGGAGAGGCGCAGGCGCGGCAGATCCGGCACGAGGCGCAGCACGCGTTCCACTAGCAAGCCGAGTGTTGGCCGGCCCGGCAGGTCCGCGCCATACGCCGTCACGTCGACGCCGGTCAGCACCACTTCCTGTCGCCCGGCGGCGACCGCCGCGCGAACTGCTTCCACGACCGCGCCCGCCGGCAGCGAGCGGCTCGGCCCCCGGCCCTGCGGGATGATGCAGAAGGTGCAGCTATGATCGCAGCCATTCTGCACGGGGACGAAGGCGCGGACATGCGCTGCATCACGCTTTTGCGTTATCCCGGCAAACTGCGGGATTTCGAGCGTCGGCCCGGATGACGGCGCATAGAGCAGGCGATCCTGCTTCGCGCCGTTCGGCACGACCCGCTCCACCTCCGCCATGCTGGCGAACGCTGCCTGATCGATCTCGGACGCGCAGCCCGTCACCACGATTCGGGCGTCCGGCCGGCGGCGGGCGGCGCGACGAATCGCCTTGCGCGTCTCCACCACTGCCTCGTTCGTCACGGCGCAGCTATTGACGATGATCAGATCGGTCTCGCCGGCCAGCGCCAGGCGGATCGCCTCGCTCTCGGCGATGTTCAGCCGGCAGCCCAGCGTGATGATCTCGGGGCCGCTCACAGGCCGGTCGCCTCGCCTTCATAGACATAGGTGGCAGGGCCGCTCATCCGGATCGAGCCGCCGGGTGCCCATTCGATGACGAGTTCGCCGCCGGGGAGCTGAACCGTCACCGGGCTTTGCACCCGTCCGCTGCGGATCGCCGCCACGGCCGTCGCGCAGGCGCCGGTTCCGCAGGCGCGGGTCAGCCCGGCGCCGCGCTCCCAGACGCGCAGGCGCAGGCGCTGCGGCCCCTCTACGGTAGCGACATTCACGTTCACACGCTCGGGAAAGAGCGGATCATGCTCCACGATCGGCCCGAGCCGATCCAGCGGCACCGCATCGGCATCGTCGACGAAAAAGATAACGTGGGGATTGCCGACATTGACGGCGGCAGGTGCCTCCAGTTCCTCCCACGCTACCGGCAGCGCTGCGGTATCCACCGGATAAGCGAGCGGGATCGCGTCCCAGTCGAAACGCGGCGCGCCCATGTCCACGGTCGCGCCGTCAGCTTCCGCCGCGAGCGCGATGATGCCGCCCGCCGTCTCCACCTGGCTCTGGCCGCCCAGCAGCGTGGCGATGCAGCGCGAGGCGTTGCCGCAGCTTTCGGCCTGGCTTCCGTCCGCGTTGAAGAAGGTCACCTTCGCGTCGGCCACATTCGATGGCTCGATCAGCACCAGTTGATCGCAGCCGATCCCCTCTCGCCGATCCGCGATCGCCCGCGCCCGCGCCGCATCGATGGCGACCGGCATCTCGCGCGCGTCGATCACCACGAAATCGTTGCCGAGGCCGTGCATCTTGTGAAAGCGGAAGGAAGCGCCCGGGGACATGGCGCGCGATCTAGGGTCGGGCGCCTACGAAGTCCATGCGGGCGGCGCGTCAGCGCCCGGTCTGCGCCCGATGCAGCAGCTTCTGATCGGCAAGCACCAGCGCCATCATCGCTTCCACCACCGGCGCGGCGCGGATGCCGACGCAGGGATCGTGCCGCCCCTTGGTGCGGATATCCGCGGCCTGACCGTCCCGCCCGATCGTCTCGACCGGCGTCAGGATCGAAGAGGTGGGTTTCAGCGCGACTCGGATCACCACCGGCTGCCCGGTCGCGATGCCGCCGGCGACGCCGCCCGCATGATTGGCGAGGAAGACGGGGCGGCCGTCATTGCCCGGCCGCATGGGATCCGCATTGGTTTCGCCGGTCAGGCGTGCCGCCGCGAACCCGTCGCCAATTTCGACACCCTTCACGGCGTTGATGCTCATCATCGCCGAGGCGAGTTCGCTGTCCAGCTTGGCATAAAGCGGCGCGCCCCAGCCGGCGGGCACGCCTTCCGCCACGCATTCGACGATAGCGCCCACCGACGAGCCGGCCTTGCGCGCATCGTCCACGATGTTTTCCCACCGCTGCGCCGCACCGGCATCGGGGCAGAAGAAGGGATTGGCGTCGATCTGGGTATCGTCGAACGCCGCCCGATCGATCGCATCGCCGCCGAGTTCGATCAGATAGGCGCGGATCCGCACCTCCGGGATCGCCGCGCGCGCGATGGCCCCGGCCGCCACCCGCGCCGCCGTCTCGCGCGCAGAAGATCGGCCGCCACCGCGATGATCGCGGAGACCATATTTGGCGTCATAGGCATAATCGGCATGGCCCGGCCGGTAGGCGACCGCCACCTCCGAATAATCCTTGGACCGCTGATCGACATTCTCGATCATCAGGCTGATCGGCGTCCCGGTCGTCTTGCCGTCGAACACGCCCGAAAGGATGCGGACCTGATCCGGCTCCTGCCGCTGCGTAGTGAAGCGGGAGGTGCCGGGCCGGCGCTTGTCCAGCCAGGGCTGGATATCCGTCTCGCTCAGCTCCAGCCCCGGCGGGCAGCCATCGACGACCGCGCCGAGCGCCGGCCCGTGGCTCTCGCCCCAGGTGGTGAAGCGGAAGACCCGCCCAAACGTGTTGTAGCTCATCGCGTTCGCCCTCAGGCGAGCGCGATGTCGGGTGCGTCCTCGGCCTTCATGCCGATCACGTTATAACCGGCATCGACATGGTGGATCTCGCCCGTCACGCCGCTCGCCAGATCGGACAGCAGATAGACGCCCGCGCCGCCGACATCCTCGATCGTCACGTTGCGGCGGAGCGGCGCGTTCAGCTCGTTCCACTTGAGGATGTAGCGGAAATCGCCGATGCCGCTGGCCGCCAGAGTCTTGATCGGCCCGGCAGAGATCGCGTTGACGCGGATCTTCTCGGGGCCGAGATCCATCGCCAGATATTTTACGCTGGTTTCCAGTGCGGCCTTGGCGACGCCCATCACGTTATAGTGCGGCACGACCTTCTCGGCGCCGTAATAGCTCAGCGTCAGGATCGATCCGCCGTCCGGCATCATCGCCCGCGCGCGCTTCGTCACCGCGACCATCGAGTAAGCCGAGATGTTCATCGTCATCAGGAAATTGTCGAGGCTGGTATCCACATACAGGCCGCGCAATTCGTTCTTGTCGGAAAAGCCGATCGCATGGACGAGAAAGTCGATCGTCGGCCACGTCTCGGCCAGTTCCGCGAAAGCGCGGTCCAGATTGGCGCCGTCGGCGACGTCGCACTCCACCAGCAACGGCACGCCCAACTCCTGCGCGAGCGGGCGGACGCGCTTTTCCATCATGGCACCCTGATAGCTGAAGGCGAGTTCCGCCCCCTGCGCGCTCAGGGCCTTGGCAATGCCCCAGGCCAGGCTCTTGTCATTAGCGAGACCCATGATCAGGCCGCGCTTGCCCTCCATCAGACCGGCCATCATTCCTCCGTCGTACCCGTATCCTCGCCGCCCCTTACCCCTGTTTCCGGCTTCTCCGCCAGCGCCGCGTTCAGTTGGGCGCCGACGACCAGCCCCAGGCCCACCAGCCAGAAGAAGATCAGCGCCACGATGACGCCCGCCAGGCTGCCATAGGTCAGGCCATAGCCGCCGACGAGGCGGAGGGCGGGGGGCAACACCATCGTCGTCACCACCCACCATCCGGCAGTGAAGGCCGCACCCGGCCATTTGGGGCAGCCGGCGCGGCGATAGCGGCTGGGCGTGAGCGCCAGGAAGATCAGATAAAGCGCCACGAACAGAGTCACCAGCGGCGCCAGGCGGCCCCACCCGATCCAGCCCAGCAGATCGTGTGCGGCCGGAAACAGGCTGGTCACGACTTCTTCCACGCCGGTCAGCACCAGTTGGGCGAGGAAGGCGACGAACATCAGTAGCACCGCGCCCACGATCACCATCGATGAGAGCAGGCGGTGGCGCAGGAACAGGTTGCTGACACCCACGCCATAGGCTCGGCGCAAGATGTCGCGGATCGTCTCGATGAAGCTGCCCGTCGTCCACAGGCCCACCAGCCCGCCCAGCCAGAGCAGCGAACCGGTTCGCTGGGCGAGGACATCAGAGATGACCGGGCGCAGCATCTCGCGCACGGCGCGCGGCAGATTGCGCAGGACGCTGTCGATCGCGACGATCGTATCCGGCCCCATGCCGAGCAGATGCGCGAAGGCGGCCGTGACGATGAAGAACGGGAAGAGCGAGATCAGCGCCAGATAAGCGAGATTGCCGGCATGAATGAAGCCATCGGCCCAAACGCCGATCACCGTCCGTCGGATTACCTCGTAGGCGCGCGCCCCGGGCCGCAGATGGCGGAGCGAGCGATCCCAGCGGCCATTGTGCGCGCGCCGCTCGGGCGCTTCGGGGGAGACCGTATCTGCCATCTCGCCCCGCATGCTCCGAACGTCCGGCCCTATACGCCGAGGTTCGCGCGCGGGTTCCGATCGGCATCTCCGGTCCAGCCTTCGACGAACGCCTTGAGCGCGGCATCGTCGGCGGGCAGATCGATCATCAGCGTGACGAGCTGATCGCCGCGCGTGCCATCCCGCCGGTGAAAGCCACGGCCCTTGAGGCGCAGCACCTTGCCGGAGGTGGAGCCCTCCGGAACCGAGAGCATCACCGCCCCCTCCACCGTGGGCACCTTTACGCGCGCCCCGTTCACCGCCTCGTCCAGCCGGACCGGCAGATCGACGCGCACATCGTCGCCATCGCGCTTGTAGAAACGGTGCGGGCGCACCTCGATGGTGACGAGCGCATCGCCCGCGCCACCGGCGCCGACCTCGCCCTGACCGGCCAGACGCAGCGGCGATCCGGCGATCGCCTCGGCCGTGAGCTTCAGATCGATCGTCTTGCCATTGCCCAGCGTGATGCGCTGCGGCTTGAGCGCCGCCGCCTCATCCAGATCCACGGCGAGGCGATAGGATGCGTCGGCGCCCTTCTGCGGTCGACCGCGTCCACCGAAGCCGCCAAACCCACCGCGCGGCTGGCGCCCAGCGGCGGCACCGCCGAACATGCCTTCGAATATATCCCCGAAATCGGCGCCCGACGTCTCGAATTCGAAACCGCCGCCGCCGCCCGGCCGCCCGCGAAACCCGCCGGCGCCGCTACCCGCGCCGCCATAGCCGAACGGTGATTTGGGATTGCCGTGTTCGTCTATCTCGCCGCGATCATATTGGGCGCGCTTGTCCTTGTCGGAGAGCAGGTCATAGGCCTGCGTAATCTCCGAAAACCGCGCGGACGCGCTCGGATTATCCTGATTGCGATCGGGGTGAAGCTCCTTGGCGAGCTTGCGATAGGCTTTCTTGATCGCGGATTCATCCGCGCCGCGTGAAAGCCCCAGGGTCGTGTACGGATCAGCCATTGCACCTCCTTCTTCGCAGATGCGAAGCGGCTTCGCCATCGGCAAGAGGGATTTGCGGCACCAACACGCCGCTGCCGCGTTTCCCGCGCAACTTTCGCTTACAATCTAGGATCCACCATGCGGCCCTATGCATGCCCCAATTGCTCGCGCCCGAACCATTTCGAGGTGCGGGTCTGCCCGAACTGCGCCTTCACGCTCGGCTATGATCCGCAAAGCGATCAGTTCCTATTCCTTGGGGATGAAGCAACCACGTGGCGCGATGCCCAGGGCAACGGACATGAGGTGATCGTCTGCCAGAACAATAACGAATATCAAATCTGCAACTGGCTGGTGCCGGCCGTCGGCAATCAGCCGCTCTGCCTGGCCTGCAAGCACAACCGGACGATTCCCGATCTGACCGGCCCCGGCGTGCCGGAGCGCTGGGCCAAGATCGAGGCCGCCAAGCGTCGCCTGTTCCATACGATCCAGTATCTCCATCTTCCCTGCGAGACAGTGGCAGAAGCGGAGGCCAACGGCACGACGCCCGGTTTGGCGTTCGATTTCCTCTACGATCCAGTCGGCGAAGAGACCGGTACCGTCCAGATTACCACCGGCCACGAAGCGGGCCTGGTGACGCTCAACGTTCTGGAAGCGGACGATGTGCAGCGGGAGAAGATGCGGACGGGTCTCGGCGAACCCTATCGCACCCTGCTGGGTCATTTCCGGCATGAGGTGGGTCATTATTACTGGTCGCGGCTGATTGAGGACACGGCCGAGGTGGAGAATTTCCGCGCGATCTTCGGTGACGAGCGGATCAGCTACGAAGAGGCGATGCAGAAGCATTATGGCGGCGCCGCATCGGGCTGGAACACCGATTTCGTGTCGTCCTACGCGACGATGCACCCGTGGGAGGACTTCGCCGAAACCTTCGCCCACCTGATGCACATCATCGATGCGCTGGCCACGATCGGGGGCTTCGGGATGCGGATGCACGAATGGCCCGGCTATGAGGAGCAGCCGGCGGTGGACTTCGATCCCTACCATGCCGACACCCGTCAGCTGGTGGCCGAGTGGGTGCCGTTCTCCTTCGCGGAAAACTCGATCAACCGATCCATGGGGCAGCCGGATCTCTACCCGTTCAAACTGTCCGAAACGATCATCGCGAAGCTGGATTACATCAACCGGCTTCTTCAGCGCGCCGGACAGGGCGAAATCGCGCCGAAGATGGAGCCGGTCCCGGCCTGACGATCAAAGCAGGTGAACGGCCGGGCTCCCGCAGGCCCGGCCGCCCGGCCATCATGCGTGCGCGCAGCCGTTAACCGAGCGGCTCCACGTCCACAGAGACATCGATCTTCTGGCCGTTGCGCCCCACGAACACGCCATCGATCGGCGCGACATCCGCATAATCGCGGCCGATCGCCGCCACGATATGATCGGGGCCGACCGTGCAGCCATTGGTGGGATCGAACCCCAGCCAGCCGCGCGTGGGGCCGCACCACAGGATCACCCAAGCGTGGGTTGCGTCGGCACCGACCAGCCGTTCCTTGCCCGGTGGCGGAATGGTGCGGAGATAGCCGGAGACGTACGCCGCCGCGACGCCGGCCGAGCGCGCGCCTGAAATCATGATCTGAGCGAAATCTTGACAGACGCCGCGCCGGGCCGCGAAGGCCTCCGCCGGGCTCGTATCCAGCTCGGTCGCGCTGCCATCATATTTGAAACCGGTGCGGATCGCCTTGGCGAGCGCCAGCCCCGCCTCGACAATGCCCCGATCCGCGCGCAACTCCTCGGCACACCAGGCAGCGATTTCCGGGAAGGCGGCGATCAGCGGCGATGGAAACAGGAAATTGGCGGGCGCGGCTCGGCCGAGATCGCGTTGTTCCCGCGCCAATCGGCCCGCCGCCGTTACGCTGGGATCGTCCTCCGCAGGCTCGGGCGCGATCCGATCGACAGTGACGGTCGAGCGGCTCTCGATGGCGAGCGTCATCGCCCTTTTGTCGAGGATGAAACGTTCGGCGTTGACGCAATAGCCATTGTCGCGTCCCGGCAGGACCGGCGTCTGCGGATCAATCGTTAGCGCATAGCTTTCCACCGTCTGCCCATCCCAGTCCACCGGATGGAGGCGCAAATTGCAGCGGGCGAATCGCACCGGGAATTCATAGTCGAAGCGCGTAATGTGGCGGACGGCGTAGCGCATCAGGCGAGCGTCATGCCGGCGGCGCGGATCGTTTCCGCGCCTTGCAGGAAGTACCGCCGGCCGATCGCGTCCGAGAGCGCCATCAACTTGTTCTCGATGCTGAGCAGTGCGGTGCGCGCCATCGCCTCCGCCCGCATCGTCGCCATCGAATAGCCAAGCTCGACCGCGGCGGCGACGGGCTCTTCCTCGATGCCGTCATCCCGGAGCGAGGGCAGAGCGATCAGATGTTCACGGATCCGCTCGATCTGGAAGGCGATGCTGCGGGGATTGAACGGATCGAGCGCGACGAGATCGCGTACCGGCACCAGCGCCAGACCCGTAAGGTAGCGCGCGCGATAGCTGATCTGGCTGTCGCACAGATCCAGCAAGGTGGTGAGATCGTCGGATGTTGCCGATTCCGATGCGAAGCTGCGCACATACCGCGCGACGGCAAGCGAGCGCTCGATCCGCCGGCCGAGATCGTGGAAGCGCCAGCCGGCCGTCCGCCCCATATTTTCGGCCGCCAATCCGGCGAGTGCGGCGAACCGATCCTGAAGCATCGCCGCGCGCGCCAGCATCGCGCCGGCATCCTCCGCGCCGCTGACGGGCAACGGCAGATCGATCAGGCGCCACACGTCTACGGCCAGACGATCGCGAATGACTTCGGCGATGCCGTGCGCCGCCGCCATCAGCGAACGCACGCTCGCCGTTCCCCCGCCATCCAGCGCAGCGCCGGCGAGTTCGGCAAGGTCGCGGATCGCACCGCCCTCTTCCTCTTCGTCGTCGTCCTCTCCCAGCATCGACGCGCCGGTGGAGATGAGGAGAGTCGCGAGCCGATCCAGCGTCACCGGCACCAGGCTGGCACCGCCGTCGGCATCGATCGTGCCGCCAAGCGTCGCGCGCACCAGCCGCAACGTCGCGTCGCCGCGTTCCAGATAGCGGCCGAGCCAAAAGAGATTGTCCGCGGCGCGGCTGGGCAGCGTGCCGGGATTGCGCCGGACGGCGACGTGCTGCGGCATGAGCGAGACCGGCTCGACCTGACGGAGCGCGACAATACCGACGTCCGCCGAGAACGCGCCTTCGCCCATCACCGTCGCGCGCACGTCGGCATCGTCCCCCAAGCGCGCGAACCCGCCCGGCATCACAACCCATTTCCCCGCCGCATCGCGCGCGGCGAAGGCGCGTAGCGTGAAAGGCCGCGCGACGAGCTTGCCATTTTGCACGACCGGCATCGTCGACAGCCGCACCACTTCGCGGCCGATATAATCCTGCGGGCGGCGCGCAATCTCGGCCTTCAAGGCATCGCGATCGGCCCAATCCAGCTTCGCCCCCAGCGTCGGCCCACTGGGAAGACCCAAAGCAGGATCGCCGAAGGCGGGCGCGATGAGCAGATCATCGAGGTTCGCCAGCATCTGCTCGCGCGGGCCATCCTGACCGCACCACCAGGTGGCGATATTGGGCAGCTTCAAACTCTCGCCCAGCAGCCGCCGCGACAGGATCGGCAGGAAGGCCGACATGGCCGGCGCCTCCATCAGCCCCACGCCAGGGGCGTTGGCGACGACCGCGTTGTCCGCCGCGATGACGTCCATCAATCCGGTCACGCCGATGCGCGAGCTGGTATCGAAAGAGAGTGGATCGAGATATTGGGTGTCCACCCGCCGCCACAGCGCATCGATGCGCTTCAACCCCTCGATCGTGCGGACGAACAGCTCGTTGCCGCGCACGGCCAGATCGTCGCCTTCGACGAGGAGGAAGCCGAGATAGCGGGCGAGATGCGCCTGCTCGGCATAGCTGGAATTGAAGCGCCCCGGCGTCAGGAGGCCGATGCGCGGATCGGATCGCTTGCAGACCGCCGCGAGACCCTCGCGGAAGCTTGCGAAGAACGGCGCCAGCCGCTGGATGTTCAGCCGCGTCTGCAGCGGCCCCATCACCCGGCTGCCGGCCAGCCGATTTTCCAGCGCATAGCCGGCGCCGGCGGGGGCGCGGACATGATCGGCCAGCACCCGCCATTCGCCATCCGGCCCACGCCCGAGATCGACGGCATAGATCTGAAGCCGGTGCCCGCTCGCCGGCTCCATGCCGATCATCGATCGCCAGAAGCTGCGGCTCCCGGTGACCAAAGGTGCCGGCAGCACGCCATCCGCAACGAGGCGCGCGGGGCCGTAGACGTCCGCCAGCACCGCTTCCATCAGGTCCGCACGCTGGACGATGCCGGCAGCGATACCCTGCCACTCGTCTTCGCCGATCAGTAGCGGCAGCGCAGCCGCCGGCCAGGGGCGTTCCCGCGTATCACCGGCCAGACGAAACGCCGTGCCAAGTTCGTCGACCTGGCGGCCGATACGATCCTGGAGCCGTTGCAACCGCCCTTCGGTGAGCGTCGCCACGCCATCGAACAGATGGTGCCACCAGCGCGCGCCCCGCCCCATATCGCCGCGCACGATGTCTCCAGCACCGGCCTGCGCGACATAGTCTTCGAGCCAGCCCTGCCCCCACGTGGCCACGCCGGGAAGCTGCGCCATGTTGGTGCCTCCGGACATGGCTAGCTCTTGCCGCCCGAAGACACGACGCCCGATATGCTCCACGAAGTGGGGCCGGGGATGGTCACAGTCCCGCCGGCCGGCGCAGATCCAGCGTCATCGGGAATTCGCCTGCGCGCTCTTCTGCCGGCATTGCGATCGTGCCCGGCGTATGGCCCTGCTCCTCGAACCGCGCCTTGCGCCGCGCCTCGGCCTCATAATCGTTGATCGGCACGCCTTCGTAGCTGCGCCCGCCGGGATGCCCGACATGATAAACGCACCCGCCGAGCGAGCGCCCGTTCCACGTATCAAGCACGTCGAACGTCAGCGGCGCATTGGCCTTGAGGCGCGGATGCAGACAATTGGCCGGCTCCCACGCCTTGTAGCGCACGCCGCCGACCGCCTCGCCCGGCGAGCCCGTCGCCGTCATCGGCACGCGCCGGCCGTTGCAGGCGATGATGTGCCGGCCGGGCGTGAGGCCAGTCGCGCGCACCTGCAGACGTTCGGTGGAGCTATCGACATAGCGCACCGTGCCGCCGATCGCGCCGGTTTCGCCCAGCACCGGCCACGGCTCCAGCGCGTGAGACACTTCCAGCGTCACCCCGCCCGCGACGATGCTGCCATGCACCGGAAAGCGGAACTGGCGCTGCGCCTCGAACCAGGCCGGATCGAAATCGTAGCCGGCGCCGCGCAGATCCCCCAGCACCTCCAGGAAATCGGCCCAGACGAAGTGGCCGAGCATGAAGCGATCGTGCAGCGTCGTCCCCCAGCGGACGAGGTTGCCGTTTTGCGGTTCCCGCCAGAACCAAGCGACGAGCGCGCGCAGCAGCAATTGCTGGGCTAGGCTCATCTTGGGTTCGGGCGGCATTTCGAAGCCGCGGAATTCCACGAGCCCCAGCCGCCCGGTCGGTCCGTCCGGCGAGAACAGCTTGTCGATGCAGATTTCGGTGCGGTGGGTGTTGCCGGTGACGTCAACCAGCAGATTGCGGAACAGGCGATCGACCACCCAGGCCGGCGGCGTATCGCCACCGGCCAGCGGATTGGCGACCTGCGCCAGCGCGATCTCGAGTTCGTACAGCCCATCGTGCCGCGCTTCATCAATCCGCGGCGCCTGGCTGGTCGGGCCGATGAACAGGCCGGAGAAGAGATAGGAGAGCGACGGGTGGCGCTGCCAGTAGAGCACGAAGCTCTTCAGCATGTCCGGCCGGCGAATGAACGGCGAATCGAGCACCGATCGACCGCCCAGCACCAGATGGTTGCCGCCGCCCGTGCCCACCGAACGGCCGTCCACCAGGAACTTGTCGGCGGTCAGCCCGATCTCGCGCGCCATTTCGTACAAGGCGCTGGTGAGATCGACTGTCTCGTCCCACGTCGCGGTCGGCTGAATGTTGACCTCGATCACGCCGGGATCGGGCGTCACCTTCAACACCTGCAAGCGCGGATCGGGCGGCGGGGCATAGCCCTCCACCCGAATCGGAATGCGGCTGGATTCGGCCGTCGCCTCGATCGCGGCGATCAGTTCCAGATAATCTTCCAGTTTTTCCGTCGGCGGGAGGAAGATGGCCAGATAGCCCTCGCGCGGCTCGACCGTGACGGCGGTGCGCACCGCCCCCTCGATCATGACCTGCTCGACGCGCTCCTGCGGCGCCTGTCCGCCGCTTGCGACGGCTTCGGAGCGCTGGTCACGAACCGCGCCATCGGTCTCTTCCGGGGCCAGGGGCTTGGCCCGGAAATCCGGCAACGGCGCAACCGGTTCGGTCGTGTCGCGGATATGGTGATAGGGATAATCGCTCTTGGGCACGAACGGCAGCGAGCCCAAGGGCAGGCGATAGCCGACGGCACTGTCGCCGGGGACTAGGAACAATTTGCCCCGCCGGACCCGCCACTGCTCGCTCCGCCAGCGGCGCGGCTCGGGCTGTTGCGTCGCCTGCCACGCCTGAACGGGTAGCACGAAGCCGACAGGCGTCGAAAGACCGCGCTCGAACGCCCGCACCATCCGCATCCGCGCTTCAGGATCCTCGATCTCGGGATCGGTCGGGATCGTGTTGTCGGGAAGGTCCGCTTCCTTGAGCGACCATTCGACCGGATCTTCATAAGCGGCCTGCACGAAGTCACTCGGCACATCGAGCCTTGCCGCGATGCCCTTCAGAAACTGCTCGGCCGCATCGGGCGCGAGCGGCGTCGCACCTTCCAGTGCCTCGGCCAGCAAGGTCGTGTCCCGCCAGACCGGCACGCCATCCTGCCGCCAATAGACGGAATAGCCCCAGCGCGGCAGGCTTTCGCCCGGATACCATTTGCCCTGGCCGTGGTGGATCAACCCGCCCGGCGCGAACCTGTCGCGCATCCGGCGGACGAGCTTGTCGGCATAGGCGGCCTTGGTCGGGCCGACCGCATCGGCATTCCATTCCGGCGCCTCGGCATCGTCGGCCGCGAGGAAGGTCGGCTCGCCGCCCGTCGTCAGCCGCACGTCTTGCGCGACGAGATCGGCATCCACCTTATGTCCGAGCGTATCGAGCGCCCGC
>Ga0247734_1001252_pt1 | contig 19626 bp, 20 predicted proteins | sample UWRJL103311B2_FD_180933 | JGI IMG/M metagenome (GOLD analysis project Ga0247734, IMG submission 180933) | Plant litter microbial communities from Arlington Agricultural Research Station in Wisconsin, United States - UWRJ-L103-311B-2 | ecosystem: Environmental > Terrestrial > Plant litter >... | reverse complement strand
TCCCAATTCCAGTAGTATTCAAATTCAGGGTTCTCTTGCGCGAATTTTTGAACAGAGAGCCACTGAGACTGGTGAACGTTGTTTTTGTCTTCAGGGATCTTCGGATACCATTTTCTCATCATGGCATCATCCCAAGCCACCACCATATTCCAGAACTCTTTGGGAACCATGGCTTGAATCTTCTCTCTATATTGGGTGGCATCTGCGATGTCTCCAGGAGTAACAGAATCCTTAATCTGAACTAACAAGTAAACCTGATACTCTCCTCCACTCCTTAGTGATAGCTCAGTTACCAGAGACCGAATGTTCTGTTTATCATTCTCGGTATAATTCTTTCCAGAGTAGGATCGTAAAAGGATAGCAGTGCGGGATTTGGCGTTAATGGTGTTTTTGGCTATTCCGTGGAGCCCCATTGCCTTTGCCTCCGCTTCATCGATGATAGTGCGATTGAGGACTTGTGGCTCTACATTTATAGCCATCCGCCTTCCAATCGTAGAGTTGGATGGTCCTGAAAGACTGATACCTGAGTCTGTACTGTTTTTGGCAGAGTCATCGCCGACAGAAGGCATCTTCTCTAGCTTTGTATACCGATCGGCGTTCTTCTCCACACAGTAACTTTGCAACTGTCCCCAATTCACCGTATCCCAATTCAGGCTTTTGGGCACACGCTTGGATTTTGGCAAGACCTTCGTGCCATCTTCTACAAAACCATATGCACCTAAACGGGATTCTCTTTCAAAGCACAGGTTGCTATCTATCCCGAGAGGAACATACGACCCTATCGAAGGTTTTTCAAACGCAAGTGGGTGCCCAGAAAACACTAATACTTCACGCAATTCTCCATCGGGGCCGTCACATAGAATATATGTCCCTTTATTAGTAGCGTTCCAAGCCTTGTCGTTGTAGTTGGGATACGGATTGTAGGTAAACGGAGGCGCATCGTTATATTGTGTCCAAGATTCCGTAGGCACCAACATTGCAGCAGCGAACCCCGAGTGTTTCCCAACGTCTTTCAGATCGTTCAGCGAACTGCCATATATCTTTCCCGCGCTTCTATCACTGTGTTTATTGTTAGCTGATTCTCGAGGTAAAAAAATGTAGGTTTGAATAGAGCAAGAACCATATCATAAGCTATGAGAGAATTGCCCAAAGCCGAAGTGAGCAGGACTTACACTCCAAGCGCATCGCTCTCGACATTAAACAGTTCCTGCGACACCGTTTGGTCATGGATCGCAGCTTGCGTAGCTTTCGGATCATCAGCACTCGCGCTGATAGCAGGAACTCCTGGCGGCGTACTGCTTGTGTGAACAGGTTTTGGCATCTCCTTTGTAATTTTCGCTGGCGGGTCACCAACATCATGCAGTATGGGGCTGTGGTCGTGGCCATCTTTTGCGACTCCTCCAGATGTTTGTCCAGCATTCAATAGATCCACCACATGTGTCTCATCCCGCGCTGAGAAAGGGAATACATAATATAAGAAGACGAGGACGAAGACCACCAGTATACTGGTGCGAAACCTGGGGGGCATGCTCGCGATTTTATGCTCTGGATTTTATGCTCTGCAAACGATCTGCGTTATCCAAGGAGATTTGGAGTTGGATTGGGCTTTGAACAGAGGAAAAGGGTTAGGAAACGAAAGGTGATAACACACGACGATAATTAAGAGTTGCGAGGATTTTGAATCGAGCACTTGATCCATGTCTATTTCGAGGTCTGGTACTCTGCAGCCTTCTGCCTAGCTAGGTTTATTGGGAGACCACACATTTTAACCTTGCCTTGTAGCTTCAGGGGTACCGATCCTGTGAGTTTAAATAAGCGGGGACATCACTCCATCTGCCCCTGATCGTTTTCCAGGCACTAGGAAGCATTCCGAATGCCAACCTCAATAATTGAATTGTCCCAATAGTATCAGATTAAAGAAAGTGAGGTGATAACAGTTTATTAAATTGCTCCACTAAGGAATTTTCGGAAATGACTTCTTGTCACACAACATATATATACATTAGATTAAGACCGTCCAACGGCTACTTGCGTAAATGGGGTATACAAACGAACGAAATATCTAACCATGCGCTGCATGCCAATATGCTGTCCCAGAATGCTGTAATGAAGGGTATAAAGTGACCATGACAGGTCAGTAAAGTACAAGAAAATGCAAAGGTTCGCTGTCCAAATGTTTCAATAAGCATTGCATGCGTTGCAGGCGTTCCAAAATGTCCTTTAAAATCACATCATCATCAACCGAGTTGTTCTTCTTTCCATCCTGCTCGTCCCACTATTGGGCCCCAGGAATTGTCTTCGTTGAGCTCTTCTAAACGCGTCTCGTTCACAGTATACTCGACCGTTCTCTTCGAAATAGTCATGTCGAAGTGTTCTTTTGCAGTCTGCACAAGTCAAGCATTTTGGATGAAACTTCTTCTTTCGTTCGCTCTCCAGGTACTGGCCCTCGATCCCTTTGTCGCATGTGGCGCAAACGCTTCCATTCAGCTTATGGTAGTGCCAGTCGCAGTACGGGGCGTCGTTGATAACATAAAACGTCGACGTTTTGAAGGGCTCCAAGCACGTTGTACAGGCGAAACACTCCTTGTGGTAACGTCCAGTTAATCGTCCATCAGCTGAAGAGATAGACTTTCCTGTGATGGGCTTGGAACATCCTTTACAGTTACCCTTTGAGCCTGTGCCTCGACGAATCGGTGCTGGCTTTTTGGGACTTAATTGAGTAGGACTACCAAACACCTCCGACTGTGGTGAGCTTTGGTAAGGCAGTGGGGAAAGTCGCCCGCCGCGAATCGCTGGATCCATGGGAGATTCCGGGGCGAGAAGAGACGGGTCAAGTATCCGGGGAGGAGCCAACCCATTTGCGAACTGCTCTTTGTTCATTCGCGGCGGTGAATTTGAGGTAATTTCTCGTGGTCTCAAATCTGCCATTGAGGATTGAACTTCAGATATCAGAACGTCCAGGTCTACATTAACCGAGACGGAAGGCTTTCGCGGGGATACAGATCGAGCCGAGGATGAAGGGCTGGAGCGTGAGCTTCCTTTGCTAGCTTCGCTGAATCCGGAGCCAGCTGATGATTGGGACCCTGACGGGGTATGATACGGATTCCCAACACCAAACTCGGCAGCAAGATTGACATTGTCTGGTACGGGTGGCGCATCACCCAGTCGAGAATCACTTCGATCTATCCTTGGCCGATAGATACTCGCACCCCGACGGGGAAGGTCTCTGCTCAAATCTGGTCCCACAGAGGCTTTCCTCTGCCTATCAAAAGGATCATTTGTTTGTCCTGGTGGAGAAGGAGTTCGCGTTGTGGATTCAGACGGTCTCCGGAGAGGTGTTGTACCATTCTGTAATGGAAACGTTTGTGATCTATCTTCCGGTCGCAAGAATTCTGGTCGTGGATCATCATCGGGGGCACGCCCTCCAAAGCCACCATAACTCTCCTTTCTAGGAGCTCGAGGGAGCCCCGAAGCAGATCCCTTCGAACTTGAATTCCTGGTATGCCCTGATGACGTACTGGGCCTTATGATTTCAATGCCTGCATCCAACGCCTTTGTGGTAGTTTTTAAGCTCTTTTGTCTTTGATGTCCCATTCCAATTTGTTGACCATCTGCCTTCCTCCGACTATTCACATCAAAGGGTCCAGGTGCGATGGTGTTCATTCTCTGCAGCAGTCCACCTCCAGATACATTTCTTGGGCTTACTGGAGCAAACATGGTATCAGCCATTGCAAACCCACCATATCCGCCCTCACGAGTTGTAGGAATAGCTTTTGGTGCTGTAGTAGGAAATGGTGGGAATGCGCAATCCAGATTTGACGATCTTAGGTCGGGCGATGTTTGAGCAAAGAGAGGAGTAGTTGCGCTGCGCATAGGTGCGTTGGGTCTACCTTGAGGTGCTCGAAATCTATCATTTGGTGTCATTGGAGACAAACTCGTGGCGGGTGACATGCTAAGTGGAGTCAGTTCTTCATGTCCAAAGAACGGGCGATCTACAAGTGTTAGTATACTCCTAGTGCTAGACGACTGTTCAACCAACATACTTGCAGCGGATGTGTCAACCCTCGGCGGCATCGCACGACCTGGTTTTGAGTTTGCTGAGGTTTTTGGGAAGGTCTGTTTGTACGGCATATTGCCAAAGTTGGTGTATGGATCTGGAGGTGGAGAGGCTTCACAAGATATATTAGCACTGCCTTGTGATCGCTTCTGTTAAGAATTGCCTACGTTCACCTCCTCCACGACAGATGTGTTCGCCCATCTTAGATATTTCGATATCTCGAGAACATTGCGAACACTTAATTGTTGGCAAGAAGCTCCCACTATAGGCTGCCATGTTTTCTTTGAAGAACAACTTATTTCCACCGGCTGTATTTCCTTTTCACAAACTGCTATCCTGTTGAAAGCATGTGCTAAAGCGATGTTCTTGAATAGCCGATGAAGATTCTGAGTGCGATCACAAGTTGATTTCGCCGATTCCTGGGAGGTCTAGTGAGATATCTAACCAAAGAGGTGATGCGGCGACAATGTTTGAGATTGATTTGGAGGTGGATCTTTGACTGTATCACTTGTCGCTGAAGTTGTTTGAGGCTTTTGGTAGATGGCGTCTAACTGAGAGAGCTGATGTTCCAGCGGTATAGTAATTCAAGTCCTGCTTGAGGGGTAATGACAGTGGTAAACTTGACAGGATGACGGCGATGAGGCTTTGGAAGAAAGTGGAAGTCAGAAGGAGGATACCTGACATGAGAGCAAAGAGAAGGTGGAGAAGTTTATTCGATGCTCGTCCAGAGTCGGGTTGTCCCTGGTAGTGAAAGCCTCCTGTAGAGTATGCTTGTCTGTACGGTGCACCGGGCTCAATTTGGGAGATACGCAAGATCAGGGGTATTTGATAGGCCGTAGGAGTTCACAATTTCTTTGAACCCTGAAACTTCCCCACGATAATTATGTTTTGTTTTATGCCCTCCAAAGTTTGCCAGGGAGGCAAATGAGTTGACTGCCGAACGAGAGCAAAGTTGGACGGGAAGCAGGACCGATACCAACAGGACCTAATAATCAAAGCTATACCAGCGGACCTATGCAGAACATTGGAAATGCCATTATTGATATTCCTATTCCCACCGATGAGAAAGGAGCCGCCGATCAAAGAGGGAATATAACAGGGAGGCTAACAAGCTAGGAGACTATAAAAAAAAGGCTACTTTGGCGAATTCTTTTGGGTACGGTACGGTTAGTTAGCTGCCCCACCCAGTCTCTGCCGTAAGTATCGTAAGTATAGTACAGTATAGTATACTACTGGATTATTTGCGCTACTGTTCTATACTAGCTCGACTAGGTCCGCTACAACCCAAGAGCGTCCAAGACGGTTCATCTTCATCAAGTGGCGTCTCCAATTTCTCAAACTTTCTACGGTACTGTACTTTAGGGCAGAGCCGACGTCCAGAAGGAATGATGATGGACATCTCGATGCTGTGCCCGCGTGGTTTCAGAAGCACGGCGCTTGATGGTGCAGATAGACGACAATTAAAGTTGGACGCTTGGGACAAGATCCAGTGACACTGCGTTGTTACGTTGGCGCTCTCACCACGGTCTCACCCAGGTTGTCCTGGCCGCGACGGCCGACGCCTATAACTATATACGGCAGAGAGAGGATCTGGCGGTATCCAAGGCGAGCAATTTCGATAATCCTCATCCCAAGGCCATTGAATTGAATTGAATCATAATATGCCGAGATTGTCCAGTGGTGCCAGGGATCCAATCCTCATTGAGTTCAGCCATATCCGCTGAGCATCCACTTCTGGCCAAAGGGGCTGGTTGGAGTTAGTTGGAGTCGCCACGTTCAGGGGGGGAAAAGGGCATGATCGCCTCAGAAATATCCGAAAAGAACCCGTTGTAATATCACCAGGGAGATCACCCGCAAACGGCGTGAGAACTGAGAACTGAGAGAACTGAGAGGATGGGGAATGAAGAGGTCGGTGATGTATGATCCTTACTGTTAAACAAGACTAGTTGATGATGATGCGTACATACTCCATACAGTTGGACGATCATCTTCGATGCGAACATGTCAACAAGATATCTCGGGCCATCGACTTGAAACAACTTACCAGTAGCTGAGTGGATGTCAACAAGCTCCTTTTCATTCGTGAAGGGACCTGCTGACCGTCTACACCGCGAACCGAACTCACGATAAGTACAGATACGACACAGAGCACTGTGCCTATGGTGTACTGTACTCCATAAGTTACGATAAGCAAGCTCGAGTTGAGTACAATAAGATATTCTACTGTCCTGTGCTGTTCTTCGTATGAACTCCTGGACTGTACTCAGTCCAGTACATACCTACATGCGTAGAAACGAAGAAGCCGTCACAATCCAAACCTAATTTGCCCGGCGCCATCCGTCTTTCGACCACCCACCAGCCACTCACCAACCTCCCGGATTCGCATAAAAGCATAAAGTGAAGTTTAGAGTTCAACTACCAGAACCTGACACGAAGTCTACGGAGTATATCCTTCGGGAACCTTTCCTTAGCTTGTCATATGAATACCACCGTCCGCACTGGATCCAAGGAGTACTGTCAGCACCGCACTGTACTGTACAGTACATATCAGTGACCGATATAAGAGAGGTACGCCAAACCCCGGATGAAACGGTGCTGGTGGTTCCCCCACATTGCCCTCGCCGCATAGTGGCATACAGTACAGTACATATGTACACAATACGGAGTATATACTGTCTGTACTTGAGTGATCATCGCTCGGTTGGCGTGTCACCCCTTTTTCCAACCGAGCCCACTGTTACGAGCCCACTGTTGTTTGTACGGTACGGTACGGCACTGTACGTCCCAACGATATCGCTTCAAAATAGCATATACGACAGCACTACTTGATTTGCTTTGCCAGTTATAACCAACAGTCAATTTACTACCTATTGCACCAGCTTGAGTGGCTGGTTCGAAAGTCTATTGCGTTAGTCATGCTCAGGTCTTTGTCAGCCAGTCGCGTTTTCATCCCCTCTACTTAGCTTATTTGCAAAGTCTATTTATTATTGACCGCCATTTGGAGAAAACTGGAGCAGAACTTCCTCGCACGTGAAAGCGAAGAGGCCCCCTGAACACGGGAAGTTGAAATCCAATGCGGAATGCCGAGCACGAAGGCTCCTATCAACTGAGGGTTACATGAAAGCATCCGGGATACTTCGCATTGTATAACACGGGGCGTACTGTACAGTACATACATAGCAGCTGCCTTCTGTGAAGCCTCTTGTCTGGGGAAACAAAAACGATTGGTTGACAGCATGGAAACACCACCATAATAAGTACATTGTAAGCGGTGCGATTTTACCCGGGGAGGTCCAAGTCTGCCGATATCGCCAAATTGGTCGTTCTCTTCCCATATTATGCCAACACAATACACATACCAGCATGAACACGACACACGTCCTCACCAACGGCAGTTTTCTCTCTCTCTCTTGCCTTACATCACTCCTCTTTTGACTTCCGGGCTGGCAACGGAGGAGGACGCGGAGGAGGGAAGAGGGGAGGAATACTGTTGGTTATACCGCGTGGAAGAATCAAGAACGCCCAGCAACTTTCGAAGTATCTCCAGACACTAAGGCACGCCGACATGGGACTGCTTCTTCGACTACGACGGATATGGAGCACAACGCACTGCTAACTTGGCTCACTCTACAGTACTACTGATACGCTTTAGGATCCCTCGAACCGTTCTTTGGCCTTCGTTGATTAGCTTATTCCCGCTTGGCCATGAGGCTCTCCTCCCCTCGAAAGAGAGATGGACAGCAGCCAGACGGCAAGTATCCTAGACGGTATTGAACTGGGCTGGGCTGGACTGGCAACAATATATGACATATGATCTATCACCTGTCACTTGTCACTTCTCGCTTTTTCACTACATACTGTACCACATATGGCGAGCATCCGGAAGTGTCTCCCAGCCTTCCATAGTGTTCGGTTTCCAGTGCCAAGCTGTCAAAAACACGCCGCCGTCACGGTGTCTCCCAGTTCCCCAGCTCCCCAGCAGTTCTTCGGCTCCCCAGCAACAGTTCGCCAGCTCCCCCCTCCCCCCTCCCATCCCCTCCCATCCCAGCCTCTGCCTGGCCTTGCAGCATCTTGCTCCATCATACACCACACCCTCCTTCCTGCTGCTGCCTCTTGCTAACATAATTCCCCTCTCGTTCCCCTTGCCTATGAGCGTATTGTACATGTCCAAATAGGACTGTACCACCACCACCACCAAACTTCCTTGGTCGGTAAGGTAAGGTCGAGGCAAGCAAGAGGCAGAGGTATGCGCTGGTGATTGGTCAGCCTTATCCAACCCCACCATCGACCCCTCCAAGGCTCCCAGGGGTGTTTTGTTGAATTTGGGGAATAATACTCTCCAATTTGGAAAGATTTCAATAATACCACATCGCGACGAATGCTAGGTGGTTTGGCCACCCAAGCATATCAGGTCAGGTCTAGCCATCATGATGATCGCGAAGGATAAGAGGCAAATTAGATCACACCACTCAAGCCAACGGCACGCACGCTGGGGGGAGTGTTGCGGATTGTTCGGATGCTTTATTACGCAGAACACCGACTGAATTGAGAAAACGGCCGCTTCATCCTCGTTCGAATGCATGTGCTTCAACATGAACTTGACTTGTAGCATTTTTAATCTAACGTACTGGCCTGTTCCACTGCAATATGATCTACCAAACTTAAAGCCAGCCGTGATGGTTCAATCTATTGGCTGGAAGAAATCGACCGGCGGGCGGTTCTTCTTCTTCCTCCTTTTGATGGTTGTGATATTTGCGATTCCTTCGTCGGACACTGCATCATCCTCCTAAGGAATGTATGTGTGTGTACTCTGGATGTCTGCTCAATACCTTCCCACCCACTCTTTTTCCACCCCCTCCCGAGGCGGGACATTGTAAAAAGTGATATCTGTATCGCAATAATTATGGATACGACACTCACTGCTTGCTGTCCCGTACACTAACGCCTTGGGTTATCGGGATCGGTAGGGGAGAAATGGCGGAGGTGAAGGTGAACGAACGGACGACACTACGGTACCGGCTGACCGGGGTTGCAACTAACTCTTTATAAAGTCCTCATTTCCCACCGCCGCCTTTCTTCTTCACCCGCCTACACTTTGAATTCACGGATAATTCAGAAGCATCTTCAGTTAATTCAACCCAGTTTCTCTCATCCTACCTAGCCTACCTTCAAAATTCACTCCAGATCACTCCGTTGTGGTCCCAACTGAATGTTTTCGAACCTGCTCAACTCGTAAGCTCCTGCCTTGTTACCACCAGCTCTTAACATTCTCTCAAGATCATTCACTCAAGATCATTCACTCGAGATCATTCACTAACCTCCCCCGCCAGATCCCACAATACTTTCGCAGGTGCTCGTTGCTCGTCGGCAGCTGGGGCGTCTGATTCACCGTTTGTCAGATAAACAACTATAAAGTCTTCCAACTTCACACACAACTTTCCAATTCCCAAACCAACACAATATCGGCTTTTCCTACATCGTAGAATCGTTGTATTACGGCCAATCCCTCAATACTACCTTTTCCACTTTTCCACTTCTCCAATTCCTCTCAACCTCGCACCAGCTATTCACGATGGCTCCCCACGCTGATATCGACAACGGCTTCTCAAACGGAACCACAGCCCCCTCCATCCAGGAGACGTTCACAGTGAACTCTCCCAATGTCACCTATACCAATGACCATATCAACTCCAAGTACACCTACCGCACCACCTCGGTCGAGCAAACCTCCTCCGGCAAGTTTGTCGCTACCCCCAAGGAGACTCTTTATGACTTCAAGGTCGACCGCAAAGTCCCAAAGACCGGTATGATGTTGGTTGGTTGGGGTGGAAACAATGGTACCACTGTAACCGCCGGTATCCTTGCAAACCGCCGTGGTCTCGTCTGGGACACTCGAGAGGGCCCACGTGCTGCAAACTACTATGGCTCTGTCGTTATGGGTTCTACTATCAAGCTGGGTACATGTGCCAAGACTGCCACTGATATCAACATTCCCTTCCATGACATCTTGCCTATGGTCCATCCCAATGACCTTGTCATCGGCGGATGGGACATCAGCGGCTTGAACTTAGCGGAAGCCATGGACCGTGCAGCTGTCCTTGAGCCAACCTTGAAGGCCCAGGTTAAGAAGGAGATGACCGAGATGGTTCCTCTTCCTAGCATATACTACCCTGATTTCATTGCTGCCAACCAAGAGGATCGTGCCACCAACTTGGTCGAAGGTAGCGTTGCCTGCAATGCACATGTTGAGAAGATTCGTCAAGACATTCGGTATGCTTGTTCATTTTCACTATACAGATCACATACTAATATTTATTAGTGACTTTAAAGCCAAGAACCGATTGGATTCTGTCATCGTTTTGTGGACTGCTAACACCGAGCGTTTTGCGGAAATCGCCGAGGGTGTCAATGACACTGCTGACAACCTTTTGAAGTCCATTGAGAATAACCACTTGGAGGTTGCCCCGTCGACCGTCTTTGCTGTCGCTTCTATTCTTGAAGGTGCTCCATTCATCAATGGATCCCCTCAAAACACATTCGTCCCTGGCTGCATCGAACTTGCCGAGCGTCACGGTGCATTCATTGGAGGTGATGACTTCAAGTCTGGCCAGACCAAGATGAAGTCTGCGCTTGTTGACTTTTTGATTAGCGCTGGTATCAAGCTTACATCTATTGCTAGCTACAATCACCTTGGAAATAACGATGGCAAGAACCTTAGTTCTCAAAAGCAATTCCGCTCTAAAGAAATTTCCAAGTCCAATGTGGTTGATGACATGGTCGCTGCAAACACTGTTCTTTATAAGAAGGGTGAGCATCCAGATCACACCGTAGTCATTAAGTACATGCCTGCTGTTGGAGACAATAAGCGAGCTTTAGATGAGTACTACGCTGAGATTTTCATGGGTGGTCATCAGACTATCTCGTAAGTTTTTTTTTCGCCTTCTTAATTAAATAAACCTCCTCTAATTACTACTAGTATGTTCAATGTTTGCGAGGACTCTCTTCTTGCTTCTCCACTCATCATCGATTTGGTCCTCCTTGGAGAGATGATGACCCGGATTCAGTGGAAGGCCAAGTCTAGCGATGGCGCTGCTACCACCGAGTTCAAGAAGTTCCATAGCGTTCTTAGCATCCTCAGCTACATGCTTAAGGCCCCATTGACCCCACCAGGAGCTCCTGTTATCAACGCTCTTGCTAAGCAGCGAGGTGCGCTTGTTAACATCTTCCGTGCCTGTGTTGGTCTCGAGCCTGAGAACGACATGACTTTGGAACACAAGCTCTATAACTAGACTTGGTGTGCATAGATCTGATAAAGCTGGTGGCTTTTGAAGGGTAGTCGCAATGAAGGGTTTTCACGGCGTGTGCGTTTGCGATTTGTTTGATGGTCTAGGCCCTCACCCAAAGTCTACCGTATGGCGATAAGTGCCATGCTTTCACTCTTTAGACATTACATAGACATAAAATAAAGTGCAGTTGCCTTTACTTTATTTTCTTGCTTGCATCTTGATATCGTACTCTTGATTCATACTAGCATATCATCCTCACTCCACTTCATTATTTTAATATTCTAAATTATGACATCTTTAAGAGTGCTCGAGTTTTGTTCATACCAAAGTGAAAGTTTAAACAACACCAATCTTTGGATAAGAATCAAGAGGAGCGACTGACTTGCTTGTTCTATTCAACGACTCTTAAGCCTAATGGATGACACTATAGGGAATATCTAGGTTGATGGTTGATGGTTGAGGAAGGCCCGTCCAGAAGAAACCCGTTAACAGTTAGACCTCTTACCCAAACGAGGACGCAACTTGCACCCCAGAAACTGAATCCCCAAATATTCAGACCTCATGACCTCATCGACATCATCAACCACTACTCCCCAACCATGACCCCCTCCAAGGCTCTCTCAATCCAATCCTTCTACAAGCGCGAGGTTCAAGTCCCCTCCGCCGTCCAGCACAGCACATCCAGCAGCACCACCCCAGGGGATGGTTTCACAGATGCCGAGCGAGCCGCCGCGATCGATCCATTGCATGCGATATGGGAGCCGTCGCGAGAATATGCTGAGCTGGGCATCGGCGAGCTGGGCCATGGGCCCAAGGCGGTCGTGTTCGCCGGAAGGGTGGTGAACGTTGCCACGATATGGGGAACAACTGCTAAGGAGCCGCGGGCGCGGGGGTGGCATTATGTCTTGCTGAAGGATGATGGTGGGGTTGTGTCGGTTTGTTTCTATGCTCCTTTCTTTTCATTCCCTCCACTCGGATTTCTTTTTTGCTTGGGGTAATTGCGAAGAATAGAAAGGCTGAATCATATCTTGGTGTGTGCGTGGTGGGCAGATCAAGCTGTACTTTGCGAACAAAGCTTTCCCACTGCGCCTTGGGATCTTGGTGACGGTTTGGACCATGTTCGTGCTGGATGCCGCGACGGCTGGTTCCGCGGTTGTGCAAGGTGTATATGCTTATGTGAATGTGTTTCCGGGAAGGGTAACGTCCGATCATGTTATGGTTCATGGAAGTAGTGAGGGTACGAATGGCGCTTGCCGGGTTCCTCTAGGATATAGAAAGGGTGAGCCGCTTGCCGGCCTGAGTAGGTGATCTCTTTCTCTCTAGCCAGCGTTTGACTGATTACAATACTCTGCAGTGACCGTCTCGAGCTATGCAACTAGTGGCGGCCACGACGGTGTTGTAGGAGCGAAGATCTTGGTATGCGTGAAGAGTATTGGAGCCAAGAAATGTATAGTCAACAAAACGGGAGTGGAAAGTAATCTTGTCGAAGTCTGGCTTTTCGATCACACTGGTGAGATACGCTGGAGCGTGTGGAACGATCTCATCGATTCGGCCAAGGAATGGCAGCCCGGGAAGACCATCTTACTGATTTCAAACCCGGGATTCAAAATTGGTTATCCAGGAATAGGCAGTATTCGCATCACTAGAGACACCTTCATTGATGTCGACCCTCAGTATCCTGATGCCGAGTGGTTAAGCAAGTATGCAGAGGGCAGAACTAAAACTGAAAGCATGCATCAGGAGTTCCCAGAGGGAGTGTGGGATATAGAAGCTGCAGAGTATGGGGCTAATGTAATATTGTTTACACTGGCTGGGCTAGATCAATGGCAAGTATAGCTTCTTTTGAGCCAGCTTCAAGAGGTTAGCTGACATCATAACCTAGGGTCCGTGAGGAACCCCGGCGAATATTCACAGGTCATATCAATGTCATCATAATGGATATGTCGCTCGTCAAAAACCACTGTCAAAACATGCTTATGTGTTCTCAATGGTGTGTTCTCTCTGGAACCTCAAGTTATCTACTAATTACTCCAGCTGCGGCATTCCAATATATGCGAACACACGTAAAGCGACCTGCTACAACTGCTCCAAATTGCATAGTCTCTCCATTAACCCCAAGATCATTGGTCTTCTCCTCGATGAAACCGGCTGTATCAGTGCCGGCAAGTTACTGTGGAGTGAGCGTGCATGGGAAACACTGCTGGGTAGAAATGTCGAAGATGTGACAAATATGGCGATTGAAGAAATTCGTTTGTTGGAGCAGCGAATGATATACTTGCGTATGCATCTGGTTGTTGGCTGGGAGGAAAGTGTAGGGAAATTGGCAGTGCTGGGAATGCGAGCTTGAGAGGGACGGCGCTTGCTATATCTGGTGTTTGCTAATCTTTGTTGCGTCAACCTAGCGGATGCTTATAGGAGATGACAACTAGCTATCTTAGACGGAATTGCTATATATCGCAAGAATTATACTAAATTTTTAGCATTAAATCCAGAGATTCTACTACACTACTCACAAGAATGGAACTTTGATTGGGCTTCATTCTACTTGGATAAATTTCTAGTTGCACTAAGTTTTCAGAGACTTTTTAATAAGAAGAAGAATGAAGAAACGATAGAAAAGATAGAACGGTTGATAATCAGCGTACCTTGGCGGGGTTCTCACTGTATCAGGAACAGAGATGGACACAAGCAGAATTATTCATCCGAAGTCATCTTTCGGGTAATGTGTTGAATATGAGAGAAAATCCTAGGAATACAAATGTAGCGTGATCGATTGCTACTTGATCCTTTAAGTTAGGTAGGTACTACTTGTGGATATCTACCTGATTTATACATATTGTTTTGACCTCCGTTTTGACCTCCGTTTTTTCTTTTTTTTTCTTTTTTTTTTGGGGGGGGGCTTTTTGTGTTCTTATTTGTTCAATCAAATTCTTTTCTGAATTCACACCTTCCCCAGTACCAGCTCGTGGTCGTGGACATTTTTCAGCGTAGATTCGTTTTAGTTTACAACCAGAATGTCATCTTCGCATACTGGCCTCACAGAGGTACAAAAGCCTCCCTATCCGACCTTTGAAGCACTTAAGAACGTAAATTTGCCTGTATGGGGCTCCTTCAACTCTGCCCGGCGTATCTTTTGGACCTCCACGGTCCCTTAACCATTGCTATTTCGATCGTGCCGGACTACCATAGTCCGACCTCTCTTGAACCGTATTTTCAACAAACCCCGAAGGTGGAATTTGGCATCCAATCTCATATTTGCCAGTGGCCGAGCCCAAGCTCTCGTTTATGATATGCGTGTCGATGAATCTGAAACCTGGCAATATGTCTGGCTGGAACTTCACAGCTAAGTTTGTAACTCGGATGCTCAGTGGGAACTCTTCCTGATGCATATGCCAACCCGGATTCAGAAAACTAGGGGCGTGAGAATTTGCTGTGGAGAAAAAAGACCTCTGATGAAGAACCATCGCATCATAGTCACCCAGCAAATTTGATCAAAGGGTTTATCACGGTTCATGACTACTTTTCGACGTTCCATCCATGGCTTATGAGCCTCCACGACGAACTCGTCAATATTGCAAGAGAATGTAGCATGGGGATGGTAGATTGCAATGGGTTTGGATAATTTGAGGATGTCTTGGATCAAGGATAAATCTCAGAACCATGATCAGCTTTTCGTGTGGAACGTAGAATATGCATCGATACCATACCACGACCACAGTTCGGGCCAGAATTGCCCTCTACTAACTTCAAGTGTTAGGATTTTATCTTAAGTATAGTTAATACTTGATATATTAAGATGTATAGCCTCACGTGACCCTCCCTGGAGAGAGGTTGGCCTAAAAGGAAAACAAGTTTTGCACTAAGGGGAAGGTTTTTTGGTATATGATATATTCCTTAATTGCTATAGTTATATTAACATAAGAAACATTATGAATTGTCTGTCAATATTAGGTTCTTATCTCGGAACACCTCATCCTGATATGTCGCGTGATACCACATAGCACCCTTTGATCGCCTTTGATCCGCATCTCCGACATAATGGCTCCGATAAGCGAGCTTGGCAAGGGGCAAGTACCCTATGAGCCTACCCTCCAGGACTCTAGGTACCTAGGTACCTAACCAGCTATATATCGAGAAACTAGAAAAGGAAACTTCATGCATATCTCTCCAATTTAAGAGCAAGAAGACTTTGAGTAACGCCTATCAATCATATAAAGTCCGAGAAGTCATTCAGACAGGAAAGAGTAAATTATACAAGCCTGCGTCATTTTAACCGTCTAGATTAGGAAACAAGATAGTTCAAAAAGTGTGAGGGCAGTTGTAGAGAGATTTAGCTGCTGGGAATTTAATTCAAGATATCTTAGGTCAAATAAAGTTAAGCTGTAGGCTTTCATAGGTTAGGTGAATATATTGAGCTATTAACAATGTGTGATGGTAGGGATCATGGCTGCCTTAGTCTCCTAAAGGTCTTCGCTTTTGATATTCACGACCTCTTTCGCTCTCAGTAGCGCGTCTTGCTTCACGTAATATTTGAGCAGCGATTTCACAAAACATTTCTCTTCGATCGCAACAACTTCCTTCACGAGGAATACTACCGTCGAAGAGAAGGCTTTTTTATATCCTCCTACATATTTCACTTCTTGAGAAGTCGCGTACGAATTACTCCCCTACTCATCAAATCATCACCATGGCGACCCAAACTCCTCCATCTATTACAATCGCTAAAGATGGGGATCTAATCATCCGCCTCTACAAGACAGATGAGACCCTTCCGATTTTTACCTTGGCAACTGGTCGGCGCGTCAATGGAGAATGCCTTGCAAGCTTCAAAGTTTCCCGAGCAGCTCTAATTAAGGAGTCTGCAGTCTTCAAGGTGGAACTTCGAGGCTACTTCGCCGAGGCGAAAAGCGCCATAGTTGATGTGGAGGAGGGTACGGTAAAGAGCCTCGAGCTTTGGTTTAGGATCATCCACAACGCTATGACCGAGGCAATGTACAAGATTCCCATTGTTGAGATTTGGGAGGCCGTGGCCGTCGCTGACTTTCGCGATTTCCCCGAGACAATGCTAAATGGCTGGTTCGCCAAGTGGTTGGAGCAAAACAAATACATGAGCCTCGACGAGGAAGATATGAGACAACTGTTATATCCATGCCGACTACTCAACTACCGAGGTGGCTCACCTGTGCTTCCACACGCATTCGCCTTCATGACAAAGACGTTGGCGTACGAGGCCGTGGAACATATCACAGAAATCAACCCGACGCATCACCGCCATTTACATCTCATGGGCAACGAGGCAAGTTTATTTATGGGTACTGTAGCAACAAATAAGTGCTAATATAGCTTCTAGATTGGTTCGATCAATGGTGCTAAAGGTAGTTTGAGAACCAAGCTTCTTAGATGTGTCTTCGGTCCCATTGGAAATTTTCTGCACCATAAATGTTCTTGCAAAGAAAAGGCCCTGTTCGCATATGTATTGGGCATTTCGAAGACCGGAATCTGGCCAATGGAAACGCAGCATCAAAAATCCATTAGAGAAATACTTTTTAGCCCTGGCTTTATCGATTTTGAGTGCAAGGTAGCACCAGGTACCTGTGCTGCTTGCATCCATAAATGTGATCCATACAAGGTTGAAGAAACCCGCGTCAAGCTTCTCTCGGACTTCCACGGTCTCTGTTTGGATTGCATGGAATTGTCCCGCTCCAAAATTAATGAAAATGTTGATGAAGACTATTGGCTCCACGACGAGCACAGGAGTTGGGATAGGGGTTGCCGCATTTCACATGGTCAACCAACATGGTACTTCTCATTCATGGGTCGGAGAGCGGAGATGAAAGCTCATCAAATCAAAAAGAATGAGGGTTTCCAGATGAGGCGTGCGGAACATGAATCAAAATGTTGCGGCCACTGCAGTATGGAGTGGTGCCGGAAGTAGAGATAGACTTCGGCTTGCGAACATCTTGAACTGGAGCAAAAGGTCGTTGAGATCTATCTTCTCCGCGGTTCAGGTATGAGAATAGAAAAGAACGAAGGTTAAGAGGGTGGTAAATGAGCCTAACAGCAGTTGCTTTGCTTCTTCGACAAAGCTTTCTGCTACGTACTTTGCAGCCGTAAAGCTCCCATTATACTAGCCCATGGTTTCTATCCTATATAGAAATTATGATCCCAAGTATGTACCCGAAGCATTAGAAAGACAGCGAACACTTCAAATAAACAAACATTCAATAGTGATGTGTGCTTCTTTGAATCCTTTCTCTTGACTATGAATATGTTTTCCAAGTGATATCTTGGGTCTAGGTGATTTGGCGCTATAAATATAATAAAGTCCATGTTTAAATTTTTCTTTAATCTAAGTCTTTTCTATAGTCGTTAATTGTTACACCAAAAATGGAGCAGCCAGAGGAGACCCCACCCCTTCCTCGGCTACCAAGATCTCGGGCCAATTCAAGGCGAATGTGGGGTAGACAAGGGAAGCAAATATATCCACAGCCTTGTGACAACACCAAAAGCGTTCGAAATACATTTCTCTTGTATATATTTTATTAACCTCTCGTTTCGTCATATGACGACCATAGCAATTCAACGAAGTCCATATAGCTTTTGCTCCTCTTAAATAATACCGACTGCAAAACACGTAACTCCCACTACCACGCTTGAAAGCTAATATCCCGTCTCAAACATGTCTCCTTACTTACTCGCCACCAAAACAGCTGCCATCACCGGTGCTGCGACCGGGATTGGAAGAGCCATCGCCCTAGCATACGTCCGGCAAGGCTGCAATGTCGCTATCAACCATCTGGACCTTCCCACTGACGCACACCACAAAGCCTCGCTGCTCGCTGAAGCCTCATCGATCAAGGAGAAAGACGATAGGGCCGGAAGACTGATTGAGGTGGCGGGCGATGTCACAAAGTCGGAAACAGGAAAGGAATTAGTGGATGCAGCCGTAAAAGAATTTGGGAGACTAGACATCTTTGTTAGCAATGCCGGCGTCTGTCAGTTCGCAGAGTTTTTGGAGTAAGTTGTCATACGAGAAAGAGGCTTGGAGGAGAAGAACGGTTCAAAAAGTAAAGTTGCTAATATGTCTACATAGTATGGATCATGAATTGTTTGCATCAACGGTTAACATAAACCTCAACGGTGCTTTCTATGCTTGCCAAGCGGCTGCTCGTCAAATGGCGAAACAAGGCAACGGAGGTAGTATCATAGCTATCTCCTCCATATCCGCGCTTGTTGGCGGCGGTCTCCAAACCCACTATACACCTACCAAAGCTGGTGTTCTCTCCTTGGTGCAAAGCATGGCGGTAGCGCTTGGAAAATACAAGATTAGATGCAACGCCTTATTACCGGGAACGATCAAGACACAATTAAATGAAGAGGATTTGAATAATGAGGAGAAGAGAAAGTATATGGAGACCAGGATACCTCTGGGCAGAACTGGAATACCAAGCGACTTGGCTGGACCAGCGGTATTTTTGGCTTCGGATGAGTTGAGTGGCTACGTCAATGGTTCGCAGTTGCTGGTCGACGGAGGGCTGTTTGTCAACTTACAATAAATAACATTGGAGACATAAATACTGCGATTAACAACCAAATCATACTCACCTCGAACATTTGCTTGCTACAATCCACGTTTCTCTCATCCATCGTGAGAAGCTGACATGGTATAGATAAGGGCAGGTAGTGAAGATGATTGGCGACCGGCCTATTTCAATGGTGACTTATCTCTTCCTCGCGAGTGCTATTTCGAAAATAAGAAAAATGTAATAGAGGATTGTTGTCCTTCGTCTGTGTTAGGGAAGCCAGAAGCTTAATGTATATATATATATACAACAATCTGTCACTTTGGTTTCTGAGGCAGTCTAAACAGTAATGTTACTTCCATCGATATCCCTTGCGTTAATTCCATTAAGACTCAAGGAACATATGAACCATTGCCAAGAATATGTCAATTCTCGCTTAAATAGGGGCAATTGGGAGAATTTCACTCATTATACTTCAGACATTGAAAGAAATGGGATCTAAAGAAGAGGAAATCACTGCTGACGACCCAAAATCAGTTGCATTTGCTTTCAAAGTTACACTCTCATATTAATGTTTCATTGCTTCGTAGTTATACATGTTTCATGCAATACGTCCCATAACTGCCCATTTTTGGTGCTAACATCCATAACGCCAGTACCACTTATGCTATGGATATGACCGGTAGCTGAGCAAACGCAGAAAGGTATGATGGAAAAGCAAAATAGATAGAGAAAGACCTTATGGAATACTCTGAAGATT
>Ga0247734_1001251_pt1 | contig 19628 bp, 18 predicted proteins | sample UWRJL103311B2_FD_180933 | JGI IMG/M metagenome (GOLD analysis project Ga0247734, IMG submission 180933) | Plant litter microbial communities from Arlington Agricultural Research Station in Wisconsin, United States - UWRJ-L103-311B-2 | ecosystem: Environmental > Terrestrial > Plant litter >... | reverse complement strand
AGGCCGTACAGTGGATGAAGAAAATGTTTTGACCAGTAAAGAGGGCATTTATAATACCAGAACAAAAGAGTTTACTTATTATAAAACGGTCAAACTGGTTAATAAAAAATATACACTTACTACCGATACTTTACTTTATAATTCAATAACGAAGTGGTCATATTTTAATGGTCCAACGAAGATTGTAAATAAAGATGGGGTGGTGGTAGGTACGAAGGGACAGTACAATACGGAAACGGCTGAGTCGTCATTCAGAAACAGGACGACAGTGGATAACGATACGTATACACTTACAGCGGACTCCCTGGTTGTGGATGGAAAGAAAAATAACGGACAGGGAAAAGGTAACGTTGTTTTTGTAGCTAAAAAAGATAAAACGATTCTAAACGGGGATGAAGGATATTACTGGAAAAATGAGGGTTATTCCAAAATATTCGGTCATTCTTATGTTAGAAATATAATCAATAATGACACGCTTTATATCCGGGCAGATACGCTGTATTCTTATGAGAATAAAAAAGACAGCACCCGGAAATTGATTGGAAATAAAAATGTTTATATCTACAAGTCTGATTTTCAGGGTAGATGTGATTCTATTAATTATAGTACGGCTGATTCCATTATCAAGTTTTTCAGGAAACCAATATTGTGGAGCAGTCAGCATTATCAGATGGAAGCGGATACGATCACTGCGTTTCTGGTAAATAATGAGATCAACCGGATGTTACTAAAAGGTAAGTCGTTCGTAATTACTGAGGACACATTGGTAAAACAGTTTAATCAGGTAAAGGGGAGGGTTATCAATGCATATTTTGGACAAAAGAACCAGTTAAAACAGGTATTAGTAGACGGGAACGGGGAAAGCGCCTATTACGCGATTGATGATAAAGAAAAAATGATTGGCTTAAACCGCGTGGAATGTGGAAAAATGAACCTGTTGTTTTTGGATAATCGTGTTAATCGGATTTCGTTTCTGGGAAAGCCAGACGGAAGGTTAATTCCACCTAAACAGATTAAGCCTTTGGAAAGACAACTAGATGGGTTTAGCTGGCGGATCGCTGATAAACCAACGCAAAAGAAGACAGTCTGGCTTGAATAATTTTTTTATTAATCAAGTATAAATAATCAAATAAGCAGGCATGATTTTTTATTTATAAAATAAAGATGGCCGTTCATACAATATATTTTGAATATACAATTAATTCTCTATATTTTTGTAGTGTACTTTTATGTAAGGCCTGCTTTAAATTTCTTAAAAGTATTACTGTTTACAGCTATGAAAAAAACTATACTATATTTACTGGTACTTATAATCTGCACCTGGCAAGGGCTTTCTGCACAGTCGGTATCGAATGGTAGCCGTTTAAATCTTACTGTAAAAAAGAAAGCAGTTGCTGCTGAAAGTTTAAGATTTTCAGGATTGCCTGCTGGTTTAAGTTACAAGCCGCTTTCTCTGCAAAATCCCAAAGCTTTAAATAATTTTTACCGTACCTTTTTGTTCTCTTCTGCTAACAATGCTGAAAATAGTATTGTTATGGTTTCTGATTCAGAAGTAAAAGGTAATGATAAAAAGATTTCTTCAGTTGAAAACATAGTTAGATCCGAAGAACAGCTTTACATGAGCGATAGAATTACAGTTTCAAATATTTATCCAAATCCTGCAAGTGAATATGCAGAAGTAGATTATACAATGGCGCCAGGCCTGCGTGATGCGAAACTTATATTTTATAATGTACTGGGATCACAAATGAACGAGTACAATTTAGATAAAAATGATAGGAAATTACGTGTCAATACAAGTGAAATGCCAACCGGACTTTATTTCTACCAGCTTTCTTTAGAAGGAAAAAAGGTTGCGACAAAGAAAATGCTGGTTCGTCATCAGCAATAGAACTATCAAGAACACTTTATTCAGCTACGCTTTCGTTATGGATCGTGTAGCTTTTTTATTACCTTTGCAGTTAATATGCGAAAAAACAATCTGGCAAGTTATTTCTTGCTCATTCTTACAGTTCTAGTCATTGCTTCCTGTAGTAAATTTTCCAAGTTACAGAAGACAGGGAACGATCAGCAAAAGTATGATGCTGCAATGACGTATTACAAGAAAGGCGATTTCTATCGTTCTGGCCTGTTATTTGAAGAACTTATACCCTTATTAAAGGGAAGTACGGAATCTGAAATGGCACAGTTCTACTATGCCTATTCTCAATATCAACAAGGTCAGTACAATACGAGTCAGTTTCTGTTCAAGAAATTTTATGATACTTATGCGCGCAGTGACTTTGCCCAGGAAGCATTGTATATGCATGCATTTTCTCTTTATAAAGATTCTGCACCATTCAATCTGGATCAGACAAGCACATTTACTGCTATTTCTGCATTGCAGGATTTTATAAATGCGTATCCTGAAAGTCCTTTTCGGGAGGAATGTACAAAGTACATATTGGAATTACGTTCGAAGCTTGAAAAAAAGGCTTATGAAAAAGCTAAATTATATCATAAAGTAAGTGATTTTAATATGATGTCACTTAAATCTGCTGTGATTTCTATTGATAACTTTCATAAAGATTTTCCGGATTCTAAATACAATGAAGAACTATCATTCTTAAAAGTAGAATCGCAGTACAATCTGGCTACAAATAGTTTTTCAACTAAGCAGAAAGAGAGATATCTGGATGTTGTGAAATTTTACAAACAACTGATTGATAAATATCCAACGGGCAGATATTTGCGTGATGCTGAAAAAATGTACGAGGATAGCCAGAAACAACTCGAATATATTGCAAAAGTGGAAGTTGAAAGACTGAAACTTGAAGTTAAGCCTGATTCTTCGGGCTCCAGGCCAACTAAGGTTACTGCTCCGTCGGCTGTATTGCCAAACGGACAATAGAGCAGAAATACTGTTCTTTTAAATTGTTTTAAAATTTTATAACTATATCACAAATTAAGTATGGCAACGAATCCATCCATCATTACCCGCGATCCGGACAAGATTGCGGATGTAACAGGAAACTTATACGAATCGGTATCTATCATCTCAAAAAGAGCCCGTCAGATAGCCAGCAAGATGAAAGAAGAGTTGAATAACAAACTTGCTGAATTTGCATCCGGAGTTGATAACCTGGAAGAAGTATTTGAAAACCGTGAGCAAATCGAAATCTCTAAGTTTTACGAGCGTATGCCAAAAGCAGGAAGTATGTCAATCGATGAATTCATTGAAGGAAAAACTTACCACAGCTTCAGAGATACCACTGAGGAATAATTTTCCCTGACACTAACCAGCCGTATAAATAATTAATTTTATTAATACGGCTGGTTTTTTGTTTGACAGTATTTATTTAATTGTTAATTGTAAATGATTAATTGTTAATGAGCGAAAATTAGATTCATGATACAATTTAATTTACAATCAGAAATAATGAATTTTAAATTTTAAAAATGTGCGCCTGCACTGCTAAGATTGAATCTCGAAGGTAAAAAATTACTTGTTGGTGTTAGCGGCAGCATTGCAGCTTACAAATCAGCTCTGCTCGTCCGGCTGCTAATAAAAGAAGGAGCCGAAGTTCAGGTTATTATGACCGAATCTGCAACGGAATTTATTACTCCTCTAACGCTCTCCACGCTTTCTAAACGGCCTGTTCTTACTTCCTTTACTACTGACGGAAATAGATCGTGGAACAATCATGTAGACTTAGGTTTATGGGCTGATGCAATTATCATAGCACCCGCCAGTGCAAAAACCATTTCAGGATTCGCTACCGGTTATTGTGATAATTTACTTACGGCTGTTTATCTTTCTGCACGCTGCCCCGTATTTTTTGCGCCGGCAATGGATGTTGACATGTATAAACATCCTTCAACAGTACGAAATATTAATGCTTTAAGAGATTACGGAAATATTTTAATTGAGTCAGAATTTGGTGAACTGGCGAGCGGGCTGACAGGAGAGGGGAGGCTTGCAGAGCCGGAGAAGATTGTGCAGGTGCTGATCAAACATTTTTCAGCAAACGTATTAGCCAAAGGGAAAAGAGTACTGATTACCGCCGGTCCTACGGTTGAACCTATTGATCCGGTAAGATTTATCAGTAATCGTTCTTCTGGTAAAATGGGATATGCTCTTGCTCATGCATTTGCGATGGCCGGCGCTCAGGTCACACTTATTAGCGGACCTGTAAACATGCATGTTAGTGATAGCAATATACGGCTTATTAAGGTTGAAACTGCGGAACAAATGTTTATTGCTGCACAGGAATACTTTGCTTTGAACGATGTCGTCATATTTGCTGCTGCTGTTGCCGACTATAAATCAAGTTTTGTAGCTGAACAAAAAATAAAAAAACAAGGACAAAATATTAGTATTGAACTGACTAAAACTACGGACATAGCCGGAACATTAGGACAAGAAAAGAGAGATGATCAGATTGTAATTGGTTTTGCATTGGAAACCGAAAATGAAATGGAATATGCATTGGGAAAATTACAGCGCAAGAATCTTGATTACATCATAGTTAATTCATTGAATGATGCCGGAGCAGGTTTTGGGCATGATACCAATAAGATTTCTATTATAGACAAAAATAAAAATGTGAATCATTTTTCGTTAAAATCCAAGGATAATGTAGCAAAGGATATACTAGGTGTTGTTTTGCAGAGATGGAGCGAGGTATAGTCGGAAACTAGCATCAATCTTTTTAAACTAATGGTTTTTAATAAAGAATTTGACAGAATAAATTTATGAGTAAACGCCTTGTCAGACTAAATCCTGAAATTATATTCCGGAAACTTGAGAATGTAACGGAGCTGGAAATAAATGCTGTGTTACAAAACGGGCGTACTTATTTTGGTAAAATAAAATCTATTACATCTGATTATGTAGTTTTGGCCGATACCCGCGACCACGTACACAGGATAGCAATAGCCGATCTTTACGAAATTGTTTACGATATGGAAAGTATTAAGGCAATTGCCCTGCCATAATATAAAATCATTTCAGAACCTGTTCAATTTCTTATTTGTTGATATCGTAACTATATTCGTAACAAAGAAAGATGGTTGCCTGCCATCAAAATTTCTGATATTCTTCGGTAACCCGCTTAACAGGAAATGCTTTCTAATCTACTTATTAAGAATTACGCTTTAATTAAGCAACTGGAAATGTCTCCCGATCCTGGTTTAAACATCATTACAGGTGAAACCGGGGCAGGGAAATCTATTATGCTTGGTGCAATTGGTTTACTTTTAGGTAACCGCGCAGACGTGAAATCACTTTATGATACCCGTGAAAAATGTATTATTGAAGGTAGCTTTAATCTTGCCGGATATGACATGGCTCCTAATTTTGAAGAAGAAAACCTTGATTTTTCCGAAGAATGCATCGTGAGGAGAGAAATTTCTGTTGCCGGTAAGTCACGCGCTTTTATTAATGATACCCCTGTAAACCTTGAAACTTTACGAAGGATCAGTAGTCAGTTACTGGATATCCATTCCCAGCATGACTCTGTTATGCTGGGAAATAATGAATTTCAATTACAGGTTGTAGATTCATTTGCAGGGAATAATGAGCTTCTTCAGACTTACCAATTATCTTATCAGGCATATAAAAACGCTGAAAGGGCATTTGAAAAACTGAAAAAAAATGCCGCGCAATTACGTAAGGAATTTGATTTTGATCAGTTTTTATACCAGGAGTTGAACAATGCAAATCTTCAGTCGGGAGAGCAGGAAAAACTGGAACAGGAACTGAGTATCCTGGAAAATGCAGTTGAAATAAGAGAACGATTGCAGTTGGCCCATGCATATATGGACAATCCAGAAGGTTCTGTTTTAGATCTTCTTAAAAACGCTGTTAATTCTCTGGGACAAGCTGCAAAACTGGTCCCTGCCTATGACATTTTGCGGCAGCGCGCGCAAAGTTCTTTAATCGAACTTCGTGACCTTGCTGGTGAAATTGACAACCTGAACGCATCTGTTGAACTTGATCATAGCCGTACAGAATTGGTTAAAGAGCGTCTGGATGCGATCTATTTGCTTTTGAAAAAACATCAGTCCAGTACCGTTGATGAACTTCTTGAAATAGAAGATGAGCTCCATAGTAAGTTGAATACGGTTCTAAATCTTGACGAAGAGCTTTTGAAAGCTGAAAAGGAGGCGATTCGTGCTGAAAAAGACATGCTTAAAAATGCCAAAATATTATCTGCTAAACGTCATCAGGTTACAAAACCAATTGAATCTCTCATTTTGGAAAGACTTGTTGAATTAGGCATTCCTAATGCTACTTTGTCTATTCAGATTAGTCCGTTAGCGCCATCTCTAAATGGAATCGATTCGGTGGCATTTCTTTTTAGCGGAAATAAGGGAATCTTGCCTCAGGAACTAAAACAAGTGGCTTCAGGCGGAGAATTTTCGAGATTAATGATGGTGATCAAATATATTCTTGCAGATAAACGGAAACTCCCAACGATTATTTTTGACGAAATTGATACAGGTGTTTCAGGGGAAATTGCCAAAAAAATGGGTAAAATGATGCATAATATGTCATTCAGCCATCAAATAATTGCTATTACGCATTTGCACCAAATAGCAAGTGGCGGAAATGCACACTATTTTGTTTATAAAGATCATTCTTCCGAGAAAACAGTAAGTAAGATTAAGAAGCTGTCCGTTGATGAAAGAGTAATGGAAATTGCACAAATGATTGGCGGCCATAATCCTTCTGAATCCGTAATCCATAATGCACGGGAAATGATCTTGAATAATTAATTATAATATCATAAGTATACAATACCAATTTAACCCACTAATATGAAGAAATATATTTACAGCTTGGGCATGTCCGTTATTGTGGCATCCTGTGCCCAGGATACGGATAGAGTAACAGAACTGGAAAGTGAGGTAATGACGATCCATGATGAAGTGATGCCAAAAATGGATGATATTATGACCCTTAAAGGAAAATTATCTAAAAAAATATTGAGCCTGGATAGTCTTCAAAATGAAGGAATAAGTGGTAACACATTAGCTGAGCAGAGAATAAAGGCAACGGATTTAAATCAAAAGCTGAACGAATCGGATAAATTAATGATGGATTGGATGCATTCCTATCGTGGAGATTCGGCAAAAAAATTAAAATCGGAACAAGCTATTCTCTACTTTGAAAATGAAAAGAAAAAGATTGAAGAAGTACAACAAATTACAACAAAAAATATAAACGACGTAAAAGCGTTTTTGGAACCTTGAATATGAATACCAAACAAATGAATTTTTTTGCCTCTGTTTTTATTTTCCTGATTATTTTTTCACTGACATCGTGCAACTCAGGTGAACAAAAACTTCCTATTCTGGGTGAACGTGACTGGATTAAAAAGACTGTTGATGGAAAGGAAGTAGTAGATACTATTTATAACACAATACCACCTTTTTCCTTCGTAAATCAAAACAGTGATACGGTTACAGAAAAAATTATAGATGGTAAAATATATATTACTGATTTTTTCTTTACTACATGCCCAACTATTTGTCCGGTCATGAAGCGTCAGATGCTTAAAGTGTATGAAAAATTCAAAGGCAATAAAGATGTTATGATTTTGTCCCACACTATTGATCCTGAACATGATACACCTCAGGTTTTAAATACATTTGCGAAAGACCTGGGTGTGACCGGAAACCAGTGGCAATTTTTAACGGGTCCTAAGGAAAAGATTTATGAAATTGGTCTTAAAAGTTATATGGTTGTAGCTAAGGAAGACAAATCTGCTGAGGGAGGATTCCTGCATAGTGGTGCGTTTGTTTTGGTTGATAAAGATAAACATGTCAGAGGTATCTATGATGGAACAACCGAAGAAGGGACCAAAAGAATTATTGCCGATATCCAAACGCTTTTAGACGAAAGTAAATAATCGTCTGTTTTTTTATTTTTTAATCCAAAATGTATAAAATTTTCATATTTGTTTTAGTCTTATTTGTAACAGCCTGCCAAAGCGAACAGGAGCTTAAAACGGAACAGTATTTTTCAGAAGGATATCAGTTATATACCAGTAATTGTGCCAATTGTCATCAGGCAAATGGATTGGGCATGGCCAATTTGTATCCACCGCTTATCGGGTCACCGTCATTAAAAGATAAGGCTCTATTGGCTTGCATTATAAAAAATGGCATGAAAGGAGATATTGCTGTAGAAGGAAAAAAGTTTAACCGGCCAATGCCTGCAAATCCAAAATTAATGGATCTGGAAATTGCTGAGATTATAACTTATTTAAATGTGAAATGGCAAAAAGACAGTATTTACACAACTACGGAGTTTGTAAATAAGTCCTTGCAGCTTTGTAAGGAATAAATTAAAAGTTAAGAGTGAATAATTAAGAGTACTACAATAGAAAACTCATAACTCAACATTCATAATTCTTAACTCCCTTTTCATGGTCCGGTAAATTTGTAAATTCCGGTAGCCTTACGAAACTTGATACGTGTAAAGTCCTGCTCGGCATCCATTCCGATTGCATTGGTTATTTCAGAAGTCCGGTTATTCCTTATGGTTAAAGGTTTGTCGGTAAATACCTTTTTTGTACCGGGATTCCAGCTTAGTTCCGTAGTTGTTAAAATTTCATTTGACTCAAGCTTTAAAACTTTTACGTGCCCTTTGACAATATAAACGTTAGCAGCGTGGTCAAACCTGCCGGAATCTGCCCTAAGATGGGTAATTACAGTGCCGTTAGGATCAAAGAAATTAATATTGATAGTATCCGGGAATATCTTGTTATTATTGCTAAATGTCAATGACTCATTGGTAAGCATCTGAACTTTTTGAAGACCAAGTTCGCTGTATTTAATCTCAACTTTATTGACAATTTCAATAGGGCCCTCATAAAGCGCCCCGATCTTATTTTTATTTTTCTCGCATCCTGTTAAAAATAAAAAAGAAGCAAGTACAATAACAGGAAGAAAAGGCGGATTGTAAGTTTTGAAAAACCTTTTTATTAATTCTGACAGCATATTATAGCCTCTCAATTAATCGATTTTTTGTTTTACAAACCATCTGTCAAGCAATGTAATACCTAACACAACCCTGCCATAACGCTCTCTTACCATTCCCGATCCAACTGCACCACGCTGCCCTCCGACAAAAGCAACTGATATGAAATTCTGGTAACCTCTTCCCATTGGCAAAGTAAGACCTAAGCTGACATTCGTGTCGTTCACATCTCTGTTATCAATTGTGTAGGGTGTTTTTCCATGACTAAATCCAACTCGATATCTGACAAGTTCAAAATAACGAAGAGAAGAAAACTTAGGCAAATACTCAACACCCAAGTGGACACGTCCAACATTTTTTAAACCGTCATTAGATTTGTTAAAGCCACGATACTCAGACCAGGACTGATTGCTGTAATCTGCTGAAACAACTAATTTAAATGGCCATTCAAGACTCATACCTACCTGATACTGAGAAGGAAGTGTAAGTGATCCTTTTATATCATTAATCAATGTATCAGATGCACCAGGTATTACAAAAGAATTTTGACTTAGTTCAAATACACTGGTTTGTCTGGCGGCCAGATCTGTTTTGATGCTGTAAGTACCACCCAGATTTAAAAAAAGCTTATTGTCCTTCTTAATTGGAACACGTAATGCCGCTCCTGCACGAAATGCAAAGTCAGAATAAGTAGTACGTTCGCTCAATCCCACTAAATAATTGGAGGAAAAATCAAGGGGAATCAGAACTTCAGATGCTTTACGGACATTACCAAAGTAATAAGAACTTTCAAGTCCAAGGCTCAAATATTTTCCTATTTGGAAAGCATTGGTTACCGACGCTTTATTGATACCGCCCTTACCGCTGTTATAATAAATAGCATCCGGAGAAGTATAGCCAAGTATGCCGCCGGTACTATTAAATATTGGCTGACTTGTAGCACCAGGAATACTTCTTGTCTGAGAGTTTTCATAGTCAACAAAACTGTATGGTTTTAAGCTAACTCCCAGCGTCCATTTTGGGCTTACCGGAAAAGAAATAGCTACGTAAGCAAGGTTCCCGCCGGCGTTTTGCTGTCTGCTGGTTCCGGAGGCAATATCTTTGTATTGGCCTATTATTCCTATGTCCAGTGTGGTAAACTTATTTCTGACCCATAATGCCGGATTAAGGTTATTTATCTGGAAACCATTGCCGGTACTTACACCTGATTGGCCCATTCCGGTATTATCTGAAAAGCCATCTCCATAAAATTCTCCCATGCCAAGTGAAGAATAAGGGGAATTCCCAAGTCCCTGGGCATTGGTTTTCGTTGAAGTTAAACAAACCCAACCAAGTAGTATTGCAAATGCGGGTATTCCGATTTTATTGTAAAGCGACATTATATCTTAAAATTCTGTTCAATCCTATTAAAACTAATTCCGGGACCGCAAAGATGGTCGGTTTAAGGCTACTTTCAAAAAAAGGAATATCGCCGCCACATATTACTACGCATAAAGAAGGCGATATGTGACGATACCTGTCAATTATTCCTTCTATTTCGGCGAGTACTCCATTCATTACGCCACTTTCTATTGCTTCTTTTGTACTCTTTCCAATTAAATCCGGCAAGTTAACCGGCTCAAACAATGGCAGTCTTTTAGTGAACGAATGAAGAGCTGCAAATCGCATTTTTACACCCGGAGTAATTAATCCTCCCTGAAATGTACCCAGGCGATCGACCAGATCATAAGTTATACAAGTTCCCATATCAATGATAACCAGATCTTTCTCCGGATAGAGCCAGTTCGCCCCAACGGCTGCGGCTATTCTGTCAGCACCCAGCGTTTGCGGAGTTTTGTATTCCTTTTTTATAGGAAGTGGTGTTTCCGCCGACAAATCCATAATGGGAATATTTAACTGAAGAGATTCTTTTAATTCCTCAACAGAAGCATTAACTGATGAATAAATGATGCGATCAGGCACATTACTTTGGATTTCCTTAATAAGGTCAGGCCAAAGTAGCCTGGTTTGATATCGGATTAATTTATCTCCTTCAAACCATCCAACTTTCGAATAAGTATTTCCTGTATCGACAGCGATATTCATAATTGTGCAAAAGTCCCATTTTCTGGGGAGAAAAGCTAACATGTCATGAAACTCATTGCCGGATATGTACTTAAATAATGTTAAACAATATGTTTTAATCACGAATAACAGCTCTGCTGGTAATAAATTATTGTTTTTATTTTAATTATAAAAAATCATTTATTTTCAAACAAATTGATTTGGAATTAAAGAAATATAAGCTTACCTTCGCTTCCATAATCCTCACCTTGATTGTTGAATTTCTATTATCCATCTCTCGATAGCTCTCAGCGTTGTCCAGGTTGAAAAAAAATCTTACAATTATATTTATCAATACTTCATTTGTATTAAAATTGCAAACTTTTCAAAGTTGATCCATCAAAGTTTTCTGGTTTGTAATGTCCGGTCATCTGGACTTTTTTAAAAATACGTATTAACGAATCAATGATCATCGCGTTAAAACGAGACATACAAACGTTCTCAAAATTTTGTCTATTACATTCACAATCATATTATTCATTGGGTAAAGTCAGTCTTTACCGTACATTTTCAGTATGCTTACAATTGATGAATTAAACCTTAAGCTTCTGTCAGAGCTAAAAGAAATAGCAGGAAACCTTGGTGTTCCTGATTATGTCAAATTACCAAAAAAAGAAATTGTTAACAGGATATTGATTCAGCAGGAAGCATCCCAACCGGTCGAAGAAAATAACAATAATTCTGATGATGGGCTCAAGAAAAAAAGAGCGCGCCGTGAGCCAAATGAAACTCCTCTTTCTGCAAAGTTAACCGGAAGCCGCTCTCCAAAATCCAGAAAAGAAAGCACACCGGCAGTATCTTCTGCTCCTCTTTTTGATAATCCTGCAAAATTTGAAATTCCACAGCAAAAGGAAAATCATGAAAGAAACCCTGAAATTACACCTGAGACCAATTCAGAAGATGATACTTTGAATGATCTTGGAAAGGAAGAGCCGGTTGTTTCTGAAGCAACTCAGAAAGAAACTGTGGAAGCTGTGCAGGAAAACAATAGTGCTAATACGGAGGATAGAAACAATACTGAGGATAACAATAGTACTGATACGGAGCAGAATACATCAGCTGAAGAAAGACCTTTCACTCCGCCAACAGATACGCCGGGACGTCAGCCTCAGCAGCAGCAAACTCCCCGGGAAGACCCGTCTACCAAAATTAAACGTAATTATAATAATTATGTCCGTGAGTTCGACGGTTTGATTATTAACGAAGGTGTTCTTGAAATTATGCAGGACGGCGGATACGGATTTCTTCGTTCTGCTGACTACAATTATTTAGCAAGCCCTGACGATATATATGTATCCCCGTCACAAATTAAGTTGTTCGGACTTAAAACAGGCGATACTGTTAAAGGACAAATAAGACCTCCAAAAGAAGGAGAGAAATATTTTGCCTTATTGCGTGTAGAAACTGTTAATGGTAAAACCACAGAAGAAATACGCGACCGGATTCCATTTGAATATCTGACCCCGTTATTTCCGGATGAATGTTTGAGACTAAGTTCACGTCCTGACCAATATTCTACCAGGATTCTTGATCTTTTTGCACCTATTGGAAAAGGACAGCGCGGTATGATCGTTGCTCAGCCAAAAACCGGTAAAACTGTTTTGCTGAAAGAAATTGCCAATGCAATCACGCGTAATCATCCGGAAGTTTTTCTTCTGATATTGCTGATTGATGAACGTCCTGAGGAGGTTACCGATATGCAGCGCAGTGTACGTGCGGAAGTTATTGCGTCTACTTTTGATGAGCAGGCCGACCGCCATGTAAAGGTTGCAAGTATTGTTCTTGAAAAAGCAAAAAGGATGGTTGAATGCGGTCATGATGTAGTTATTTTACTTGACTCTATCACCCGTCTGGCACGTGCGTATAATACTGTGGTACCATCTTCTGGTAAAATACTTTCTGGTGGTGTGGATGCAAATGCTTTACATAAACCAAAACGCTTTTTTGGAGCTGCAAGGAATGTTGAACATGGTGGTTCTTTAACTATTATTGCAACTGCACTGATTGACACAGGATCTAAAATGGATGAGGTGATCTTTGAAGAATTTAAAGGTACCGGTAACATGGAGTTACAACTTGATCGTAAGCTTTCTAACAAACGTGTATTCCCGGCTATTGATGTTATGGCATCCGGTACACGCAGGGAAGATTTGCTTCTTGATAAAGAAACTCTGAAAAAAGTCTGGATCCTAAGAAAACACATGTCAGATATGAATGCAATGGAATCCATGGATTTCTTGCTGGAACACATGAAAGGAACAAGAAATAATGAAGAATTCCTTATTTCGATGAATAGATAATATTTTTTTAGTGAATGTATAGCGTAAAAAAGCAACCTGTAATCGGGTTGCTTTTTTTTATAATAAATTCTTGTTGGTGTTTAAGCCAGAGGAAGTTATATTTAGATGACTATATTATATATTTGAGTCATTAGCACACAAACACTCCTATTTCGATATGTTAAACAGCAAATTACTATGGCTGGGATTACTCATTGCCTGGATCGCAGCTTCTGCGTATTGGCACGTATGCAAAATCCTCAAACTTTGTGATGTTGATTTAATTTCTTCATACGGCTCAGTTATAGCTGAACCAGTTCCCCTGGCAGAACCGCTGATTATTTCTGATACGCCTGAATTCAGGCTGAAAGCAAAAGGTAATTTCTCTTTCGCCAAAGGTGGTATTATCGCGAATAAAGCAGATGTTTATCCTGAAATGGATTCTTTGGCCTTATACCTGGCGGCAAATCCTGACAAGCTTCTCACAATTACAGGATTCTATTCAGCTGAGGAAAATAATACAACCATATTTTCTAACTTAGGATTGGCAAGAGCCAGTGAAATAAAAAATTGGCTTTTGGGGAAAGGTATTGCTGATTCTGTCTTTTTTATAAAAAGTCAATTAAAAAACGATATTGTTTTCAATAACGATTCGCTAAGTGGAGGAATACAATTTAGTGTAAATAATAAAATTGCACCTGTTAAAAAAGAATTGCTTTCAGAAGCTGATCTGGTAAATAATCAAAAATTTAAAAGTATTTTTAAGCCCCTGGATTTGTATTTCTCAGGAGCAAATACTAAATATATCAAGAATGATCAGAATCTTAAGTTTATATTAGAAACCAGGAAATATTTTTCAAATAATAATGACAAAAAATTGATTTTAACGGGCTACACCCATAAAGACAGTGCTAATTGGGATTCTTCAATTTCGAAAAGGCGAGCTGTTTTTATTAAAAAGCAGTTTGTTTCCATTGGCATACGCGAAAACAGTATTATTATCCTTAAAAAAAGTGAACCGGAATTGTTAGATAGCAATTCGGGAGAAAAGTGTGCAAATTGCAGAATTACTATGGTTGTAAAATAATTGGTACAAACCAGACAATAAACTGTTTTTAATTTTTGGATTTAATGTTCAGTACTTTAACTATACATACAGCATTATGAATAATATGTTTACATCAAATCCTTTTGAAAATACTGATGCATTATGGCAGCACATTGTCATGATTTTGGTTTCAGCAATTATCGGTTATATCATTGGAATCATTGATATAAAACAGACTACGTATAGACTGGAAAGAAAGTTAATCAGTCTTAATGCTGAACTTGAAACTTACATGTCAAGAAAAGCGCGTATGCATCATGATCAGCTTATTCATAGCACTCCGTTAGCAGAAATTAATTCACTCAATATTTTAATAGGATCTGAGCCTGATGATTTAGGACTTGTAGAATAAGTAAATCTTAGTTAAAATCATCGGGAAAATAATTATAAACTGGTTTAATTAAATCACAAAGAAGATATGATTTTTTTACAACTAAATGTATTGAGTAAACAAATGGCAATCCTGGAGATTGTTGTTGTTCTTGCCATCGCCGCTCTAATGGGGTATATGTTGTCTCAACTAATTGCCTATTCGCGCCTTCGGTTATTAAAAAGGGAAATTGTACAAAGACAAATTGAAATCAGAGAATGCAGGTTTGAATTAACAGTTCCAAGTTCCGTTGTTACAAAACCACCAATTCGGACAATTACAAAACCTGTTCATCCGGTTTCAGAACCCATGCGCAATACTTCTGATGATTTGAAAGTTATTGAAGGTATTGGTCCAAAAATTGAAGAAATATTAAACAAACATGGTATCAAAACGTATTTAGCACTGGCTATCACATCGCCTGTCAGGATTTCAGTTATTTTGAAAACAGCTGGTCCCCGTTTTCAAATTCAGGATCCATCTACCTGGCCTGAGCAGGCAGCTTTGGCCGATGAGGGAAAATGGGAGGAGTTGGAAAAAATAAAAATTCAACTAATTTCCGGAAGACATGATTGAATTTAAGTCAATGTTGTTGAGGTTTGATATAAGTGAAGAATGTGCTTTAAGAATATCTTCAATATAAAAAGTTTAATAAAAAACCCGCTTTCGGTTATGAAAGCGGGTTTTTTATTAAACTAAAAAAATTATAATGTAGTAACTGTACGCTGGATAAATTGCGTCAGATCATTACCAGATAATAATCCTTGTGAAAGCAAAGCCAGGTCATAAACTTGTTTGGCCAATGATTTTTGTTCGTCAGCATTTTCAGTCTGAATGATGCGTCCAATGATCGGATGATTGGCATTCAGGGAAACTGTGAACATTAAAGGCATATCACCAAACATGGTTTTTTGTCCTGACGTAGCCTGCATATCAGTCATACGGCGCATAAATTCAGGGAATGTAATCACAACCGGCAACTCGTCCACCGGCATAGCTTCAACCTGTATATTAGCAGTTTTATTGGCAGAAATTTCTTCAAAAAGTTTTTTCGCATTTTCTTCATCATCCTTTGACAGAATGCTATCCAGACGGAAATCCTTTTCAATCAGTTTATCAAGTGTTTCTGCATCAACACGTTTTACAGTAGTTCTTTCGATTTTCTGTTCAATGGCATTGATAAAATGGGAATCTATAACGCTCGTCAAAGACAAAACGTCGTAACTTCTCTTTTTTGCAGATTGGATAAATGCATCCTGTTTTTTCTCGTCAGTTGTATATAACCAAACCTGCGTATCATTTTTGTCAGTTTGATTCTCCTTAACGAATTCTTTGTATTCCTCAAAAGTGAAGTATTTTCCTTCTACATTTTTCAACAAACAAAAATCTTTTGCTTTGTCATAAAACTTCTCGTCGCTAATAATACCGTATTTTACGAATAAACCGATATCATCGAATTTCCTTTCAAATTCTTCTCTATCGTTTTTGAAAATTTCTGAAAGTTTGTCAGCAACCTTCCGCGTAATATATCCGTTAATTTTCTTAACGTTTCCATCAGCCTGCAAATAGCTTCGTGATACATTTAAAGGAATATCCGGAGAATCTATTACACCATGCAGCAATTGTAAAAAGTCGGGAACGATATCTTTCACTTCGTCAGTAATAAATACCTGGCGGCTATAAAGCTGAATTTTTTCACGTTGTCCCTGAAAGTCGTTTTTCAATTTCGGGAAATACAAAACTCCCGTTAAATTGAAAGGATAGTCTACATTCAAATGGATCCAGAACAAAGGATCTTCGCTGTATGGATAAAGCTCTTTGTAAAAATCAATGTAATCCTGATCAATCAGATCAGCAGGATTTTTTGTCCAGATTGGACTCGGGTTGTTGATGATTTTATCTTCAAACTCAATTTGAACAGGAAGAAACTTACCATATTTTTCTAAAATCCCTCTTAAACGATCATCATTTAAAAATTCTTCTGAATCTTCGGCAATATGTAAGATAATATCTGAACCTCTTTCTTCCTTTTCGGCAGATGTTAATTCATATTCTGTCGAACCGTCACATTCCCAGCGAACCGGTTCGGAACCTTCTTTGTAGGATTTTGTAATGATTTCAACATTACTGGCAACCATGTAAGCTGAGTAAAATCCTAAACCGAAATTTCCGATAATTTTACCGTCGTCGCCTTTGTCTTTATATTTTTCAACGAATTCAGTTGCTCCTGAAAAAGCTATCTGATTAATATATTTTTTAATTTCCTCAGCAGTCATACCAATACCATTGTCGCTCACAGTAATGGTTTTGGCATCTTTATCAAGTTTGATAGTCACTTTCAAATCTCCAAGTTCTCCATTGAACTCACCATAAGAAGAAAGTTTTTTCAGTTTTTGCGTTGCATCAACTGCATTAGAAACCAGTTCTCTTAAAAATATTTCGTGGTCCGAGTAAAGGAATTTTTTAATAATCGGGAAAATATTCTCGGTATGTATACTTAGATTACCTTTTTCCTGAATCACTGCTTCCATAATTATTCCTTGTTTTAAATTTATATTTTAGATTTACTTTTAGCTCTGCAATACATGATAAAAATTTGCGTTCCATTAGCAATCTAAATCGCACAGGCTGACACATTGTCAGAAAATCGAAACTGTACAATGAAATAGTTAGTAAGTTGCTAACTGACGCTCTTTTTATTAATATTGCAGCATTGTATCATTAATTTTGAATTGAATATTCAGTAATAAGGTAACACGAACTATAAACATGAATCTGGTTAAAAAACTATTTGTCGGCATATTATTCCTTTCAGGATTTTCTGCATGTACAACAATGAATTCTGTCCCTCTGTCCAATTACACAGTTTTTACAGAAGATCTTAGGCGAGATCTGGAGTCAGCAAATATTCCATTAGAAAAAGTCCAGTTTTTCAATGATAAAGCAATTAATATCCGCAGAGAAGTATCTGATCCGAATGATATTAAAGTGAATCCTGAAGGACAAATTACAATGAGTAATGGTAAAAGTATTCAGACTATCAACGTGCTGCCTTTTACTCCCGGAGTTGCATTGAGTTCAGCCAATGGTGTAATTCATGTGTCATGGGATGATACACAGCAAGATACCAAGGGAATGAAATTTAATTTGAGCGGACAAAATTACTTTTTAGATGTACTTGCAAGCAATAAATTTGAATATAAGGAACGTACATTTGATCTTCAGGGAGGAAATGGTGCAAGACTTTTTGTAAAGAAAGATTTGCTTAAACAAGTAAAGAATTCCAGAGAAACTTTGAAAGGACGTAAAGTAGGAAGTAATTAATAAGTTTTAAGTCAGAAGTTTACAGTTTTTAATAAACAAATTCACAGCTTAGAAGTCTATAATAAGAAAAGCCTGTAAGAAAAGACTTTTGTCTTAGTTCTTACAGGCTTTTTTAGGTTTAAAGTATATTATTTCCTTACTTTTCTGTCGCTTTTGCCCAGTTATCACGTAAAGTGACGGTCCGGTTCAAAACGGGCTTTTCCGGTGTACTATCAGGATCTACAGCAAAATATCCTTTGCGCAGGAACTGAAATGGTTCTCCTTCCTTCGCTTCCAATATAGCCGGTTCAGCATAACCGGTAATGATACTTAATGATTCAGGATTGATATAATCTTTAAAATCACCTTCTTCCGACGAAACATTTTCAACAGAAAACAAACGGTCGTACAAACGAATCTCAACCGGAACTGCATGTGGCGCTGATACCCAATGCAAAGTGCCTTTTACATTAATACCCGTTGCATCTTGTCCGCTTTTACTATTCTCGATATAAGAGCAATGAACTTCTGTAATTTCTCCGTTTTCGTCTTTTACAAAATCATCACACTGAATAATATAAGCACCTTTCAAACGGACCATTTTACCGGGAGCCAATCTGAAATATTTTTTGGTAGGAATTTCCAGAAAATCTTCTTTTTCAATATAAATTTCACGGCTAAACGGAATCTCGCGCATGCCTGTTGCAATATCTTCAGGATTGTTTTCAGTATGGCACATTTCAGTAACCCCTTCCGGAAAATTGGTTATAACCACTTTCAACGGATCCAGAACAACCATTCGCCGTAATGCCTTTTTGTTAAGATCTTCTCTCACACAAAATTCCAGCAAGCCAACATCAATCATATTCTCGCGACGCGCAACACCAATACGATCGCAAAAATCACGGATACTTTCCGGAGTATAACCACGTCTGCGTAGCCCGCTGATTGTTGGCATTCTTGGATCATCCCAGCCATTTACATGTCCGTCCTGAACCAATTGCAATAATTTTCTTTTACTTGTTACTGTATAATTTAAATTCCTTCTCGCAAATTCATACTGATGAGAAGGATATATTTCGAGCTTTTCGATCAACCAGTCATATAATTCTCTGTGCGGAGCAAATTCCAGCGTACAAATAGAATGCGTAATGTGTTCAATGGAATCACTTTGTCCATGTGCAAAATCATACATAGGATAAATGCACCATTTGTCACCAGTACGGTGATGATGTGCATGTTTGATCCTATACAGAATAGGATCACGCATCAGCATATTGATGTGTGCCATGTCAATTCTTGCACGAAGTGTACGGCTTCCGTCAGGAAACTCGCCATTTTTCATTCGTTCAAAAAGAGAAAGGTTTTCTTCAATACTGCGGTTACGGTATGGACTGTCCTTACCAGGTTCAGTAGGAGTGCCTTTCAGCGCAGCTATCTCTTCGGAGGTAGAATCATCCACATAAGCGAGTCCGGAATGAATAAATTTTAGTGCAA
>Ga0247734_1001250_pt1 | contig 19628 bp, 15 predicted proteins | sample UWRJL103311B2_FD_180933 | JGI IMG/M metagenome (GOLD analysis project Ga0247734, IMG submission 180933) | Plant litter microbial communities from Arlington Agricultural Research Station in Wisconsin, United States - UWRJ-L103-311B-2 | ecosystem: Environmental > Terrestrial > Plant litter >... | reverse complement strand
AGGGGCTCCGCTAAAACTGGTTGCGGGGGCTGGATTTGAACCAACGACCTTCGGGTTATGAGCCCGACGAGCTACCAGACTGCTCCACCCCGCGACAAAGCTGGGGCGGAAGTATACGACTGATCCCCTGAAGAATCAATCCAACATCCACCTACAAGAAAGCCCGCATCTGCGGGCTAGCTTGTTAATTGGTACCGAGAAGGGGACTCGAACCCCTACACCCTATGGGCACAACCACCTCAAGGTTGCGTGTCTACCAATTCCACCACCTCGGCATTACAACTCTTTTTGCAGCCCCAATATCAACTGCGAATCCTGTGTTACTTCTGCTGAGGAGCTTGAGGAACGTCATCTGGAACAACGGCTGGTTTCTGCTGCCCTTCGAGCACCGGAACATCATCTGCTGCCGGCTTTTGTTTCACTTCAAGTACCGCTGGATCTGGCAAACCTACTTGAGTCAGCTGGTGAGCTTTCTCTTTAGCAAAGTAACCTAACCCCAAGCTGGTTATGAAGAAACAGGCCGCGAGTATAGCAGTAAATTTACTGAGAAAGGTAGAGGAACCTTGTCCGCCGAACACAGTATTTGACGCACCTGCTCCGAAAGACGCACCAGCGTCCGCACCCTTACCCTGCTGCAGCAATACAAGAGCAACTACGCCCAAAGCGCCCAGCAGATGAAAAACGACTACGACTGTTTCCAGCATTTTTTCAGTTTCCCGCGGCGCGAATAATCGCACCGAACTCATCTGCATTCAGGGAGGCACCACCAATGAGCCCCCCATCGATATCCGGCATGCCGAACAGTTCAGCCGCATTGGCCGCCTTCACGCTGCCGCCATAAAGAAGCCGCACGCCTTGTGCGACCTCAGCATTCTCTTTTGCCAACTGCGCACGAATAGCTGCGTGCACGTCTTGAGCCTGTTGTGGCGATGCAGTCAGCCCGGTGCCAATGGCCCAAACCGGCTCGTATGCGATGACCGCATTAACAAGTGCATCAATGCCAAGCTCTTCGATGATGCTATCAAGCTGTTGCCCGACGACATCCAGCGTCTTGCCGGCCTCGCGCTCCTCAAGGGTCTCACCAATGCAAAGCACCGGGATAAGACCACTCGCTTGAGCTGCAGCGAACTTGCGGTTCAGGACTTCATTGCGCTCACCCATTATCTGGCGGCGCTCAGAATGACCTACAAGTACCAGCTTGCAACCTGCATCAGCCAACTGACCAGAGGAGACCTCACCGGTCAACGCACCCTGCCCCGCTTCGTGCGCGCAGTTTTGACCACCGACAAAAATTGATTTGCCGTGTAATCCATCTACCACTTGCTCGATATGCAAACTCGACGGAAAAACCGCGACATCAACACCGCCAGGGAGGGACAAATTACCAAGACCCTCGATCAGCTCAGCGACGCTGGCGCGGGTACCGTGCATTTTCCAGTTACCAGCTACCATAGGGCGACGCATGCTGTACCTCGTCGGTCAAAGTGGGCGCAGATGTTACCCAACAGTTTCAACACTGGCAAGCCGAATTCAGGCGCAAATCTCAGTAACCAGTTTTGCCAACTCATCGGCATAACCGCTGACTTGAGCCTGATCCTCGCCTTCGACCATTACCCGCACCAGCGGCTCGGTTCCTGACTTGCGTAGCAAAACGCGCCCACGCCCACCCATCGCAGCCGTTACGCGATCGCACGCCTGGACGATAGCCGGGTGCGATACCGGATCGACGTCACCGCCACTGAAGCGCACATTCACCAGGACCTGCGGGCATTTGCGCAATGCCTGACGCGACTGGGCCAGTGACTCTCCGCTACGCCGCAGCGCCAGCAGTACCTGCAAGGCCGCAATGATCGCATCACCCGTGGTGGTGTGCTGGAAGCAGACGATGTGTCCGGAGTTCTCGCCGCCCACCTGCCAGTTACGCTCCAACAGCTCTGCGATCACATAACGGTCGCCAACGTTGGCGCGCACAAATGGAATGTTCAGCTCACCCAAAGCCAGCTCCAGCCCCAGGTTGCTCATCAATGTTCCCACCACGCCGCCCTGCAACCGACCGCGCTCGTGCAGGTCTTTGGCGATGATGAACAACAACTCATCCCCATCAACGATTGCACCTGTGTGGTCTACCATCAGCACCCGATCGCCGTCACCGTCGAAACCGATACCCATATCGGCCTTCTCGGCCACTACCGCAGCCTGAAGCGCCCCCATGTGGGTCGAACCGCAATCTTCATTGATGTTCAGGCCGTTGGGCGCTGCCGACAAGACAGTGACCTGGGCACCCAACTCCCGGAATACGTTGGGAGCAACTTTGTAGGTCGCCCCGTGCGCGCAATCGATGACCAGCTTCAGGCCCGCGAAATCGGTACTGGTCGGTACGCTGCTTTTGCAAAATTCGATATAGCGACCTGCGGCATCGTTGATACGAGAGACCTTGCCCAGCTTCTCTGACTCGGCAACAGTCATCGGCGCATCGAGCAGTTCTTCGATCATCATCTCGATTTCGTCGGGCAGCTTGGTGCCCTGACCCGAAAAGAATTTGATGCCGTTATCGTAGTGCGGATTATGCGAGGCGCTGATCACAATGCCGGCTTCAGCATGAAAGGTGCGCGTTAAATAGGCGATGGCGGGCGTGGGCATCGGGCCGAGCAGCATAACGTCAGCCCCGGCCGCCGAGAGCCCGGCTTCCAGCGCCGACTCAAACATGTACCCAGAGATTCGGGTGTCCTTGCCAACGAGTATCCGGCAGGCCCCCATTTTGCGGAACGCCATACCGGCAGCCCAACCTAGTTTGAGCATGAAATCAGGGGTGATCGGAAACTGGCCAACACGACCGCGTATGCCGTCGGTACCGAAATATTTTTTGGTGCTCATGGAAACTCCATCGTTCTTATTTTGCCGATTCAACAGCGGCAATCATGCGCACCACATCGACGGTCTCGGCGACATCGTGCACACGCAGGATTCGTGCGCCCTGAATCATTGCCATAGCAGCAAGCGCAAGGCCGCCCGATAGACGCTCTGAGACCGGCCGATCAAGGACTTTGCCTATCATGCTTTTGCGCGATACACCGACAAGCAATGGCCGGCCAAGCGCATGAAGCGCCTGCATATGCTTGAATAGGCTCAGATTATGGTCCAGCGTCTTGGCAAAGCCAAACCCGGGATCCAGAATGATTTTTTCTCGGTCAATGCCCGCCGCTATGCATTCAGCCATCCGCTGGCGCAAAAACGCGCTCACCTCACCCACCAGATCATCATAGTGAGGATCGTTCTGCATGTCGGTGGGCTCGCCCAGCATGTGCATCAGACAAACAGGCAGTCCGGTGGCAACTGCAGCATCCAGCGCGCCCTCACGTTGCAGTGAACGAACGTCGTTGATCAAACCGGCACCTAGGCGCGCTGTTTCACGGATGACAGCCGGCGTTGATGTATCTACGGAGATAACGACATCAAGCTCCTGATGGATCGCCTCGACAATGGGCGCAACCCGCTCCAATTCCTGAAGGGGAGATACCGAGTGAGCACCTGGGCGAGTGGATTCACCCCCCACGTCGATAAGCGTCGCACCGGCGCCAACCATTGCAGCGGCATGACGCAACGCCGCATCGCGCTGAGCGAAACGTCCGCCGTCGGAGAAGGAATCGGGAGTGATATTGAGGATACCCATAACGTGCGTATGGGTTAAATCAAGAACCCGGTTGCCGCAAGGCAACCGGGTTGGGTACAACGCAGGAGTCATATCAAGCCCTAGTGATCAGCAGCGGGGCCGCCAATCGGAGTTTCCGGACGAGGACCAACCGGCGCGGTCGGTGTACCAGAAGTACCCGAACCACCTTCCCAGTCACGCGGCTCACGAGGAGCACGGCCCGCCATGATGTCGTCGATCTGCTCGGCATCGATGGTTTCGTACTTCATCAACGCATCAGCCATTGCATCGAGCTTGTCACGGTTGTCCGTGAGGATCTGCTTGGCGGTGCCGTAGCACTGATCGATGATGCTGCGCACTTCGGAGTCGATCAAGCGAGCGGTATCAGCCGACAGACTTGCATTCTGACCGCCCCCACCGCGACCCAGGTAGCCACCCTCTTCGTCTTCGGAATACATCAGCGGACCTAGTTTCTCCGAGAGGCCCCACTTGGTCACCATGTTCCGCGCGATCTGACTGGCACGCATGATGTCGTTGGAGGCACCGGTAGTCACACCGTCGAAACCCAGCGTCATCTCTTCAGCGATACGACCGCCATAAAGCGAGCAAATCTGGCTGATCAGTGCACGCTTGGACAGGCTGTAGCGATCCTCTTCAGGAAGGAACATCGTGACACCCAGCGCACGACCGCGCGGGATGATTGAAACCTTGTAGACCGGATCGTGCTCAGGCACCACGCGACCGACGATGGCATGGCCTGCTTCGTGGTAAGCGGTGTTCTGTTTCTCTTTCTCCGACATCACCATAGATTTGCGCTCGGCGCCCATCATGATTTTGTCTTTGGCCAGTTCAAACTCTTTCATCTCGACGATGCGCTTGCCGGTACGAGCAGCGAACAGAGATGCTTCGTTGACCAGATTAGCCAGATCCGCACCGGAGAAACCAGGGGTACCACGAGCAATAACGGCCGGGGCAACGTCGTCGCCCATAGGCACTTTGCGCATGTGAACCTTGAGAATCTGCTCACGACCACGAATGTCTGGCAGCCCGACCACGACCTGCCGGTCGAAGCGGCCTGGACGCAGCAAGGCCGGGTCGAGGACATCTGGACGGTTGGTCGCAGCGATGACGATGATGCCATCGTTCATTTCAAAGCCGTCCATCTCAACCAGCAATTGGTTGAGAGTCTGCTCGCGCTCATCATGACCGCCACCCATGCCAGCGCCACGATGGCGACCCACGGCATCGATTTCGTCGATAAAGATGATGCACGGCGCATGCTTCTTGGCCTGCTCGAACATGTCACGGACGCGGCTTGCACCAACACCCACAAACATTTCTACGAAGTCAGAACCAGAGATAGTGAAGAACGGCACTTTGGCTTCGCCAGCGATGGCTTTGGCGAGCAACGTTTTACCAGTACCTGGAGGGCCGACCATGAGTACGCCACGGGGAATACGCCCACCCAGTCGCTGGAACTTGCCCGGATCCCGAAGGAACTCGACCAGCTCGCCGACCTCTTCTTTTGCTTCATCGCATCCTGCAACGTCAGCCAAGGTAGTTTTGACCTGATCCTCGGAGAGCAGGCGCGCCTTGCTTTTCCCGAAGCTCATTGGCCCGCCTTTGCCTCCTGCACCACCTTGCATCTGGCGCATGAAGAACATGAAGACCGCAATGATGACCAGGATCGGGAAGCTGGCAACGAGCAACTGAGTCCAGATGCTTTGCTGCTCAGGCTGCTTGCCCTCGATCACGACATTGTTATCGACCAGATCACCGATCAGGCCGTTGTCCTGAATTGCTGGACGAATCGTCTTGAAGGAGTCGCCGTCGCTGCGTTTGCCCGTGATGACGTAACCGTCAACGGCAACTTTCTCGACCTTGCCATCCTTCACTTGCTGGATGAACTCAGAGTAGTTGAGGGTCTGCGGCTCGTTCGGACTGGAAAAGTTGTTCATCACTGTCACAAGGACCGCAGCGATGATCAACCACAGGATCAAATTCTTTGCCATATCGTTCAATTAGCTACCCTCTGAAACAAGCTCCAGGCTGGAGCCTGCCTCGCATGATATTCACCGGCCTAACTTACTACAGATCCTACAGGCGTGGCAGGCGGCGTCTGTAACCCTTTGTGAAACTTTGACTACACGATCTTGAGAACGCTCCGACAATAAAGCCATTCAAAAAAAGCTATGGCCCTACCTCAAAGTCGCTCGACGCTTGCGGAACCCTCAATGCCCCGGAACCCACGCCCCAGCAGATACTGCTCGCGGGAGCGATCACGGGACGATAACGGCTTGCGCATCTGAACCTTGTCGAACAGCTTGCGGATATCCTTGTGATACACGTCGAAGCCTTCACCCTGGAAAACCTTGATCAGAAAATCACCACCTGGCCGCAAAACCCGGCCAGCGAGGTCGAGTGCCAGTTCGCAAAGAAACATTGCGCGCGGCATGTCGACAGCGCTCAGTCCACTCATATTGGGGGCCATATCGGAAATCACAAGGTCTACCTGTGTATTACCGACAGCCTCGAGGATTTGTGCCAGGACGGCATCTTCGGTGAAATCCCCTTGAATAAAGGTCACATCAGGGATGCTGTCCATTTCAAGGATGTCGGAAGCAATCAGTCGCCCCTGCCCGCCAATCAGACGACTGGTCACCTGCGACCAGCCTCCTGGCGCGGCGCCGAGATCAATAACGGTCATGCCGGGGCGGATGATTTTGTCCTTTTCCTGAATCTCGAGCAGCTTGTAGCTGGCACGCGAACGGTAGCCATCTTTCTGCGCCATTTTGACGTACTTATCGTCGAAATGCTCTTTGAGCCAGTTATGACTGGTTTTGGAACGGGCCACGTAGCACCTCAAAATTGGACGAGTCGCGATTAACTGGGCGGTCCCGGACTCGCTCGGGTAAACTGGCCGCCGCTTTTTACAAGATCAGACGCAGAGGTCAGATTATGCCGCTCACACAAGAGCAGAAGAAACAATACAAATCCATTGGCCACCATCTCAAACCGGTGTTGACTGTGGCTGACAATGGTCTGACTGAAGGTGTGTTAGCCGAACTGGAACGCGCGCTGAGCGATCACGAGCTGATCAAGATCAAGCTCAACATCCTCGACCGTGAGAGCCGCCTGGAATCCATCGCACAATTGTGCAAAGCCGGTCACGCGGATCTGGTGCAGGTCATCGGCAAAATGGCGCTCATCTATCGCAAGAACGCCAAGGTAAACAAGCAACTGTCCAACGTACATCGATTTGCCTGACAGCTGCCTGCTGCATTCACGACATCGGGCCGCCAGCTCCAAACAGATCTGACGGCCCGAAACAGCACCCGCGCAATGCGGGCGCCGCTATCAAATGTGGCGAACTTCCACGATTTCATACTCAATGACGCCGCTCGGGGTTTTCACCACGACTACGTCACCCTCTTCCTTGGCGATCAACGCACGCGCGATCGGGGAGCCCACTGATATCTTGCCCAGCTTGATGTCAGCCTCATCCTCGCCCACGATCTGGTAAGTCACGCGGTCATCAGTCTCGACGTTGGCGATCTCAACCGTTGTGCCAAAGATCACTTTGCCGGTATGCGGGATCGCACTGACATCGATGACCTGAGCATTCTGCATGCGGCCTTCGATGTCTCGGATACGCGCTTCGACCATACCCTGTTGCTCACGGGCAGCATGGTATTCGGCGTTTTCTTTCAAATCGCCCAGCTCACGAGCAGTACCGATGTCCTGGCTAAGCTTGGGCCGCACGATCTTGGTCAGATGGGCGTGCTCTTCCTCCAGGGCTTTGGCGCCCTGGAGAGTCATTGGGTATTTGATCATGCCTTCAATCCTGCATGGAGATCCTGTAGGCGCCGCACGGTCTTTTCAGGACCGAATTTCAGCGCTTCGCAGATTGCCTCGCCTGCGGCGATGGTAGTCGTGCAGTAAATCTTGTGCTGCAAGGCATTGCGACGGATGGAATAGGAATCGGCGATCGACTGCCGACCTTCGGTCGTGTTGATGATCAGAGTGACTTCGTCGTTCTTGATCATATCGACGACGTGCGGGCGACCCTCGGTCACCTTGTTCACACGGCGGACTTTCAGGCCCGCAGCTTCGATCAGGCGCGCAGTGCCGGCAGTGGCTACGATTTCGAAGCCCAGACTGATGAGGTCGCGAGCGACGCCCTCAACCAGTGGCTTATCGTCGTCACGCACGCTGATGAATGCAGTACCGCCTGTCGGCAGCAATTCGCTCGCGCCCATTTGGGCTTTGGCAAACGCTTCGCCAAAGGTGTCGCCCACGCCCATCACTTCACCGGTGGACTTCATCTCTGGGCCCAGGATCGGGTCAACACCCGGGAACTTCGCGAACGGGAAGACGGCTTCCTTCACGCTGTAGAAGTTAGGGATGATTTCCTTAGTGAAGCCGATTTCCTTGAGCGTTTTGCCAGCCATGACGCGGGCAGCAATCATCGCCAGGGAAACACCGATGCACTTGGACACGAACGGCACGGTACGGGATGCACGCGGGTTCACTTCGATGACATAGATGTCTTCGCCTTGCAGCGCCAACTGCACGTTCATCAAACCGACGACGCCCAGCTCAAGGGCCATCTTTTTGACCTGCTCGCGCATTTCGTCCTGGATGTGCGCAGGCAGTGAGTACGGAGGCAGGGAGCACGCGGAGTCACCGGAGTGAACACCCGCCTGCTCGATGTGCTGCATGATCGCGCCGATCACCACGTCAGTGCCGTCGCAAACTGCATCCACATCCATTTCGATTGCGCAGTTGAGGAAGTGATCCAGCAGCACCGGGCTGTCGTTGGACACTTGAACCGCTTCGCGCAGGTAACGCTTGAGCTCGTCTTCTTCGTAAACGATTTCCATCGCACGGCCGCCCAGTACGTAGGACGGACGCACCACCAGCGGGTAACCGATCTTGGCGGCGGCGCGAATGGCTTCGTCTTCGCTGCGCACGGTGGCGTTTGGCGGCTGACGCAGGTTCAGACGCTCAACCATTTGCTGGAAGCGCTCACGGTCTTCGGCGCGGTCGATGGCGTCAGGGCTGGTGCCGATAATCGGCACGCCAGCGGCTTCAAGGGCACGTGCCAGTTTCAGCGGGGTCTGGCCGCCGTACTGAACGATTACGCCTTTTGGCTTCTCGACGCGGACGATTTCCAGCACGTCTTCCAAGGTCACTGGTTCGAAGTACAGGCGATCGGATGTGTCGTAGTCAGTCGATACGGTTTCCGGGTTGCAGTTGACCATGATGGTCTCGTACCCGTCTTCACGCAGCGCCAGTGCGGCGTGAACGCAGCAGTAGTCGAACTCGATGCCTTGACCGATACGGTTAGGACCGCCACCCAGAATCATGATCTTGTCACGTGTCGTCGGGTTGGCTTCGCACTCTTCTTCGTACGTGGAGTACATGTACGCGGTGTCGGTGGCGAACTCGGCCGCGCAGGTGTCGACGCGCTTGTAGACCGGGAACACTTCGAGCTTGTGGCGATGAGTGCGCAGGTTCTTCTCGGTCACACCCAGCAGTTTGGCCAGACGCGAATCGGAGAACCCTTTGCGCTTGAGGCGATACATCAGGTCGCGGTCGATGCTCGACAGGCCCAGTGTCTTGACCTTTTCTTCGTCCTTGATCAGATCTTCGATCTGCACCAGGAACCAAGGGTCGATCATGTTCATGTTGAAGATCTGCTCAACCGTCATGCCGGCGCGGAAAGCGTCAGCGACATACCAGATGCGCTCGGCGCCCGGCACAGTCAGCTCGCGCTTGAGCACGCTCATGCTGTCCGGATTGCTCAGGTCCAGCTTCGGGTCCAGACCGCTCACGCCGACTTCGAGGCCGCGCAACGCTTTCTGCAGCGATTCCTGGAATGTGCGACCGATGGCCATCACTTCGCCAACCGACTTCATCTGTGTGGTCAGTCGGGCGTCAGCTTTCGGGAATTTCTCGAAGGCAAAGCGTGGCAGCTTGGTCACGACGTAGTCGATGGACGGCTCGAACGATGCCGGGGTCTTGCCACCGGTGATTTCGTTTTGCAGCTCGTCGAGGGTGTAACCGATGGCCAGCTTGGCGGCTACGCGGGCGATCGGGAAACCGGTCGCCTTGGAGGCCAGTGCCGAGGAGCGCGAAACACGCGGGTTCATCTCGATCACGACCATCCGGCCAGTGTCAGGGCAGATACCAAACTGCACGTTTGAACCGCCAGTCTCTACGCCGATTTCACGCAGTACCGCCAGCGAGGCGTTACGCATGATCTGGTATTCCTTGTCGGTCAGCGTCTGGGCCGGCGCAACCGTGATGGAGTCGCCAGTGTGCACGCCCATCGGATCGAAGTTCTCGATGGAGCAGACGATGATGCAGTTGTCCTTTTTGTCACGGACAACTTCCATCTCATACTCTTTCCAGCCGATCAGGGATTCGTCGATCAGCAGCTCTTTGGTCGGAGACAGGTCCAGACCGCGGGTGCAGATTTCTTCGAATTCTTCACGGTTGTAAGCAATACCGCCGCCCGTGCCGCCCATGGTGAACGATGGACGGATGATGCAAGGAAAGCCGAGCTTCTCAAGGACCGCATATGACTCTTCCATCGTGTGCGCGATGCCGGAACGCGGGCAATCGAGGCCGATGGATTTCATCGCCTTGTCGAAGCGCGAACGGTCTTCAGCCTTATCGATGGTGTCGGCATTGGCGCCAATCATTTCTACGCCAAACTTCTCCAGAACGCCTTCGCGCTCCAGATCCAGTGCGCAGTTCAGCGCCGTCTGGCCACCCATGGTTGGCAGCAGAGCGTCGGGGCGTTCTTTTTCGATGATCTTGGCAACGGTCTGCCACTTGATCGGCTCGATGTAGGTCGCGTCCGCCATGTCCGGGTCGGTCATGATGGTGGCCGGGTTTGAGTTGACCAGAATGACGCGGTAACCCTCCTCGCGCAGAGCCTTGCAGGCCTGGGCGCCGGAGTAGTCGAATTCACAGGCCTGGCCGATCACGATGGGGCCGGCGCCGAGAATCAGGATACTTTTAATGTCTGTACGTTTTGGCATGGGTTGTCACTCAAATCCTATGTCAGTCGGCAAGCCGTCTTGAACATTCTCTGCGGTAGCTGGGCGGGCCCGCTGGACCAGAATCATCCAGCGCGCCACCGTCACCTGCTCACTATGGTCGAGCCAGCCGCTTAGCGGCGCTTGGCCATTGCGGTGATAAAGCGATCAAACAGCGGCGCAACGTCAGTCGGGCCCGGGCTCGCTTCAGGGTGGCCCTGGAAGCTGAAAGCGTCCTTGTCGGTACGCTCGATACCCTGAAGGCTACCGTCGAACAGCGATTTGTGAATCGCCCGGACGTTGCTCGGCAGGGTCGCTTCGTCAACCGCAAAACCGTGGTTCTGGCTGGTGATCATGACGATGCCGGTGTCCAGATCCTGAACCGGGTGGTTGGCGCCGTGGTGGCCCAGGTCCATCTTGATGGTCCGTGCGCCGGAAGCCAGGGCCAGCAACTGGTGACCCAGGCAAATGCCGAAGACCGGAATGTCGGTTTCCAGCACGTCTTTGATCGCCTGGATGGCGTAGTCACATGGCTCCGGATCACCCGGGCCGTTGGACAGGAACACGCCGTCAGGCTTGAGCGCGAGGACTTCACCGGCAGGGGTCTGTGCCGGGACGACCGTCACGCGGCAACCGCGAGCAACCAGCATGCGCAGGATGTTCAGCTTGACGCCGTAGTCGTAGGCGACCACATGGTATTTCAAGTCGGCAGCAGCGATATCGGCACTGGTGTCGGTTTTCAATTCCCAGACACTGGAGCGCCATTCATAGCTCTTCTGGGTGCTGACTTCTTTAGCCAGATCCATGCCCTTGAGGCCAGGAAAGCCGCGAGCCGCCGCAATCGCGGCTTCTTCGGAGATGTTGTCGCCGGCCATGATGCAGCCGTTCTGCGCACCTTTCTCACGCAGAATGCGGGTCAGGCGGCGGGTGTCGATGCCAGCGATGGCGACGGTGTTGTTGGCTTTGAGGTAGTCGGCCAGGGACATCTTGTTGCGCCAGTTGCTGGCAACCAGCGGCAGGTCGCGAATGACCAGACCAGCCGACCATACACGGTCAGACTCAGCGTCTTCCGGCGTGGTGCCGGTGTTGCCAATGTGCGGGTAGGTCAGGGTAACGATTTGTTTGGCATAGGAAGGATCGGTAAGGATTTCCTGATAGCCGGTCATTGCGGTGTTAAACACCACCTCACCAACGGTTTGACCGTCGGCTCCAATGGCTTCGCCACGAAAAATGCTGCCATCAGCAAGGGCGAGTATGGCTGGCTTAGTCAAGAAGACCTCCCGTAATAAAGCCTGAAAGGGCGTTCGCAGGTTGTAAAAAAGCGGAATGACGTATAGACACGTCACCCCGCTTTTTTATCGAATTCTCTGCGCGCTTTTAGTGGACACACTAAAGCTGTAGCTTACAGAAAGAGGTCTTTTTAATCCACCGCTAAAATGCAGAGGAGGCAACGGACTGCGACAGGACATCGCGTAGCGGCTCGAAACTGCGGGCAGGATACAGGTAAAAACCCTGATCTGCCCGCAATGTTACGCCCGCGGGGTTTAGCGCAAATCGAGCACGTCCTGCATGTCATACAGTCCAGGCGCCTTTCCATCGAGCCAAAGCGCAGCACGCACGGCGCCCTTGGCAAACGTCATGCGGCTGGAAGCCTTGTGAGTGATCTCTACTCGCTCACCGTCGGCGGCAAACAGCACAGTGTGATCGCCGACAATATCCCCGGCACGCACTGTGGCAAATCCAATGGTCTGCCGGTCCCGGGCGCCTGTCTGACCTTCGCGACCGTAAACGGCCACTTTGTTCAGATCACGCCCCAACGCCTGGGCGACAACTTCACCCATACGCACTGCCGTTCCCGAAGGCGCGTCAACCTTATGCCGATGATGCGCTTCCATGATTTCGATATCGACATCATGGCCCAACACCCGCGCCGCGGTGTCCAGCAGCTTCAGACAGAGGTTGACGCCTACGCTGAAGTTGGCCGCGAAGACGATTGGAATCTCCTTGCCCGCCTCAACCAGCCGCTGCTTCTCCTCGACGCTGAAACCAGTCGTACCGATGATCATGGCCTTGCCCGCCTTGCGGCAGAACGCCAAGTTCTTCAGGGTTACGGACGGATGCGTGAAGTCGATCAGCACGTCGAACTCATCTGCCACTTTGGCCAGATCGCCCGACAACGGAACACCAATACGCCCCAACGCAGCCAGCTCACCGGCATCAGCTCCGACCAGCGTGCTGTCCGGCCGATCAATGGCGGCGGTCAGTCCAGCGCCTTGAGTCGCTTGAACAGCTTCGATCAGGGTCTTGCCCATGCGCCCGGCGGCGCCCATCACAGCAATACGTCGCATGCCCTGCTCCTTAGAGGTCGCCGAAGAAGCGCTTCACGCCTTCGAACCAGCCATTGGCCTTGGGCGAATGCGAGCTGTCACCGTCAAGCGATGCGCGTAACTCTTCGAGCAATTCACGCTGACGACGCCCCAGATTGACCGGCGTTTCAACAGCTACGCGACACATCAGGTCGCCTGCACCGCCGCCACGCACCGGCGCAACGCCCTTGCCCTTCAAGCGGAACTGCTTGCCGGTCTGAGTGCCTTCCGGGATTTTCAGCTTGACACGACCATCCAGCGTCGGCACTTCCAGCTCGCCACCTAGAGCCGCGTCGGTGAAGCTGATTGGCACTTCGCAGTACAGATGCTTGCCGTCACGCTGGAAGATCGCATGCTCACGCACATTGATCACAACGTACAGATCGCCGGTAGGGCCGCCCTGCACGCCCGCCTCGCCTTCGCCTGACAGGCGAATACGGTCGCCGGTATCGACACCAGGCGGAACCTTGACCGATAGCGTTTTGTACTCTTCGACGCGACCTTCGCCGTGGCAGGAGTCGCACGGGTCCGAAATGATTTTGCCGTTACCGTGGCAGCGCGGGCAGGTCTGCTGGACAGAGAAGAAACCCTGCTGCATGCGAACCTGACCAATACCGCCGCAGGTTGGACAGGTGACAGGAGCCGAGCCCTTCTTTGCACCCGAGCCATCGCATGGCTTGCAGTTGACCAGCGTCGGAACGCGGATATTGACCGTCGTGCCGCGCACGGCCTCTTCCAGGTCGAGCTCCAACGTGTAGCGCAAGTCACTGCCGCGCTGAGCGCCGCCTCGGCCACCGCCGGCACGACCGCCACCGAAGAAGTCACTGAACACGTCGCCGAAGATATCGGAGAAGTTCTGCCCGCCAAAACCGGCACCGCCGCCGCCCATGCTTTGATCGACGCCGGCATGGCCGTATTGATCATAGGCCGCGCGCTTGCTGGCATCGGACAGGATTTCATATGCTTCATTGGCTTCTTTGAAAGAGTCTTCAGAGGCCTTGTCACCTGGATTGCGGTCCGGGTGAAATTTCATCGCGAGACGACGGTACGCCTTTTTCAGGTCCGCCTCGCTGGAGCCTCGCTCCACCCCAAGTACTTCGTAATAGTCACGCTTTGCCATAAGTTTTCTGCACTCTTGAGGACGTCCGACAAAACCCTCCTGAGATTGCCGAACTCGTTGGACCCCCATTCAGGCCCGGACCCAACTCACGTCAATTCAACGATCCTGGTCTTCGTTCATCGGCCAACTCATTGACCGAGAAAAGCGGCAGAACAAGCCAAAATGCAGGAGCATCCGGCTTTGCCACGAGGCTGGCGGACAAAATCCACAAGCCTGAAATTAGTCTGTTCCAGACACGCCAACGCGGGAGCAAGCTCCCGCGCGGCGACATCCTACCAGCGACTACCCGAAAGCGGTCAACTGGCGTTCAAGTGAGCCTGCGCTTACTTGTGGTCTTTGACTTCTTCAAATTCAGCATCGACAACGTCGTCAGCTGGCTTGCCTTCTTCCTGTGCAGTTTGAGCGCCGCCTTCAGGTTTGTCGGCTTGCTCGGCGTACATTTTCTGAGCAACTGGAGCCGACAATTTCGACAGCTCTTCGACTTTTGCGTCGATGGCTGCCTTGTCGTCGCCTTTGACAGCAGCTTCCAGCGCAACCAGTGCAGCTTCGATCGAGGTCTTTTCTTCGGCGGTCACTTTGTCGCCAGCGTCAGCGATCATCTTGCGCGTCGAGTGGACCAGTGCATCGCCCTGGTTGCGGGCAGCGGCCAGCTCTTCGAACTTGCGATCTTCTTCGGAGTTGGCTTCAGCATCACGAATCATTTGCTGAATTTCTTCGTCCGACAGGCCAGAGTTGGCCTTGATCACGATCGACTGAGTCTTGCCAGTGGCCTTGTCTTTGGCGCCAACGTGCAGAATGCCGTTAGCGTCGATGTCGAAGGTCACTTCAATTTGTGGCACGCCGCGCGGAGCAGGTGGAATCTCGGCCAGATCGAACTTGCCCAGCGACTTGTTCTGAGTGGCTTGCTTACGCTCGCCCTGCAGCACGTGGATGGTCACAGCACTCTGGTTATCATCAGCAGTCGAGAACACCTGGGATTTCTTGGTAGGAATCGTGGTGTTTTTCTCGATCAGGGCAGTCATTACGCCGCCCATGGTTTCGATACCAAGGGTCAGTGGGCTCACGTCCAACAGCAGAACGTCTTTGACGTCGCCAGCCAGAACAGCACCCTGGATAGCAGCACCCATGGCAACGGCTTCGTCCGGGTTGACGTCCTTGCGTGCTTCTTTACCGAAGAACTCGGTCACTTTCTGCTGAACCAGCGGCATACGGGTCTGGCCGCCGACCAGGATCACGTCGTTGATTGCGCCGATATCGATACCGGAGTCTTTCAACGCGATGCGGCAAGGCTCGATGGTGCGCTGAACCAGGTCTTCAACCAGCGATTCCAGCTTGGCGCGGGAAATCTTCACGTTCAGGTGTTTCGGGCCGGTTGCGTCTGCAGTGATGTACGGCAGATTGACGTCGGTCGAATTGCTCGAAGACAGTTCGATCTTGGCTTTCTCAGCGGCTTCTTTCAGGCGCTGCATTGCCAGCGGGTCACCCTTGAGGTTCATGCCGCTTTCTTTCTTGAATTCGTCTACCAGGTAGTCGATCAAGCGGATGTCGAAGTCTTCGCCGCCCAGGAAGGTATCGCCGTTGGTGGCCAATACTTCGAACTGATGCTCACCATCGACTTCCGCGATTTCGATAACCGACACGTCGAAGGTACCGCCGCCCAAGTCATAAACGATGACAGTGTGGTCGCCCTTGGCTTTATCCATACCGTACGCCAGCGCAGCTGCAGTGGGTTCGTTGATGATGCGTTTTACGTCCAGACCCGCGATACGACCGGCATCCTTGGTTGCTTGACGCTGGCTGTCATTGAAGTAGGCCGGAACAGTGATAACCGCTTCAGTGACCGATTCGCCCAAGTAATCTTCGGCGGTTTTCTTCATCTTCTTCAGGATTTCAGCGGAAATCTGAGGAGGCGACATTTTCTTGCCGTTGACTTCGACCCATGCGTCGCCGTTGTCATTCTTGGCAATCTTGTAAGGGACCATCTGGATGTCTTTCTGCACGACTTCTTCGTCGAACTTGCGACCGATCAGGCGCTTCACCGCATACAGGGTGTTATGTGGGTTGGTAACGGCCTGACGCTTGGCCGATTGACCGACCAGAATTTCACCGTCCTGCGCATAAGCGACGATCGATGGCGTGGTACGCGCGCCTTCGGCGTTCTCGATAACCTTTACGCTACCGTTTTCAAGAATGGAGACGCAGGAGTTGGTGGTCCCCAGGTCGATACCGATAATCTTGCCCATCTTTTGACTCTCCCAAAACTTTAATTAGGTTGCCGCAACTGCGTTTACAAATTGCGGTAATTCTTTAACGCATGGCCTGTAAATGGGGGCCACTCAGCTGATTTCAAGCCTGCTCGTCAATTGACGGCGCAACAGGCGATGGCGCCTTGCTCACCACGACCATGGCCGGGCGCAGCAGACGACCATTGAGCTGATAGCCCTTTTGGAACACCTTCAACACGCTGTTGGGTTCGACGTCAGCGCTTTCCTGCATCGCCATTGCCTGATGATGTTCAGCGTTGAACGGCTGGCCGTGCGGGTCAATCGCTTCAAGCTGATAACGCTTGAGGGTGTCGGCGAACATTTTCAGCGTCAGTTCGATGCCTTCACGCATCGGACGGATGCTTTCATCATCGGGATTGGACAGGTCCAGACCGCGCTCCAGGCTGTCGACAATCGGCAGCAGATCACCGGCAAACTTCTCCAGCGCAAATTTGTGCGCCTTCTCCACATCCTGTTCTGCACGACGGCGGACGTTCTGCAGATCAGCGGCAACACGCAGGGATTGGTCCTGCGCAGTGGCTAATTGCTCTTCAAGCACTTGCACACGGGTAACCAAATCTTCTCCGGAATTCACAGCTTCACCAGCCTGATCCTGAGTCTGCGTATCGGAGTTCTGTTCGTCAGCCATAGGTTCTCTCCTTCTAATAACGTCCGTGAGCTCAACTCACGCTTCTGTCCGGCTATATGGGGCCGTAATTTTCCGCTTCAAGGGTTCAGGCCGATCAAGGGGTGAATGTCCCTACAAATTTTCTGACATGGCTTTTTTCAGGGCTCAGCGAGCAACAGTGCTAAACAGGGAGTGACCACTGATCGACTCGCACCGAAGTGGGCCATTGTCAGGCCGAACGCAAACACTGTATAAATAACCAGACAAATCGCTTGGGAGCTGCCCTTATGCTGGTGCACCTGTCCGTACATAACTACGCCATCGTTGAACACCTCGACCTGGAACTGGATCGGGGCATGAGTGTGATCACGGGTGAAACCGGGGCAGGCAAGTCGATCATGCTCGACGCCCTTGGCCTGACTCTGGGTGATCGCGCCGACAGTGGCGTGGTCCGACCGGGCGCCGATAAAGCCGACATTCTGGCGACTTTCGATCTGGGCGATATCCCGGAAGCGCGCACCTGGCTTGAAGAGCGCGATCTGGATAACGACGGCCCTTGCATTTTGCGGCGCGTGATCACCGCCGAAGGCCGGTCGCGCTCGTACATCAACGGCACGCCCTGCCCTCAGGGCGACTTGAAATCGCTGGGCGAGCTGCTGATCGACATTCATAGTCAGCATGAACACCAATCGCTGCTCAAGACCGACACCCACCGTCGCCTGCTGGATGCCTATGCCGGGGCTAACGACTTGGCGCGTCAGGTGCAGCTGGCCGCGCAGCGCTGGCGCCAGACACGCCAGGAGCTGGAGCGTCTTGCCAATTCCGGTGATGAACAGCGCTCCAAACATCAGTTGCTGAGCTATCAACTCGAAGAGCTGGAAAGTCTTAGCCTGGGCGAAGACGAGCTGACGCATCTGGAGCAGGAACAAAAGAATCTGACCAACGCCGAAAGCCTGCTGAGCATTTGCCGCCAAGTGGTGGAGCAATGCAGTGAAAGCGATTCGGGCAACGTATTGAACTCCCTGACAGCGAGCCTCAATCGCCTTAGCAGTGTGAACAATTCACCCGATGCCTTAAGCGAGGCAACCAATCTGCTGTCCAGCGCGCAGATCCAGGTGGAAGAAGCGGTTGGCGAGATCAATCGTTTTCTGGATCGCTTCGACGCAGACCCCGCTCGACTGCAACAAGTCGAAGAGCGTCTGGATGCGATCTACACGCTGGCACGCAAACACCGGGTTCAACCCACCGAAGTGTCCGCGCTGCATCAGAAGCTGCTGGACGAGATCGAAACGCTCAACGCCAATGACGAAGCAGTTGAGCGCCTTGAAAATGAAGTGTCTTCATATGCCCGTCACTATCAGGAAAAAGCCCGTGAGCTGAGTGATCTTCGCCACCGCGCAGCGCCTGAGCTAGCGATGGCCGTCGAACAGGAAATTCAGCGCCTGGGCATGCCGGGCGGGCGATTCAAGATCGAGTTGCGCGCCAACAGCGAAAAAGAGCTGCTGCCTAACGGGCTGGAGCAGGTCGAATTGCTGGTCAGCGCCAACCCTGGACAGCCTCTCAAAGCGCTGGCCAAAGTTGCGTCGGGCGGGGAACTGTCACGCATCAGCCTGGCCATTCAGGTCATCACCGCGCAGACATCGCGTGTGCCGACACTGGTGTTCGACGAAGTTGACGTGGGGATCGGCGGCCCCACTGCAGAAATTGTCGGGCAGTTGCTGCGCAGGCTGGGCGAGCGCGGGCAAGTCATGACCGTGACTCACCTGCCTCAGGTCGCGGCCCAAGGGCATCAGCATTTGTTCGTGCACAAGGTGCGCGAGCAGGACGCCACCCGCACCGCGGTTTCCAAGCTCAGTAAAAACGAACGTGTGGAAGAGGTCGCACGCATGCTGGGCGGCATTGACCTGACCAAGGAATCCCTGGCGCACGCCAAGAAAATGGTCGTCACGGCCAAATCCTGATGACCGCCGCAAACAATAAAGGCGACCCGAGGGTCGCCTTTATGTTGGGCCGGAAAAGGACTTATGCCTTTTTCTTGCGCACGTAGAGCACAAGATTGTGGTCCACCAGCTCAAAGCCGTGCTTGACGACGATGGCCTTCTGCAGCTTCTCGATTTCTTCGTCGAAGAACTCGATCACTTCACCGTTCTCCACATTGACCATGTGGTCGTGGTGGCCGCCGTCTGCCAGTTCAAATACAGCATGGCCGCCGTCGAAGTTGTGGCGGACCACCAATCCGGCTGCTTCAAACTGCGTCAGAACACGGTAAACCGTCGCAAGACCGACGTCTTCGCTGGCCTCCATGAGTGCCTTGTAAACGTCTTCCGCACTCATGTGACGTTGCTCGGCAGAATCGAGCATTTGAAGGATTTTGACCCGTGGCAGGGTCACTTTTAGTCCAGCTTTGCGTAGTTCGCTATTTTCTACCATGGTCAGCTTTCTCGCAGACGCTGCTTCGCAGCTTCTCTTAATGCAGGTATGATCGGGGTTTACGTTGTCCCAGCCAAGATAGTGGAAGTCGCCCACCGATGCAAAACACCAAGCTCCTGCTA
>Ga0247734_1001249_pt1 | contig 19639 bp, 15 predicted proteins | sample UWRJL103311B2_FD_180933 | JGI IMG/M metagenome (GOLD analysis project Ga0247734, IMG submission 180933) | Plant litter microbial communities from Arlington Agricultural Research Station in Wisconsin, United States - UWRJ-L103-311B-2 | ecosystem: Environmental > Terrestrial > Plant litter >... | reverse complement strand
AGAGGAGAGAAAGGGATACTTTAAAGGGTGGGGGGGGGGGGGGGGGGGGGGAGGGGGGGGTGGGGGGGGGGGGGGGGGGGGGGGGGGGGGGCGTAGGGCTGGGGCGGATATGCAAGCTGTATATATGTGCATTAACAACCCCGCAAAAGCTAGGGGCTCTGGCGGGGAAACCCCGACCCTGGAGATAGATTCCGTCTTTCGCTTGTTGGCTTATAGCTCATAATACTTTTTATATCAATTGCACCCTCCACCACCAACTACTCCAGATATTATTTGTATTTGTAAGAATCGGAGCATTCGAACATTTGGTCGTATTTGAATCTAAGTATCCCGAGTATTTATATCTTAATATCTATATATTTGTATGGCATTTATATCGTGTAAAGTATAGTGGGGACAACAATCAAATCGCAATTATTTCTGTATACAGTTTTGGTTGTTTTTGATATGTCTTGTGACTATGAGCCGCCATAACTGGGTAACGCCTAAAGGTAGTCAAATCCTTTGTACATTGGCATCAATCAGGTCATCTTACCATGTTACTATAATGGTCGCGGAAATATTTCCTAAGTAACTCCCCTGGGCCCCCTCGAAAACAATACAACTCCCTTCTGACCTCTATGTTATCTCATTTTCCTAGGCCTTGGTGCCTACATATTTACTAGCACCAGCATTAATCGTTCGTGGTATCTTTCCCTCATTCGTCTGTATTGGACAAGGATAGTCAATACTGGCCAACAGTAAAAAGCTCGCCGCATCTTTCCAACAAAAGAAAGCGAGGCCAAGAACTCCCCTGGCCTGGGCAGCCCTGCCGGGCCGATGAATCCGAGGCAACAGTCTGTCCGTGCCTCCTATGTGGCATCTCCCTAGGACGATTGCCTGGAAAACAATATTATTCACCTTCTGACCTCGATGTCATCTGATTTCCTACAACCTATCAACGGATATAATGTAGCGAAGTTAGATTACGCTGACAGGAGTGGGTTCTGGCTCATTTCCGAGGCTGTTTTGACGGTGGTACCATGTAATTTTGTTTATGGTATAGGTTTTATCTACAACCTATCAAGGGAAAATAACATTCTCCAACTTGGCTCGACAAGGGTGGTTTTCAGCTTTTCTCTCTATTTACCTTTAATTATTTCCAATGCCGCCTTATAATATAAACAAAGCTTTATTCTATGTCTAATACTTCATGTTCATGCCTTTGGCATTAATTACAGCTTGATAACGAGCTTTTATAGATATACCAGACACTAATTCCAAGATCTTGTTATTTTTAATTGTATCCCAAGTTTGCTGTCCAGTCTTACGGAGCCGTGGATACGACATATAGACTTTGGAATTAATAGCTGTAATATAATTCTTTAACTAGTCTTATATAGTCTCTATTAGATTCAAATCTAGAGAAAAAGGTGGCTATTTAATCATCTTAATTCTAGCATACATAAAAGGAAACGTAGTATTAGTTGCCTTATATGAACTGGTATTATCTTGCTAGAAATAAAGCCCTGGATACGTTTTTATATACTCTTGTATAACAGGCAACGTACGTTTCTTATACGTAGCATTTGAAATATTCCCTTAAGCCTTTTCCCAGAAAAAACCAGGCCTCTGATCTATAGTTAAACCAGCTTGAAATAGAGCTTGTATTCGTATACAATCGTTACGCGTAGTCTGCCTGGCTCCTTTAGGGGTAGGTATTGTAAATATAATAGAATTTATGGTTATAGAGTAGTAAATTGGAACTATATAAGCGGCATTGGAAATAAGTAAAGGTAATAGAGAGAAAAGCTGACAACCACCCTTGTCGAGCCAAGTCGGAGAATGTTATTTCCCTTGATAGGTTGTACTCTGAAAGTGGCCCTGGAAATATTTGAGGAAGGTGGTTCAACTCACCCAGAAACCACCCTAGTTGGCCAAGGCTCACTACATTTACATCCCTTGATATGTTGTATAACTCACCCGTCCTTCGTATATGTTGCCAGAGACACTCCGTCGGCCCCTAAAGTTCCTGCCAAGTATACTGTGGTCCTTAATGGAGACGAATTATTACAACTTCACACTCAATTTCTAAGGGGGGGAAGCATTTACGTAGGTACAGTACAGTACCAGAGCTCGGAACATATCCGTCCTTCGGCCCTGAATAGAATCAACCAATAGCATTCTGTCTAAGACCCCAAACTTTGAATGCACCCCTTCCAACCTTTCCTTCGAGAAATAACACAGCGATGTTGTCAAAGGATATATGTAACACTGCTACCCTCCCTCGCTCCTCGTCGTTGTCGTTCCGTTGTTTCTTGTACCAGACCTATCAACTCCAGCAACATCTGAGCTCGGATTGCCTCGGAGCTCAGACCGAATGGCGAAAGGTTCTTTTCTTCTGGGCCTGATTACAGGCCTCCTCGCCCTCCTGTCATGTACCATTGCATTAGACATCACTGATGTCTTTACTCTTCAGCCCGGCGCCGCCAATATCGGCGGCTGCGATGACCGGAAGGCGACTCTAAACCTGTGGTTCAGCGAGACTATTGTCAGTCTCAGGGTAACCATGGATCAGCTGGGCGATATTGACAACATAAATAAAGGTACTCGAAGGGCAATGGCGATGTTCTTCGGTATCTCAAGTGGAAATATGGAGAAATCCGGCGCACCCACGTACAAGGCGATCCAAGCGATCAGACGTAAGTGTTGACAAGCTACGCACTATTTCTTTTTCTTCTTTCAATTGTCGCTGCAGAAACATCTCCGGCTCATCATTGCTCCCGGCCCGAAAGCGCAGACCTGACTGACAGAGTGACCAGGCAATATCGAACAGGTTGATAGTTTTTTCAATGGAGTAATAGATTCGTTGGGGGAAAATAAATATTCGAAGGGTGACTTCAAGTTGTTTTGTGGTTCGGGGTTTATGACTCTGCAAGACCCAAAACTCACAGCATTGGATTATCTGCGCAAGCAAATCTTGGACAAGGACGGGAGAGCAGTCCGCATCAAGGACGTACCCAAATACCAGGAGAGACTTAGCAAAGACGACAACTTTCTAGCATGGTGGTCTGGCGACCGCACGGACGTCAATGCCTACTTCTTCGAGGAATTTGGCGGCGATTGGTGCTCCGATGATTTCGATGAAACAAAGGGTAACCTCGGTGGCACCGGGTCAATGCAGCCACTTATACAAGGCGCCAACGGCCAGGCTGAAAATGGCCGATATATATTCGGCGTCACTCTTCGCCCAAACAGTTTCGACGGAACCGAGAGACCAAGCACTTACAAAGAAGCAAACAGATTGATCAGTCCTGAAACAAGCATTGCGAGGGCCATTCCTAGGAGCGTAACCCTCCTTCACGAGGCTTTTCACATTTCCCATGAAAATACGTTTCTGTCAGACAAAGAGGAATGTGTGTAACCCGCGACCATGTCCCAATTATGATTTATATGTTTGGACGATATGCTGACTCGGGACTTGGCAGATGACCTGGCAAATTCATCGAATTCGCTAATCGTGACAAGGAATTAGCAATGACAAACCCCGAGAACTACGTCTTCTTTATCGCTCATCTGTATCACATGTTTGGAACCAATAGTGCCGAACCTGGGGTATAGGAACGAATTGGGACTTTAAAGCGAAGATGGTAAAGGGGACGCGGACAATTGCGGCAATTGAACCTTGAGCACACGCAGAGGAGACCGGAAGGCTGTACGCCCACTGAAACTGGAGCAAATGTAGTACGATTTGTTTGACATGTGAAGATATAGATAGTAGTTAGGAGCCATACTCTGAAGTAGTCATCCTTCTTTGCTTGCAATACAAAGCCTTAGTAAGGTTCTCGCAGAATCTTTTTGTTACACATTACAATCATGACATGTTCAACCTGAATACCAAAATTCGCTCTGAGTTTACAGCATTTCCTCTCAAAAAGCCTGTTTAGGTCAAACTTGGGACCACTCCTTGATAATCGCCCCCCTTATAGTCGGTCTAAGCGCTCATCCTGTCTAATCAAGTTATGTATTTAAATAATTGTGATTCTTCAATATTCTACTATTATATAAAAAGGTTATTCCATGATGTTGGGATGAGGCTGGCGATGGGGAGATGGAATTCTAGCGCCTCTGCCTTGGTAAGCCTGCCTCGGTGTTAGAATATCACTGTAAATCGGTGTCATATGATTCATACACGTGATGCTGAGGGGTATATATTGACAGGTGGCCTGTAATTACTACTGAGATCAAATGAGATATTCGGTATCACCTATATACTAGTCTATTACGCTGTAGCGCTTTGTTGATCTATTACTACTTTTGGCCTGTATTTCTAACACTCAGGTTCCACTTGCTGTGATTCTGGCCCACATTGAATTCCGTTCGAAAGTACTGACGACAACAGTCATAGAGAAAGGGGCGACATGCCATCGTTCGTCACATCAACAATGCCTCCCACTTTGGAAACAATCCCAGTTGAGATCCGACAAGACATCTATTCTTATATTCTTCTCGACCAAAATGTGGCCTACGCTGTAGGCTCGTGTACATCGCTCAACGCCTACAAATTGAAATACGAGACAGCTGTATTCAGAGTCTCAAAGCTCATCTCTACAGAAAGCCTGCAATACTTCTACTCACAAAATACTTTTATTGCACTCACCCTGAACCTGAGAAGTTATTCGAATGAATCGCTTCTGCGCAAGTGTCATACTATCATACCAATGTGTGGCGGTCCAGAGACTATTACTCCCAAGCACATCGCTCTTGACATCAATGTTGACATAGCAGAAAAATTGGGAAGTTCGCACAAATGTGGGGTATTGCGAACTGGGCCATCCGAGCCACAGTATATACTTCCTAATAATTTCAAATTCGAAGAACGGAGCATCAATTCAGTTAAATTCGTAGAGAACAGACAAATATCTCGTCTTGGAACGGTTGGCCAAAGTTATGGCCTTCAACGGCAACCAGGCCAGGGCGCCCCGGTGACAGAACACGCCAATAGGACAATGGGACCGCAGCCGCACCAAACTGAGGGTACAGGCGTGATGGTTGAGTTGCCAAATGTTCCTCAACATAATCTACTCCTGATGAAGCTCCGTGCGGCACCCAGACCAGTGGAAATGTCTACTGCAATCTTCGCTGCCAGACATTTTACTCATTTTATATATCTCTTGAACGATTTTGTGTCAGAGTCGCATAGGTGGAGAAAAAAACAGATAAGCAGAAAAAGTGAGACAAGGAGTGTATTAGAAATCAAGTTTGGATCTTTCAGTGACTCTTCTCGAATAGCAGAATTGGTGGACGGACTCAATGGCATTCATGGTAGCAGTCTCGCAACGGAGCTGTCACCAGGAGAGAATAAAATATTAACACAAGATCCGGATATAATGATAGATGTCAAGCTTCTAGGAAACGTGAGTCAAGAAATTCGAGAAAGGATTAAGGCGACGGGAATTTCGACTATCGGAACGATGCAAGAGAAAATCGATCAAGTGCTTACTTGGTCGGCATTGGGAGACTACTGTTACAAACATGGAGACTTTATTGAGGCTCGAAAACAATATTCGATTGCTAAATTGCTAGTGGATAATTTATTGTGTCGAATTGAATGTGAGGGAAGCGAGGGAAGAAGCCCGCGAGTGACTTCTAGGACAGATTTGAGAGTCCAGGCTATAGAAGTTAGCGTTGGCACTGCTCTGGCCCTTGCGAAGACAGAGGGTCAATTGGGTTTTGGGGCTGATGTGGCTGACATTCTTATCAGATATGAATGGTCAATCGCTGGTAAAAAAAAGCTGTTCCCGGCAGATCCAATCTTCCTAGCAGATTTTTACTGGCAATGGGGTTTGATATTACAAGAGGGCGGTGCTTACCCGAAAGCTTTCCTGCAGTTTGAAAAGGCATATGTTGCCTCACCGTCCTCCATGATTGAAGCTAAAATAAACGAGGTTGGAGCCCTATTCACACATATCAAGAGAGTCTGAAACCCTGAAGGGGTTAGATCGGATCGGGGAGAAGAACAGGAACGCTCTGGCAAGAATTGAGGTTGATGCGAGGATGTCTGAAAACGTATGGCAATGTGTTGATGTGGTTTTGAAATATATAGGCCCCTCAGATGTTCATAACTTACTTTATCATACTCTGAAAATTACATTCACAAGTATGGACAATTTTTATTATATCATCTGGTCAGCCCAAACAGTGCCATCCTGCAATCACAAAAGAACTTGAGTGTCAGTATGCCTAAGTTGACATGACATTAATGTGATGCCGAATTTGGAAAGGAGTCGCTGCCTTGGATTGCGGATGATAATGCTTCCCTCATACCAATTTCAGCCAATACTGCCTTATTCTTGCCATGAATTCAAATGTTTGCCTTGCACAGTACGAGGACACCATCAAGATGAGAATGTTACATTTTCTCTACGAGCATGAGTATTTGCGATCATGCTCAGACACACTGTTCTCGACCTCTAACCGTGGCAATGAAGCTGTTGTGCAGCCTTAATTAAGTTAGATAACTAGGCTGCCCTGGAACTCGTATCTGGAGGTTAAAAAGCGTCAGTGAAATGTGACATTATAATGCTCCTGCTAAATCACAACGGGTTGATTACAATGATCGATTTTAGCCGTGCGGGATAGGTTGGGGAGAAAGTTCCTACGCACAAGAAAAGAGGTCTGAGTACACCGGTAAATGCCACTTTCTCTATTGAAGATGACGAAAGTATATTGAAGGTTGTAATCGGTAAAGCCACTTGGCCCAAAATTGCTTAAGTTTGATGCTTACTCTTCTTAGCACTATTTGAAAAAAGTCGTCCCCGAGCAGAATAGCGACTATCACAATACACCAGAATCATTACATCACATACAAATTCAATTTCGTACAATTTATTATTGCAACTGCAGTAGATATTCTTCGCGGAAGCGTTTAGCAGCCCATCTCTCATTGATATAAGGGTTTGGGCCAAAGTGCACCTCTAGCGAAAGTAAACCAGGCCGGGAAGTTACCATAATAGAGCAAGAACTGAGGGGGAGGGGGGTATCAAGGTCCACCCGCTTCCTATTCCTCTATAACTTGTTCAATTTCAATCACATGAGCATAACCGCACTCGAGCACATATTACTCCTCCGACCTGTTCACATCCGTTCCACAAGTCTAGCCGATGATTCTTTAGATATAAACACTTCTAATCTAACAACAATTACCGCCATCTCCAATGCTGCTAGAAACTTTCCTGTCATAAAACTTCGCTCAATACGCTCTTTGACTGTGAAAAAAGATGTCTCTTATTAAAAGCGAATAATATATTACCTCTAATTCGTTACCGAAATTAGGGGCGGATAAGATGGGAGACCCAGTTTCTTATTGAATTAGAATGAAATGCATACTTACAGTACCTAAAAGGGACAAGTTCCTTTCTTTCTCTAAATCTAGGGGAGCACCCCACCCAGCATCCATGCCTTTAAAAAGAATCCCTCGAAAACAAAGTTTCGTTCCTTTACCTTTAGCGTTGGGCCCTTTTCGAGGCCATTCTATCTTCAAGTTCCATATTAGAAATATATAAACACCTTTAATTCCACAATAGAGACCCGCAGGAGGCGGGCAAAGTTACTATTTCTTTCTGATGTTGTTTTTTGGGTATGGTTGGAATGCCTAACGGGATAAAGCTACGAATTGAAAGAGTAGAACAGAAGCCACAAGGGAACCCAACAAACATATATGGCTAGCATTATCTCGAAGAAAGGGCAAGAAAAGAGCAGCAAATTCAACTGGAGCTACTTCTTATATTTGGTATATTACGTCTCGGGCTAAATTTTGGCTAAGAAAGATTTTCATTATTCATTCTTAAATTTTAACCCAAGACAGTGATGAAGTATTTGATTGATAATGGCTAAGCCTGAAAATCACACGACCTTTACACCCCCTTGGCTCATCGATTTAACCCAACCCGGAAGACGACTTGTGACTTGCTCTTAAGGTTTTCGAACACAAATCAATGCCTCACTGGGCCATACATAGTCTAAAGACTTGATACCTCACGTGGTAGACAAGAATAAAACGAGTTTTGTAGCTGTGGAAACGTATACTGATTCTTTTTCCCCTTGACTCGTGGTCTCTGCTCCTTGATTTGCCGCCGTCTATTTTTTTTGGTTTTTAAATTTATCAGATGTCGTATACCATCACATATCCGACATGCTCTCACGTGCTGCCAGGATTTCCAAATACGCTTCTAAAAGACTCATTATTAAACTGACACTACCATGTAGAAGAATGGCAATCCTCTTACCTGAGACCAGCCATCGTTCAGTTAAGACTGTAAGCGACCGTTTTGAAATCGTCAATGATTTGATATCGTCCCTTGTCCTCGGCTCCCGCGATCCACTGGATAGAATCCTGCATATTCGGTATAACAGGTGGAGAATAAAGGGCGAGACTTGCGTTGGAGCAATGGAGCCACCGGGGAGAAAGTTTTGGGACATCGCGGCCGTTTTTTTGAGATTGCCTCAGAACATATGATGGGATAATGATGATCGACTTGGTCGTCGATGGTCGCCTTTTCCGAATTCAGAGATGAATGGTCGAATAATAGCAGCGCACTGTTCTTTTTGTTAATATATTTCTTAGGAATTGTGTATTCAGCTTTACCAATAGCACGCTGCGACCTACGTACAGAACTCCAGGTTCCGTCCCGGTGCTTCCGACTGAGAGAGATTCACGAGTGCATGCAGGGTCCGGTTCAGTTGTCTCCCCTCTTCGTCGTAGAATGAATCGTCTCTCGACCGGTCGGAGATATGTCTGAACACTTGCCCGAGATGATACGTCGCCTGTGCGAATCGCGCAAATCTCCCAATGTTTAATTGTGGGAGGGAACCGATCGTGAAGACCTCATTCGGTGACAGGACCTGTATCAGACACCATTAGATGCAGCAAGCTTACGGGGAATGAAGGGAATACTTCTTGGTCTCATGATATATCATCAGATGGGAGAATATCGCTGGAGCTTGGATCTGCGGTCGCCAACATTTGTGATGGATTTCCCAGATTCAGGAATCTTTATGGCATGTTAATTTAATCAGACCCTGCCTGCTTTGACTATGGTTCAGTTCATCGACGGTGGAAGTACTCACCGATCCACGATTAATATGGAACACTACAGCAGGTCCAAACCTAGCTACGGCACTCAAATATATCTTTTCCACCAAGATCTCCCAATTCAAAGCTCAGCATTGTCACCCCTTCAATTCCTCCATCTAGTTTAGCGACGAGCCAGTGTGACATTGAAGTCAACACTGACGATATTTCCCCACTCGATTAACACATCGTCCTTCGGATTCTCCAGCATGATCTTCATTACAGTACCTGCACGGGCTACAGTGGTAGGTGCTTGGCAATACCGCGCCTGGCCCCGTTGCACCTAGGTACAGTACATAAGGAGAAAGATCTTTTATGACTGGAACACAAGAGTTAATAGTCTCGTTATCGCCCTTTCTAGAGAGCATATCTTGGTGCAGCTCCATATTAGTGGCATTATAGCAGTTGATTCGATTATATGTAATCTCTCCAAGGGCAATCTACCTGTTATACTATTTATAGCTATCGTGTGCCAATATGCCTTAAATCCACCGCTTTTTTCTACCCCTAAAAGGCCAACTCTCCAGAAGTGACTAGCCACCCACAGAGTTAAGCTACAATAAATTCCAGTTACTCTATAGTGAGTTAGGCGGCTTGCATAAAGATCCACCTTTTCTCTTAACTTCAACTGGAAATCATATATAAATTGGCCTCCTTAAGTCGCTGCAAGTCTCCTCCTACCCCCCAGAAGTCCAGTGTAGCCTTACTCCCTTATATATAACAAAGTACAGATTATTAAGAACTATGGAACTACACCTTTAGTTGTGTGCGAAATGCGTCGTTTGTAATGAAATTGTTGAAGAAGGTCAGGTTGTTGCCGCCGGTATTTCATCCGCTTTATTTGGCAAGCCTTGTTTCCAACAATTTGATAGTATTTGGTGATTTTAAATATAAAGCCTGTACTCTGGCATTTCATTTCCTACCATTTTACTCGATTAAGCTGGACGCGAATACTAGCACAGAATAACGTATTCGAAGTGCAACTATGTAGACTTCATTCATGCCTAAATTGTCGTAACTCGCCAGAGACTTTCGTCCTTCATTTAGAATGCTTCCAGAAACAAAAGCTTACTGGCACAATCAGCCCTCGCACCGTCTGGGAGCTAGGATCATGGTTAAGATCATACCGTAATGCGGCAATCGCGTGGAAGATAGACGATTATTACACTCACAAGGTTGAGAAATTTAGATCGGTGCTAAGCCCAGAGCTTATATTAATAATTCTTAAAATGTGTGATAACAAGCTCTCTACTACTGAAACCCAAAAACTAGTCGATGAATTGATAAAGGAGTTGGTTGCCGTGCCGATAAGTAATTCACAGCCTTGGGATCGGTTTAATACTACTGTAGGGTCTACCTTTGCCCACCGGATGCCACTCGCGCAAATTCTTCAAGAGCTCTCGACATTTTTGTTTTCGATATGCGTAAATGCAGCTATTGGATTCCGAAGCTTTCGATCCCAGTTGTCATGGAACGCGCCCTCATTGGGCCTTTTTCAATCCCAAGCAGACGAATCCGCAGAATGCTGCTGCGGATTGATGCAACAACGCCCTCTTTTGCACGCCAATTCATAAAGTGTACCTCCGTAGCTCTTGAATCTGTTTGAACCTTTCGTAAAATGAAAATATATTACTTTATGATTTTCATGGCGCCAGTTTTCAACAATTGTACTTCATTCATTTCTCAATTTCCAATTTCATCAATCCATCAGTTCTGATGCTTCGTTTGATCTTTCCGTCGATAGCATTTCGTCTGATCGTTTCCATCTAATTTCAATCACCCTCGGCGCATCCCTAGCATATCTCATCACCGCAGAAGCAACTGTAACGTAGCCGGATGCTGACGTGCTCTCAAATTTGCACATCTCAGTATGTGACGCCGCAATACCAGATCTCTCTGTGTCGTCAAGGATTGGCGCAGCGGAGTATTCATCAACAACCTGTAAAGGAGGTCAGTCAGGCTTCAGAAATGCGTCCAGAACTCGACTTACATATTTCCATGAGCCTCCCATATTTGTTTTTTCTTGTTCCCAAAAGAAAAAGATATGGAACCTCTTCATCAAAGGAGCGAACTGATCTGTGATGTTCTGCAGAGTCTCCGAGCCCTCTTTCAATGCATCGATCAATTGCCCATCTGTGTCCCACACCTTGGAAGGAATCACAGCATTTAGTATTCTCTGTCCGACGCTTGCTAGCTGCGCTTTGCGACTTCCGTTATGCGGTGTACCGAGAAATAGGATGCCATAAGTAGAGACATATATCGAATGGAGGTGAGCTACTTTCTTGCTAGTTCTACTAGCGGAATATGCCAGTGCCTGCACATTTTAGCATTCCTTCTCGACATAATAAAGCTCGCATACCCTCTTCACAATGATTCCTCCGAGTGAGTGGCATATGAATATCAAGGGTCTTCTTGAAGCATCTGCTAGCTGTCACAATCTTTCAGCACACGTCTGAGTATTTCGTGGGATCCATACTGCTCGGTCCGCCTCCAATTGCGCTACTAGTGTTTGTGCATGTTGGAGTATTCGATCAGAAGATGTGCTTCCTAGGAACGATGTAGCATTCGCATTGTATCCAAACGTCAGAATCCGGGAGTTCTTGACGGCTTTGGGCAGTAATTTTCTGTCCTTCAACCAACAAATCCCCGCTTTAGTTGTCCAATTTTTGAATGCGTCACCGTTCAAACCATGAACCGCGACGATACTAAGGACACGTCAATTCATGAAGATCTGCTATAAACTTTTTGGGCTTAACCTACTCGACCTGAGGATCCTCAGCCTCGTAAAGTGGGAAAACGCCATATTTTTCCTATGTCGACATTAGTCATTTGCTTAAGGATATGAGTGCTTGAAAGACACAAACCATAATTGTTTTTTTACTTCACACTTTGTACGGAAAAGAAACAGGCACGCGATTTTCAGAAAGCCTTAGATCCAAAAACATTGCTGCTATGGCTGTGCAAAGGCAGCCTAACCGCCGAGAACAGCATGTTAGGCGATGTTGCGACTGATTGGATGCGGCGTACCGCGAACACTTCCCCGGCAATACGTAGGGGAGGGGAACGAGGAAGGCTGGTCGACATACTTTGAAACACGACTTCAAGACGCGGGGGACTTCATAACGCGTCTTCGACCCGACGGTCTGGCCGAAACAAGTACCCAGACAGGCCCTCAGCCTCTTACAGAATCCAGGATCTTACATGCTTGATATCTCAAGTTTTGTTACAGTTTCAATTTTGTCTAGGAGGCCCCAGGAGAATCAGACGAATGGACCTGGTGACGAGTAAGGGTCGTCTGAAGGATTGAAAAATTATCATTCAAATCTCATTTGACATTGACCTTGCAGCCATCACTACTTGAGAGTACAATTGTAATAGTCTGGCGCTCCTTCCCTGTTTTCTTCACAACCTCATTTTCAGGTAACTCTATACTGGGGAATCGCTGAAGGATTCTGGCAACCGCGTACCCTGCCTCTGTCATTGCAAAGTCCACTTAGAATTGTTAGCAATAAACGCAAAGTTAACCAGGGGGGACTTACTCCCAAGACAGATTCTTGGCCCGCCGTTGAAGGGTAAATAGCCCCAATTCTTCGTAACTTCGTCTTTGTACAGTCCAATATCTTCATCCCACCTTTCGGGCCGAAAATCTTCTGCATCGTCTCCGTACAAGTCGGCACGTCTGTGAAGAGAGTAGACACTATATGCCAATGCTTGTCCCTTTCGAATCAACACCGGAGATTTCCCATCTGGGCCACCTCCAGTGGGTAGAACAGTTGTCTTGACCGCGCAGCGCTGATTGACAGAGACTGAGGGAAACAATCGAAGAGCTACGGAAGATCATAAGTCAGCCCGTGAAGTAGGTGGACTGAGGTATACGTACTCTCTTTGAGCACGTTTGTCAAATAATCGAGCTGCTTGATGTCGTTTCGAGTGATCGTGTCTTTTCCCTCGAGAGCAGAGGTAATTTCCAACCTCAACTTATTCATGACAGTAGGATGGCGTACCAATAGATAACTAAGTAGTTCGTCAACTTCTGCAAGGCTTTAAGAGAGGCGACGCTTACAATGTCCAAGATAGTAGGCAGGCTGTTGTGTCTCTGCCTGCCAGCAATATGTTCATCATTTGGTGTCGAAGAGCAGTCCGATCTGGATACTCTTGCGCAATCGCATCTAAAAATACATACCGCGATTCTCTCTTATCTGTATCATTTCGAGAACGCATCCCCTTCTCCAAGATCTCTTCTGTAAATTTATGGACAGCGTCGCAAGATCGTCTAAACTTTCGGCCTCCAATGAGCCAGTAAAGGTCCAGTAGTCGAAACCTCATCGCAACAGTCGATTGCGCAACGTTGAAGGCTTCTTCAAATTCTGCTGCTTTAGTCCCAGCTTCTAAACTGTGCACCGACTCTCCGAAAAGAAAGGCTGTGGTCGTGTCCAATGTGAAGCGGAAGAAAAGTGGTTGCAAATCCACGACTCCATCCTTGGTATCAGAGATACGCTTCAGGAGTTCCTCAACCGGCTCCTGCAGGACCTCTAAGTCTTGATACTGTCGATAGGTAAACTGAGGTCGAAGAAGTTCTCGGGAGTGCTTCCAAGCAGGGCCCTCTTGCGTGAAAATTCCATCCCCAAACAATGGATACGTTATCTGTCTTCGAGGACCGAATCCCCAATCTGCATCATAATGAGTTATTGTTTACAGATTGAATATTTCAAGAACGTACCGTCGAATTTTGTGGACAGTACAGTCTGTAAGTTGAGTGGATCGATGGTACCAAAAGCTTGAGTTCCAAGAAACACTTGATCGAGCGTATTGCCCCACCTCCTGAAATGCCAGAGGAACAGCTCCATCAATCTATCATCTGAATTTGCTTCCCATATTTGCCGAAGACGATCAATTCCGAGCGGCCTCTCGTTGATGAGCCTTGGCGGCGGGAGACACCCATTTTGTTCACCAAACAACTTATCGGCCTTCAGTTAGATTAGCATTTATTCTGGAGATAAGTTATAGGGTGACTTAGGTTACCTGGTATTCTTGGTGATCAATATAAACTCGACGAATGATAACAATGGCACAGACTGTGGCGAGAACCTTGAGTAAAGTGACACTGTCTAGAGCCTGACTTGGAATTAAGAATTCCATTTCTGTGCGCTGCTCCTCTCCGACAAAGCGAATACTGTAAGTTGATTAAGGCTTGCACTGAATTTACACCTTTGGATAATGCCGTGCGACCCGGTCTGGAGCTCGACGCTTAGGTGGACAAGCTCCTGAAGTAAAGAAACGGAAGAGTCTCCTGCAAAGAATAGGAGGCACACTTTCTCCGCAGCCACACGACGGCAATGGCAACTTGAATTGAATTGAACCTTGCACGCGCTGCGCGGGTCCCGGGTGACATTGTGTCGTATAGGGGTTGATCCAATCACAGCATCGCTATACGCGCGCGCACGTGCATCCATGCAGCACAGCTTTACCAGACATCACAATCACAGGTGTCTAGTATGTGGAAAAGTGTCTGATTTCCTCTCTTTGAGAATTCCCATCTATATACACTAGTTTATTGCAAGGAAAGTGCGTTGGACGTTGAATCCACACGCTAAGAATGTTATTCGGACGTCGGTTTCATACAAGGTAAGTCATCCAGAGAACCAAACTGTCGGGATGCCGAACCAGCAGCCGCATTCTTCAAGTTGAAGCGGCCCGGCCCGGCACGGGTAAGATATATATATATGCCTCTGCAGCGATCAAACCCACTCCTCCACACTCGAGCACGCAAGGCGTGATAAGGGCTTCAGAAACGAAACAGATGTTGGCGTGCAGCTCTTGCCAAGCCATCTCCCACATGCTGCGCATATCGATGCCGGTCTCGATCACCACAACCCAGCATCCATATTTCCGACGCCATCCATATTTCCGACGCCATCCATATTTCCGACGCCATCTAAGAGCATCAACTATGTGTGATACTTGAATACTAATGTGTATTTCACTGTGTCAGACAACATCATATGAGTACAAACATCAGTGTTTGTTATGACCATCCGAGAGGCCTGTTTGAGGGATGCTAGGGAGGGAAAAGAACGGGATTGTTTGGTGGAGTACAGGGCGCCTTTACTTAACTCTTCGCAAGCAGACAGCTAACTATTCGTCCTCAGTATTGTCGCTGTCCATGGTCTTTATGAAGACCACATTGAGACATGGACTGATCCCGAATCTCGAATCTTCTGGCTCCGAGATCTCCTCTGTTCGAAGGTCCCCGAAGCTCGGATCCTAACATATGGATACAAAGCGGAGGCTCTGGTCTCCCACGAAGAAGGCTCTTCAGATCGAATCCTTCCACATGCATTAACACTGGTGGCTGAACTACACGCACATCGCCATGTAACGAACACACTCAGTCGACCCATAATCTTCTTGTGCCATGGACTGGGCGGGATATGTGTAAAGCGTGCACTGGCATACTCCAATACAAGTACCGCGAAGCAGGTTCAGCACCGTCGGTCCATCTTCACGTCGACGTATGGGATCTTGTTTTTTGCCACTCCTCACAATGGGATGAGCGATGCTGCCCTGCGAGCCGAAGCATCGCTGATCCCAGCTACAGCGACTCTGAGCCAACTTTCCAGCGCACTGACCAAGAATTCTGCAACTCTGCGGGATATTGCAGACCAATTCGCTCCATTGACCAAGAGGTTCTCAATATACTTCTTCTGGGAGGAAATCGAGAGCAGACTAGGGGCCACTAAAGGCTTCATCGTCGAACAAGACTCTGCCGATCCAGGATGGGAGACTGCCGACCGCGCTGGAATATCTGCTGATCATTCTCAAATGTGTAAGTTCAGAGACGAAAATGATGATGGGTTCAAGTTGGTGCTGTCCGCGTGCCGAAGATATATCAAATATGCCCCACGAGTTGTCAAGACACGATGGATCGAGGATCGGGAATTACTTGCACGTGAGCTCAGACAGGAAGCTGCAGAAATGCTCCGCCATGACTCAGGTCTATCTGTGTCTGGTGGTCCATCTCCCATACAGAATGTCCATTTCATGGTTCCACGAAGCGCCAGTAGCCTATTCACCGGCAGAGCAAATACAGCCGACCTTCTACGCCAAAAAATTGTATCTTCGCTGTCCGAAAGAGAAAATCATCAACACAAGATATTCGTGATATGGGGGCTCGGCGGGTCAGGCAAGACGCAATTCTGCCTCAAGTTTGTAGAAGACAATCGAGACAGGCATGTATATGAATCAAAATGAAGCACCAAGTGTCTCGCTGACAGTACTCAATTATAGTTTCTGGGGTATTTTCTGGATTGATGCATCTACTGACGCCACTGCGGAGATGGGATTTGCAGAAATTGGAGCGCTTGGTAAAAAGGACACAACCTTTGCAGCTGGCAAGCACTGGCTTTCAAGCCTTCGAGAACCTTGGCTTTTGGTAATTGACAATGCTGATGATTGCAATATGGACGTCTCGAGATACTTCCCGGCTGGCGGAAGAGGTCACATTATCTTGACGACTCGAAATCCCAACAACGTCGTGCATGCAACTATTGGTGAGGCGAGCTTTCGCGAGATGGACGAAGAAGAAGCCATTACACTTTTGTTGAAGGCATCGCAGCAACCTGGAGCGGAAGATCACAAGGATAAAAGCCAACGCAATCTAGCCAGACCAATTACTTCGGCTCTGGGATACCTTGCGATTGCTATCATATCTGCCGGCACAACAATTAGACGGAAATTGTATTCCCTGTCAGAATACCTGAAAGTTTACGAGAAGGAGTTGATGTGCCAAAGTCTGCTCCCAGCGTCAAGCACTATCGAACGTTCAATCATTACCACATATGAGATTCCATTTAGTGCAACTTTACACCGTACCGACCTAGCAGCAGTGGATGCAGCACAGATCTTTCAAATATTCGCCTTCTTACACTTTCAGCAGATACCGGAAACAATATTCAGGCAGGCATGGAACAATTTGCAAGCCACTATGATGCCAGAACTTGAGCAGCCGAAGCCAACTTTCGGAGGACTCTGGTCTCCGTCCTCGACCAAACACCAACCAAGAGCTTCAGTCAAAGCTCCCCATCTTCCGAGTCTTCTTTACCAAGTTACGTGGGACGAAGGTCGTCTTCGTAACGCTCTTGCCGTCCTCTATGATCTGTCATTCATACATTACGATAATTCCAAGCACATGTGCTGGATGCACCCCGTCGTTCGTCTCTGGGCCCAAAGTCGACTACCACTCGACGAGAAAAGGTATTGGCTTGAAACAGCAACTAATGTACTCACTTATTCTATATCGCCAATATACGAGCCTTCTGGGAGAGTCTTCAGACTCTCACTGGTATCTCATGTTGCCGCATGTTTGCAAGGCTGGCAGAGTGAACCAAAATTCATGGCTTTGGGATACATATACAAAGGTCCCACAGCAGAGCGATTTGCAGCTGTTTATGCTGAAGTCGGTGACTGGAAACGATCTATAGAGATTAACGAGAAGTTACTCACCATCAGGAGGAAAGAGCCTGGTCCCGAACACTCAGAAACTTTGAAAATCATGGCCGACTTGGGAAAAACGTACTGGAATTTATTTCAAGTCTCAAAGGCTGTTGAAATCCGCGCAGAGATATGCAACATCAAAGCCAACGTTCTAGGACTGAATGATCCTTCAACTTTGAGCGCTCTTTCGGACCTCGCGTCAGCATACTGGCTTGCTGGTGATAGAGCAAAATCCTTGAGCCATGGCCAAAAGGCTGCTAGCGGTTTGTCGAATTCTCGAGGACTGGATGACCCCGCTACGCTCACGGCTATATTCCACCTTGCCAGAACACAATTTCATCTAGGTGATATCGATGCAGCGAGAGCTGGTCTCGAACAGGTGATGAATGTCCACAAGACATACTTTGGGGTGAAGCACCCGGAGACTTTAATGGCTATGGCAGAGCTTGGTGTTGTTTATCATGCTCTAGGACGAATCGACGAGGCAGAAAAACTTCTCAAAGAAGTCCTCGCTACCCGCACGGACATCCTCGGCGAAGAACATGCATATACTCTTTGGACAGTCAACGATCTTTGTAAAGTCTATACAGATTCCGGTCGAGCAAAACTGGCTTTGAAGCTCTTGGACGCTATGATACCAGTCGTAGTTCGAACACTTGGTCACAGACACGTCGGAATGCACATGACAAAATTCAACCTTGCTAGAGCATATAGTGCTCTGGGTAGGTGGAGAGACGCGGAGAGGGTCCTCATAAACCAGATGGGACACTTGGTTTCCTTGCACCCTGATTATATTGCTGCAGCTATCGAGTTGGCTTGGGTGAACAAGAACCTGGAGCAACTAGATGAAGCTGAACAGCTATACTTGAAAGCTCTTGGGCTCATTATCGATGCTCGAGAAAGAGGCGTGAACCGAATACAGGTCCATCGCGTGGCGGAGCAATTGGGCAACATTTATGCGCAGACGGGTCAACAAGATAAGATGGATGAATTGGAAACGAAAGTTGAAAGCTTGAAAGGTGAAAAATGAGGATGATTCCAATCTCCACGCCGTTTGAGGCGGTATATATAAATCGTTGTCTGGGAATGTGCATAGGATAGATACGGGGCCCGGTTGATCCTTTTGAGCGAGTGTGGGAAGCATCCCCCATTGAGCGTAGCATTATACCCTTTGTTAGTCAGTCATTTTCCATAAATTCTACTCAAATTTCCATTGAGTAATACTTGTTCAAGACAGTGATACTAAGTAATCATACACATGTATAACAAACCACGACTTTCATTCTCGCAACAACACGCTAATAAATACCACTCCTCGTATCGAAGCTAGCTCTAGCTTGTAAAACTCGGTATAAGTATTCCATACTTGAGAAATCTGATAATCATTCATTAGCAATCTTAGCTCATCGTACGAACTGGGTTACTGCAGGATGTCTGAAGAGTGTGTATCAAGACTTCAGACAGCAGCCTGAGTGAAGTTAATATCAAATTACTCAACACCAAGTACCATCTATCTCAGTCTTTAAAGGCTTGGCATATTTATTCCTCCACTTCTCGTTTTTTCTTAGCATCTGGGCGATGTAGGCTCGGTCTAGAGCTTGAGCTTGCAGGATCTCTTCTCTTTCCGCTACCATAGACGCCTTCTCCTCCTCCCAAGAGTCCTTCTGTCGTTGCAGATTGTCTTTCTGCCGCTGTAGATCCAACAAGCAAATGTCATAGTCCTTCCTTGATTCCTCGTGGGCAACTACCGCGTCACTGAAGGTCACGTTATGTTCGATCAATTGAGAAGAAGAAGAAGAAGAAGACTGAAGGAACTACAATCCCCACTAAGCCCGCTTCCATAGTTGCGACGATCACGATGATGATGGCCAACGCAGACCGGAAATACCATGCTAAGCCACGCTCTCTCTTGCCCACAACGTCATACACCGACGAGCAGGAGCTACTAACTGTCAGCAGGAACGGTTGCGGCACGACCGAGCAAGGCATATCGAGTCCCTCGAGTGCGCTTTCCACGCGGCGGGCACTGATCTC
>Ga0247734_1001248_pt1 | contig 19641 bp, 20 predicted proteins | sample UWRJL103311B2_FD_180933 | JGI IMG/M metagenome (GOLD analysis project Ga0247734, IMG submission 180933) | Plant litter microbial communities from Arlington Agricultural Research Station in Wisconsin, United States - UWRJ-L103-311B-2 | ecosystem: Environmental > Terrestrial > Plant litter >... | reverse complement strand
GAATCTAGCGCCGGCGAACCGGCCAGACAACGCATCTATAACCGAAAGCCCGGACCCGCCTTGCCAGCGCCCGAACGGAAACAGGGATGGGACAGCAATGCCAGCCGCATCGAAAGACGAGCCGCCCATGCTGCATCCCGCAAGCCGCCGGAATTTCACGGCGCAAGTCGCGCTGATAACCCGGCTGCTGCGCAAGCGGTTCGACGAGCGGGCGCGCAACATGGCCTTGTCGAATGGCGAGGCGCTGACTCGCGCGCAGTGGCGAACGCTGGGCGCCATCCACATCCGGCCAGGCGCCACGCAGCGCGAAGTGGCCGAACGCCTGGAAATCGGCCCCGTCGCCGCCGGGCAGACGATCGACCGGCTCGAAGATTCCGGCTGGGTCGAGCGCCGGACCGACCCGGCCGACCGCCGCGTCAGGCGCCTTTACGTGACCGACGCAGCACTACCGATCCTCGCGCGTCTGGGCCTGCTGGGCGACAGCGAGGATCAACGCGCGATCCTGGGCATCTCCGCGCAGGACATGGAGACGCTGTCGACCCTGCTCGACGACGTCATCGAGAACCTGATGGCCCCCGATGCGAACGAACCGGCGGGTTAGCTCCGGCCGACTGGCCAGGACGACGGCCGCGTAAAATCGATGAAGGCGCGTAGCGGCGGCGGGAGTTGGCGGCGGCCCGAATAGTACAGCATCGGCCCGGAAAACGCCGGCGCCCAATCTTCGAGCACGACTTCCAGCGCGCCGGTGGTCAGGTGGGGTGCAAGCCAGTCCTCGAACAGGCAGACGACGCCCACCCCTGCCACCGCAGCATCCACAAGCAGGTCGCAGGCCGATCCGGGCTGGACCAGCAGCGACCCCGGTGGATCGAAGCGCAAGGTCTCGCCATCCTTCTCGAACTCCCAGGTGGCCAGCGCGCCGCTGGAAAACCGTAGGCGCAGGCAACTGTGGTCGAGCAAGTCGCGCGGATGCGCAGGCCTTCCCCGCGCGGCGAGGTAGGCGGGAGCCGCGGCGGCCAGGATGCGCTGCGTGCGCGGCCCGATCGGCACCGCGATCATGTCCTGCTCCAACCGCTCCTCGTAGCGGATGCCGGCATCGGCGCCGGAGGCCAGAATGTCGACGAAGCTGTCCTCCACCGTCACTTCCACGCGGACTTGCGGATGGGCTCGCAGGAAGGCGGGCAGGATACCGGGCAACACCGTGCGTGCGACATTGGCGGGCACGTTGAGCCGCAACGTCCCCGCCGGCTCGTCGGTGCGCGCATGGACCGCGTCGAGCGCCGCCTCGATCTCGCCGAGCGCGGGCGACAGCCGCGCGAAAAGCCGTGCGCCTTCCTCGGTCGGTGATATGCTGCGGGTGCTACGGTGGAGCAGGCGCACGCCCAGCCGCGTTTCCAATCGTCGCAGCGCTTCGCTGAGGCCCGACGCCGAAAGCCCGGAAACGCGCGCCGCCTCGCGAAAGCCGCCTGCCCTCGCGACGATCACGAAAGCGGAAAGATCATCGAGTTCCATCGCCATTGTGCGAATTTCCGTACAGCCCGTTTCGAATAGAACGGCTTATCGATCATGCAGCGGAAGTCCATATCCGCACTGCTAGTTCAATCTGGAGAGACGCGATGACCGACCTTGCTTCCGCCGGAACCTTCCGCCTCGGCGACCGTGCCGTGAACCGCGTGGGCTACGGCGCCATGCAGCTTGCCGGGCCCGGCGTATTCGGGCCGCCCAGGGACCGCGATGCGGCGCTGGCCGTGGTGCGCGCGGCGGTGGATGCGGGCGTCAATCACATCGACACCAGCGATTTCTACGGCCCGCACGTCACCAACCAGATCCTGCGCGAAGCCTTGCATCCCTATCCGGACGACCTCGTGATCGTCACCAAGGTCGGGGCGGTGCGCGGGGAGGACGGATCCTGGCTGCCCGCTCAAAGCCCGGAAGACCTCACCCGCGCTGTCCACGACAACTTGCGCAACCTCGGTCTCGAGCAAATCGAAGTGGTCAACCTGCGGCTGATGGGCGACATCCATGCGCCGAGCGAAGGATCGCTGGAAGCGCAGTTCTCGGCGCTCGCCGCGCTGCGCGAAAGCGGCCTGATCCGCCATCTCGGCCTGAGCAACGTCACCGCGGCGCAAGTCGCCGAGGCACAGACGATCGCGCCGGTGGTCTGCGTGCAGAACCAGTACAACCTGATCCACCGCCATGACGATGCCCTGGTCGATGCCCTCGCCGCGCAGGACATCGCTTACGTCCCGTTCTTCCCGCTGGGCGGTTTCTCGCCGATCCAGTCGGACGCCCTCGCCCACATCGCCGCCGAGATCCAAGCCACGCCGCTACAGACCGCGCTGGCCTGGCTGCTGGCGCGCTCACCCAACCTGCTGCTGATTCCGGGCACCTCCAGCACCGCGCACCTCGCGGAAAACCTCGCCGCTGCGGCGCTGGACCTGTCGGCACCGATCATGGCCCGGCTCGATGCCATCGCTGCCGCCTAGGCACGCGGGCGGAATCACCGGCAGACGAACGGCCCCACCAGGTCACGGTTATATTGTCGCAAATTTCTGGTATGCAGCAACTACCGAGGCCTTTTAGGGTGCCGAATGAACGTTCTCGACCGAGAAAGTATGGACGCATCCAGAAATTCGCTGATTGCCGCGTTGCACGATGCGGGTGCTGGTGAAGGTTCGGCACTGCGGCGGATCTACGAACTTACCTCTGCGAAACTATTTGGCATCTGCCTTCGTATCTGCGGCGACAGGGAAGCCGCGGAGGATGTTTTGCAGGACGTCTACGTCAAGGTCTGGCGGCGTGCCGCGACTTACGATGCCGGGAAATCCAGCCCGATCAGCTGGCTGGCGACGATCGCGCACAATTCGGCGATCGACTGGCGACGCGCGCAGCACGTCCACGACGTCGCACCGCCCAGCGCGTTCGACACGCTTGCCGACGAAGCACCGGCGGCCGACGACGCGATGGTGACAGAAGAGGCGCGGGTCCGCCTGTTCGCCTGCCTGAACGGCCTCGATAGCCAGCAGGCCGACGCCATCCGGCGCACGTTCCTCGGCGGCCTGACGTATCAGCAACTGGCCGATCACTTGCAGACGCCGCTGGGGACGATCAAGAGTTCGATCCGGCGCGGTATGCAAAAGCTCAAGGTATGCCTCGGTGACGGTTGATACCCCCCTTTCCGAGGAACACGAGGCGCTTGCCGCCGAACTGGCGCTGGGCGTGCTGGCCGGTGCGGACCGGGCAGAGGCGCTGCGGGAGATGCTCGCCAACCCGGCGTTCGCCCGCGCAGTCGAAGCATGGCGGGGGCGCCTTGCGCCGTTGCTGGATACGGTGGCACAGGCGGCACCCTCGCCCCGCGTCTGGAACACGATCGATGCGCGGACCCGTGCCGATGAGCCTGACATGGCGACGTTCGCGCGGCCTGCGGACCAGAGCAGCCTGCGCCGGTGGCGCACCGGCGCGCTCGTTTCCAGCGCGATTGCCGCCAGCCTGGCCCTGATCCTCGCCATCCGCCCTCCCGGCGTCGGAGAGACGCAACCCGCGCCCTCCACGGTGGCCGTTTCGCAACTCTCGGCGGGGGCGGACGGTCCGACGATGACCATCGCCTACGATCCACGCAAAGGCGTGCTGCGGATAGGCCCCGCCTCGCTGGAGCCTTCCGCGAAGGTCCCTGAGCTTTGGGTCATTCCCGAGGACGGCGTGCCGCGGTCGCTCGGCATCGTCGCGGCCGGCGGCGGCACGGTCGGGGTCGATGCCGGACTGCGACGCTTCCTCGGCGATGGCGCCACGCTTGCGATCACCCTCGAAGATGCGGCTAGCGCCCCGCACAAAGCGCCGAGCGCCAAGCCGGTCATGGTCGGAAAGTTTTCGATTATCTGATCGCCGGTGCATCCGGATCGCGCCGGGCCACGTACCTTCCACGCATCTCGAAAAACGAGGTGCGAGATGGAAGGATGCTTAGATATGAAGGCACAATCCCGGACATTCGCGCTCGCCTTGTCGGGCGCGCTCATGCTGGTCGGCGCCACGTCGGTGTACGCCGGCTCCAACCCGATGGTCGGCGGCGCGCCGATGTATGCGACCAAGACGATCGTCGCCAATGCCGTCAACTCCAAGGACCACACCACGCTCGTGGCTGCGGTCAAGGCCGCCGGGCTGGTGGAAACGCTTTCCGGCCCCGGCCCCTTCACCGTCTTCGCGCCCACTAACGCCGCCTTCGCCAAGCTGCCCGCGGGAACCGTCGAAAACCTCGTGAAGCCTGAAAACAAGGCGATGCTCACCAAGATCCTTACCTATCACGTCGTTGCCGGGCGCCTGACCGCGAAGGACATCGCCGCCGACGCGCAGAAGCATGGCGGCAAGGCCATGTTGACCACGGTGGAAGGCGAAAAGCTGACCGCATGGAAGGACAAGGCCGGCGCGTGGTGGCTGACCGATGCCAAGGGCGGCAAGGCCAAGATCACCATCCCCAACGTCATGCAGTCCAACGGCGTCATCCACGTCGTCGACACAGTGCTGATGCCCTGACGGGCCGCGGACGGGGTCGATGGCCGTGGGCCACGACCCCGTCGGCATCGTGGACCGGCTTGCCGCCCGGTCGTTCAAGCCGCCGCCGTCGCGTATTCCACCAGCGCGGTGCGGTCGATCGCGGCGATCGTGGTACGGCCGGTGAGCGCCATCGCCACGCGCATTTCCGCCTCCACCAGCCGCAGCATGTGCGCGACGCCGGCCTGCCCGCCGCCCGCGAGGGCATAAGCCCAGGCGCGCCCCAGCAGGACCATATCGGCACCGAGCGCCAGCATGCGCACCACGTCGAGCCCCGAACGCACGCCGCCGTCGGCCAGCACCGCCAACCGGCCGGCGACCGCCTCGACGATCGGCGGCAGCGCCCGCGCGGTGGAGGGCACGCCGTCGAGCTGGCGGCCGCCGTGGTTCGACACGACGATGCCGTCCGCGCCGATGTCCACCGCCGCGCGCGCGTCGTCGGCATCGAGAATGCCCTTGATGACCAGCGGGCCGTCCCAGATCTCACGAATGAAATCGAGGTCGCTCCACGTCACGCGCGGGTCGAAGTTGTCGCGCATCCAGGCGAAGAAGTCCTCCAGCCCGCTGTTGCTCCCCAGCACCGGGGCGACGTTGCCGAGCTGGTGCGGGCGGCCATGGATGCCCACGTCCCACGCCCAGCGCGGATGCATCATGCCCTGCCACGCGCGGCGGGCCGCACCGCCAAGGCCGGGCGCGCCGGCTAGCCCCGAGTGATAATCGCGATAGCGCGAGCCGGGCACCGGCATGTCCACCGTGAATACCAGCGCCGAACAGCCCACCGCTTTGGCCTTCGCCAGCAGCTCGCGCATGAAGCCGCGGTCGCGGATCATGTAAAGCTGGAACCAGAACGGCTTGGTCACGCCCGCCGCCACTTCACCCAGCGGACAGGCCGAGACGGTCGAGAGCGTGAAGGGGATTCCCGCCGCCTCCGCCGCGCGGGCCGCCTGCACTTCGCCGCGCCGGGCGTTCATGCCCGCCAGGCCGATCGGCGCGAGGCCTACGGGAAGCGCCAGCTTCTGCCCGAACAGCGTGGTCGACACGTCGATCTGCGAAACGTCAGTCAGCACCCGCTGGCGCAGCGCGATCGTCTCGAGGTCGGCGACGTTCCGCTTCAGGGTGACTTCGGCGTAAGAGCCGCCGTCGATATATTCGAAGAGGAACGGCGGCAGCCGGCGGCGCGCCAGTTCGCGATAGTCGAGCGCGGAAGCGGCTTTCCTCATGCTGCCCTCACTGCAGGTTCACGAAGGCGCCGCCATCGACCAGCAGCGCCGCGCCGGTGACGTAGCGCGCCATGTCGGAGGCGAGGAACACGATCGGCCCGGCCAGGTCCTCGGGCTCGCCCAGGCGCCCCAACGGAACGCGCGCTTCCATGCGGGCGCGCTTTTCGGCGTCGGCGAGGTCGTCCTTGTTGATCTCGGTCTGGATCGTGCCCGGCAGCACCGAGTTGCAGCGGATGCCGTGGCGGCCCAGCGCGATCGCGGTGGACTGCATCAGCGAATGCACGCCCGCCTTGGTCGGCGTGTAATGCGTCTGCATCTCGCCCCCTACCAGCGCCGAGATCGACGAGACCGCGACGATCGCCCCGCCCTGGCCCTGCCTGACCATCTGCCCGGCGGCGGCCTGGGTCATGTAGAACGCACCGTGCAGGTTGACGCGCATCGTGCGCTCGAACGTTTCGGCGGGCATGTCGAGGAAGCTGTGGAACGGGCAGATGCCCGCGTTCGAGACGAACACGTCGACCCCGCCCAGCGCCTCCACCGCGCGGGCCACGAAATCGCGCGCAGTGGCCGCATCGGCCACGTCGCCCTCGATCGCGACGGCCTTGCGGCCCAGCGCCTCGATCTCGGCGACGGCCGAGCGCGCGCCCTCGTCGTGGCCGAGGTAGTTGATGGCGACGTCGGCCCCGTGCCGCGCGGCTTCGATCGCCGTCGCGCGGCCGATGCCGGACGAACCGCCGGTCACGAGCAGCACCTTGTTTTCCAGCAGCATCCTGATCCCTTTTCGTTGTCGTGATTGGCTATTTGCCGCGTTCGACCCAGCCCAGGTCGCGGCTGATAGCGCGGGCGGCCTCGGCCACTTCCTGCGACAGCGCGGCCATGCGTTCGTCGTCCATGTACTGCGCCGCGCTGGAGACGCTGATCGCGCCGACCAGCCGCGAGCCCGCATCGCGGATCGGCGCGGCGACGCAGCGGATCTGGTCCTCGTTCTCCTCGAGGTCGAAGGCGAGGCCGCGCAAGACGTAACTTTCCATGCGCGACAGCCACAAGTCCTCGGCGATGGGGTGCGAACCGGTCTTCTGCTCCTCGCGGAAGCGGTCGATCCAGAAATCGCGCGGATGATCGAGCATCAGCGCTTTACCGAGGCCGGTTGAGCTGAGTGGGTGGCGATCGCCCACGCGGCTGGAGATGTTGACGCGGCGGCGGCCCGGCACTTTGTCGAGGTACAGCGCCTGCACCCCTTCCAGCACGCCCATGTGAACGGTGTCGTCGGTCGCGGCGGCGAGCGCTTCGAGGTGTTCGCGCGCGACCTGGATGAGGTCCGCCTGCGCTTGCGCCAGAAACCCGAGTTGCAGCAGCTTGGAGCCCAGCCGATACCCGGCGCGCGGCGTATGCGCGAGATAACCGCGGTCCGCCAGCGCGTTCGCCAAGCGGTAGGTGGTGCTCTTCGACAGGCCGATCCGTTCCGCCAGTTCGGCCAGCGCGAGCGATTCCTCGCCAATCGCCTCGATCACGTCGAGCCCGCGCATCAACGTCTGACTTCCCGCCCCGACGACAGCGCCTTCCTCTTTCGCATCCCGTTTCATATTGACGTCCTCATATCCACTCTATAAAACTTCTTTTCACATAATGGCAATACGGCTCTGGGAAGCCGAACGATAAACGTGAGAGGCAAAGCGTGGCTTTACCAAAGATCAAGCATGTGCGGGCCTTCGTCGTTCGCGGTGGTGGTGCCGATTACCACGACCAGGGCGAAGGCCACTGGATCGACGATCATATCGCCACGCCGATGGCGCGGTATCCCGAATATCGCCAGAGCCGCCAGAGCTTCGGGATCAACGTGCTCGGCACGCTGGTGGTCGAGATTGAGGCGGACGACGGCACCGTCGGTTTCGCGGTGACGACCGGGGGCGAGCCCGCCTGCTTCATCGTCGAGCGTCATCTTGCCCGCTTCCTCGAAGGCCGCGATCCGGCCGATTACGAGAAGATCTGGGACCAGATGTACTTCTCGACCCAGTATTACGGGCGAAAGGGCCTGGTCATCAACGCGATTTCCGGCGTCGACCTCGCCTTGTGGGACCTGCTGGGCAAGCTGCGGCAGGAGCCCGTTTACAAGCTGCTGGGCGGCAACGTGCGCGACGAACTTCAGTTCTACGCCACCGGCGCCCGCCCCGACCTCGCCAAGGAGATGGGCTTCATCGGCGGCAAGCTGCCGCTGCACCACGGCCCGGCCGAGGGGATCGAAGGGCTGCACAAGAACATCGCCGAACTGGCCGAGATGCGCTCACGCGTGGGCGACGACTTCTGGCTGATGCTCGACTGCTGGATGAGCCTCGACCTCGACTACGCCACCCGCCTCGCGCACCGCGCCTGGGACGAATGCGGCCTCAAGTGGATCGAGGAGGCGCTCTCGCCCGACGATTACTGGAGCTATGCCGCGCTCAAGCGCAATGCGCCCGCCGGCCTGCTCGTCACCACCGGCGAGCACGAGGCGACGCGCTGGGGCTTCCGCATGCTGATGGATATGGAATGCTGTGACATCATACAGCCCGATGTGGGCTGGTGTGGCGGCGTTACAGAACTGATCAAGATCGCCAATTACGCCGACGCCAAGAGCGTGATGATGGTGCCGCACGGCTCCTCGGTCTATTCCTACCACTTCGTCGTCAGCCGCCACAATTCGCCCTTCGCCGAGTTCCTGATGATGCATCCGGGGCCCACCGAAGTGGTGCCGATGTTCGCCCCGCAACTGCTGGGCGAGCCGGTACCGGTCGGCGGCCGCATCCGCGTGTCGGAACTCGACAAGCCCGGCTTCGGCGTCGAGCTGAACCGCGACATCCCGCTTCACCGCCCTTACGAACACTGAAGGTAATCCGTCATGAAACTATGCCGTTATGGCGCCAAGGGCGCCGAGAAGCCGGGCCTCGTCGATGCCCAGGGCCGCATCCGGGCTCTCGATGCCGCCACTGACATCACCGCCGAGCTGATCGCCGCGGGCGGCCTCGCCGACCTCGCCGCGATCGATCCCGAGACGCTGCCTCTGGTCGAAGGCGAACCGCGCTACGGCGTGCCGCTGACGGGCGTGAGCAAGATCGTCGCGATCGGGCTCAACTATCGCGACCACGCGATCGAATCGAACCTGCCGATCCCCACCGAGCCGATGATGTTCATGAAGGCGCTCACCAGCCTGACCGGCCCGAACGACGACGTCGTGCTGCCCGAAGGTGCGACGCACGGCGACTGGGAAGTCGAACTGGGCGTCGTGATCGGCAAGACCTGCCGCTACGTTTCCGAGGCCGACGCGCTCGATCACGTCGCCGGCTACGTGCTCGCCAACGACGTTTCCGAACGCTTCAACCAGAAGGAGCGCGGCAGCCAGTGGTCGAAAGGCAAGGGGCACGACACGTTCTGCCCGGTCGGCCCGTGGCTGGTCACGCCCGACGAAGTGGGCGATCCGCAGGACCTCGACATGAGCCTCGACCTCAACGGCGAGCGCATGCAGACCGGCAACACCCGCACGATGATCTTCGGCGTCGCCGAACTGATCGCCTACGCCAGCCGCTACGTCACGCTGCTGCCCGGCGACATCATGATCACCGGCACCCCGCCGGGCGTGGGCGAGGGCAAGAAGCCGGACAAGATCTTCCTCAAGGCGGGCGATGTCATGGACTTGTCGATCGCCAAGCTCGGCACCCAGCGCCAGGCAGTCTACGCCTTCGATCTCGATCGCCTGTCGTGACTGTGTTCGAGGGCCGTTTCGCCGGCCAGACGGCGATCATCACCGGCGGCGCGTCGGGCCTCGGCAAGGCGGTGGCCACGCGCATCGTCGCCGAGGGCGGCACGGTGTGCCTGTGGGACCTCGACGCGGGCGCGCTGGCGCAAGCCGCGGCCGAAGTGGGCGCGGTGGCGACCCAGGCAGTCGACGTCGCTGATCCGCAGGCCGTCGCCGACGCCGCGCGCGAGAGCCTGACGGCGCTTGGCCGGCTCGACGTGCTGGTCTGCTCGGCGGGCATCACCGGGGCGACCGTGCCCGTGCACGAATTCCCGCTCGAAAGCTGGAAGCAGGTCATCGACGTCAACCTCAACGGCCTGTTCTATTGCAACCGCGCGCTGGTGCCGGCGATGCTGGAAAACGGCTACGGCCGCATCGTCAACCTTTCCTCGGTTGCGGGCAAGGAAGGCAATCCCAACGCCTCGGCCTACTCCGCCTCCAAGGCCGGCGTGATCGGCTTCACCAAGAGCCTAGGCAAGGAACTGGCCGGCAAGGGCGTGATCGCCAATGCCTTGACCCCGGCCACGTTCGAAAGCCCGATCCTGGCGCAGCTACCGCAAAGCCAGGTCGATTACATGCGCTCGAAGATCCCGATGGGCCGATTGGGCCTCATCGAGGAATCGACGGCGATGGTGTGCTTCATGGCGAGCCGCGAATGCAGCTTCACCACCGCCGCGACGTTCGACACCTCGGGAGGCCGCACCACCTTCTGACCCCTTGCGGCGCGACCGTCCGCCCGAGAGGCGGCGCGCCCTTTTTCGCTGACCGGAGAGGCCACTTGGACATCATTCCCTTCGTCGATGCGCATGTCCATTTGTGGGACCTCTCGCACATCCACTACCCCTGGCTGTCGCCGCCGTTCAGCGATGACGGGCCCAACGGCAGCACCCAGCCCATCGCCGTCGACTACGGCATCGACGAGTATCTCGCCGATGCCGCGCGGTGGAACGTGCGCGGCATGGTCCATATCGACGCCGGCGCGACGCCCGAACAGGCGCTCGACGAAACGCGCTGGCTCGAAAACCTTGCCGCCACGCGCGGCATGCCCAACGGCATCGTCGCCTTCGCGGCGCTGCAGGATCCCGCCGTCGACGCCGTGCTGGAGGCGCAGGCCGCCAACCCCCACGTCCGCGGCATCCGCCAGATCGTCAACTGGCACGTCAACCCGATGCGCACCTACAACCCCAGCGACGTTACGCTCGACGATGACTGGTGGCGCGGGTTCGGCAAGTTGGGGCGCCACGGCCTGTCGTTCGACCTGCAGTGCTACGCGCCGCAGATGGCGGGCCTTGCCCCGCTGGTGCAGCGCCACCCCGACGTGCCGGTCATCATCAACCACCTGGGCATGCCGATCCCCTCCGAGCGCGAGGGGCTGACCCGCTGGCGCTACGGCATCCGCGCGCTGGCCGCCTGCCCCAACGTGTTCATCAAGATCTCGGGCCTCGGCTTCGTCGAGCGCTACTGGACGCTTCCCGCCGTGGCGCCGATCCTGCGCGAGGTGATCGACGTGTTCGGCACCACCCGCTGCATGTTCGCCAGCGACAGCCCGACCGACAAGCTGTTCGCCCCGTTCGACGCTTATCTCGAAGCCTACCACGCCTTCGCCGCGAGCTATTCGGAAAGCGAGCGGCGCGACATGTTCGGGCGCAACGCCAACCGCGTCTACCGGCTCGGGCTCGACGTGTGATGGAAAAGATCGCGTTCCGGATGCAGCTTCGCCCCGGCCACCTGGACGAATACCGCCGCCGCCACGACGCGATCTGGCCCGAACTCGTCGCACTGCTCAAAGCCGCGAGCATCCGCGACTATTCGATCCACCACGACCCGGCAACGGACGCGCTGTTCGCCACGCTTTGGCGCGAGGATGTCGCCGATGGGGCCACCGGGGGAATGGACCACCTGCCCCACGAACCCGTCATGCGGCGCTGGTGGGAATGGATGGGCCCGCTGATGGAAACGAACCCCGACGGCTCTCCGCTCAGCCTCCCGCTCGAGACGGTGTTCCACCTCAAATAAAAAACATAATCATCGGAGAGAATTTCCATGGGCGCCAATCCCCTCCTCGGCGTGATGTTCCACTGGCTCGGCGGCCTCGCCTCGGCCAGCTTCTACGTGCCTTATCGCGGCATACGCCGGTGGAACTGGGAAATCCTGTGGCTCACTGGCGGCATCTTCTCCTGGGCGGTCGCGCCGTGGCTGTTCGCTTGGCTGCGCACCGAAGACCTTGCCGGCGTGATGGCGCAAGTGCCGCTGCCGGTCGCGGGCTTGTGCGTGCTGTTCGGGATGCTGTGGGGCCTGGGCGGCCTGACCTACGGCCTGACGATGCGTTACCTGGGCCTGTCGCTGGGCATGGCGGTGGTGCTTGGCCTGTGCACCGTGTTCGGCACGCTGATCCCGCCGATCTTCCGGGGCGAACTGGTCAGCCAATTGCTCGGCAACCCGTCGGGCCGCATGATCCTGCTGGGCCTGGCGGTGACGCTGGCGGGCATCGTCGTCGTCGCGATGGCGGGCGCCGCCAAGGACCGCGCGCTCTCGCCTGAGCAGAAGACCGACGCCGTGGCCGAGTTCGACTTCCGCAAGGGCCTCGCGGTCGCGGTGTTCTCGGGGGTGATGTCCTCGTGCTTCGCCTTCGGGCTGAGCGCGGGCGAGCCGATCAAGGCGATCTCCGCCGCCGCGGGCACCGGCCCGTTGTGGACCGGCTTGCCGACACTGTGCCTGGTTATGTTCGGGGGGCTCATCACCAACGCGATCTGGTGTACCATCCTGATCGTGCGCAACGGATCGGCGGCGCAGTGGCTGGGCGGCGCCGCGCGCCGGCCCGATGCCGACGCCGGCCGCGGCACCGGCGCACCGCCGCTGGTGGCCAACTTCCTGCTGGCCGCGCTGGGCGGGACCGCGTGGTACTTCCAGTTCTTCTTCTACACGATGGGCGAAAGCCAGATGGGCCGCTTCGGCTTTTCGTCATGGACGCTGCACATGGCCTCGATCATCATCTTCGGGACGCTGTGGGGCTTCGCCCTGCGCGAATGGAAGGACGCCGCGCCCAAAGTCCGCGCGACCGTGTGGGGCGGCGTGGCGCTGCTGATCCTGGCGACTATCGTGATAGGCTACGGCAACATGATTGGCAGCTGAGAGCCCATTTTTAAGCTCACGGGCGCTCCCAGTACGCGGGGGCGCCGATCTCGGTCCGCAGCCATTCCGTGAGTGCCGCGACTTTGGCCGAGGCGCTGCGGTTGCGCGAATAGGCGATGTACAGCTCCGCGCCTTCGGCTTCCGCGCCGACGTCGACGTGCTGTAACGCGCCGCTCGCCAGCTGTTCGTACATGAAGAACGTCGGCAAGAGGGCGATGCCCAGCCCTGCCAGCGCCGCGTCGCGCATCACGATACCGTTGTTCACGCGCAGACAGGCGCGAGGCCGCAATATCGTCTCGCCCTCGCTGCACCGGAAGCGCCAGTCGGCCGAGCGATTGGCGTAGAGGATCGCACAGGCGCCCGCGAGTTCCTCGAGCGATGCGGGCGCGCCGTGCTTTTCGATATAGGACGGCGCAGCGACGAGCATGCGCCGGCTCGTCGCGAGACGTTTGGCGATCAGGCGCGAGTCCTCGACCGGCCCGTGACGGATCACCGCGTCGTAGCCATCCGCCGCAAGGTCGACGAACTTGTCGTCGAGGTCGAGGCTGAGGTCGATCGCGGGGTGGACCGCCAGGAACGCGTTCACCATGCGGCCTAGGTGGAGCATGCCGAACCCGATCGGCCCCGCCAGTCGCAGCGGCCCCGACAGCGAGCCGCGCCGCTCGGCGATCTCTGCCTGCGCCTCGACCGTCTCGCGCACGATCCGGCGCGCGCGTTCGAGGAACATTTCGCCATCGCCGGTCAAGGTCAGCTTGCGGGTGGTGCGCTGCATGAGGCTGGCGCCCAGCAATCGTTCGAGTTCGGTCACGCGCTCGCTCACCACCGATTTGGCGAGGCCCAGGCGCCGCGCCGCCTCGCTGATCGATCCCGCTTCGGCCACGGCGACGAAAGCCGCGACACCTTCCAACTTCATCATCGTTCGGAATCCCCGAAAGCCGGTTCCGGAATTTGGCGGCTAGTGCAAACGATGGCCTGAAATCATCTTGGCGTCGACAGCCCGCGACATGCGGGATGGAGGAGGCACCAGATGTTCACTCGAATTATTGCAGCGGCACTTGCCCTGTCCGCCACCAGCGCCGCGGTTCCCGCCCTCGCTCAGGTCGAGCCCTTTCCGGCCAGCTTCCACGTTGAGGAAGTACATGCTAACGGCACCGTGCTGCATACCCGGATCGGCGGCAAGGGCCCCGCGGTCGTGCTACTGCACGGCTACGGCGAGACCGGCGACATGTGGGCGCCGCTGGCGGCCGACCTTGCGCGCGATCACCTCGTCATCGTGCCCGACTTGCGCGGCATGGGCCTCTCCGCCAGGCCCGCGGGCGGCTACGACAAGAAGACGCAGGGGCAGGACATCGCGGGGCTGCTCGATGCGCTGAAGGTGGCGAAGACCGATCTGGTCACGCACGACATCGGCAACATGGTCGGCTACGCGTTCGTCGCGCAGAACCGGGCGCGGGTCACGCGCTTCGTGCTGATGGACGCGCCGCTGCCCGGCGTCGGCCCCTGGGACGAGATCCTAAAGAACCCGCTGCTGTGGCACTTCCGCTTCGGCGGCCCCGACATGGAGCGCCTCGTCGCCGGGCGCGAGCGGATCTACCTCGACCGCTTCTGGAACGAGTTCTCCGCCCGGCCGGAACGTTTCAGCGAAGCCTCGCGCGTCCACTACGCCGCGCTCTATGCCCAGCCCGGCGCCATGCACGCAGGCTTCGCGCAGTTCGCGGCGTTCGACCAGGACGCGATCGACGACCGTGCCTTCGTGGCGGCGGGCAAGCTGACGATGCCGGTGCTCGCGATCGGCGGCGAAAAATCGTTCGGCCCGATGATGGCCACGGTCATGCGCTTCGCCGCCTCGGACGTGACCGAAGCGACGATCCCCGATGCCGGACACTGGCTCATGGAAGAGCAGCCCAAGGCCACCGTCACCACGGTTCGCGCCTTCCTCGACGGGCACAAGTAAACGAACGATCAATTCGTCATCCAACGCACACGGGACCACAACAAATGACCGACTTTTCAGGAAAGACCGCGCTCGTCATCGGCGGCAGCCGGGGCATCGGCGCCGCCATCGTCAGGCGCCTTGCCGCGGATGGCGCCGCCGTCACGTTCTCCTACGCCGGCTCGGCCGAAGCCGCCGCGGCGCTCGCCGCCGAGACCGGCGCGACGGCGACACGCTCGGATGCCGCAGACCGGGCGGCGGTGATCGCGCTCGTGGCGGCGGCAGGTCCGATAGACGTACTCGTCGTCAACGCGGGCGCGCTGGTGATGGGCGATCCGCTGGAACAGGACGCGGACGCGGTCGACCGGATGTTCGACATCAACATCCGCGCGCCTTACCATGCGGCCGTGGAAGCGGCCCGGCTCATGCCCGACGACGGCCGGATCATCTTCATCGGCTCGACCAACGGCGACCGCATCCCGTTCGAAGGCGGCGCGGCCTATGCGCTCAGCAAATCCGCGATCCAGGGGCTGACCCGCGGCCTCGCCCGCGATTTCGGCGCGAGGGGCATCACCGTCAACACCGTCCAGCCCGGACCGACCGACACCGACATGAACCCCGGCGACGGCCCGATGAGCGACTTCATGCGCAGTTTCATGGCGATCAAGCGCCACGTGCGGCCGGAGGAGGTCGCCGGGATGGTCGCCTATCTCGCAGGACCCGAAGCGGGCGCCGTCTCAGGCGCGATGCACACGATCGACGGCGGGTTTGGCGCCTGACGATTTTGAGGGACGCCTTTGCGCGCCATGTGCTGCCAGTGGTGGAGCACATGGCGGCACGGCTTGTCTCGCGCGTTTACGGCGCTACGTTCACGCAATTGCCTGTGTAAGGAAACCGTCCTTGAACAAGACGTTGCGCACCACCCTCGCCATCACCCTGGCTCTGCTGAGTTCCACCGCCATGTCCCATGCCGCCACGCCCGCCCCTGCCGACCCGCGCGATCCCGCCGACGCCTGGATCTGGCTCGAAGACCTGGACGGCGCACGGTCGATGGACTGGGTGAAGACGCATAACGCCACCACCGAACAGCGGCTCGAGGCCGACCCCCATTACCAGACCTTCTACGACGAGGCGCTGGCGATCATGGGCGCCAGGGACCGCATCCCCGCGCCGAGCTTCCTGAACGGGCATATCTACAATTTCTGGCAGGACGAGCAGCACTTGCGCGGCATCTGGCGCCGCACCTCGCTGGCCGATTACCGCAAGCCCGAACCCGGCTGGGAGACCGTGCTCGACATCGACGCGCTGGGCAAGGCCGAGGGCAAGAGCTGGGTCTTCAAGGGCGCCGACTGCCTGGAGCCGGACCAGCGCCTGTGCCTGGTGTCGCTCTCCAATGGGGGAGAGGACGCGGTCGAGGTCCGCGAGTTCGATCTCGCCTCGCGCGCGTTCGTGCCGGGCGGCTTCCACATTCCCCGCGCGAAGCAGGCGGTGACGTGGGAAGATGCCGACCACCTCCTGGTCGCCACCGAATGGACCCCCGGCGAGGTCACGGAATCGCGCTATCCCTACGTCGTCAAGCGCATCGCACGCGGCCGGCCGCTGTCCGAGGCGATGGAGATATTCCGCGGCGAGAAAAGCAACGTCGGCGTTTTCCCCGCCGTCCTGCATGACGGACAGGGGCACTCGCTGACGCTGATCGCGCAGGCGCTGGACTTCTTCCACCAGCGCAGTTTCGTCATCGGCAAGGACGGCAAGGCCCACGAACTCGCCATGCCGCAGAAGGTGTCGGTGGCAGGCCTCGTCGCCGGGCAAGTCGTGTTCCGCCTCGACGAAGCCTGGGGCGACCTGCCCGCCGGCGCAGTGGCGACCGCCTCGCTCGACGACGTGACCACCCATCCCGAGGCGATCAAGGCGCGCCTGGCCTGGACGCCGGGCCCGCGCCAGGCGCTCGAGGGTATCTCCACGAGCCGCGACCGCTTGCTGCTCTCGATCCTCGACAACGTGAACGGCAGCCTGCTTTCGCTGGCACCGGCGAAGGACGGAACCTGGAGCGCCACCAAGCTGCCACTGCCGGACAAGCTGGCGCTCGGCTTCGGATCGGCGGATACGCACAGCAACCTCGTCTTCGCCTCGGCGGAAGGGTTCACGACGCCGAGCAGCTTGTACCTCGTCGATGCGGCGGCGGGCAGCGCCACGCCGGTCAAGAGCCTGCCCGCGCGGTTCGATGCTACCGGCCTCGTGGTCGATCAGCTGGAGGCGAAGTCCACCGACGGAACTGCGATCCCCTATTTCCTGGTCCATCGCAAGAATGCGCCGCTCGATGGATCGACCCCGGTGCTGCTCGACGCTTACGGCGGTTTCCAAGTCAGTTCGACGCCGTCCTACTCGGGCACGATCGGCAAGCTGTGGCTGGAACGGGGCGGCGCCTTCGCGGTCGCCAATATCCGCGGCGGCGGCGAATTCGGCCCCGCATGGCACGAAGCCGCGCTCAAGACCAAGCGCCAGGTCGCGTATGACGACTTCGCCAGCGTCGCGCGCGACCTGATCGCCCGCAAGGTCACGTCGCCGCGCCGGCTCGGCATCGTCGGCGGCTCGAACGGCGGGCTGCTGATGGGGGTGGAGATGACCCAGTTCCCCGAACTGTACAACGCCGTCGTGATCCAGGTGCCGCTGCTCGACATGATCCGTATCAGCAAGATCGCCGCGGGCGCCAGCTGGCAGGGCGAATACGGCGATGTCTATGCCGATCCCGAAGCGCGCGCGTTCTGGCTGAAGAACTCGCCGTACCACGCCTTGAAGAAAGGCGTGAAATACCCCGAGCCCTACATCTTCACCACCACGCGCGACGATCGCACCGGCCCGCAACACGCCCGCAAGTTCGCCGCGCGGATGGAGGAACTGGGCCTGCCATTCTACTATTACGAGAACACCGAAGGCGGCCACGGATCGGGCGCGGACATCAAGCAGTCCGCCAAGACCAGCGCCTTGTGGATGACCTACCTGACGCGCAAGCTGAGGGACTGAAGCCGCCGTCCCGCCCATTCGGAAACGCAATTTTAATCGGCAGGATGTCTAAGAGCCTGATTGCAAATCCGGCTTTAGCCGGATTTGCGGCGGTGCCGCCTCGAAATTCCCGATTCCGGGAATTTCTAATCAGATTCTAAGGATCGCCGGCTAAGGAGCATGACAGAATGCGTGGGATCGTTTCGAACTTGGCTATCCTGTTTGCCTCGGTTGGCGCCACGGCATCGGCGGAAGACATCAAGACGCACGTCCCGCAAGCGCATTTCGACGCTTTCGTGCAAGAATGCCGTGGCCGGGAACTGCCCTCCGCGACGTGTCAGTGCATGGCGTTGAAGATGATCCGCATGGGCCAGGATGGCGAGATCGCTCTGGACGCCATGGGCCTGCAGGCGCGCAAGCTGACCGACCCGGCGGTGCGGCGAAAGGAAGCCGTCGCGCTGTTCGACAGGTATCATATCACCGCGTCGCAGGCACAGGCCGCGGTGTCCAAGATCGCAGCTGGCTCCACCGAACTGGCGCGTTCCTGCATCTGACGAGGCTGACGCGGGCGCCGGCAACAGTGCCGACACCCGCGCCCTGTCTTCACTTCGGCTTGGCCAGCCCGCGGGCTTCGAGCATAGGCTCAACCTGCGGATCGTGGCCGGTGAAATCGCGGTAGAGTTCCGCGAAATCCTTGGTGTGGCCCTGGCCCAGGAACGACTTGCGGATGTGATCGCCGTTCGCGCGGGTCATGCCGCCGTTCTGCTCGACCCAGGCCCAGCCGTCGTGCGCCAGCATCTCGGTCCAGATGTACGAGTAGTAGCCCGCCGCGTAGCCATTGTCCCAGATATGGCGGAAGTACGGCGTCTTGTAGCGCGGCGGGATCAGCGCGGTATCGAGGCCGGTGGCGGCGAGCGCCTTGGCCTCGAACGCCATCGGCGGCTGCGCGGCCTGCTCGGGCGAGAGCTGGTGCCACTGGATGTCGAGCATCGCCGCCGAAAGCACCTCGCCCAGGCCGAGGCCCTGGTTGAAGGTGGACGCGGCCTTGATCTTGGCCACCAGAGCCGCCGGGATAACCGCGCCGGTCTGGTAGTGCTTGGCGTAGTGATCCAGCACTTCGGGGACGGTGGCGAAGTTCTCGTTGAACTGGCTGGGAAACTCCACGAAGTCACGCGCGGTATTGGTGCCCGAAAGCGAGGGGTACTTCTGGCTGGCGAAGAACCCGTGCAGCGCGTGGCCGAACTCGTGGAACATCGTCTTGACGTCGTCGAAGCTGGCGAGCGCGGGCTGGCCTTCGGCGGGCGGTGCGATGTTGAGCGTGTTGGTGATGACCGGCTTTTCGTCCAGCAGGTACGACTGCTCGACGAAGTTGTTCATCCACGCGCCGCCCTTCTTGTTGGAACGGGCGAAGGGATCGAAGTAGAAGATGCCCAGCACGCTGCCGTCGACGTCGTGCACTTCGTAGGCGCGCATCGTGGGGTGATAGACCGGCAGATCGGGCAGGCGCTTGAAGGTCACGCCGTAGGTCTTGTTGGCGGCGAAGAACACGCCGTCCTCGAGCACGTGCCACACTTCGAAGTACGGCTTGATCTGGTTCTCGTCGAGGTCGTACTTCGCCTTGCGGACCTTCTCGGCGTAGAAGCCCCAGTCCCACGGTTCGAGCGTGATGGCCTGGCCGTCCGCCTTGGCGGCGTCCTGCAGCAGCTTCGCCTCGCGGTCCTGCGTCGCGCGCAGCGCGGGCACGAAGCCGGTCATGAACTCCATCGCCTTGGCCGGCGTCTTCACCATGCGGTCGTACATCTGGTACGTCGCGAAGTCCGGCGCGCCCAGCAGCCGGGCCTTCTTCGCGCGCAAGGTCGCCATCTGCGTGACCATCGCGGTGGTGTCGTACGCGTCGCCGCCCGAGGTGCGGTTGACGCTGGCGTCCCACAGCGTCTTGCGGGTGGCGCGGTTGGTCAGACTGGTGAGCGCGGCCTGCTGCGTGGTGTTGCCCAGCGCCAGCATGTACTTGCCCGGATGCCCCTTCTCGGTCGCGAGCGTCG
>Ga0247734_1001247_pt1 | contig 19654 bp, 18 predicted proteins | sample UWRJL103311B2_FD_180933 | JGI IMG/M metagenome (GOLD analysis project Ga0247734, IMG submission 180933) | Plant litter microbial communities from Arlington Agricultural Research Station in Wisconsin, United States - UWRJ-L103-311B-2 | ecosystem: Environmental > Terrestrial > Plant litter >... | reverse complement strand
AGAGCTTGCGTCAAAGAGACTGCATCGCTCATAGAGACATCGGAGGGCAGCTGGTAAGGCCTGTATCCCTCTGAACATATCAGAGTAACGACAGAGTTGGCTGACAACCCAAGCTCCTTAGGCTTGACCCGAGAGATATAGCGCAGAGCAGCAAGAGATGCTCCTCCACATGGCCCTGCAGCGATACCCCTCGAGTTCAGGTATTCAACGGCTTCATGTGCTTCAAAATCAGAAACTGTGACGCTGGCATCTATCCCATTCTGCAGAACGGGCCATGCAATCTTTGATAAAGTACCACAATTCAAGCCGTTCATGATAGTGCCTTGGAGTGCGATGTTGGTAACCTTCCCGGATACCAGACTTTTGTGCAGAGGAGCAGCGGTGTCTGGCTCAACAGAAATGACTGCAGTTGGAGGTATACCGGATGACTTGTAGTGCGATACTACGGCCTGAGCCAACGAACCGACACCAACAGGAATGATGACATGAGTGCTGGGTTCCTCTCCCAGTGTCTGGTCAATCTCTTCAAGCATCGTCCTATATCCTTCTACAATATGCTTTTAAGTACATGTATCAGCGCGGGATACTTGAAGTGAGAATGGAAGGCTGTCACCTGAGGAACATCTTCGTAACCTTGCCAGGACGTATCCATGACAAGAATTCTTTCTTCCGTACTTCCAACTTGTTCTGTGGCCTCCTTTGCACTGAGATGCACGGCATCATCATATCCTCCATCCACAAGAACGACTTCCGTGGATGGCTCGCTGGAGATCAACTCTCTGACATGCTCGTCCATTGAGTTCCGAACGAAGATCTTTGCTTTCACAGAAGAACCCATCAACGAAGCCACTCTTGCTACTGCACGCCCATGGTTTCCCTCTGTCGCAGCATAAAGCGTGATAGACCTGCCACTAACTGCATCGATGAGATCAGACAAACTATTGACGCCAAAATGCCGAGCAATAGCGTAAGATGCTCCCAGCACTTTGAAAGAGGGCAATCCTAGTCTTCCAGTTTCGGCTTTGATGCGAATACGCTTCACTCCGAGCTCAACAGCGAGTTCATCCAAAGAGAACAGCTCCGAAGGAGTGTAGCCAGGCAAAGTCTGGTGAAATGGCTGCGCATGTGGCGTGGTAGCATCCCAGGGAGAAGACCAAGATCTCGCTGACGGATTCGTGTAGATCTGGCGTCGTCCCATATCGACTGTACACTGGATGAACGAGATCAGGACGTGTTCTTTTATATTGACCTTCAGAAGTTAAAACTGACTCGATTGAGACGGAGGGGTTAGCCGATAATCCCAGGAATCCCGAAACAAGTCACGGTGCTCTCATATGCCTGGCCCAAGCGAAATATATTACATCTCTGCAACGAATAATAGCGACGTACATACTGTCATAATTAGATGGAAGGAAGATGCTGATCATATAGCACCTCTTATTCCCACCTTTTTAAATTTATCGTCATATACCCGTGCAAGTATTGGCGCCACCGCTTTGCAATCCAGAATCTTCTCCACGTCTGGCACAGTTGCGTTGACAAAGAAAGCAGCACCATGACCTTTCAGAAATTCCCGTGCTTGGTGCACAGTTTCGAATGCTAATTCGTTCGAGATGACCCCCAGCGGTATCTTCAAATACCTGTGGACCCATTCAGTAACGATGTAACATCCAGAACACAAGTCACATACGCTCGGGTAATCGTTATTAAGGCTTTAACCCTCTCCCTCTCAATAAAATGGTCCATAATGTAAACGCCCATATGTTCACATTGCAGATAGAGTGAGAAAAAGCTATGATAGTTGCCCATGGAGATTGCACGCGATACTGCCAGGGCATGTTTGACAGCGCTGCTCTCCTTCTGTTGTTCCGTTAATTGACCTACGTATAAATTCAGTTCTGGGAGGTCGATGGGTTTAGTAAACACTTAGGTGAATGAGAGCGGAGAACACGCACCAACGCGATTACGCCCATGTAGAAGCATTAGTATCTGATAAGAGGCAAATTCCACATCGTTTCCAGGGATTCCAAGCTCGTAGAGAGTTTTCAGTGTGGCCTGGCATTGATTATACTCGACCATATCACTCTAAATTGAGTGTTTGACTGTCACAATCTTACTGGAGCAGAAACGGGACGTACCTGCTCTAAAGCTATCCTTGCATGAATTTCATACACAGCCACAGTGAACTCGTTCTTTATTCGCTGGACCTATGGTAAATTTCAGGTTTGGGAGTTGCAGGGGTTCTGGCTGGTCGATGCCTACGGTCAAATCTTGTCGCAAACTCTTGAACTGATTGCATATCCAGTTGTATGATACCGTTTGATTTTTCCAGCGTACTTTAAGCTCTTTAAGGGTTTTCTGAAGCACATCATAAGGTCGAATTTGCTCAGGTTTCGGTTCCTGCAATTAAATATGTTAGGGTGGAGAACCAAATGCAGTCACTGGCGCATCTTACAGTAGTAAGACGAAGATAGTCCTTGAATAGTTCTTGCGATGTTCCTACAATAGTATATCGGTCCCAGTCAATGACATTCTGGACAAAACCACTGGGTTAGTATGTGCGTATAGGATAAGAATAACCACATACTGGATCGCCAACTTCTTGTTGCGCGCCCATCAATGCTGCAGGATGACTCGTTGATGCGTACAATCGACTATTACTCCAGTTAGAAGAAGTAGAGGAAGAGTTTTGGTTGTACGAAATGGGCTGCTGCTTCTGTCGTTCAATTTCATGCTCCCTCTCGAATCGTGCAGCTCGACGGTTCAGTGCAATTTGATCTGTAGCTGGGTTCGAAGATACGGATGTCTTCATAGCGCTCTTCTTCGACTTCTTAGCAGCAGCATTGGGGTTCTCGAACCTGTAGAGATAGATTAACATCGTGTTACATTACGGCTTACACTTTTAAGCCACTTACGGCTTTCGCTTGAGATTATTCTTCACGGGCGAGGGCTTGGGCATGAGGCTGAAGTATCAACAAATCAATAAAGCGCGCCTGGGGGCATCAGGAGACCACGCACCTTTCTAACTGCACACCGGCCCAATCCGTTGTCCACAGCGTATTTCCTGAGAAAGCGTTAGCAATCACTTGCCTGAGCTCTGCCTGAGCTTCTGCTTTGTTAAACTCTGTCATCTGGCCTAGACATCTTGCAACCCAGTCCCTGTACCACAGCCTTAGTGTCCAGAACTACGAGAAAAGCAGGTGGACGCTACTTCAGTGCGGGAGGCCACGATTCACTCGACATGAATGCAAGAAGAAGGATCAATTTGTGAACAGACGAGAGCAAGGAAGTGCGTTTGGATAAGGAAGAGCAGATATACAGAGGCTAGAGGGTTAGGAGGGGGAAGCAACGCAGGTAGAGTCGGAAGCAAATCAAGTATGTTTACGTCAGCAAACAATCGCGCCTCCTCAAGGCCTCACGTCTTAATATCATGCCATCAACGTTAACGTTGGGCTTACTCTACCGTTCCTTTACTCATCCTTGATCTGGGAGTGCCCTTTAAACTCGCTCTATATTCGGCGGCAAGTAGTCAGACTGCGTTGGTACTACCACAAGTCACAACAAGTGCTCGGGTCATATCAATATGTATGGTCATCCCATGCTCAAGTCTACGTCGTTCATGTATTCATGTATTCATTCCAGCCATAATTTTCGTTTTCGACCTGCACATCTCCACAGCGCAATGGAAACAGACTACTTTATACTCAAAGCTCAAGCTCAAAGATTGAAAACAGACGTCAATGGGATCATTGACAGCCTCGGTCGCGGCGCTGAAGCTCAGAACATGCTTTCAGCACAGGCTGAAGCTATGACACTGCGAAAAACAGTGGATGCACAGGTATCTCATCTGCAAACTGAGCTGCGAGACTTCTTGTCTCTTCAATCTGAAGTGCACGGTTTGAGCAAGAAAAGCGACGACCTGGTGCTGGGCAACAAGACTGGGACTCTTCCGTACGATCTTCTTGTCGAGATTTTTCCTTACGTTGGTGGCCTCGATGGTCTTTCCATCAACAAGACGAACGGAAGAACCACGCCGCTATTGCATCCTGTCGCGCAAGTCTGCTCCCATTGGCGGAATGCCGTGCGCCATTTCCCGCCATTCTGGTCACAGCTGTCAATCGACTTCGATCTTGTGGAGGAAGCAGATGCACAGTTCGCCGAGACTTGTTTGCAGCTCTCAGGGAACTATCCTTTACAAATGACCATTTGTATGCCTATGAAACCATGGAATATCCCCTTGCTCGACATGCTCTGTCAAAACTCACTGCGGTGGCATTCTTTGACCTTGTCTCTTGAAATTTCTTCGAGCGAGTCAGGGGTAATCTCCCCTCGCTAACGGCTATACAGATAGCAAATTATGAGATAGAAGACAAGGCCTTCAATCTTTCAGAGATATCCGGCCTTGAAACTTTGACTCTTTCGAGGCCTAGATGCGACTGTTCCTCAATCCCTTTCTCGCTAATCAAAGACATGACACTTGGTCTTTTGACCGCTCCAGGTTTCCAGATCAAAGACATCCTAAACCTATTAACAGAATCAATTAGCACCCGACGACTATGTTTCGATGTCGTGTCTCACGAAGAGGGCGACGAAAACTATGATGTTTCCCTGGAAGACCTTATAAAACCCATCGTCCTTCCTTCCGTAGAGCATCTAGGTTTTCGCCCTCTGGGACCATCCAGAGAATACGGCCATGAATACAGTCAATATGTTAGCCAGAGGCTCCGTAGTGTCATGGACGCCACTGAATGCCCATCACTAGCATATTTGGTCATTCACGGAGCTGCAGACGATACTGTACCTATGCATTGTGACGCTTATGACATTTACAACCTTCTCAGGCGCTCGACTACAAGTCTTACATCACTTATCCTCGAATCCACCTCCCTATTAATCCATGACGTCGATTACTATCACTGGTACGATGGACGTGTGGAACGGGGCCGATATGAGAGCGGTGATGAGCTGGGTGGGGAGGAGAGCGGGGAGGAGAGCGAGGATGATGATGATGATATGGCTGCGATTTTGGATCCATTGTCCTGTGTACTCAAGCACTGCACCCGCTTAGAGCTCCTTCGTGTTCATGATGTCTCTTGGGCACCCCACTTTGACTCACAGCCAACCATTATGCCTGCAATGTCCTCTGTACTTGACAAGAAGCAACTACGTCTTCTGTCTGGTATTGGCCTCATAGCTCCGCTTCTGCCTTACCTCAAGCATCTTGATGTGGCAGTGGACCAGATGAAAGACACAGTCTATCCTTCACGGTCATGGTGGCAACCGGCCCAATCGGCCCAATCCTCTTCCCATCCTGAAAATCTTCGCTATGCTGGATTTACAGAGAACGCTTTTGCCGACATGCTGATCAAGCGTAGATCTTGGAGCGATAGAGGAGTGGTTGCCCCACTTGAGAGTGTAAAGTTGCTTTACAGTGGGAAAAACAGATTCTCTACATCAGCGAGAGAGAAACTGTCTTCCTTGAAGAAAGCGGGGCTGAATTTGCGTGTGCAATCATTCGACACACTGGAGAGGCACGTTACGTCGCGTCGCAATTACCGCTGCATGCATTCTTGGCTCTGACACGGTTATGTAAGTGAATGCAATCCACAGTTCTTTATGTTATAAGCTACGCACAGCTTTGATCATTCCCACTCTTTGAAATTTCCGGCTCGATCCAGACTGACGAAGACAATGACATGGATGAGCGAGTTCCTACGTCGTTTTTATCTGGACAATCACGATAACTGACCTTGCCAACTTCACACTTGCCCAATCCTTCGTGAATATGGCACCTTCTGTAAATGCTTGCGCTATGACATTGGTCATCTCAGTCTGAGCATCATTTCTATTGCTATCTCAGGCTGAAATCTGGATTGAACAACTTGCGAACCATTCTCTGTTCAACAAGCTTTCTTTGAATGTGCAATGTTCAAGTTGACCACGGAGCTCAATAAAGACATACCGCAGTGCGGGTGGCCAAAGCTGTTCAGTAGACATTTTTCGAGGATGATGAGTGCTGCTGAGTGTCCAGGTGAAGGGATCTGTATCAGCAAGCTGTCAAGGAAGCTAGGTAAATGAAGCAGGCGCCTCATGGACACATTGGCCTGGCTGCTCATTATTTACAATTTATAACGCACTCAATATCACAGCGTGCAAGCCTATGTAAAGTGCACTAATATCAAATGAACAGACACCGTTCAAACGATTGGGTTCACAGTTCGTATCGTGATCCACTCCAACTCTCTGCCCTTTCCCCACTGGACTCGACCTGACCAACGCCTAAGAAATGAGTAACTGGTACCATTCTTTTTCCTCGGCGCCTAGTTGTGATATGTGCAGATATTCCCAGGGAAATGTTGTTTCAAAGATGAGAGGTTCACTGATACTCCGTCCTTCAAAAGAACGTACGTCAGAACATGCTGGTACGCACTGGAAGCGTTGAATATTAGTGAATTTCCATTATCTCGCGTAATACTGGTGCGGAGTTGCCTATGTCCACGATTGTAGCGCTAGCAACGACATGAGATCCAAGCTAGTCAGCATATCCTTGAAACGAGGTAAGCAATATGCTGAATGAACGAAGATTGGTATTAAGCGTAAGCAATAGGTCACGGAATATGAGGCGCTAGTGAGAGTAGTAGCCTCCATTTCGGAGATCTCAAACAGTATTCCAGCAAAATTTAGTAGACTGCGTCCAAGTAGAGACTTCCGTTATTAGGATTACGAACAGGCTTCAACGGAAGGTCTTGCCTACTTACAATGCCAATCTGTCAGAGGTTCGTCTTTCATCTCTTTCCGTAGTGCGCAATGGCGCGGAAAGACGCGGCAGAAACTTGACCAATCCATTGTACTCGGCCATTCCTTAGCCAGTGTGGGTTACATTAAGCATTGCGGCAAGCCAAGTGGTGGCCTCGGGGTACTAAAATGATTGGCCAAATATGATCGCAGGAGTCGATTACCACGCGCTCATCGGACACAACCATGCATAACAAGCTGGGGCACTGCAAATACAAGCTCGGAGCGCTGAACATTGGCCGCAAGAAGAGAAGATTGACATGGCAGCGGCATGGAAGAAGCCATGGAGTCAAGGGAGACTCGGCAGCGATGCTCCCATGAGAAACTCGCCGCAACCACTGCGCTGGAAATGATTGCCCTAAAACTTGCGGATGACAATAAGATGGATTGTATCATGGTGGGTCCTCTGCAAGGGGGTGATGATCAATGGCTGTGGGCCAGAAATGTAGATAGAAGACTCTAGGCTTGGGCGTCAGTATTGGATGATGAAATGCGGGCGGTTGAGTCTAATCTAAGCTTCTGATGTCTTTGAATCCTCCTGTTCCACAGCTTTCATCTTCTGGCCCAAAATTTTTGCGCTGACCTGAGCCAAATTAGTTAATCAAAGAGGCAGCTTCGACAATGCGAAAGAGACGTACATTGCGGATGTGAACCTCAGCGCGTTCGACTCCATACTTTTTACTTCGCTTGTAGTGCTCAAGTGATTCTTCCAGCTTCCCAGCTTTTGGTTAAATGCCTTGAGTACAGATAATAATTGGTCTATGTCATAGACTTACTGGCTTCAAGCACCGCGGCGAGATTAAAAGCAATTTCTGGGTCTTCAGGAGACAGCGACGATGCTATCCTTCCCGACAATCTTAATAAATGAAACAGGGGAGAATGGAAGGCGCTTACTGCAAGTGGTGAAGTGCTAGATCAGGACGGGCTACAGGGGAAATAATGTAGGCACTGGCAAGATCTGAGATACAAATAGTTAGGCGGGGTAATGTTAGCTAGAAGCGGCAGGACGGACTGGTGTGGGCGTCCGGGCTTGATGGCTGTAAGGTTATTGACTCTTTCCATGCACTAATAGCCTCGTCAAACTCCTCTGTGGGTAACTAGTTAGAATAACAAATATCCAGCTGGCAGAATCGCACACACTGAGGTGGTAATGTGTCACACCCAAGTTAAAGAGTGAGCTGGCATTGCGTTTGATTTCCACACTGCGTTTGTAAAGGGCTTTGGCACCTTCCACATCCCCTTCCTCGAGTTTGGCAGTCCCCTGCTCCAAGCAACGGGAGGCCTCAACCTCTCCGGGATCAGTCGCTGTAGAATGCGCAGTCGTGGAAGTAGCCCAGCCTGTGCAAGTTTTCAGTATCCCATTCAGTAAGCTTCATTGGCGAGACCAGGCGCACGCTTTGATGTCCATTGCTGACTTTTCGATAACACAGCAGACCTGAGAATTTCAGATTTGGGGAAGACAGTGAAATTCCTTCTCCCGAAGTTAGCAGAAGCCGTGACGCGCGTTCGAGGCGAGGCAATTCTACGCGTAGCTGCGGCAATGGTGGATTGGGACATGTCGTATTAGGGCACGTGATAAACTCTTCAATCGAGCCAAACGCGTCTCCCTCTGCTCAACTTGTCTGTCTCCTTCACCATGCCAATTTTCTTGACCTTTCTGTGCGCCTCCCCAACACAGATGCATCTTGAAGATTCGAGCTCAGCGCTTCTAGGTAGCAAAGCTTTCTATCGCTCTTTCAGTGGCATGGGGAAAGGCTCTTGAGCTGAGGTCCACTGCCACAGGTGTACGGCATGCAATTGGACTAGCAAGGCTCGGAAATAGAGTCTCTTCCTCCCGAGCTACCTCAGGCTGAAAATGGAGCTGATCTTGGTCTTCTCGAGAGACCCTTTGCTAGCGAGGCTTCGCATGATCCTAATATCTGTTGGGAAGTAGGTAAATGTTATGAATTGCTGGCTTGGGGCCTTCAGATCTCTTTCGAATTACTCGTTTTGTTCGGATGCCCGTCGCACGAGCCTCGTTGCATCTCTGAGAGGCAAACTTACCTTATCTCGACATCTTGTTTTCCCCATTTTACGCGAGTCTTATTGTTCTCTGCACATCACATGTTCTAAAACAATTCTCTTTTTCAGGGTGAGTACTGGAGTTTACTCGAAGACGCGGTAATAACCTCCCTCATTTTTCCAAAATTGTATTGGGGGTCAGGCTACCCACTCAGATCTGCTACGAGCTGCTGTATATTTCACGACCATCTCGCTGATCCTCGGGAGATGCGCGCTTTGTTTGGGACGGAACTAAAGGAATGTCTCAAAGTACATTGACATGGAGTAAAAGATGCCGCAGGACCGATACATAATGCATTCGGGCAGCCAAGTATCATACAAATTTCTAGTCTGACCTACTTCCCGGAAACAAGGCTCCCAATATGTACTTATACTCCCTGATCGGAGGACTGGCCGAGTGCTCCCAGCTTCTTGTGAGCAGCAGGTACCTTATCGAGTCCCTTACAATCGAGGTAACGCCATTTATCATAAACATTAATATTTCACTCGTTCTCATCGTCATCAAAAACACTTCCCCCACAGCTTGTATGGCAGTCCCGATTTTGGGGAGCATACAAACAGCCGCTATTCAAGCGTCAAACCCGGCGCGGGCTGATAGGTGCTAATTGTGAATGGACTCTTCGAGAAATCAGAGCAGGCACGTCTGCTCAGCCGCTGTCATCAAGCATCCTTTGAATCGCCGTCTGAGTCTTCTTGACGAGCCGCGTATAAAATGACCTGGGTAGCTCATCATTCGATGCTTCTCTGGACGCTTCCCCCCATCTTCTAGGCTGTGTTCCTACTCTTCTGTGCATTAGACCAGTACCGATGTTGAAGATTATCGACACGCATCTGTTGTGCAGTGAGCGAGATAGGCGACTAGTCAAATCAGCCACACCCCACTCTCGGAGACATCTGAGATTCCGCTCCTTGCGCCCACAAAGCTTTTCTTATAGGGATTCGAAGTCGCGTGCCTTAGAGCTGATTTACGCCTTGTCAGCAGAACACAAGGTTTCTTTCGTAGCCTCCTTTCATCCTGGACTACTTTGAACCTGACTTGCCACCTCAGCTCCCTGCACGTTGCCTCATTCCGAACAGCGAGAGAGAGCATCTGCGTCGTTTGCACGTGCTGTCCGCTCTTCGGCTCAGCGTAGAGTGCTCATCTACCAAAGGAGCACTGGAAAATGGGGTCTGCGATTCAAATGGTCGCTACTCGGCAATGGTACCTGTCTCACCAACGTTTTCTACAACATCCATTCGATCGCACGCGGGTTCCAGCGTTGCCAGAGGGTCAACCCCTCGACCCCATCCCGGTGCATTTGCCCTACAGCCGCCACGTATTCGGGTGGATTCCCTTCTTCACTCGTCCGGCGCCAGGTACGCCTGCCCTTTCATTACCCATTTGTAGACCGAGATAGATGCCTTGGTAGATCTTACCGACTGGAAGTGGTTCAACAACCACAGCGTGGTGCTGAGTTTGGGAACACCAGCCTGTCTAGGCTACCTATATCACCCCCAATCATCGTGAAGCTGCATATATCGGATGACTCCGGCAACTCTATGAAGGCGTACGTCTTGCATTTGAGTCTCCTATTCAAGACTGCGTCTCTAAATACTGGAGTTGTTGTAGTGATCAAGAACTGCCTTTTCTAATTGCGCATTTGTCGCTACTGGATGAACGAGGGTCTAGAATTCCTGACAGCTCACGAACACGCCTCCTCTATGGAAATCTTGTCTCTTCCATAAACCAGCTGGAGGACTCACAAGGAAACCCGGGCCTTTTCTTTCTCTTCCCGGATGTTAGCGTTAGACGGTGTGGCCAGTTTCAATTGTGTATCACCTTGATGAGGATTTCTGGGTAAGTTTTTCTTCAATGGAGAACGTATCGAGCGAGAAGTCTTACATGTGCTAGTGATTATAGGCCGGGAGGTGCCAGCCTGTTAGGAGAATCTCAGAGTGGAGGAGTTTTAGCAGAAGAACAAACACTACCTTTCGCGGTTGTTCCCACTTCCCAATTCACTTCTGTGGGTCAGTGACTTTAGGCTTGGCAAGACCATGGCTAACTCACAACTCTCAGCACCAACCCGAATGTCCCAAGCATTTGCTAGACAAGGCGCCCGGCTGTCGGGCTTTTCACGATAGATGTTACTCTTTCCTTTGTTGTCACGACCTCATGCGTGAAGTAATGAGAAACCATATAGCTCAGCTATGTACTCACCGACCTTCGACTTTCACCGTACATAGTGCTCTTGTTATACTTACAAACTTTTGCCACACACATATTCTCAGCAGTTCTTGTCAAGAGGGGTATGAGGTCAAGGTATTCATGTAAGACTTATCTCGAGCCCACGGACAAGTCCTGCCGGTCTTCGTGCTAATAAACATTACGCACACTGCGCTGCGGTATGGCACTGGTTGTTACTGCATGCACCCACTCAGACTGAGGGATTTCCGAGCACTTGGCAATCTAGCCGATGGACGGCTGAGGAAGGCAGTGTTTCCCTCACGTGTCTGACCTAAATCTGGACGTACAAATTGGCCTGCGCAGGGGACAACGCCTTCCTTTCGTTCTTCCCCTCCGAACACACGCCCGTAGCCTTCAGTGCCCGCCATGTCAGCGAACGACTACTATAACCAAGAAAACAAGGGCTATTACCCGCCGCAAGGTAAGGAATGAATCATAGCTGTAGAGGTCACGCCACAATCGCCCATTTGGCAGTGCAGTGGCCGCAAGCACTTGTTTCTGAACTCTGCTTCCATGGCACGCCACGATATCTGACCGGCTATGTTTTGAATAGGTGGCCCTCCTCCTGGCCAGCAGGGAGGCTATTATCCTCAGGTGTGCTTGATAGCCATAAAACGTGTTTTCAGCAACCTCATTACCCATATCTACTCCCTGTAGGCGCCTCAGCAAAGTTATTCTCAGCAAGGTGGTTATCCGCAACAGGGTGGTTATCCGCAACAAGGTGGTTATCCTCAGCAGCAGCAGGGCGGCTATTATCAAGGACCTCCACCTGGACCGCAAGGCGGCTATAATCAGTACCAGGGACAGCCTCCTCCCCAAACAGGTGTGGACTTTTCTTATCTGGTTTTATGATTTTGCTAATGCAGTTGGGTCAACCAGTTATTGTGTATGTTTAACCCCTTTGATCCATTCCCCTTGCACGTATTCACTATCATACCCCAGACAAGAGAAGGACAGCGGAGGAAACGCAGGATGCATGGCTTGCATGGCAGGTCTACTGTGCTGCTGTTGCGCTGAGGGTTCGTTATTATTTTTCTATCTTTCATACCAATGTTATACTGACTGAAACCGTGTTCAGAAATCTGCGATTGCATATTCTAAGGCGATACTTTATTCTATGAAGAGTGCTAGGAATGGTCTAGAGAAAGAACACCATCAGATTATTCCCTTGTTACCGCGACGTTACTTCTTCAGACTTTTACTTCTTTAATTTGTATTGCCAATGCCATCCTTGAGGAATTCAACATGCAAAATAAAATCAAATCATAATGAGCAAAGGCTGCATCTGTCTGTTATACGGCACCTGGGTTTCAGTTGTAGGTCCATGCTTGTGAGGGCTGAGATGCCGTGCTCGTGATTGGCCGAGAGGCTCCGAATCGTCCCGCCAAATGTAGTTGTGACCGTGATCGTCACAGGCTCTTGAAAGTTATCCTCCGTCCATTTCCCAAAATTCATCCAAAATGCTCTCGCGGTTGTCCACCGGGGCGCTGAAGAAAGCCAGCACTTTGGCAAATGCATCGTCGCGAGCTGCATCGGTTAGTTTCTTTAACGTGCAGCTGAGGAAGCAGAGAGCATGGAAATTGACAGCATTCTTCTGTCGCGCAGGTCCGGTTCGCCTCCACCTCCTCTGGAGCTGGCGCTTTCGACGTGCGTGCACTACTACATCAGCAGTACTTTGGAAAAGCTAACGAGCATTGTACATAGTCCTTCATGGGCTCTCGCGCTACTCTCGCAGGTGCATCACTCTTTGCAGCTGGCTCAATAGCCTGGTACACCCACCTTTACGGGACTCTTCCATTCCTTAGCGAAGGCCATGCCAGTCATTTGAGTGACGAGGGTCTTCACCCTCCAGCATACCCCTGGTCCCACCGTGGCCATTTTGACACTTTCGACCATGCCAGGTCAGTTTCTGCTTTGGCTTGCTGGGTTAACTATCTGACACGCCTTATCCAATAGCATTCGCCGCGGATACCAAGTCTATCGCGAGGTTTGTGCCGCATGCCATTCATTGGAACGTATTGCGTGGCGTAATCTTGTCGGCGTGTCTCATACTGCCGACGAAACGCGTGCCATGGCAGAGGAGGTTGAATACACAGACGGTCCAGATGATAGTGGCGAAATGTTCCAGAGACCTGGAAAACTCGCTGATTATATGCCTCCCCCTTACCCTAATGAGGAAGCTGCAAGAGCTGGAAATGCTGGTGCTTTACCCCCAGACCTCAGTTTGATTGTAAAGGCTCGCCATGGTGGTGCTGTACGTGCTTATAACTGTACTTGTGAGAGAATATCCAAACTAATGTTAATGCTTTTCTGCAGGACTACATCTTCTCTCTACTCACCGGTTATATTGATCCTCCTGCTGGTGTTGAGATCCGCGAGGGCATGAACTACAACCCGTACTTCCCTGGTGGTGCCATTTCCATGGCTCGCGTTCTCTACGATGGTCTTGTTGAGTATGACGATGGTACGCATATTCTAGATGGATAGCCAACGGACTGTTAATCATCTTCACCATTTAGGCACTGCTGCCACTACCTCTCAGATGGCCAAGGATGTTGTTACATTCTTGAACTGGGCAGCTGAACCTGAGCATGACGAGCGTAAGAAGACAGGTATTAAGGCTGTCATTCTTCTGTCGACCCTGTTTGCTGTGAGCGTGTATGTCAAGCACTTCAAGTTCTCCGTTATCAAGAACAGGAAACTCAGTATGGCACTTTTACATCTTCCTTCTGCAAATGCTAATCATTATTGAACAGTTTACAAGCCTCCTACCAACTCGCGCCACTAGATAGAGAAGAAGGAAGGCATTTATTATCTACTTTAGTTGCCCATATTGCTCATGGTCGTGAGACCACGGCTTGAGTAGACTTCCTTGTAATTATTTCATTCTCAAGGCTTGGGTGCGCGGTATAGAACCCTTTCATATTCATATTTGTACGTGTGAGGCTGGTATGGTTCCCTCGAGAGGGTTGTGTTCTAAGTAACCACGATTAGACAGCACCACGACCGTTGTCACTGTCTGAAGCGCAAAACTGGTCAAATGATAGCTCGGTCAATTGCAGACGCTGTGATGGATTTTACTAACACGCCATGGTTAATTGACAATAAGCTGAATGCTCCCCGCTCGTCAAGGTACTCGATTTGTGAAATCTGTCTGTACAACGTGTAGGTCACACAACGTGACCGCGTGTTGCTCCGCACCTCTGAGTCTTAACTTGAACTCATACCTTGTTGACCTCACAATGCAAGCTACCATCCATATCACTGGCTTGGGGGGAACGAGCCCGGATGATTTACCAAGAAACAGTGCCAATACACCGCAATGTGTTCTGATTCTTGTAGGGCTTGTTGGATCTGGGAAGGTGAATGGAAGACCATGGCCACCACCCTTCGCGCATCGTTTCTGAGTTCGACTTCATCAGAGTACATTCGCGGAAGCTCTTCAAACTCATATACCCGCTTTTGTTCGCTGCAATCAGGATGATCTCGGCGACCGTAGGACCGTCGAACATATGGCCCGACAGTCGTTGGCCAATGGACAGTCCATCTGTATAGATCGCACTAATTTCGATGCCGCGTGAGTTGCCCTGAATACCCTCAGGCTCTCTCCATCGACCGAGGGGAACAGTCGTTGTCGCCCGCTCAGAATATAGTTCATTATTAATCGTGATTGTCATCTTCAGGCAGCGAGCTCACTGGATCGCAATTGGGCGAGAATTTCCTGGAACGAACATCTGGGTTATTGTCTTCGACGCTCCTTATCAAGTAAGGCACTCTCTCGGTACCCATAAGTTATCATTTTCTCATAACCGGCTCAAAGGTATGCGCGGAGAGACTTCGATACCGTGAGCAGTTTCCACATCTTCGGTGTTTCATCCAGATGCTTAGGTTCTTGTTAGGGACAAACCACCCCACTATCAAGACACCTGAACAAGGTTTGACAATTCTTCGTAATTTTGCGAGGCAAATGACTATGCCTGAGGCTTACGAAGGACACGAAAGACTTCTTTACCTGCAGCCTGAAGACACCAGTGTGAACTACTCCAAACAGGATGTCGAACGCATCTTGAAAAGAGTTCAGGACTCTCCTGAGGTGACCTACATAGCCACTACTCCTGGACATCATCCTGGATTCTGGAGAGGAGGTTCGGGGTATCGTGGAAATTCACACGGAACAGAAAGCTGGAACGACAGAGGCAGAAATAGGGGCAGTTATCAATCTCGAGGTGGCCGTAATGGATTCTATGGAAGTGGAGAGTGGCGTAGAGAGACTGCGGGGCCTTCGCAAGGTCCGTCTATTAGGAACGGATGGTCTTCAGACAGGGGGTTGTCCCGAGGAAATCATGACCTCCGCGACTGGACCATAACACCATCTACCACCCGGCGCGGAGACCATTCAGGTTCATGGAGAACAGAGAGGGAGCAGATCCATTCCCCAGCTCCAGTTTCAGAACTAAGTAGCCCCAAGGAAGATGACGCTAACTCAAAAGACCAGGCCACAACATGATCAATACCGATTTTATTCCGCATATTTGAAAGGACATCAATATTGCAATATACAGTACGTACCACTCTGCCTAGCTACGATCGAGGAAGCAAGTTTGCGACATTATATTGCCTTCAAAGTTTACATGTATGCTTCAACTTCGGATGCCATGACCTACTGTTTTATTTGGCTACGCTTTCGCATGAGCGGTTGAACGTCTAAGAACGTGTCCTGTGCTCAGCATGAATAACGGGCTGACGATATATGCTGGGGAAGACATATCGGAAAGTCTACCCTAAAGGTCCCTACATATTCCGAGGGTAGTGAGTTTTACAACAGTGGATCCAAGCACACTGAAATGCGTGAGAACATATTTCAACTATTCCTCTTGCTTTCCTGTAGCCTCTTAGCACGGCATTGAACAGTAGACCTAGATCACTCCCTGTGCTCTCCTTCACCACCCATACCATCGTACCACTCCTTGCCTGAAGTCGTAGCCGAAATATATCCAGCTCGAATGGTGAAGTCTCCGAACCTCTCCCCTTCTAGGCGTTCAAGCGCATATCGCTTAATCATTGGGTTAAGTATAGCAAGAATCTCAGGTTCAGTAACCGTATCTGTCATTTCAAGTCAGATCTACTATTGAAAAAATCGACGATGGGTCGTTATTACCTCGGTAGATTTTGTTCAGGCGTTGGCCATAGTATCCTCCTCCCAAGAGCATGGAGTAGGTTCCAGGCGCCTTGCCTACAAATGCGACCTCTGTCCCAAGCAAAAAAGAAAAGGTTTAATGCACTGCTGGGAATCATTGGAAGTCAAAAAAGACGCGGACCTGCAACATATGGTCGGGCGCAACCGTTTGGACATCCTGTCATTCGCATAACGATGGAATCATTGCGCAGACCGTTATCCTCGCATATCTTCTCCACCTTGTCAATTAGAAGAGGTAGATAGCGCTCTGACTCTGCCATGGCAAGTCCTAAAGTGAAGATGTCAATAACAATCTCCAAAACGAGTGTGTCTACTCACCACAAGTAGGGAACGCCACGCAAGCAGAAGAAGACAGTCGGAGGCCAGTATGCGTCAAAGTGTCTAGCTTATACTTGACTAGAAGTTTTTGAATTGCAGGCAAATCCTCGTCGGAGATATCGGAGACCAATAAATGCTGATTTGAAGTGAGGCGGAATGTCCCATGATGAATTTTGGCGATTTCCTTCAATCCTGCCTTGAAGTCTTTCCCTGGCTCATCCTGGATCCGACCGTTTTCGATGAACATCGTGAAGTGGTGTTTTCCATTTTCACCTGTGGCCCAACCATAGTCATCCACATTCCTGTCAAAGGAATAGGGGCGTGCGCTTTCTAACTGATAGCCGAGCAGCTTCTCAACTTCAGCCTTGAAAATCTCAAGACCCATCCTATCGATTGTATATTTCAGTCTAGCATTCTTGAAAAAGAGGCACGTCAGTCAAGGCGTTAATAAGCCATGTAAGCGAAAAGCACCTTTCGGCTAGAAAACAAGGACAATAAGCAATGCGACTCGCAAGGAATGGAGAGGTGACTAACTCCGCACGGTTTCCATTGTCTCGCTGCACTAGCATGACCTTCTCTGCAACAAACTTGCCCTGCTCTATGGTGCAAAATCCTATGACATCTCCCAGTCGAGGATAAGTTTTCTTGTTTCCGTGCGTAACGCCCATACCGCCACCGATAGAAACATTGAAACCTGCTAGTTCACCATTGGCATCCATAATCGCAATGAAACCAAGATCATTGGCGAAGACATCAACATCGTTGGTTGGAGGAACAGCAACAGCAATCTTAAACTGAGATGTTCGCGTAAGTGATCGCGCATTGAAGACAAGGGCAACATGACACACCTTGCGAGGCAGATAGAACTCCCCGTAAAGGGGTTCGAAATCTTTTACCGCTTCGCCAGCCACCAGCTTCTTGTCTAGCCAAATCTCGTGGTATGCTGATGTCCGTGGAATTAAATGTGTGCTGACATCCTTCGAGAATTCATACACTTGGTCGTGCAGTTTGGAGAAGCTCGGAATGGATGAACAAATGACGTTTCTGGATTCATGTCAGTTCGGTGAAAATGCGAAAGGGTGATCTACAGATCTACTCGCCTGTTTACATCTCCACACGCAGCGAGAGTATCCAACAGAGAACGATTAATGTCTTGGATTGCAGGCTTCAAATGCCGTTTAATGACTCCATGGAATTGGAATGTCTGCCGAGTGGTAATTTTAAATGTTCCACATCCATGTTCGTCTGCAATCTGATCCATTTGAAGCCATTGTTCCGGGGTGCAGACTCCACCAGGCATACGAACACGAATCATAAAGCTATACGCAGGCTCTACACCTTGCGCAGTCCTTTCGTCTCTGATATCTCGATCGTCTTGCTGGTAAATTCCGTGGAATTTGGTTAGCTGTCCGTCACTAGGTGCTAAAGCACCAGTCGATGTATCCTGCAGGCCCTCGGAAATGGTTCCTCGCAAGTATCCAGACGCTGCTTTGATATGCTCGTTGGTAATCGGTTCCGGCTCTGCCTCGGTCACCTCAACAGAGTCGACTCCTAAAGCTTTCCATAGCAAGGGCTCCCAGGCTTTGTAGCCGGTCTCAGAGCCATCCGCATCTTGATCATCCCCTAGACCCAAATCAACGACTCTTTCGGCCCCAAGTTTCTCTAGTTTCGCGTCGAGATCCTTCCCAGGCTTGTTGTAGTAGTGAGCATCCTCAGGGCGCGGCCAGTAGTGGCTATCACCCATTGCGAAGACGGTATACTTTGTCTTTGCTAAGAGTTTTTCACTCTGCGCCGCTGAGGCGTTCAGAGTTTTGAAGAACTGTCGGCCATTTTGGGGAGGCTCTCCTTGTCCGGCAGTAGATGTAATGAAGGCGACGTATTCCTCGTCAGCCAGGCTGGTCAGGGGCATAGAGTCTAAAGCTGCGAGAGTGACACTCAATCCGCGAGCTTTCGCGCGGAGTACGAGTCTCTTCGCCTTCTTCTCTGCTGCACCGCCATCAGATGCGTATAGAACCAGGAGAGGAGGGGCGTCCAACGCGACCAAAAGGTCGTTATACGACTGCTTGGCCTTGTTTCGTCTTGCCTCCTTCACTGTATCTCCCAAATTTCCAACAAGTTCAGCCGCCATTTGAGGCTTGGACCTCACTAGCTGGGAAAGATGGTTCTGCCGATCCAAAAACTGCTTCAGGTCGTTCTTAATAGAGTCAGAGTCAAGAGAAAAAGGCTCTTTCCCATCTCGATCTTTCGATGGGTCCCAACGGTATAGAGGCCAGTAGCCCGCATCTACAGCTAGCTTGGTTTCCTTCAACACATCTAAAGCTGAGGTCGTATCGTCGTGGTAAGGAAGGTATGCCAATACGACGGAAGGTCCTTTGAATTTGTCAGCTTCTACCAACGCTTGCAGAACCTGGGCATAGGAAGAATACACGGCAACGCTGGCAACATAGACATCTCCGTGGTTCATTGCATACAAACCCACGTCATGCTTGCGTCGATGGGCGTCGGAAGCGCTACGGGTGGTATATGGTACCGTGTCAAGGATGAGCACATTAACGTCTAGGCCGGATGCAATGGTGTGATGCAGTCCAGAGGAGCCGAGATCGTATGACCAAGCGTCGGAACCAACAATCCATCGCGAAGAGGCAGGTAAGTGTTCTTTCAAGTCGAGAACAGGCAAGGACTGTGGAAGTGATGTTGCCGATAGGGCACGAACAATCTCTCCACAGAGTGCAGTCGATTTCACTGCATCGTTCTTGGCTAGCAGCCACTTGCTCAAGAGGGAGTGAAGCTCGGAGTCGATGTTTGGCAGCTGCAGAATATCCTCGATAGCGCCTTCCAACTTCTTGCGCTTCTCCGTTTGTGCCTGCACCTTGCCCAATGCATATTCGGGAGAGGTGGACAGGCTATCGTGCGAAGGAGCATTTACAATGTTCAATCGATCGCCAAACAAGTGAGTTAAAATACTGGTGTAAGACGATTCGTGCTTTGGTATAGGACTGATGGAGGACTTCGCAGAGATATTAGGGAAGTGAGTCCCCAGATGTAGAGGAGCGGGACCG
>Ga0247734_1001246_pt1 | contig 19654 bp, 20 predicted proteins | sample UWRJL103311B2_FD_180933 | JGI IMG/M metagenome (GOLD analysis project Ga0247734, IMG submission 180933) | Plant litter microbial communities from Arlington Agricultural Research Station in Wisconsin, United States - UWRJ-L103-311B-2 | ecosystem: Environmental > Terrestrial > Plant litter >... | reverse complement strand
ATATGCTGACGCCCCGGGCTGGCTTTGTTTTTAAACCCAAATCCTGGCTTTCACTTTATGCTTCCTATTCAAAAGGTTATGAGATTAATTCACCGGATATATTTGCCAAAAATTACAAAGAATATGCAGTTCCCCCCGCTACCATCAGTTCTCAAATTGAAGCAGGAGCAAAAATGGACCTTTTATCAAAGAAATTGGGAATAACACTGAGCCTGTTTCAGATCAACAAGCACAATCCTTACGGTTACGTTTATCTTGATCCGATAAATCCTGATTATGATAAATATAACGTATATTACAAAGGTCATCATCGAAGCGAAGGTATAGAGATCGACGCGGACGGAATGCTACTGCCAACCCTTTCATTGACAGCAGGTGCTTCTTTCACCCGGACCAGAGTGATCTTTGATCCAGGTTATCCCGAAGGCAATTTATTACCAAATGCCCCGAAAGTAGCGGCAAATATCTGGCTGAATTATCATCCGGCCAAATGGCTTAAAGGCCTATCGCTTGGATCAGGCCTGTTCTACAAAGGCCGTTTTTTTTCCGGAATTGCCAATAACCCGGACCTTCGAATACCGAAAAGCTATACCTGGGATATAAGTCTTGGCTATCAATTCAAAAATTATGAATTACAGGTAAATGCAATGAATTTGACTAATCAGGTAAGTTATTTAAATCCATGGCAATTTAATCTATTTGATGTAAAACCGCTGCGGCAGTTTGTTATTACCCTAAATTACAGGTTTTAAGATGGGAAAGTCCTGATCGTAGACCTGCGGCTGTATGAATGGCGCCTTTGATCAAATAACCCCAACTCCATCTTTATGATTCACAATGCGTATGCCACTGAAATAATTTAACAGCTTTGGCTAACCTATCCTCCTTTCCACATAGTTAATGAAACAGACCTCGAAGAAATATGTCCTACTCAACATAAAAATCTGTTATATAGCAAAATATTATTTGGCAAATACAGCTTAATACACGTAAGGCTATTTTAATATACTACAGTTTGTAACTATTGGTGTTAGTGATATAAGGTATCTACTTCTCATAGCCAGACTAAAATTGAATACAATGAAAGATGTACAGATTATTTCATACCACCGAAATCGTGATGGATTTTATTCCCTTTGGGCTCGGGCAGTAATTTGTCAAAATCTTATTTTGTCTCATGTAAACAAATTGATTTTCACATTAATATGTGATTGCATGGCAACGGACAAAATGTAAGATTTACAAACAGTTCTGATAAACCCATTTTGTTTTTATCAATATGAAAACCATTATTTGCTTATTTCTGGCTCTGTTGCCCGGTTTATTGAGTGCTCAGTCAAGTCCTGTTCAGTGGCATCACCTTGACCCCAAAACCGATAACATTATGGGCATCAGCACGCAGAGGGCTTACCGTGAACTCCTCAGGGGGCTAAAGCCAATGCCCGTTATTGTGGCAGTAATTGATGACGGAATCGATGCCATGCATAATGACCTTAGTTCAGCATTATGGACAAACCCAATGGAGGTAACAGGCAATGGGAAGGACGACGACAATAATGGCTATGTTGATGATATCAGGGGCTGGAACTTCTTAGGCGGAAAGGACGGAGTTAATCTAGAATTTGACCAGAAAGAAGAAACCCGGCTGGTAGCCAGACTGGGACCCCTTTACCAGAACGCCGACCGAGCCTCACTGCCGGTAGCCCAGCATGCCGAATATGACCTGTATATGCTGGCAAAAAGGGAGTATGACACCCGGAAAGAAGAAAAAACGGCCTTAATTGAACGGCTTATCCGGATGCATACCCAACGCCAGATCCTGATTCCGGAATTAAAAAAGGCATTTGGTGTTACCAGACTGGATTCGGCCTTGCTGCATTATCCGCCAACGAACGACTCTGTTCTGCGAGAAAAGGCTCTGCTGATTTACAGGCAGATGGCTGGGCGCGGTGAGTCGGACGCTGATAAATCACTGGCTAACCTAAAAGAGGGCATCCGGCTGCAAAGAAACAAGCTTGACTATGGTTACAATCTCAGCTACGATCCCCGTCACCAGTGGGCGATCATCCCGGTGTCCTGGCCGAATCTGGATATGGTAATGCTGACATCACCGGTCCTGATGCAAGTCACGGCACACATGTAGCTGGTATTATTGCAGCCAGACACACAAACCAGACGGGTGTAATGGGGGTAGCTGACCACGCTTATATTCTGTGTATCAGGACTGTGCCTAACGGAGACGAACGCGATAAGGATGTGGCCAATGCCATCCGGTATGCTGCCGACCAGGGGGCCAAAATTATCAACATGAGCTTTGGTAAGTATTTTTCTCCCAACCGCATGGTTGTCGACGAAGCTATCCGCTATGCCGATACCAAAGGCGTACTACAGGTTCATGGGGCCATGAACGACCACCAGAATATTGATTCGGTTGCCTGTTACCCGGCAGCCCGGTACGCTGATGGTAGTGACATGACAAATATGATCACGGTTGGTGCCAGTTCCCGCATTAACAACCGTGAATTGGCTGCAGCTTTTTCTAATTATGGAAAGAACACCGTTGACGTGTTTGCTCCCGGAGTTACTATTTTATCTACAATACCCGGAAATGGCTACGAATCTTATAGTGGCACCAGTATGGCAACACCCGTGGTAGCTGGTATAGCGGCCGTTTTAAAATCATACTTCCCTCAGTTGACTCCCCAGCAACTCAAGCAGATCATCATGCAATCGACCGCTCCCCTCCATACGACCGTATACAAGCCGGGTACCCGCCAACTCGTGGATTTTGCTTCCCTGTCCAAAACAGGTGGTATTGTCAACTTATATGAAGCATTGAAATTAGCCTTGGCGCAGTCATCAGTGAACAATAAAAAATAAAACATATTTATAAGTGATATAATCAAACTTTAATGCCGCAAGCATAGGAATTAGACCCGTATACTGATCTGAGATACATACACTTGCTCAGCCAAAATTAATATCAGAAGGCTTAAAATGTTTTACTTTCGGCAATAGAGACTTCCAGCCTTTTTTCATTAACATAAGGGCTAAACTTTTACTTCTTATCAGTTCCGTAAAGTTTTATCCATGCAGGTTCATATTCATCGCCTTTTGTCCATTTTGGCTGTAATTTATTATCGGCGATGTATTTAGTAGCAAGTACATAGGAATTCATATACTTTAAAATATAGGGCAGATGCATATTACCCACTTCATCGCTCAGCTGATGATACCTGTTTGTAATGGTCTCATCTGATTCCTTATTTCCCAGGGCGTACTTGGGTGCAGGAATACCAGCCACAGCAAGGCTTAAATTATCGCTTCTTTCGAACAAGCCTGGCCGGCCATCGCCATGAACATCCAAACCATAGGCAGCGGCGGCTTTCTTAATATCAACATCGGCAGTTGTTCTGCCCATACCTATTAAGGTTATACTGCTTGTATCATTATAACCACCATTGTCAATGTTGAGATTATATATAATTTGCCGCAGTGGGATGACCGGATTGGCGGCAAAATAGATGCTGCCAAACAAGCCATTTTCTTCTGCTGTATAAGCAATGAGCAGTATCGATCTTTTTGCAGGATACCTGGTAAAATACCGTGCTGCATTTAACACTGCAGCCACACCCAAAGCATTGTCTGTGGCGCCATTGTAAATGCTATCCAGTTTTCCTTCTTCCCTTTTAGGCTGCTTTGACAGGCCTATATGATCATAGTGAGATGTAAGGGCAACATACTGGTTTTTCAAAGTAGGATCTGTACCTTCTACCCATCCCATCACATTTTTGGCAGCAATATGTCTGGACTGGTTACCTGTGATTTTTATGGTCGCAGTCGTGCCCGTTTGAATCAGGGAGCGTAAATTATTATGGGTGTCGTTTAGTAAAAAAGCAGGGAAAGAAGTTTCTTTTCTGGGCGCTATCAGTGCTTCCTGCATAAAAGCCGAATTTATTATCCTCCAGATCGTATCTGGTTCCTGGTATCGTTCTATCAGTGCAATGGCTCCTTTCTCATACAATAGCTTTTGTTTGATGTGTCTTAAAGAACGAGCTTTTATGGCCGGCGTAGAATCATTTTCACCCCGGTTTGCAACCACTATTTTCCCTTTTACATCTATTTTATCCACATCTACCTGCATGCCATAACCTGCATATATAACAGGAGCAGTAACAGTGATGTCATCCCCATTGGCTTGTATCAGGTCTATCCCAAGTTTGTAGGTTCCAGCATTGAATGTAATGGATCCGGTAGTAGTTGGAAGAAGCATCTTTATTTCGAAGTTTTGAAAGTAATCGGTTGTGCCCGGCACTTCTTTAACTCCTATACTTCTGAATTGCTCGCTGATGTATCTTGCTGCCACATTGATTTCGGACCGCGTTACTGATCTTCCCATTAGTTCATCGGAGGCTAAAAAACGAAGCGGTGCCAATGCCACCAGCGGAGAATTAACCTGATTGATCTGCGTCATTACTGCTTGCTGAGAGAAAGAAGAAAAAGCGGTAAGGCAAAAAAATAAACGGATAAAGGATTGTTTCATATTTTAAAACTGATTTGTTTATAAAAAAGCACCAGCTGGAAGATGCGTATGAAGCTGAAAATTCCTTGTTTGCCAAACATTTATTTAAAACTGATTTGTAATCTTGTGTTTTATCACAAGCTGCCATGTGCAACTGAAACAACATTACAATTTATGATTTTACTCTGCAAAATCGTATGCCACTGAAATCAGATGACCGTTGCGCATCCTATTCTCTCCCACATTTCATAAAACAGGCCTCAAAAAGGTATACGTTCTATTAAGCATAAAAAGTTGTTATACAACAACCTGTATGTGCTGCCTTAACTTAACCTTTGGTTTGGAGGTGAGGTGGTTGTAAGCATAAACTAGGAAGAACAACAGCAAAAAGTAGTTAGTAGCCTAAACCTGATCACCAATATCGTTCTGGTCTGGAACACAGTTTATCTACAAGAAGTTATGAAACAATCAAACCAGGAAGGATATCAGATTGACAAAAATGATCACCCGGCGACTCGGTTTGAATATATCTCTCCTGCCCCTTTTGCCCATATTAATCGGCTGAGAAAATATTCCTTTAATACAGACCCGGATCGTGGTGGCAATTTCTTACAGCCATTAAGAAAATCAAAACTAAATACTTAGTTATTTAACACCGTTTTTCACCCATTTGTAAAAAAAACCTCATCTTCAGCATACCTCCTGTTTGATATTCGATAAACACGTATATTTTGTATTAGGCTAATACTCCATGTAATAAGCGCCCTATTAAGTCCTTAACTTTATCAACATCAGAATGTATAAAGTTTATAGGTACATCACTACGATCTTCATTTTTAATATTAGCTTTTAAATCAACTTCAGAAGAATTGAGCCAGATTTTAAAATCTTCCATATTCTTAAAAATTAGTGAGCCTCCTGACTTCCAAAGATGTTCTATAACTTCTATTTCCGTTCTCTCCTTATATTTTTTTTTATGGTTGACTTCAAGAGCTCGCTTAATAGCATCTTTCGGGTTTACTTCCTCCTTCTCTATAAGCTTTTTCATAATTCAACCCGGTTATTTATAATGCAACATAACGAAATATCATTTGTCTAGATTCTCACACTTATTTTTCAGTTGCCTTGAATGATTACTACGAGTAACAATAATAGATTTGTTGCTAGTGTCTGTTCGTAATACTTCGCTTACTTCATAATAAATTGAGGTATATTGTAGAGTCGAATGTGCCTATTTATTATAACTGGCATTTCCTGGAATTTAGCTGTTTTAAAATATTCGAGTCAATCTTCAAGTTCGTTTTTATGGTAATCTATCTTAGAAATTTAGACTTTTATACAAATTTATAAGATGTGTAACACTAACTTTAACCAGGTTCAAAGATCCGGAAGGGTTTTTCGGTTTTGTGTTAACACAGAGTTTATAAAGGAAAGGGATGAGAGCTCACACCTTAAAAAATATACAATTATATCACTTTTAAATATAAAATACGATGATTTACTTAGGAGAAGTACCATTTACAAAAAAAGCAATAGCTAAAATAGAAACTTCAATTCTGAACTATAGGAGATTTGCTCGTTTAAACTTTAAATTTTCGCAAATGGGTCAGTATACCGTTGGAATTCACGTAACACAAACAGGAGCTCCAATAGGTAAGATTTTAACAGGTGATGATATATACCGTAGGACGGTAGGTATATTTGAAGGGCTTTTACCTGCCGGTTTTGATGTTTATGTTACTGTAACGCCTTTTACATCAGATAATTAATAACTCTTTGTATTTTACTTTAAGACCTAAAGCAAGATACCCAATGTGTTTGATAAAAATAATATGTTTGCTATTAGGTAACTTTATAGAGTAGCAAAACTAAAATGATTAATTACTTAACTTTTTTGGTTAGATTAATAACGCAGTTGATAAATACTGTTCAAACGGATTTAAAAGATATTCCATTCTATTCATGTCGTTAACAAATGGATGTGGTCAATAGCAAAGGTCAATTAAGCTATCTAATAGTTGATGAGCTTTTACTAAGTCAGGCGGCTGACCATTACTGAAGGACGTGGAAATTTATCGAGAGCTGCTTCCATTTGGGCAGCTTTGCGGTCAAATGTGTCCATTTTTGAAGTATCTATTTTTGTCCATACCGAAGATTTCACACGCTTCGGCGATGAACCTTCTTCTATATACGCCAAAACGACGACTTTTGTCTTTTTTGCCTTTTCTTTCACAACTGTATGAGACATACCTTTCTATTTACAACCAAATTTACTAATCATTTGGCTGATAACAAAAATGCATCCTGGCTGTTGCAGAACTCTAACAAAAACAGCCTAATTTTTTCTTTAACTTCTTGATTTTTCGTAACCTCAGGCATGCAAGGCAGAAAAAACTACGTCGAAAAACTGTTTACCAGTTTCCAGTTATCTGACCGGGTACCTAAAGATAACTTCGATCGAAAGTTAACGCAAGTACAGGACTTGGCCTTTATTTATAAGGATACTCGGGAGCTTTATGGCAACACAGGTAATCCATCCATAAATCCGGTGGTGTTTTTTAAGCTTATGCTCGCGGGTTATCTTGAAAATATCACCTCAGATCGTCGGCTGGTTGAGCATTGCTCAATGCGTATGGATATTCTTTACTTTTTAGGATATGATATCGATGAGCAACTGCCATGGCACTCTACTATCAGTCGTACCAGACAATTATATCCGGACGCTGTATTCGAGACGCTTTTTAATAAAGTTTTAGCATGTGTGTCCAGAAAGGCATGGTGTCTGGACATACCCAATCCGTAGATTCTGCGCCGGTTAAGGCCAATGCATCCATAGAAAACCTGGAATTGAAAAAGCCGGTTCAATCTGTAGAAAACCATTTCAAAATTGTAGGTGCTGAAAATCAACCTGAGATAAGCGATAAAAAATCTGCTGCTTCTAAATTGATCACAGCACCTGAGCATCAGCTTAAAAGACATAAAAAACATCAGGATAACCTGCGCAGCAATCCTGTTGGTGCGGTCGGGGCATCGCATGAAAAAGCAGAACTGCTCAGTAACAAGACGCATTATAATCGGCATGATCCGGATGCACGTATTTCCATAAAACCCGGTAAGGCAAGAAAGCTTAATTACCATTGCAGCATGTCAGTGGACACGGCCCAGGGCGTTATCAGCCATATCCAAGTAGATTTCGCCGATGGTCGTGACAGCCAGAACCTGCCAGGTTTGGCCAGCAGAGTGCAGGACAGGCTGGTGAAAAATGAGCTTAGAATGACTGATTTACTGGCAGATGCTGGTTACTCCAACGGGTATAATTACCAGTTTCTGGAACAACAGAATATAACCGGCTGGATACCGACATTCGGCATGTTCAAGCTGGAGGTTGAAGGATTTTCGTATGATAAAGAAGCTGATCAGTTTACTTGCTTAATTGGCAAGCCACTTCCGTTTAAAGCAACAGAGTATAATGCGGATGGAAAACCAATGAAAGCGTACTGGGCATCAAGGAAGGATTGCGTTAATTGTGCACTGAAAGCTAACTGCTGCCCCAACACTGGTTCAAGAAGGATAGTCAGAACTGCTTATGATCCCGAGTATCAAAGGTCCTACATCAGGCAAGAAAGCAAAAGGGGTAAACACATGAAGCGGCTAAGACAAAGTACAGTGGAACCCGTCTTTGGTAGCCTGATTCAATATTACGGACTCAATAAAATCAATGTACTGGGCAAAGAAGGAGCTCATAAGAATATGCTCATGGCTGCTATTGAATTAATGTCAAAAACTATATTAAAACGTTTAAAAGAAAACTGATAAATAATAAGGTAATGGAGGTTCCTGATCATTTAACCACTGTAATTCTGAAGTCATTAATCGCTTTTAGGTTGCAGTTCTAAAATTTTAAGCAACCAGATCTGAAAACGGCAAAATTTGGAAATCATCAGCCTAGTTGTGCAACAGTCACGACCGTTTTACGAGATTCAATTCTTCTTGGACCTAATGTAAAATACGGTTGTTCGCTAATACCTCCTCTCCTTCCAGTTTGATCAAACCAGGTGTAGCCCTGTTGCCAAGAGCAATTAATGACTTAGAACGATGATAATTTCTTTTTTCGAAATGAGTAAAACATTACCGCGCCAAAGGAGATTTCAATTGAGGCACCTGCCAGCAAAGAAATAAAAGATGCTATCCTAAAATAAAACAATAAGTATGCTGCTACCCCTAACATGGCGCCCAAAACCCAATACAGTCTGTGGCCATAAATGGACGCAAAGGTCAAATATCTTCCACCAACAATCAGCAGCATACCTTGGAAAAACCACTCTACTTGTTGCAAAGAAAGTATGAATGCAAGAGGTATACACATAATCATAAATATGGTTCCCTCCATAGCCAGATTTCCCAATGGATTTCCTGCGGTATGTTTTCCAGATATTCCAATAGATTTGCTTAATATCACACTAACCGGATGAATAAACATCCCACCAAAAAAAAGTACCAAAACAGCCTGCTTAGCAGAATATTGATAACATATGACAGCAGAGATAAGCCAAATAAGTCCGGATACGACTATCCCAATAAAACCATTTTGATAACCTTTGCGCATATCGGCTTGTGCATGTTCTACTGAAACAGTCTTATTCATTTGGCTACTTGATACCCGGTCAATCATTTGTTAAGATCTTTTATTAAAACGCGTATTATAAAGATATCTGGATCTTATCATCTTTGCAAATGACCCCAATCACTAATAGGATGCGGAAAGTAAAAATGCCATTTTTATGCAAAAAAAATCTTTCTATTGCTTGCACAAGCAATTGCAGTTAAACATTTTCAAACCATACTGGTAACTTCTAGATATTGTTGCCAAGAAAAGACAAGTATGTTAGTATAAACAAACGTGGGTTTGTTTGTACTTTTTCAGCTGTTATTCAAATGCAAGTAAAATGGACAGTATGCGTCTTATTTAGTAAACCAAACTTGTAAACTTATCAAAGTATAATTACTTAACACAAAACTTGAATAAAGATATACAAATGTTAGTTGGCTACGCAAGGGTATCAACCAAAGACCAAAATCTGGAACTCCAGCTGGACGCACTTACAAAAGCCGGGTGTGAAATCATCTTCCAGGAAAAAGTATCAGGCATCAAAGCAGATCGTCCAGAGCTGGAAAAGATGATGGCCCAGCTACGGAAGGGAGATGTAGTTTGCATTTATAAACTCGATCGGTTAGGCCGTTCACTGAAAAACCTATTAAACCTGGTTGCCGATTTTGAAAAAAGAGAAGTTGGACTTCGCAGCCTAACGGATTCCATTGACACGACCACTCCCCAGGGCCGACTGATACTAAATATCTTTGCATCCCTTGCCGAGTTCGAACGTGACTTGATCCGGGAAAGGACGAAAGCAGGTTTGGAAGCTGCCAGAGCCAGAGGCAGAAAAGGAGGAAGAAGAAGTGGGCTTTCTGCCGAAGCACAGAAAAAATCGATGCTGGCCGAGATGTATTACAAAGAAGAAAAGTTGGGTGTGGACGAAATTGCAAAAACCATTGGCTTTTCAAAAATGACACTCTATAAGTATTTACGCTTACGTGGGGTTCAAATCAGTGCTTACCAAAGCAAAACAGAGAAGTTATAAGCGCTGAGAATTAATTGTAGCTACATTCAGGTAAGTATAAAACCGTTTAATTAAGCCGCGGGGAAAATTGTACGTTTGAGTAATTGAGCCCGCTGTGGTCGTTTGTACGGCGGCCGCTACCATTCAATCTTTTAATTTAACCCATTTATTTACAGTGCTCTCAGCGACATCGAAAAACGAAGCTATTTCCTTATCCGTTGCCCCAAGCAGACACAGCTTTAAAACTTGTGTAGCGTATTCGGGCTGATATTTGGAAGGACGGCCTTCTGGTCTTTTGATAATGATGCGGGAAGTTTAGCCACGTGCCAATCATATCACAATTCGTAAAATGTTAAAGATTGAATTATACCAGTATTCTTCAACTTGGCAGAAGTACAATTCTGCCCCAGTTTGAGTATATGATGCACAAGTTTCAATTTATTGTCTAAACAACTGATTTTTAGTTACTTGTGGTGATTTATATTGCCTATTTGTCAAATATCGTTTTCATAATATGGTTTCTATTTTTTATTATATGAGTATATACGTTTTTTGTTAAGGTTAGTTAATAACTGTGTTGTTGGAAGATTTATGGCATCTCATTTGCTGCATTCAGAAGTACATTTAACACAGAAACAAAAAATGAAAACAATAGCAATTACATCGATCTTTGTCTTCTTCATCCTTTCAGGATTTGGAACTTATGGCCAGAACAAAAGAGGAACAATTAATCCTCAAAATAAACGATTCGCCTATATTTTACAACCAGGTGAGACGATGACTATAAATCATACGTTTGATGCTGGTTTTTATCACACATCTTTTGTCAGAATTGATGGTCGCATAGAGTTCACTAAGAAAAACAAATATAGTAATTTGCCCGTACGCGGGAATTTTCCCAGATCTGTGAGAGAACAGGATGCTCCGTTTGTAAAGACCAACACAACCGACAGACCATTGTTTATTGAAGTTGATGACAATGTTAGTCACGAAGAAGGGGATAATCCTAAATGGGAATCTATTAAAATAAAGGTATTTAGTGATAATTATTACGACATCGATCTACGATGGGAAGATTCAGATGACAATATGGATTTTAACGATGCTATTATAAAAATCACAATCACGAAGCCGGGTATTTAAACACGTATTTGTTTAGATAACTTAGACACCTGCCCCCATCCACCCGATGGGGTTTTTACTTTTACGACGTATACCTAAATCCCTGGATTAAGTTCAGAACTCCATACGCGGTGGTATATGAAAAAGCAGGGATGGTTCAGTACATAGCCAACGGCTTGCCGATATATGCACATTCAAAGGAAGACCTTCGTGCGTTCTGCTACATTACCAGCAACTTTGGGTTAAATTAAAAGATTGTACACAAGCGCTACGGCATTATCGTCTCTTCTTCAAAAAGCCCTTAATATCAACACCACTGTACTTTAAAATTTTGTAAAGTGTAGGTTGGCTTTTTATTTTAAACATCTCTCGGATTTCATCGGTGCTCCGGTTGTTCTTTTCATAGATCTCTTTGACTTCCGGTGCGATTTTCCTGTAACGCTCGCTTAACCCTTCTGGCCTCCCTCCGGATCTACCCCTCGCACGGGCTGATTCCAGACCTGCTTTTGTCCGTTCCCTAATGATGTTTCGCTCATGTTCGGCCAACACGCACATAAATTGAAAAAACAGATTACCGGTTGCTGTACTGGTATCAATAGACTCAGATAGTGATTTAAGATTTACTCCTTTATTTTTCAATTCTTCGATCAACTCGATGAGCTTAATGGTACTTCTTCCAAGCCGGTCCAGTTTCCATATTACAATGGTGTCACCTGGCCGGGCATATTCCATCAATTTTTCAAAGTTGGGCTTGGTAGCCTTTACTCCGGAAACCTTATCGGTAAAGACCTGCTTACACCCTTCCTTTTTTAATGCATCCAGTTGAAGATCCAGGTTTTGTTCTTGGGTAGAGACGCGGGCGTATCCTAATTTGATCATTTTATGTACGAAACTTAATAAAATCAAATATAATACATTTAGTTAATTTACATAACAATATACATAACATAAACTTTAAAAATAGAGAAGTTTTGTACTATGTATAAATACGGTCGTTTAAATAAACAATCAAATTTTGAATTGTCGGTTAGCTGTCAACTAATTTTAGTAGAATACGCTTGTTTATGTGATAAGCCTGTGGCACTGATTACGCTTTTAGATGAAACAGTTAATTGGATTAAGGTAAGGTCGGGTTCAAGCCATGAAGTTATGCCAAGCCGAACATCCTTTTGTCAGTATACCGTTAAGCAAGACGAATTACTGATTATTAACGACGCAACGATGGATCACAGGTTTGACAATAATGATTTGGTCCAATCAGACCCTTTTGTCCGGTTTTATGCAGGGATGCCCTTGATCCTTAGCAGTGGGTTAAAACTCGGAACTCTTTGCTTATTCGATTTGAAGCCAGGCGATCTTGACGATAACCAAAAAAAATTACTTTCAATACTGGCCCGACAGGTTGTCTTTTTGATGGAATTAAAATTAAAGGATAAATTACTTGAGGAGCAATTAGAAGAGATCAGGGTGAAAAATGATTCTTTAATAAAAATTGCTTACATACAATCCCACAATATCAGGCAGCCCCTGACATCCATCATGGGTCTTGTCGGGCTTGTATAATGCGTCTTCTGCATCCGTAAGCCTTAGGGAAGAAGTTATTTCGTCGGGAAGCATCAGTTTCACTTTAACTGCCTTCACAACTTTGAAAACCTGGTAGCGAACGCTGGTATGCAGGTAAGCCGCAAGCGAGTCAATCCGGGTTGAGTTTCGTTTTGTCCAAAGCTGTACAAAAATATCCTGCACAATATCTTCACAAGCCTGTTTGTCTCGCAGACTGCTGTATGCAGAAAGATATGATTTTGGCCAATAAGCATCATAGATATCCTCAAAGGCTTTCCAGTTTTTCCAGTTGCTGTTTTGAAGCGAACTGAGAGCCTGTTGATCTGTATTATCGATAATTTTGTGGTTCATAAAGCGCTTATTAGAACAACATAACATTTAATTAATTCTCCGAACGCACTAAAAAAACGTTGCCAATTGACAAAGCAAATAAAAATTATCAGGTAATTACTACATTAACATATTTTTAAATCGTAATAAGCCGGGCAGAAAACAAAGATACATATAGCAACCTAGGTCAAAGTCGGAATCAGACAAGGGTTATATACCATCACAATCAAGTTATTGCTGAAATAAGTTGACCTTTTTCCATAAACTATCCTTTGCTGTCTGGTTCAATATTATGTAGTAAACTTTTGATTGAGTAGGATATTCAATGAAGGCTGAACCTCTTTCAGCTCTTTATAATGATTAAATGTGCCGTTAACCGGCTATCAGTTCGCAGGTCCGCAACCTTTCCTATTCCACTATATGAGGCAAACAAAATCCGTTTCATCGCACACATATTCCGTTTCATCAGAAAACCTGTTTCAACCGATGACATTCGCTTCTATTTTTGAATCAAGTTAAATATTAAACAAAAGAACCAATCATTCTAACGAAAATCGGCAAATAGCCACAAAAATCAAAAGCCATGGAAACACTTGAAATTGCTCCAAAAACTGTTATCTCTCCGGCCGGCATTATGCAGATCGGTTTGGGCTTCTGGGCATCCAAAACCTTGCTCACCGCCGTAAAAATCAACTTGTTCACCGTAATCGGAGAAGAATTACTGAGCGGAGATGAGCTTCGTCAAAGGCTTAGTCTTCACACCAGAAGCTGCGCCGATTTTTTTGACACACTTGTCTCACTGGGCATGTTAAAGCGTGTAGGGAATGGAGCCAATAGTAGGTATGGTAACACGCCCGAAACCAGCCTGTTTCTGGTTAAAACTTCGCCTTCCTATGTTGGCGGACTTCTTGAAATGGCAAATGACCGTCTTTATCCTTTCTGGGGTAGGCTTGAAGAAGGTCTCCGCACAGGCCTTCCTCAAAACGAGGTAAAACTGACCGGCAAACCTGCATTTGAAGCCATCTATGAGCAACCGGCTGTTTTGGAGCAGTTTATGAATGGCATGGCAGGCGCTCAGGTGGGCAACTTTATGGCGCTTGCTCATGCTTTTGATTTTGGCAGGTACACTTCGCTCTGCGATATTGGTGGCGCCAACGGATTGTTGTCGGTATGTGTGGCAAGACAGCATTCTAATATTAATTGCTTGTCAGTTGATTTACCGCCGATAGCACCGATTGCGGCACAACATATAGCCCAGCGGGGCCTGGATAGGCAGATAGAGGTCGGTGTATTGGATTTTATGTCAGAACCTTTTCCAGCTGCTGATGTGATTGCAATGGGTAACATCCTTCACGACTGGAACCTGGAAGTCAAAAAGTTGCTGATCCGCAAAGCTTTCAAGGCACTACCGGAAAACGGGGTGTTGATTGTGATTGAAAATATCATTGACGATAATCGCCGGGAAAATACTTTCGGACTGCTGATGTCCCTGAATATGCTGATCGAAACCGAAGGTGGATTTGACTATACCCATGCCGACTTCAACGGATGGGCCATTGAAGCAGGTTTTCAGTCTACTGCGAAACTTGCCCTGACTGGTCCAAGTAGCGCTTTGATTGCATATAAATAGGGATATTAGCTTAAAACGCAGTTATTAAAGGACTGTCACTATAACAATGGCAGCTTCACGCGGAAGTATACCCCATCGTCCTCAATGGTGGGCGCTGTTTGTCCAAGAACCTGATATTTGTTTAGTATATTACTCAGTCCCACGCCGTTTGACATTATTTTGCTCGTCTTGCGCTGAAGATTATTACTTACAATAAGACAATGTTTTTCATCAGTCGCCAGCCATATCGTAAGAGGCTGCTCCGGAAGAATGATATTGTGTTTTACAGCATTTTCAATCAATAATTGCAGCGTAAGAGGAGGCAGCTTTAATGATTCCTGGACTGGGTCAATATCCAGTTCTACTTTTAATGCATCCCCGTGACGGGTTCTAAGAAGCTCGAAATACGAGCGGATGAATTCAAGTTCACTTGACAGAGAAGTCAATGGAGCTTCGTTGCTGCGAAGCAGGTAACGGTAGACCGAACTTAACTCTTCGGCAAAAACTTCGGCCTGGCGGGGATCTTCAGAGATCAGCGAAATGAGAGAATTCAGGCTATTGAAAAGAAAATGAGGATTGACCTGTTGGCGCAGGGCATCCAGTCGTGCCAGAAGCTGTGCCTTGCTGAGTGCTTCAACTTCCTGGCGCGATTGTTCCCACCGGGCAAAATTGTGAATGCCTTCGTAAACAAAAACTATGACCAGAACAAGCAGTGAAATAAACAGCAAAGCCAGGACCAATCTTGATAAATCAGGCTCGAAATGGGGTAAGCCAATTAGCATGTACACAGTAAAAAGTGCTGTGTAAATCAGGCAGGAACTTAATGCGCAGCTCCCATAACGCCAAAAGGCCCTGCGCATATAGGAGGAAAGGCCGGGATATTTTTGGTCAAGTTTTATTGATATAAAATTGTTGATCAGCCAGTTACCAAATGAAAATATAAGTGTTAGAAAAGTCGCAATCCAAAACGTGGAGAAGTTTTTAAGATAGGAACTACCGATCAGAATCCAGTTGAAACCCGCTATAACTATTGGCAGGACTATGGCTTGCAGTAGCTTATCGTAACGTGAATAGGAGATCAACTTCATATCGGGGCGAGCCAGGATTTGCTTACCAAAAATACATATTCGGGGAAAAAAGTCAAAGGGTAGGTTTAAGCCATTTTTTTACAAATATTATTGCAAATAAATAAATCTTTAAAGGCTGTATTTCCATATAAATAACTAGTTTATTAAAAAACAGGCAGGCGGTTCGTTGGTGTGTATTAAAATTAAAACAAATGATGGTTTTGTCCAAATTCCATTTAACCCACTCACTCTTAAAACTTTACCAGTAGATAACAATTCCATACACTGTTATTTAATGAGCCAAAGTTATTGATGCTCAGTTTATATATTTTACAATTAGTCAATTTGTTTAAAAGTGATTACTACGTTTAAATCGCGCGGGATTGCTGGTCATTTATCCATTTTTATATCCATGAAAAAAAACAACTTTTTAAAAGCAGTATGCCTCGGCGGCACGTGTATCATTCTCTTGCTCTCTGGACGGGAATCGTATCTTCAGTTACGGGAATATACGAAAACGGTAAATACCGTTATCCATGTTCAGTTAGGCCCTTCATTAGTAGGTTATTACCGTTAGATAAGAAATTCAGAATCTGTTATTTCCCGGTTAAAAGAATTTAAGTCTAGTTTTTATTTTTGCCACAATTTATTGATTTACAACACTTTGAAACGGAAAAACTCCGTAAAGTTATCATTTATTCCAATTTTAAAGCCATGAAAAAAATGAACTATTTAAAATCAGTATGCCTTGCCGGTATACTTGTCACGCTGTCCCTTATCGGTTGGGAATCTTATCTTCGGGTCCGGGGATTCACATTGTCTTACAACGACGACGAGAGTCTTTGGGCGAGTGCCAGAAAAAAAGTTTACGATACATCACCGGCTGCACCGGTCCTTGTAGGTACTTCACGTACCAAGTTTGACATTGACCTGGAAACCTGGAAAAGTATTACCGGAAAAGCTCCTGTACAGTTAGGCATTGTGGGGACTAATCCGCGTCCTGTCCTGCTCGACCTTGCCAACGATCCAAATTTCAAAGGTACCGTGCTGCTCGACGTAATGGAGGAGATCTTCTTTTTGCCAGACGGCTCATTTGCAGAAAGTTCGGCCAGAAAAAGACTGAATTATTATCCGCGATGGTCATTGTCACAACAGGCCGGATTTTACATTAACCGTAAGCTCGAAGATCATCTCATCTTTTTGGACGAAGACCGGTTTTCTTTAAATTCCCTGCTAAAAAGACTTCCGATCAAGAGCCGCCCGGGTGTTTTTGTATTCCCAAATTTTCCGATCAATCTGTCATTTACCTCTCCGGACGGACAAATGGCCTTCACCAATAGCTTTCTGCGGGATACCAGTGCCCAGCATGAAATACAGAGTGTGTGGACAAATCTCGGACTTCTGAGTACAAAAAGGGGGGTTGACGGTGATACGTTGACAAGCATCATCAATTCGGTAGCAAAGTCGGTCAACCAGATTAAAGCACGTGGAGGACAGGTTGTTTTTGTACGTTTCCCGTCCAGCAACCCGGTTTGGAAGGCTGAGCAACAGGCATATCCGCGGAAGTTGTACTGGGACAGATTATTAAAAGAGACAGGAGTTACCGGCATTCACTTTGAAGATTACCCTGAGCTTTCCCGGTATGTATGCCCCGATTGGTCACATTTGTCGCCGGCTGATGCCCACACTTTCACCAAAGATCTGACAAGGATTATTGAGGCTAAAACCAAATGGCCCTTGCAAAATTCATTATCTCAAAATATTCTATAAAATAATAATACGCTATAAAATAATAATTAGCCATGGTTTTTAATTCTTACACTTTCGTTTTGTTTTTTGTGCTTTTGCTTGCACTGCACAACCTTCCTTTTTCCTGGAAGACGAAGAAAATCAACCTTTTAGGAGCAAGTTATCTTTTTTACGCGCTCTGGAACCCGCCCTTTATACTGCTGCTTTGGCTGTCGACCGTTGTTGATTTTTATATGGCCAAACTGATTTCGGTGACCGAAGAAAAAAACCGCCGGAGACTTTGGCTTGCAGTAAGCCTTGTTCTAAACCTGGGTATGCTGAGTTACTTCAAATACGGTGGATTTCTGCTCGAAAACTTCACGTTTCTGATGAATTCGCTGGGTATTTCATTTCAGGCAGCCAAACCGGACATTATTTTACCTGTTGGAATTTCGTTCTATACTTTTGTAACATTGTCCTACACGATTGACGTATATCGACGTAAGTTCGCGCCTGAATCATCATTTTTAAATTTTGCACTTTTCGTTACCTATTTTCCGCACCTGGTCGCTGGCCCTATCGTTCGTCCCGAAGATTTGATACCACAGTTTAAGCAACCAAGAAAAGCTACATCCGAGCAAATGATCTGGGGTTTGTTTTTGGTGACATTGGGTTTATTCATGAAAGTTGTAATTGCAGATGGCTGGCTGTCGGAACCGTCGGACCTAATTTTCAGCCTGCCATTTCCAGTCAACCCACTCGATGCATGGTCTGCGGTACTGGCTTTTTCCGGACAAATTTTCTGTGATTTCAGCGGATATTCTACCTGTGCAATTGGTGTATCATTATGTCTTGGATTTAAGTTGCCTGAGAATTTCCAATATCCATACGCATCCATTGGCTTTACCGATTTCTGGCGCCGCTGGCATATCACACTATCTACCTGGCTGCGTGACTATCTCTATATTCCGCTTGGTGGAAACCGTGTGGGTCGTTTCCGGATTTACATTAACCTAATGATTACCATGCTGCTAGGCGGTCTTTGGCACGGTGCATCCTGGAATTTTGTGATCTGGGGCGGTTTGCATGGTCTTTTTCTTTGTATAGAAAAAATGGTGAAATCCTGGACACGAAAACAGAGCAAGGCTGTCATAGTGGAGGAGATGGTGCTTCAGGCGGCGATCATACCAATACGCAGTAAAAATGCATCCAACTTTGTGCTGGCATTACTAACCTTTGTTCTGGTAAACATTACCTGGGTTTTCTTCCGGGCTCCTAATTTTGATTCAGCTGTTCTGATACTGCTCTGCATGTTTGGCGTCATTACCCAGGCTCCAAAAATGCTTAGTACGCCTGATATGCTCAAAATCGGGCTTGTCACGCTTGGACTGGTTACCACTCATTGGAATATGCGGAACCGTTCAGTGAAAAATCTGTTCAAATCGCTGCCCTGGTGGTTTTCCGGAAGTGTATGGGCCGTGATGCTCATTCTGATTGTTCTCACTCAGAAAAGTACCGGTTCGTTTATTTATTTCCAGTTCTAACTCTCAGGGTTAAAGTTTCGCTTTCTGGTCATAGAGAAAGGCAAAAATGTCCATTTTTATTTGACCAGAAAGCATTTTAAGTTTGCTGACTACAATTCAAAGAGATAACAGTTAGGTTTAACCCGACCAAAAAAAGCCCTTAAATGTGCCTTAAACAGGAATGATCATACAGACATAACTGAGTATGTTGGCAGGAGCAAACGGTCTGAAAGTAGAGGCCTTACGGTTTGACGAATAGCGCCAAAAGTATTACTATATCATAATAGGTAAAGGCAAGAAAGGGGAATATACAAAGAGGATTTTTCCACTGAAAGGAACTATAAACATCTGGAATTATCCCTTAATGAGCTTCGGAACTTCCTATTGTTTGCTATACGCGAATTTAAGCAAAACAAACAGAGATCCCTTCGTAGACTATAACGAATAAGGTTTTAAGTATGGTTATTTTACAATTGATAGTATGTATGCAAACCTAACGATTTTTTCCAAACCGTATGTTACTGAAATAAGTTGACGGTTTATGCTTTCTTACCCTCATGCTTTTTAAGTAT
>Ga0247734_1001245_pt1 | contig 19655 bp, 16 predicted proteins | sample UWRJL103311B2_FD_180933 | JGI IMG/M metagenome (GOLD analysis project Ga0247734, IMG submission 180933) | Plant litter microbial communities from Arlington Agricultural Research Station in Wisconsin, United States - UWRJ-L103-311B-2 | ecosystem: Environmental > Terrestrial > Plant litter >... | reverse complement strand
AATTTCATAGGCACTAACTGTCCTACGTACGTGATACTTTTATAATAATATTATCTATCTTATTAGCCAATTTATTACTAGTACTATTAGTTTATTTTTTTATTATAGAATAAACAATAATCTATGATTTGTATAATCAAATAAACCCTTAAAGAACTACGTAAGCTATTTTAGAAGAGTTATTATATAGTAAGAGAACGATAAAATTAGACTATTAAACAAAAATAAAATGGATTGTTACTAAAATCAATTATCAACCCTGAAATATTAGTTGAACTTGATTTTAAACAATAGCTTTAAGACCTCAGTATTCGGCTTTGGAATATCGGTTTGACTAATACCATTTGCATACGCCCTCAAGTACGTCCCCATCAATTTATCTATTAATCATTGGTAAATTATAACTCAGGACTCTAGTCTAACCGAAACTTACAGATCCCACTCGCTGTCCCCATCGAAGTCAACATATGCTTCGGAATGTCTACATTCTTTCCCGCATTCTGAAGCTGCGTCCGTAGTTCAATCACATCCAACATCGTAAAAATCCCACGCACGACCTATATAGCTGATGTTATCTGTAAAAGTCTTCAAGCTATTGTCCACCGCAGTCTCAGGCTTCTTCTTTGTAATGTCAATTATATCCTTGATCTTCTGCGCGCAACGTTCCTTACGATCTACGATCTAAACCTCCATTATCATCGATTCAACAGCCCCTAAGTCTGACACGCCAAGGGATGTCGTCTTACCTTTCAGATAAGTCCAGTACGAAATAATAAAGCCAACCACTACCGCTACACCGATTAACCCGACAATCATAAACAGTGGGAATGCAATGCTAACACACGCCGATGCCAAAGGTCCAACACCCGTACCTAATCCCACAGCAAGAAGCTTCTCCTCCAGACTCGAGATTTCTTCTGTCAACGCATAGCGCCGTAATCTGTGCCCCATCCGTATCTTCCTGCGGCTTGCCCAAAGTCGCAAATTTGCCGCGGAAGTCATGGAAGGAATTTTGAAGACAGTTGAAGCCACGTTACATTACGTTGGCAGCCTCTCCGAGCTTTTCGGCTCTCTGAGAGGATTTTAGCAGGGAACAGGAAGAGAGGAGGGGTATGGACTTTAATGTACCCTGTTACTTTCTTGAGCTTAATTTCAGCTTCGATTTCTTTATCTAGCACGATAGGGAGAATTATGGAGTCGAACTCTGAGTTATAGGTTAGGTTTGGGGTTATGTGAGACTGGGGCGAGGCACCTTCTGGGTAGAGGGCTGTCATTAATATCAACTCTTTACTATTTTTAGATGACAAGACGAAAGTTCTGTGATTCTACGTCATTTCTATGAGAGTAACAGTGGTATATCATGTACATTCTGTATGGCTTGGAACCGTGGCACGAAAGGACCATCTAGTGGTGCCATACTCATCCCATCAATACTTGACAGTTCTACAGTCAGAGGTACCAAAGAATGTCTCGATATCTTTAAACGCTTGCGTTGCCTTATCATCAGAGTACTGTAGGCGCTCCTGTGTCGTTGGCCTTTCTAAATGGTTGTTGACGGCCTTCTGGAACCGTCTTTTTGGTCGGGAGTCATGAAAAGCGTGCGGGTCTTTGGAGTTAGCAGCTAGGACTTGTTTCTCGATCGCGAAGAGATTGCCGTAGGTAGCTAGAATCGAATCCACGGTGAGGTTGGGCCACCCTTTGCTTCGACGGAGCGGACGACGGAGTAGGATGGGGAGGTGCTTCAGTTGCCATGGTGGGTACTTATGGGTTTTCGTTGGAACAGACGGTTGAAGATTAGGTGTTATGAGAAGTACCAGGTGAAGATGTTCTCTAAAGAAGGTATACCCAACTTATATATAGGAAAACAAATAAAATATACGACTAAATCTTCGCTATCTTCCTAGAAATATTGCTTGATATAAATATGTCACAATGAAAGCATTCATCATATCGTTCAGCTCAGCTAGTGCCGACAGGATTACAACTTGGCATCTGAGTCAGAAACCTTGCAAAACGCCTTCAAACTTTCCTAGTTTTCAAATTTTACATGCTGAACTGCAACGAATCGATATGTTGCAAACCTCTCTAGATCCGCAACTATGCCTCACTCACTGGCCTAGACTCTTCAGCTTGACTTAGCACACAGTCGAATCATCATGATTTCTGCTCTGCATACCTCTTAGTCTCTCACATTGGAATTATCTCGACCATGTAAAACTAGCCGTGCCAAGTCCAGGCATGAGGCACTGTCGAAAATATGATTGAAATAGTAAAATGACCAAGCCAGTAGTCCCTTTGGACTACTTGCTACCTTTCTTAATTCGAGTTTACTTACTTCCTACTCTGGATAGTGCGTGCAGATCGCACACCGACAGTTGTCTCCTTGAAGTCTTTAGTGCATATGCGCCAATCAAGAACCGGTCAGCTCCATAGTGGCTGACCACTCCAAAGCACTGCGGGGTAAAATGGATGATTGGCGCCAACGGATGCTCAGACCCAGGAACCCGTATCAGCGGTAGTGATTTTCAAGAAGTAACAACTTTGATATAGCGTGAACGCTCTTGATTAATAGCACCAGCTTGTTACTGCCAGCCACGTCTTTGACCCGGAAAGGTACGTATGTGATATAGCGCGAAAGAATATTGGATAATATTGGATTTCACATATTTTTTTGGATCGAAGTCAAGATGTGGCTGGCTGGTGCTGATCAAGACCCCGTGTTCCCGCCTGGCATCTGATTCAGAACTTAAAATCAAAAAGAGCAATGAGCAATAGCTAGTGCTGCAGTGGAACGCCATATATGGCGTAAAACCCTTCCCTTTCAAACCTTCCCAGCACAACTTGTCTCCAAATCCTTATCACGTTACAAAGATCTCTAATACATCTTGTAGATACCTCAAACATTTTTTAGAAGTATTCACCAAAATGGAAGCCCAAGCTCCACCACCTACATACCATGTACTAATTTCTTACCGCTCAGGATTTGAGAATGTCATTCTAGAGCTATTCAAAGACCCAGGGTTCCCACTCGAAATGAAACAGAAAATGATCAATGTTTTCATTAATTTAAGACACTCAAGTCGACGTATGTAAGTTACCAAACTCCAATCGTAGGACGCAGGCAAGATTGCAATGGATCGCAAGGCTATCCCGGATAGGTTTGCGCAGCTAAAGATATAGTTCTCTACCTTTGTTGGCTCCTTCTCCAGATGGTCACTAGACGTAGAGAATCAGGAAAAGGAAAAGCTTAAGAGGTTGGAAGCCGAGCTGAAAGAGATGGTGAAAACTCTGTCTAACTGGAATAAGCGACATGGTGGGCGGCTGGTATCACGGGTGTGGCTGCTACACCGTTTGTCCTATTATCAGCGCTAGTTTTGCCTAATGTTGGAAACCCATTCCCTGCAGCTGTATGAACATTTTAAGTTTGAAAGATATAAACGCTAATTGCATGTCATTGCAAGTGATGTCATTTGTGGTATTGTTGCTCTTACGGCAGCTGTCGCGACAGTTATTTGCTTCATTGGTTCCTTGGGCGAGTACATTAAGATCTATTTCAGGATTTGTATTTTAACTAAATACGTCTAGTCTAAAGTTATCGGGTTAATAAGAAGAGAGAGAAAATTAGAGTGGTGAATCAGAAGATCGGTGAGATTCGCGCAATATGAGTTAAGTTGCAGCAGCTAAAAGTGAAATTGCCTCAGACCTTTAACACTAATGTTGACCTCTTATCCAAAGTCTAGGATGCTGCTCTTAAAGACGCCATCTTGGTTAAAATTTACCTTTCTACAGGCAAAGAGAACTTGGTTAATTTGAGCAAAATATAAACCAGACAACGCTTACACTTAAGAGGATGTTTCCAAGTACGTAATAAAGAATTTTGGCAAGAGTGTAGGCAGTTGTAAGATCCTGCTCCTCTTGATGTTGGCTTTCATTGACTAACACTTTATAGACAAGGCAATGACTGGCTACCTACGGCAGTATGCCCAAGGCGTACACTCATTGTCGCTTCCCCAGGGTAATCCCCCAAAATAATATTCTCACGGCCGCTATACTATAAAAAGACATATGAAAGGGCAAGGTAATTGCCGGGACACTCTAAGCTTAGTCATCACCATTACGAAAGCTTGTTATATGGCTATTCATTTAATTTATATTCTTATAATGGTCTCCTGATAGGAAAGCTACCAGATTCTTCTTAGGTGTTATTTCTCCACGAACCTGTCAAATGTTGTTAGCGTATAATGACATTATTCAAAATGTCCAAGGTAGGCAAAAGATAAGGTGAAGACAACATTTCGTTAGTGCCTGTGTACTAAAGTGAGATATATACAGAACACATTTATGGTCTCTATTCCCTATATGAACTTTTACATTAGCGCATTTATATCATTGAAATGTGAAATTTCAGCAGGATTGCCAGCCTCGTTTCCAGTTGTTGGTCGCAGGGTGGATGCGATGTTGGTAAAATGAAACGTGCGGAAACATGTAATGAGACTTGCCGCCCCGCCAATAAAGTAGTAATGCATCATAAAAGTTAAGCAGTCTGAAACCAAGGAAAATACTCACATCCTGAGTAGATTTGTAACCGAGGAAATGTTGTGTGCTGGTATTGTTGGCCGGAACAGCGACCTTTACCGCCAGTGGCTTGCCACAGCCCCCCTTTCTACGCAGCCTCACCTAGAATCTGCCTAACAAATAATGCTGGTGGCACCCACACCATGGCACAACAGAAGGGTTAATAATTGGGTCCCTGTTGGCATAGTTATGCATTCCTATTTATTTCCGGCTCTGCTCGCTCCTTATTTACGACCTTCGCAAAGAACTCTGCTCGTATTATAAATTAATCCTCTTACATCATTCACACACTTACCCCTAACAACCTATATTGCTTTGATCATAGGCTATGGGTGCAGTTGACGAGCTGACTACCCAGCTATCTCAAACGCGGATTGCGCCCACACCCTCTTCCGCTGAGCGTCAATCTTGTACCTCCTCAATTACCCAGCACAACAACGCCGTCGACCAGGTCATTTACGGAGTACTCAAACCCGATCTTAAAGCAAGTGAAAGTAAAAAGCTTTTGCCAGACCACCCATGCTTTGACGTCGCTCGCAAGTATGCGAAAAAGTGGAATATTTCCGCAAAAGCGGTCGACAGCCATATCAAGCTCGCTTGCGGATATCTAAAGTTTCCAGTCATAATGCTGCTTAATCCAGCCCCGAAACACGAGTACCTAGCTTTCGATGAGATGGTCCAAGGGTGCAAAACCCTAAGGTGGATCGAGGACGTCTTGCATCGGGTTGGGCTCGGACTTGCTGATGTTATAATCCTTGATGCATGCACACTATTAAGTAATGATCGCATCCGACAGATTGAAAGGGAAGGCGGGATGAAGAAGGAACAAGCACTTTCTGAAGCATACGATGTGACTGAGAAAGCGTTGCAGGCGATAAAACCAAACATCATTCTTTCGTGTCAATGCTCGACAACTTTCCCAGAATGGCGTGTTGTGGGACATGTCATTGCAGAAGAGCTTTCTTCTTCCATTAAACGCGCTGGAGAAGTCAGGAATGTCGAGATCAACAACCAAATGATTGATGTTATACAGGCGTATCACCCAGGCAGCTTCCTCAATCGTAAAGGCCATCATGACCCTTCTGGCCAAAAGCTCAAGGAATTATTCCGAAGACTGTATCTCCCATGTGCTACTTGGAAGAGCCAAAATATGATGGCCTTATTGGCCTCGGTGAATAAGACTATTTTTGACTCAACAAGTACATTAGTGACCGAAATAGAGGACAAAAAGGAGTCGTTGAATATTGCAGAAGACAGGTTGGTATAGCGAGCATTGTTACTTGATATTAGCTAACAATTCGTTAGAAGGCTTAAGAAAAATGGCCCAGTACTTGTACAATCTGTTAAAGCATGACGTAAACGGTTAGTCTGATAAGAGAGGTACTCCTTTGTGGGTTTTTTCCTCGTTGAAGAAACATCAGTGTTATGTTATACTTATTAGTCGTTTGGTTTTAAAATCAAGTAAGGAAAATATATGCACGGTTTTGGTATATGTGATAAAGACTCTAGTTAATGGTGTACCAACGGTACGCGCAAAGAATTATATATTATATAAAATTTGGTTTTGATTATAGCTATTTGTCATCTACTTTATAATACATAGGGTTAAGGCTGAATAGAGAAAAGACAATTGGACCATGCCATGCTGGAGTCTGAGCGCTGTGCCGAATCTTGCGATAGAACTACGATCACATACGTAGACATATTCAGATAACCTACTGTTCTTCATAATCGACCCCGCTGACTATATTACCCAGGGATCTTGTTGACATGCCAGCATCCGCAGAGACGACAGTTAGCCAGCTACAATAGAGGACAAGCATCTAGCCCCAGCAACGGTGTCGGTCCAGTCCCCGTTAAAAGTTCTGGGCCCACGTATGTAGGACAATCCTCCTAGTTGCCGACGATAAGGATAGCTACAAAGTAACATGTGTTTGCGGATCTCTATGTGGGCGTCATGGCATACAGATAGTCCGGCATGGTTGCAGCAATTAGACATCCAGCAGTCCTGGTCATTGCAGGCAGATGGTGCGTCAATTTCGAAGACGGGTGGTAGGCATGAGAACCCCCAGGTCTTGGTCCGGAGCTCTATAGGTAGAAAGGAGAAGAGGGGGATGTTTCTGATATTTGAAACTAGGATAGTCCGATATTTTGTCACTTTTACCGGTGGCCTAATCTATAAAATTAGAGGTTGATGCTCTGAATATTTAATAGCATAATACACATTTATAAGCAGGAAACGAGTTGAGTCCCCAGACCTTGAGATATATAGGACTATTATTGATAAGCGCTATCTAGAGCGGTGTTAAGTTCTATGGTAGGGAATATATATAGTTCGATCACCACACGAAGTCCGGCAACAGCTACGTGAACTTGAAATCTTAGTTTGCCATCTCCCGAGCACGTCCAGCAGTCTTGGACCAGAAACCCGCTTCCTTTCATTTTCGCCCGCCCCTATTCATGACTTTCTATCAATTTCATGAGTTCCCAACCATATGGCTACTGCTTTCACTTCACTCTCATGCGGCCGGGCTTTAATTAAAACCTAACTGTACGAGGAAAATTTATCATGCAGTGGCTAAGTTACTCATCGCTGTTCAAATTTCAGTTGTAGAACTAGGATCTTCTTTGGCATTTCTGTTGTATCCGCACTTGTGCTTTTTCGCGTCTTTAAATTGTCGAATCGTTATATGATTATCACGACCATATCTGAAAGCACGGGGCTTATAGAAAAAGTGGGCAAGTTATAGCGAAGCTAAATTAAAAAGGTTCCAACTTGACGGTTGATTTATAGATAAGGCTCAAGTTCTTTATACTAATTATTATCTGTTCAATCTCCAGTTATATTGCCAAATATTTACTCCGTTTACAATCAAATCAAACTCCAGTGTAAGGCTCGTCGGATCTGTTGTATTAAATGTCATCACACCAAATTTGGACACCCCGTGTGAATATGAAAATATCTCTACGTCTGTATCTTCCACCTGTTGATAAGAACGCTCAAACGGTTGATAAAATTGGGACAAAGGACTAGTCGAAAACTCAATAACGTTATTCTTCCCTTGAGGAGAAGGAAATATTGTGGTGGCATGCTCGTGTCGATCTCCACTCACGATTATTACACCTTCCGTGTTCCACATCGTTTCTAGGAGACTTTGTCGCTCTACCAAATATCCTCCCCAGCTATCACCTTCGTCTGAACAGTTGCGCCAGTTGCGCGTGAAGGGAACACCGCTTACAAGCACTTTCCACCTTTTCTCTGTGCGAAGCCACTGTTGAAGGTCGTCAAGTTGTTCTCTCCCAAGCATAGTTCGTTCTCTTTCGTGAACGTGAAGTCCTGATCGGTATCTCCGGTTATCCATCACAAAGAACGAAACATCTCCACGACTGAATACAAAGTGAGTGGCTCCTTCGCGGATTGTTGTGGGATTGGCATGGTGATGGTAGGCGAGGAATGGCTGGATTGCTTCTTTATACAAGCCAGTTTCGTTGGAAGCCCAATCATTGATAATCTCATGATCATCGTACATATGTATAAATGGTAGATTGAACAACTCTGCCGTCCAACTGGGAGATGCATAGATCTGACGGTAAGCCTTAAAGTAATGATCTCCCGTCCAACCGAAATTGGTAGGGAGATCGATATATATGAAGTCGCCTAAAAACAGCATGAAGTCAATACTTCGCCGCAGAGCGTATTTCGAAAGATGTTCGAGTCCAATTATACGAAGTGGATGATCTAGGGGATTATATGGAAAGAATGGTTTGATGCAACTTGATGAGATAATTGTGAAGACTTTTTGATCTGATTTCAATGTCTGGAAGGAGCCTCTGTGGCTGGCATTGGTCATGTATTCATATTTCGTGTCGGCTACCAGATCACCGATAGTGATCGTCGCTGTGAAATCTTCCTCGGCAGTGATCCCAGTCAGAACTGATGAGATCCATGGGGACGTTTCCCAATTCCTCCAAGAGACCTCAACTACTTCAGCGTTAGGTGATCGAAGTAAAATACGCGTTGATGAGGAGTCTGTATATCCAACTCGACTAAAAGAAAGACTTTCACTAGAATAAAGTATCTCCCCTCTCCAAATAAAGTCCCAAGTCCCTAGAAGCAATAAGACGTTGAACACGAAACTTGCTGTCATAGTTCGAAAATTTGAAGGATCGTACCAGCCAAATAGTGCTGTCAATAAACGAGATCCGGATCGTTCTCTTGTGAGATATTTGTCGTTGCATAGCCATACTTGTAGCCACCATGCACCAAAGTAGACGGCAGCGTTGCCGTATATTATTGGAAGGAATCGGGGTCCAAGCGGCAACTATTATTACTGATCAGTTAATATTGTTGCCACGAGGACGATAGGAGCATACCCATCTCAAAAAATACAAAGTTGTGAATCGATGTACAACGCAGGCACAGGCGATCACCGACTTCAAGGCATCAATGCTTGTTGTCATAGCAGGTAAAGTGGAAGTGCGCGTCGTATCAGATTGATGTATTTTCGCCATTGTTTTGATTTCTGTCATGCGTATTAATGCATACAAGTTAGCCGTAGAGGACGTTCTGCATTCTCAAATTATAATATGAATATTTCTTTACTTACCTTTAAATTATGCTAGCTAACTTCTCTCCGTTTTCGGAATCCATCCGAAGTACAGCCGGAAACCGATATGATAGCTTAATTTTCGCTAGTGCCCGTTAGATCACGGCAATTGTGGATCTCCTTCCGCATTTATAGTAACCAATCGCCAAGATACCTCAAGCAACGTGTATTGTGACGACTCAGTTTTTCAACGCTTACAAAAATCGGGGTTCTCATCAATTGCTGGGAGTCAGAGAACTCTTCATATTTCGAGTCAAGTAGCGTCTAGTTTGCTAGGAAACGGTAATCTTTTGCTACACGTCTGGGATCAAGGGGTCTTAAACTGAACCCTTTTACTATTCAACATACAGTAGGGTGCAATAAGTTTGTTCACCCTAATCTCTCTGGTATCCACTTTTAGATTGCCGCTATTCTTTGAAATCTTTTAATCCTTATAGGGGCTATAGTGTATTAAGGTGCTAAACATATAACGCCTCTAGGCCTTTATACACTAAATTATAGTGTCTTGCTCACTATATTTAAGTTTTTTAAATTCTTTAAATTTATATACGCTATGAATTTATGGCTTCTATACCCTAACATCACTAAAATTAGAAAATTGCCGCTGGAATTGAAACTTAAAGCAGCCTCAGAAATTGAATAAAAGCGGATACCAGGGATATTAAAAGTGAACAAACTTATTGCACCCTACTGTAGGTCTGACACGTTGCGATAAGATCCTGTCCAGTTGGTGGTTTCTATAACCAAGGGATTAGAATTGCAATTTTGCTAAGGTGACACATGAACCGTTGAAATGTATAAAGCTGTGATCCTACCCACTTGCAGTGGCTTTCCATGTTATTGCAACGCTTTTTGGTTTTCGCTCAAGCTTAATGACCAATATGTCTTCCATCGAGGAAACAAAAGGGAGTGCCGCTGAATTTATAGCCCAACCCATCCAGCAAGTTTCTGGGGAGGCGGAAACCCCTGTTATACAGGCACCACCTGCTGGATCCTGGACTGTGCTGGTCCAAGGAATTGCTCTCTTCTCAGATGGGTACAATGTTCAGGTTATTGGATACATGAATCCTGTTCTTGCTAAGCTGTAAGGTTATGGATCCGAACATGTAGCGAAATTGACTAACTGCGGCAAGTTATCCGGGTCACTTGACAGCATCGGTGAAAACCCAGCTTTCTAATTCCATCCTTATTGGAGAGGTAATTGGAATGTTACTATTTGGCTTTCTCATCGATCGTTTTGGTAGAAAGCTTGGCGTTATTGCAACGACGGTATTGCTCGTTTTGGTATGCATCACTATCACATAGTAAATAGAAGGCTAACCATGTCCAGGGTATTACTCTAGCCACTGCCTCATCGGGCAGTACTCCATCAAAACTGTTTTGGATGATGATTGTTACTAGAGGTATCGCTGGTATTGGAGCTGGAGGAGAGTATGCAGTTTGTACAGCCCAGGTATGTTTGCGTTACAGACACGGAGCGAGTCTAACAAGCCTTGGCAGGCTATCGAGTCTGCGGATGTTAACGCAAAACTCCGAAAGAAGCGAGGATTGCTAGTGGCAGTATCAACCAATCTTGCAATTGTGTCTGGTTTCACAGCATCTTCGATTGTGTCTTTGATAGTCATTGCTGCGTACCACAACAAAGCAAGTGATGGAATTTGGCGCATTTGTTTTGGAATCGGCATTGTTATGCCTTTGACAATTTTCTTTTTTCGCATGCGTCTTCTCAGTTCGGTTCAATATCAAAAGCACGCGATTAAGCACAATATTCCATACAAGTTGGCCATACGAAGGTATTGGAAGCCTCTTTTAGGATGCTGTGGAGCATGTTCGTATCATCATTCTCTTTTTTATCACCCATAGACTGATTAATATATACAGGGTTTATCTACGACTTCATCGTTTATCCCTTCAACCTTCTGGCTCCAGTTCTGGTTTCTGGATTCAAAAAAAATCCAACGTTGATTGAGAGTGTTGGCTGGAGTGCATTCGTCAACTCATTCGCTATTCCCGGTGCTATTCTCGGCGCATTCTTAGTTGACAGGCTTGGCCGAAAGCAAACGTACATCCTAGGATGGAGCGTGGTTGTCGTCTTCGGTTTTATCATTGGTGGTGCAAGGCAAGTCTCTTGATAATAAGTTCACCATTTCAGCCCACCCATACTAAGTCCTGTACCAGATATCCACTCTCGCACGTTTTCCCTCTCTTCGTGGTCCTTTTCGCCATCTTCCAATCTTTTCTCTCAGTTGGTCCGGGCGACTGCAATTTCTTGGTCTCTTCTGAATCCTTTCCAACTCCTATTCGAGGACACTTCCTTGGATTAGCAGCTGCGGTTGGCAAAGCCGGAGCCGCCATTGGAACGACTGTCCTTACTCAAGCCTTGAACTCTTTTGAAGATCCAGTTAGAGGACAGCAAGTACTATATTTGACCGGAAGTGCTATCTCACTTGTGGGAATAGGGTTTGTGTGGTTTTTGATTCCCCAACATAATGAAACCCTAGAAGAAGAGGATATCAAATTCAGAGAATATTTGGAAGCTGAAGGGTACGATATATCAACAATGGGTGTCCCTAAATGCTTGTAGGCCAATAGTCTAAACTTTGTCAGACAAGATCCACCTACCTTTTTCTACCTTAAAAATAAAATAAAAAAACCTTTCTATAAGGCGAAAAAACGGCCCCGAGCATTATACTCCCTAACCGAGCCGCCGAGCATCAGGCCAAGGGTACGTGCTAAGCTTATCACGTTCTTATAGCGGGTCGTAACATTAAGCTTAGCCAGCCACTCGGGACGGCTCGCTTAAGACAGTTGGCACCCAATTCCCTAGCCCAAGTTAGTCTAGATTATATAAGTATTAATCTTTATCCCTCTATCAGGAACATGATTACTATTTTTTAATCTACCCCAGTCACCTTAACATATCTATATTATAAAGCGCGGCTCCGTCTCAGCCCACCTCAATCTACGTAGGAGCAATAACTTAATAAGGAATGCGATCAGGAATTTTAGCTTAGATTCTTCTTTAGATATATGTAGGATACCAGTTCTACAGCCGACTTTCAATTCCTCTTCATTCCACTCCACCATCTTCAATAACAACCAACCATATAGAGATAGAATTCCATGCACAGCCAAGAGAACGACTAGCACACCGAGTCCTCCTTATAACATTTCAAAGACGGAGATCGCTTTGGCCAATTGCTATCCGAAATAGGTGGTATCCTGTATACAGCTCCAATGAACAGGGCCTGGCTCTCAATGAGGGTGCAAGTCGCCAATGCCACGAATTACTCACGCTGAACGTGTGGCGTCAGACTTGCAGCATTGAGAGAAGGAGCTGAAAACTTGTGGACGTGGTCGAATGAGAGGTGTTATTATTGTGCTTGGGATGGCAGACAAGTCTGCAGCACATACTGGATTGGGGGGGCGGGCGAGAAGTCCTATTATTGGGTGTTATGCAGTGATGGAGTATTGATGTCGTGCTTGAGTTTGTAGATAAGTTAGAGAATGATATGTTACACGACAGGAATATTTGCAAGTTATCAGCTAAAGCCACAGGATGCGGCCTCCCGTCTGATCGGCCACCCCGCAACCGATCGACACTCTAAGCTGAACTGCATTTAGGCCCACTTTCTCTGGTTGCTGTCGCATTAGCACTGAGTGTTTTTCCTAGAACCCTCTTTCATAATCGCAATATCTTCCTTTATCGCCGAGAGCGTCCTTAAAGACCCCTAACCTCCGCTTTAAGTGAGATACAATCATTCTCGTATCCATGGACGGCTTGTCAGTTGCTGCAAGTGGTATTAGACACCCCAAGCTCTGTAGTGACTTTGCTAACTTGTGCAGGGATGGCCATGATCTCACTTGCAGTACAACTCGCAAAAGGACTCATCGAGCTGTATGACTTCTGGGGTTCTGTCCGAGAAGCACCTGAAGAAGTTGGCGAAATGCTAAAAGACTTGCAAATGCTTTCAAATATACTCAACGAGCTCATTACGCAAAAGGATCCCAGTCCGCACGTTAAGGACGCCCTGGAACATTGCGACACGAAAGTGGAGGCGTGTCTTCTTGTTAACCCGTTCAATAACTTCTTTGCTAACCTTCCTTAGCTACTCCTAAGTATAGTGAGGGAATTTGAACCAAACTTCGGTTCCAGCTCCCGCAGGGTACGAATGTGGAGTGCATTCAGAGCCGTTCGCAAAAAGCAGAAGCTTCAACGATTCCGTGACTCACTTCAAGAGACCAAAACCACTTTATTACTTGCTTTGATGCCCCAATTGTATGGCAAATTCCTTCAGCAAATTGCTAACCGACACTAACATATAGTGAAGTCAAATGCCACCAGTATATGTCGATATCACACAAGTTGAGAGAGAAGCCAAAGACAACAAAGCTTATACAGCAGCAAAATCAAAATTCGAGGTCATGAGTAAGAATTCCGACCTTCTAGTAAACTGTGAGACTCAAGATACGAGGCTTAACCCCCCTGCTGTCCCCTCTCCAGCAGACAAACCAGACTTGCGCAACTTACCTGCGGACATGCCTGCCTCAGAACTTCATGCATCTGTCAAAAGCGCATTGCAACTTGCAGCAGAGAATTATTTTCAAAGCGGTGCTTTTGCAAAGGCGATGAGCGACACAGTACATCGGGTTTCCACCATACAGACAACTTACCGGCACAACAAAGAAAGTAATGATCCAGGTCACGAAGATGAGCAGTCGTCGGCCAACTCGAACCACAGTGCTGCGAATCTAATTCAATCTATACGGAGGGGAAGCGAGTCGCGAATCTGCTATAGGACATCTGCAACAGGAGTTCTGTTTGGAACAATATGGCTTAGGACCACGTCCGTGCGAATATACTCAAGTTCAGGCAAGAAAGGGAGGAAAGTTGATGTTGTATCCTCTTTCACATTCTTCCCATCCTACTGGCTTACAAAAGTCGGCCTTAACTATGGGATGGAAGCAAATGTTTTCCCAACTCCAACAGGATGGCAATTCAATTTCAATCCGATACGAGCAGTACCTGATGACTCTCCAATATTCAGTGCTTGTCGAAAAGGCAACATTTCAGCCGTACGGTTCCTGCTGACTGAAGGGAAAGCGTCAGTTAGGGACACCAACTCTAAGGGATGGACCCCTTTGCATGTGAGTTCAAAAATATGACTATTACTGTGAGCTTTTTCTAATCCGTGAAGTTTGCGGCAGTAGCAGAGTCAAATACCAACATACACGTCTGCGAATATCTCATATCAGAGGGAGCGGACAAAACAGCGTTGGCATTTGAAGGCCCTTCTGAAAATGCCCTGTAAGTCTTCCCGATCGATGCCAGATAAATATCAGCTAATATATTGTTCCCCATGTTAGATCACCGGTCACGGTATTTTCAGCGACCAATAAAAAGAAACCCGCAGACCTCAAGATCGGAATGCTCCGCCTCTTCGAAGACTGCGTCGATTTGTCTGAGCCGAACAGTGAGGGATGGACAATAGTCGGCGATCTTGTCAGCTCGTTCAACCAAGAGAATTCCTCTGTTCATTCAAACAGTATAATTTGGTTCCTTACTTCGCTCAAAACGGACTCAATGGTTGGATGGGGCCCGAAAACTTTGTGGCACGGCCTCCAACATGCCGTTCGTTCTTTTGTGGACATGGCACAAAAGAACAAGGTTGTGCAAAGTCAACTTAATCTTATAGTAGACGGCGAATTCCCAGAGTCTTATGCAATGGCGATCAGTTATTGGATAGCACTGCTGACTGCTGGTAAGAAGCTTCTACCTATGATAGTTACTGGTGGTTCAATCTGGCACATGGAAGGGTTTGACTACGATCCGGATACAGAAGTTGATCTTGTGGTACTTGCGAAACAGCGGCCTTATATTTATACCGAGTGGTCAAAAGTTTTGAGGGCCAGTCTTGAAAGAGCAGATGAGTTGTTTAATTCGGAGCTGGCCTCGACCCTCGAAGAATTGAACTGGTCTCAAGATATACTCGAAAACTTGAGATCGAGCAAGCTTAATGAACGCGAGCGAGACGATGATCCGTTACGTTGCTCGGTGTGTAACGACGATTACAGCTTCCTCAAATTTGGTCTAGTTAAACCAAGCTGGATTGCATTCGCCGAATGCGTGGAATTCCAACATAGGTATAAATGTAGATGCAAAGAGTTCCTCCGAAGTCAAGGCAAATTGCCCAAGTCGTCAAATTTTGAAAGAGATAATTCACGAGATGATTCAGATTCGGACAACGAATTCTTCTATGACGCCGAGTCTCACCATGGGAATGCCAAAGAAGGTGACTCCGATGACCACACCTGGCTCTTGGAATGCGATAGGTATATCCGGGAAATTGGTAACGACAATATAAAGGATCCATTTCGAGAGATTGCAGCACTTTTATATCGTTCCCAGGCAAGATTGTGGCTAGGATCTTATACGGCAGAGCAGCGGCTTTGTGGGACATGTTTCTTAAGTAGTGAAGGGTACATGGACGAAGATGTAACAGATAATGGTGACTTTTGGTCTTCTAAACCTATGTCATTTAGCAATTGAGGACGGGTAGTATTTTTACCCACAATATATATGTGCTTAATCTCCATTTAGGCTTTCGTTAAAGGCCGCAATGCTTCTCAGGACATCACATGCATCGACTATTCTATATCGAGGCATACCCAGAGAACAATTCCGCTTGGCATATGCTACAAAACTCTTGATCAGAATGCCGGAGTAATATAGTGTATCGCGTTCAGTTTTTGCCGGTCCGGGAACATGTAATACACTGCCTCGCGAGCATTAAAACCTGTTTAAAGAAGTCACGTATAGATAGATCACTAGAAGGCAGATTTGGGACTTCCCAACAACGCCCCGCATAGCTTAAGGTTAGTTTAGTAGTTTGGAGATTAAATATATACAAGCCTTATATTCAAGGTACCTCGCTAAACGGCACCTCGCTTAATACTATTTAATACTAGCTAGTAGATCTCATAGCGAGAAAGAAATAGATCTCACGTTAATTACAGGGATAATTATTACAAAGTATAATTAACAAAAAGTAACAATTAATAATAAAGTAATAGTAATATAATATAAAGTAATATTGTAAAGCTCCTTACCCTCGGCCAGTTGGCATAAGGGGTTTCCGAAGTTCGAAAAGGCATTCTATAATTGGATTAGCTCTAGGGGAATAAAGGGATATATTAATCGGCCTTCTGGCGATACAATTAAGAATTATATCTAATACTTAGGGTTACTAAGATTCTTAAAGATAAAAGCAAGGGCGATGAGTTGTTATAAAGAAAGATTTGTTGAGCTGAATGAATATCAAGCGTTTATTCCGCTATATTAATTTTGCTATAGTTTAAGGAGCCAAGTGATCCAAGTTAAATATAGCTAGTGAACGCCGCTGAACAATCCCAATGTGCCAGCCCTCTAGACTATACACTTCTCCATTTACCAACTTCTGTTTCTAAATCCATCATCTCCGTAACCTTAAGTCCCCTGAATTTTTTATCACTAGTTCCCATCCGTCTTACTCTAAAATCGAACACATATACCTCTTTCTCTTCCTCCTCTCCCATTCCTTTATCACCCCTACTCAATTCCACCACTTCTCCCTCTTTTCCCTGCTCCTCTACAAAAACCACTCCCTCATCTCTAAGAAGTCCCCTTCTCAGTACCAACCTTTCCCTTCCCCCAAACAATTTACCTATCCCTCCATTCTCAGGAAATCGCAGGTGCACAGCCTCTACAAAGCTTAACACATTTTTCTGTGGTGCTAAAACCTTATCCCTAACACTCGACTCCAGGAACGCAGCATGCTGAGAAACAGAGTCCCATTCGCCAAACAGGTAAATAATCGCAGGGTCTTTAGTATCTCGATAAAAGCGGGACTGAGTATCGTGGACTAAGCTGGCAAGTGTAGTACGGGAGGTGACGAGAGCGGATAGGACTTTTGGGTCGATTTCGGACAAAGTAGGAGAGATCCTTAGGGTAAGGAATTCTAACACGGTCATAATAGCTCTACCTCAAGGAATATTATAGTCGTGAAAGAGACTACTTATGGATTAAGGAAAGACACTATCCGGGAAATTTTAGTAGTAGGAATCCAAAGTGCGAGTCAGCTGATCGACAAAATATTAGCGATAATATTCCAAAGAGATCAAGTGATGTAACACGTGACCCTTGCAAAACCGGAAATATCAAAGACAGGTTATATAGCTAAACCTATAGGTAGGAATATTAAAAGAAGAAGATACTATTATATATTTAAACTGACGCCTGTATATATGATGCGCTGACATGGCGTAGCGGGAAAACAAAAACCCGAAGACATTACACCCGCTACAATATAATTATAATTATTTAAAGCTCTTAATTTGATTAGCTATATTCTTTAATTCTAAACTAAAATACTGCGTTATTGATTTATAAGATAATAAAAGAAGTGGGCGTATCTCAATTGGGTAGGATTTTGCAGGGATGGGATTCGTAGCAGGATATTAGTTATATGATTGGACCAGTCTCTTGTCACTAGACTGCCACGTCAGCAGCCACACGCAGTTCGTGAGTATTGTGACAGCTGAATACCCTAATAAGCATATTTCTGTTACTTTCGGCCTCTAACCCATAGGTATACAATAAATGTCATAGCAGGTAGGACAGTCCTGACTCGAGTTGTTGTAAGGGAAGACTATTACCGGGGCATATCCTAGGTTTCGATCCTTGGTGGACCTACACATCATAAGTTCTGATACGGTTCGGAAATGGAAGAATCTCAAGGTAAAGCGAAGCCGTGAGATATTACTCGCGAATACCTATTTCGTCTCTGTTGACTAACGAGATCAATTCCTAGCGAGTCTTCCATACGGTTCTCCTTGTCGCGATGGTCTGTGGGATAACTGGAGCAATTCATCGAAAGGACGGCCTCTCGAAGAGTATATCGAATCAAGCAATAAGGGCTGTGACATTTGCAGGTTTCTCCTTGAAGCTTTGGGATATGTTAAGCCCGAGTGGTTGAAGATATCTCCATACGTCAGTGCGGATCGCCTGGTGACCTTTGAATCAGAAGGACAGCGCGACAGCGCCGGACCCTTTAAAGGTAACGAAATAGTCCTCTCCGAAGGTGGGAAACAAATAGGTAGCTACCAATTCTACCTTCCTGCTGGCGGTAAGTGATGTCTGCCATGTCAAAATAACATTCACGAACTCGACATTGGTGTAAATGACTAGGAGGAGACTGTTAACGATAAAAAAGATCGCGATTTGTGCGGCTCATATCAACCTCACAACCACCCTATCTCATCAAATCCCGAAGCCCAGTGCTTTTTAGAAAATTCACTGAGTATTTCAGAGAGTTCAAACTCAAATGCCGCCTTTGGACAAATGAAGTCCTGGCTAAAGTATTGCTTGGCTGAGGACGAGGGATGTAAAGTTCAGAACGTAGATTTCATCCCCAAGCGTCTTCTTGATGTGGGACCGAGCAGAAAACCCAATGTCTTGCTAGTGGAGCTACAGAATCCGGTACAATATGTGAGTCTTAGCTACTGCTGGGGCATCGACTTGGTGGATGTTGTGACAACTACTACCTCGAACATTTCGAGTCATATGAAGGAGGGCATAACGCTACAGTCGTTACCAAAAATCATCCAGGATGCCATTTTCGTATGCCGAGGGACCGAAATACAGTACCTTTGGGTTGATGCGCTGTGCATCATCCAAGATGACAGAAATGACTGGGCGAAAGAATCGGCCAATATGTTGAATATCTACGCTAGCTCTACTTTCACAATCGCGGTTTCGGAGCCAGACTCTTGTAAAAAGGGATTCCTAGGCCCACAGAAGTACGGCTCTTCGACTTGTCAGCGCGTTGTTAGGACATCAGTACCAGCCGTCCTTGGTGGTACTTCAGACCACATCTACATCAGAGAAAGCAACCCAGCCGACACACTTGACAACTCATCGCCTACCCCAAGAGGCTCGCTTGACAAGCGTAGCTGGTGTATGCAAGAGTCTATACTTCCGAACAGAGTTTTGCACTTTGACGGAAATGAACTTGTGCGGCAGTGTCTGCAGCGGAGGCTATGTGAGTGTGGGCACACGGTGAATTTGGCCTACTCGACACATTCAGAATTGAAGGTTGGCTTGGAGCATGGAAACGTTTTGCATATGAGCTTTGCTCCCTTCAACCTCTACCGGAGCTGGTACGACCTTGTACATGAGTACTCGTTGCGCCATCTTACCATGCAGACCGACAAGTTGGTGGCAACTTCTGGTCTGGCGACACTCTTTTCACGCACGACGCACGGACACAGTAACAGTGTTCCTGGTGCTGGGAGATTTGCTCAGGTCTCTCGTGTGCCTAATAACTTAAACGGCGTTGATGCGAACCCTGGGGATTATTGTGCTGGGATATGGAAGAACCGCTTTATTCAAGGCCTTTCATGGAACATCGACCGCAGCTCCCTAGAGTCGGCAGG
>Ga0247734_1001244_pt1 | contig 19674 bp, 15 predicted proteins | sample UWRJL103311B2_FD_180933 | JGI IMG/M metagenome (GOLD analysis project Ga0247734, IMG submission 180933) | Plant litter microbial communities from Arlington Agricultural Research Station in Wisconsin, United States - UWRJ-L103-311B-2 | ecosystem: Environmental > Terrestrial > Plant litter >... | reverse complement strand
GGCTCTTGTCCTAAATGACCATTGAGCATCCAGGCAAGACTGGAAATATCGACTAACACATCTTGCAGACTGGTATCCAATGTTCTAGATAAACCAGAGTCAACAAACTGGTGACTGTGCGTTTTCCAAAACCTTTTGCGAAGCCAGGAAATGGTGTCGTGTCCGGGTACATCCTCAGCTTGGAAAATTGTCACCGAACCTAAATAAAGAGCGATTTCAAGATCCGCCCTTCCACCATATTAACATATGTAAAGTCAACTCAAGTCAATCTATCAGAGATAAGTCTCACCTAAATATCTTTTGCGCTAGACCAGGTTGACGTTTCGTGAGTAGAGAGATGCCACCTTGTAACTCGACCATCCGCTGGACTCCTTTTAGGTGGATCAACGCTTTATGGTACTCTCTCCGAAGGCGTTCATATTGAGTCATAGCAACTACCGCAGCCATCGTTGGATCCTTCAACGCATCATCCCCCATAAGTTTGCTGTTCAGCAACCGAAAGGTGAAAGCTACAAGGCGGAAAGCCTCTCGGTCTTGTGGACGAGAATTAAGTGCAACCAATGACATTGCAGCGGTACAATAAAAACCTGCCCATCATCAGAATCAACCAAATTTGAATTTAGAGGGTGGTAGTTTCATACACGCTTCATCGCGGAGTATGTTTTCAGCCATAAAATGTCTATTTATGGGTTCAAAGCTGATTGTTGTGCATACTTCTAGCGGAGCATAGACGCTCCCAATGAACGACAGCACTAGATTTTAATTAAATTTGGGTATCAGGTTCTCTGGGATGGAGCCACACCTCTTTGAACAAGAATCCTGGCTGAAGGCGTTGCCTCGAAAGGAAACAATATAAGTGATAGCTCATCACCAATTTGACGCTCAAGTCTAAACAACGGAAGGTTTGTTTCATTTATCGGCGATGGAAGTTCTACGGTTGTTGAGCTACATGCCATAGGCTTCGTTTCCAAATTCGCTGTAATTTCTATTGCTTTATATCTCCATGGGGCAATCTTTTGTCTCGATGGCCGTGATAATTTCCGGCCAACATTTTTCCCCTTGGCTGCATGGCTGCGAATTAGCTTTCGAGCTTTAGGATCAATTGTAGTATTGTTGATGAATTCAAATGGCATTGCCGATATGATTTTGTTACTCCTTCAAGGACAGGTTAGATGGTACTTCATAGATAGAAAATAGAAAAGAGTTCCCCTTGGCTTCCACGGACTTAACGGGGCTAAGATTATCCTTGTTGTTGTCAGTATCTTAGAAAATAAGCAGAAGCTTCACAGACGCACTACAACTCTATATGAGAAGACCGTCCTTTCTTATATAATAGAATTAGTAGTATGCAATTTCATTCACAGCAGAATATTTGATCTGAATTGAACATAAGGACAACAACACAAAACATGTTTGGGGGGAAAAGAATTCTATTGTCTTGTCTAAATGCACTCTGAAGAAGCAGTTTAGCCTTCCCTTATTGAATGATCGTGTCAAGTTTCATAGCGGGTCATATGTCGTTGGGTGTCTTTTCACAAAATGGTGCCGAAGCTAGGAAATGTCATTAACGAGGTCCAGGAAGTAGCAAAATAGGAAGGAGGCTTACCCAAAGGTTTGCTTGATGCTTCGCACATAATATTCTCTCCAGTTTCGCTTTGTGACTTCTTCTTGTCCAACAGGCACTCCGGTCCAACTAACTCTCATAACCGTCACATTGTCAACGTCATTTTGGTCAAAGTTGATCTCAAGACGAGAGAAGTGTCCCTTTGGCCATTGGTCCAATCTCCAGCTTTGTACGATCTTTGTTGGCTCGACAAGTTCAAGATACTCTCCAGATACATTGCCACCGAACAACTCGTACTTACCACCTTTCTTGGCTCCTTCGAATACCTTAGGCTGTGCTCGAGTGAAAGCTGCGATACGCTGAGGATCGGTAAAGGTCAAATAGCACTCAGATGCAGGTGCACGAAATTCTTCAGTGTCAGTGACTGTTGTGGTGTTGACAGTAGAAGCTTTGGCTGCGGTTTTGGTTCCAGACGTAGAATTAGATTGACTAGGCTCGTGGACCAGTGTTCTAGCAGGTGTGATATTTGCGGATGGGTTTGCATCTGGGGCATGTTGAATATCTTTGCCATGCTCAGTAATGAGGGCTGGTGCAAGTTGTGCGAACAACTTTCGGAGTTGCGGTGTGATTTTAGCTCGAACGAGGTCTTTGACAGGCGCCTTTGAGTTGGCATCAGAATAAATATCTATGTCAAACTGCAACCAAAGTCAGCCAGGCCATACACGAGCGCCCTTGGGGGACGATGAGACATACAACATACTCGTTTTCTTCAGTGTCATGGGCGACTTCTGGAATAGTAATGGTGCCGCTGACTTCCTCGTCGTCCTTTGTTTTACCTAACTAATTAGCTGTATGCAAACCATTTTCTGAAGAGCACGTACCTGAGTACTCAATGACCACCTTGACATCAAATATAGTAATGACTTTGCCCTTGCGCTGGTTAACATCACAGTCTCCTTCCATGCTGATTACTTTGTCCAGTTGAGCAGTAACTCCACTGTCCTCAGCCGTGATCTCCTTTATGCTGTCGGCTACCCATTGCTTTGCCCATACAGTAGCATCTTTGTTCACCCAATGCCAATTGTTTGGGTTATGAAGGACCATCTTGGGCTATGTTGCGTGGGAGAACTGTGAGTTTACGGGTTAGTGTAAGCTGGACAGAATGGTGATTGATAATGAAAGCGGTAGTTTCCGTTCAGAAAGAGGCCGAAGCCAAAGCATTTTCATCAAGTCCATGAGTACAAAATCGGGATATGACTGGTGCCAGCTGGTATATCATCATGAAGGTCTAGTCAGCGGAGGGGGGTCCGCGGGGTTGTTTACCTACTTTTTTAATATGAAAAGACAAGCAGAAACAATGTCCTAATGCCAATGAGACAAATTTTGCGCGGGATTCCTGAATCTGATTGCCTAATCTCTATTTTAGACAATAATAACAAAAATGGGTATGGGAGGTTGTGAAGCTCACGGTGTCAAATACTGGAACCGAGACTGAGGCCACTGGGCTGAGGATTGTGTGGAAAGTTCTAGATAGTGGAGCCTGATACTGACAGTAGTGGGAGGTAAGGCATCCAACTTCAGCCTTGTTGACAACAAGCTTGGCAATACCAAAAGTTCATAGTTCATATTCTAATATTTTCAATATTTTATAGTAAATTATCCAGAGTGCGAGTTGGAGTGGTGTGATAGCTGTATTTTGTCTTCTCCTAAATGAGTTCTACTCCATGGTATTGAGCGTTCCGATACATTCACATTCCAAAGGGTGAAAGTCACTCCCTGTCGAAGTGCTATATCTTCTCCTGTATCTCTCTGACTTGACATGTTGCACCACCGCCTTAGTGGCAAATGGTGGCATATCTAGAGCTTCTTTGTCAGCTTCGCTAGCGCTTGTAATATCGTCTGAATTATTGCGTTTTATTTCAACTTTAACCAACCACCTACATTAGAGCTGGTATTGTATTGTAGGATTTCTCAAGCTCATCTAATTACTTGCCATCCAAGGGGAACCAATGGACTATCACTGTTACGGTGAATCTTCACAGCCTTTAGCCTTTTTATTAATCTTATTAATGATCTACCGGCTCTCGCGAGATTGATTTTATTCTTGGCAATTAACAGCATCATTTATCGTGAGGTCTAACTCCAATTTGATCAATAGCCTGCAGAGAGGGTCGTATAAGTGTTAGGGATAGCTCTCAATTGAACTTTAAATATAAGTGACTTTAACTCCGTTCATCCACTTTGATCTATTTTACGTCATCTCCCTCCACCAAAAGATCTTCAAAGTCAAGCTTTACCCTGATTGCTTGATCATCCATATCAAGATTTTAAACATCTGACTAACCTCCATACAAGGTGTTGATTCCATGCAGATCAAGCCGTTCTTCCCGCTCACCAGGTACTAATCGATGTATCATAACTGCGGAAGGGGATTGCTTTGTCCGGGTTACAGAAACGCCCTTTATTGTTAGACAAATGACGTTAGATACCTGTAGATAGAGCTATGCACTATTGATCAATCAGCAGGAATGTGCGCCACTGCATACCCAGCGATGTTGATTATGCTCCACGCGGTTTATCTCCAACATATCCATATAAAATTCAGTATCCTACTCTAGCTTTTATTCACTCTGGCCGCTCATTTCATACAATTTCGAACTTGACGTTTTTAAAGCCAGTACATCTTTCGCGACACAAAGAACAATTCCAAAGTGTAGTACTACATCCTCAAGTTAAAATGGCAGTGATCTGGGGCTTGGACCTCAAGGAGATCCAATGGTGGAAGTTAAATGGAAGCTACATGTTTAATCAAGTCTACCACTTGCGCCGCACAAAGATGATCGTCTACCAAATAGCAATGATCCTCTGCGTCGTCTCTGAGTCCGTTGGAACTGCCGCACTATCAGGTATTGCTCCCACTCCCTTTCCTCCCTATCCCCCAGTCCCAATACCTAGCTAACCAAAACACACTATACAGACTACGTAGACCAGCAAGATGGTATTTCCGCCCGCACCAACGGGAATGCGAAGGTACACAATAACGACATTGTGGGGATTTTGTCCTTCAATATCTTCATTGGCATAGCTGTAGCTACGATATTCGGTTCGGGATTTTTCTTTGATCTCTTTTGGCCGGAAAGAGCCGAGTCATCTGGGGTGAAGCTGGCCTGGAAGATATCCTCCATTGTTGTCTCATTCATGGCGCTCGCAGATGCAATTGCCTTAACCGTCATCGTAGCAACCCGCTATGCATTCATTACCGGAGTCCCCCCCTCAGAAGCACAATCCCTCTTCGCCGCCAACGGGCCCCCAAATCCGGTTTATAGACACAATGCCTACTGCGTCGCATCTACTGTGATCCTATGGCCTGGCGTCATTGCTTCATTCGCTAGGTCGGTTCCCCTGTTTCCTCCCCCCTTCTCCCCCCTAGAAAAGCTTCTATACTAATTTGCCTAAAGCACGTGTATCATGCACAAATCCCTCGCCCATAACGAAAAACTGGGCCCCAAATCAAAGGCCTATCGCGAAAAGTCTGAAGCAGGACCGCTGGATGTGCCATCAACAGACATCAATGGCAACTAGAATACGAGCGTTATCACAATTACATCAAAGCGAGTGTGTTACAGTGCATTACATCGCGTGGGGCGCTTTGTTCAAAATCGAGTTGGGAGCCCGCAGTATTGTATGTTACCAGAGTGTGGCTAGAAATAGACCTATGGACTTTGGCTTAAGAGACAGAAGTAGATAGAACACTGGGTTTTTGTATCTGCATAGAACTGTCAACTGTCAAGACAGATATTACGCATCCCTGGTATATCAGAAAACAATTAATTGAGCTCGATGGGTTTCTTCCTTTTTAAAGATCTGAGGTTGTAAAAGTACCATCTGGCAGGTGAATGAAATCTCGGTTGAGAATGAGAATGAGAATGAGAATGAGAATGAGAATGAGAATGAGAATGAGAATGAGAATGAGAATGAGAATGAGAAAGCATGACCAGGGCTCTATAATTTATTTTCGAACACAGGACCACCATATCGAGTCCCTTATACCCGATTTTATGTGAAGAGACGATCTTTTCTTGAAAATATAGTTGGTGCAGATGAGAAGGGAGGTTTGGGGTCTTCGGTTAAAACCCCCCTTTTTAAGCGAGGTGCTTGTCGAGGTGAATTTGCTAGATTCCCGTTAACACAGCGAGAAGCCGGAGCCATCAGCCCTAGAGGAAAAGAATTGCAATAATGCACCGTAGCAATTCATTAAGAATATATAGCACTGCTAACGAATTATATACTTATGTATGATAGCAAAAGTCATACCGGGTTACCAAGTGAGTAGAAAAACTACAGCTCCCAGATAGCATTTCCGTTAAAAGGACATCTCCTGTCCATAGGACAGTGCTTATGACTGTATCCTGCACAACAAAACTCCCAAACGCTAATTATGCTATGATGATTGGGCCAATCCCAAAAACGCCTGTAGCTTGACAGAATAGTAAATGGAGATATAACGCCTGCGCCGCATCCGTGGTATTATCATCATTAGACATTGATCCATCAGGGCTCGTCTGATTCCTCTTCAAACCGATCCTCGTCTGCGTGAAGATGCTTCTCTAGCTGTACGAGATCTCGATATCCACGCTTTGATCGTGGAACGCCGTCTCTAGAAGCACCGAAATCGATGACCTATGCAGAATTAGTACCAAGGTTTCACTCAATGAGTAATTGAAACTAACCTCGACATATGTACGATTATCTCGTTGAACGGCTGCTACGCATCTCCGCTCATCGAATTTCACTTGCCATACACCGCTCAAATCAGTCAAGAGGTCCTTGATGCATTCACCAGTCTTGACATTCCACATCTTCAGTGTTCTGTCTGAACCAGAGATGACTTTCTGACCATCATGCTGGAAGCATGTAATTGCACCCGTATGCGCTGTAAGTGTGCTTTTACACTGGCCGTTCTCGGGGTCCCATATTCTGAGGGTGGAATCTGCTGCAGCGGAAACAAGGCGTTCATCACGAAGGTCCAGCAGGCCAACAAGAGATGTATGTCCCTCAAGCGTAAATAAGCACTGTCCACTTTCTAATGACCAGATCTTGACAAAATTGTCCATGGACCCACTGATACATCGATTTCGCTTAGTGTCCAAGACAACGCTATACACTTTTGCAGAGTGTCCTTGCAGCCGGTGCAATGTTTCTCCTGTTGAGATCTTCCACACCCGGACTGTGTTGTCGTAGCTGCCACTCACAAGTGTATCGTGATTTGCTGCAATGGCACGTACTGAATGGCTATGACCTTGTAGGGCACGAACAAAGTAGGGACAGTCAGCATCATTTGCAGGAGGCCCGGTCTGGATATATCGCTTTGCTCCTTGTTCGGGAAGTCGCCATACTCGAAGCTGAGAGTCGCGCGAACCGGTGATGATTAAGGGTTTCTCTGGAAGCATAACCGGCTTTCCGTTCTCTACCCGACCAGTTGCTTCCGGCATGAGGATCTGAAGGCAGCGTACAGTAGAAGTATGTCCATGGAATACTTGAGTACACAGGCCCTTTTCAATATCCCACACGCGAACAGAGCGATCGGTAGATCCTGAGACTAAAACATTTCCTTCGTATTGTAGGGCCCAAACACCACCTTCATGCCCTTCAAGCTTTTTTCGCAATTTACCAGTTCTAGTATCATAAACATGAATAAGTGTATCGTCACTACCAGTCAGAATCTTATCATCATCGAACTGTAGGCAAGTAATGACATGCGATGGGTGAGCTGGAAAAGCAAAGTGGCGAGGCTCAACTTTGCCACTAGTCCAACTGCGTTGAAGAAGAGAATGCCGCCGATAGAGAGACTTGAACAGATGCAGCTTACGCAAGCTTGGTAAACCAACATTGTCAGGTGTAGGTACTGCAAGTGCAGCAGCATTAGCCGCAGCAAGAGGGCCTTCCGACTTGGAAAATTTAATGGAGTTTGACTCTTGGGCCTTCTCTACAGCTTCAATGTCAAACGCTCTTCTTTTTGCTCGATCAGAGGAGCTCGGCAATGACAGAATGCGTTTCCTCTTGACACTAGAGCGAAGGTGCTTTCTCGTAATCTCAACCTCAACCTTTCTACTAACTTGAACCGCCAAATCGGACTCTGACGATAACGTGCTGTCGGGTATACTCAGATCAGCTTCATAACCATCTGGCCCGTACGGATTTTGCCAACCCCATCCCTGCTTGATTGCTTTGTCTAGTTCTCCCAATGGAAGGACATATCCATCACGATCAAAAAGTTCCTTCCATCCTCTCTCATTTGAATCGATTGTATTCCTCCATTGTTTGGAAACTTGAGCGGCTCTTGTAAGGTCTCGGTGATCTAGATAGCTAAGGATGATGAAACTGAGCTCAAGCGGTAGCTGACCGATGAAATCGCACTTCAAAGCCGGGTTAACCACATCTGCTATGACATGTAGAGTCTTTTTAGAGCATCGTCGTAGGAAGTGAAACATCATGAAGGCCTGCATTTCGCTGGGCATGGCCTCGAAGGTTCTGAGCATAGAACTCGTTACTGAGACCGACGGTTCATCAACAGGAGGTGAAAGTGAAGATTCGCATGAGTCAAAAGTCTCTTGGCTATCAGCAAGCTGCAGCCCCGAACTACTATCATCATGATCCTCCACTTCGAACCCATCATCATATTCATTCCCATGATACGTGGGTGATAATCCGGGACTAGGTAGGCTTGCATTCTGTGCGGCAGCTGTATTCAGGGTAGGACGCTGCACAGCTACTTGTGCGAGAGCAGCATTGACGGCTTCGAATGGTTCCAGGTCTGAATCTGCGATTGGAGGCGTGGCTACAGCGCTAGGAAATAAGCCTTCACTCGCTGCACTCTGCTGGCTATCAATTTCGTCGAAGGTGTCGCTGTGACTCGTGCCAGATTGTGGTGTATAGCTGTCTTGAAACGAAGGGAACAACCGGTTTTGGCTATGGGCAGTATTTTCTCGCTCGGACAGATCTGGTGTAGCTGGGAATGTACTATCATCTGATAGATGCATACCAAGCCCATGTCTTCGTGGCCGATCTTCTCTACGCGGTCGAGATTTACCAACTCTAGTCCCATTTCCAGTATTAGGTTGGAGTTGTTGTGGTTTAATGGATGAAGGAGACTTTGCAAGTCTCTCGGATAGTCGTTGTTTGTTGAACATTAAAGGCTGTTTCGTGCACAAATTGCTGGTTTGATCTGTATGCCCCTTGACATCTGGCGTACTATATGCTTGTTGGGAAGTGTTAAAATACGACTGTGAATTCTCTACTGGGGACATGCGTAGATCCTGTAATAATTCTGTCAGCATATGCTTGTAAATAGGGAGCTGCACAACTTACACTTCGGGTTTGACCAATCCCATGATTGTTTTCAGTCTCAAAAGAGAAATTTTTGAGTTGGTCTGGGATTTCCTTATTGGCGAGAGGATATTCCTTAGTATCTAATCTAGCAAGTGGCTGTTGAGGGACGAGGATTGGGGGATAGAGTCGTTTGGTGGTGGTAGTGGTGGTAACGGTTTTTGTTTCAACACACTCAGCAACTGCATGTATCCTTGATATAGCATCTCCTTCTTCCCATCCTATAGAGACCGTCTGGCTTGTCCGGGGACGTCGAGCCTCGGTACCACTCTGTGAGGGCTTTGGAGTGGAAGCAAAAGGACTCGGCGACCCATCTGATGTATGTTTGGCATGCAGCCTGCCTGGAACGTCCATAGCGATAGCACTTTGTGTATAGCTTCACGAACTCGAGAGACTTTAGACGCTGCTGCTTTGCCCCTCTTGACCCCTAACGCGTCCTTAACACGGAAACCTCCAAACGCGTGTATTACCCAAAGGAATCTTTTCACCACTGGACTATTATTGTGCCAGCAATAACATATCAAGGTGCCAGTATCAGTCGGAGGATTGTGTGGGTGGGGTTGTGGTGGTGCTGGGTGGTGAACTAAGAGGAGGCGGTTGTTGGATGAAGAGGAGCAACTTGGATAAGGTGTTAAGCAACGCACGACGATGCTGAGGGATAGGAGAGCTGGCGTGCAGCGGAAAGCAGGGCAGGAGTTTGTGATGTGATTTTCCACTCTCTGCACACGCAGAGAAACTCGTATAGTTCTTTACAAGAAGTGGGAGGCTGGAGTGTAGATTGCAGGTTGGACGAGGATGACTTTGCGGCGGTGGATGCTCGGATCGGGAGTAAGCAAGTGGCCAAGGGAAGGGTTGACCGACATGGCTGATTCGCCTTTTCATTTGAAAGTGGGTTTTGGGCGACTTTCTGCCTACCTCGCTAATAATAAAACAGACATGTACACTACACTGCACGACATAATATACATACATTACATACATTACATACATTACATACATTACATACATTACATACATTACATACATTACCATATATACATAGATACATAGGTAGGTACGGAAGAATGTCGCATCTATGATTCTCGGATCGTATTACACTTCATTAACAACTACCCTTTCACCTTTCACCTTTCACCTTTCACCTTTCAAATACAAATATATATATATATATATATATATACATATCTATCGACCTTTGGGAGTTAGCCACTACCTACTAAACTCCAAGCCTCTCCAGCAATACTACATACAGTTCGTAGGTATGGCTTGACTTGTCTATACAAGGTGGATGGTAAGGTTAGGTGAGATTTCCTTTGATACGGTACAGTACTACAGCTGTGGCGATCACGAGCTAAACTCCAAACCACCACTTCAACATCATACCATACCGTTTTGCTGCTACATATCATCATATGTAGGCATGTTTTTATTCAGCATCACCCTATATTTCTTTCACTTTTCCCTTCCTATCCTTGAAAGCTGAGGGCAAACCAACTCTGCGCTCGTGCAATGTTGGGAAAGTGACCTCACTCCGACTCACCTCAGTTTCCCTGAAGGTAGGCAGGTAGTTCATTCTTATTATAACTCTTCTTCTAAAAGGAAAGGTCCCTGGCTATACCATAAATTCAAGTGTGTAGGCTTAGCCGTGATTGTGCCGTTTGATCATGTTTCATGACCTGATATACATATTCATACATCGCCTTTTCGCCTCAAATTTATCGCCAGAATTGTTCTCTTTGATAATACAGTGAACTTTTCAAGTAACAATCTTGAGAGATGACCCAAGCTACTTGTGTTTAGGTTTTCGTGTCTTTGCCGAGAGTGTGATTTGGGTAGCTATCTGGATGTCTTAAGTAGTGGCCTGGATAGGATGATCTCCGCGTTTCATTGATGGAAGTGTGAATGTGAGTTTGTTGCGCTGAATCTTAGCTCAGAGGAACCAAGAACTATTTACCAAAGAAAGGTTTAAACGTTCAAACTACCATCAAATAGCAATGAAACGTGTGTGGTGGTTCCCTCAAGACCGGTACAGCATTTTCGGGGATGGAGGGTCGTCCTTTCCTGATTCTCCATGAGTACCACATTAGGCGGGAAACCCACCTCTTTCCTAGAGTAATATAATCCTGAACCCCTAATACTTGACTTCAAAATCCTACTTTTCCCTCTCTGTCTCTAAATCCTTTCTCGTCTTTTCTCGTCTTCTCTCCCAACCCTCCCGCCATCTCCTACAGATCATATCCATCTACCACATAGTCTATACACAGAGATAATTCGTTGGCCTACCTTCCCTATCTATTTTCGCCGTCTTTTTATTACCTCGCCAATCTCTCACGGGGCTTGTAGTCTTCAGCATCCTCTCATCTTAGGACCTATTTCCCTCTCCATTACCGTCTCATTCCTACTTTCGGCCTCCTGCATCACCCATCACCATGCCACCAGCAAAACGCGCCCCTAAGAAGGCAGCTACGAACAAATCAACCCAGAAAAAGGACAGAAAAGCCCCCAAAACAGCACCAAAACCCCAAACTCAACAGATTACTGCCCAAGAGATTGTTGTAGACAACGTGCAGAGTTTTGAGCTCGTTCGCTGCGTTATTACAGCAGCGGTATATTCTCTCCTACATCCCAGTTCAGTATTTATTTGTTCGCTGATAATCTATTTATTAGATTAGCAGTGTTGCTTGGGTCAGAGATTTATTCCACGAAGACTGCTTCGAACCTCGCATGTATGACTACAACAATCCTGACCCTTCGTATCAGGCATTCAAAAATGGCCAGCATGGCTTTGTTACAGCGAAGGCCCAAAGCGAAAGATTTTTCCACTGGAAGATTCTTGTTCCAAATGTGGATAAAGGTGTGGATAAATTGCTCTACTGGCTGGTAAGTTTTTGTTGGAGATCTGATTTACTCTGGTAGTAATAAGAACTAATTCATTGTAGGAGAATGGCGTCGCAGAGGCTCTAAGACTGAAGTATTTGTCAGAAATACAATTACGAATTTATGATGGCAATGTTGCTCCAGAGAACTGTATGTGACAAATCGCTAGTGTCCAAAATCAATCAAAGTACAAGGGAGCAGTACCATGCTGATTTCAAGTATTATAGTGGTGGAGGCGTATGTGATTGAGATAACTTATGACCAGAGTGTTGCATCTCTTCAGGTCAATTTACAATCTCGTGGTAACAATCAAGATACTGGTGATAAAATTGTCATGCTTTCTGATGCAAAAAAAAATATTTCAAAGCTCGTCAACAACGTAATAGTCCAGGCTCAATTCCTAACCGATAACGTCCTAGAGTTGCCAGCCCATGGAGTTTTGGACATGAATTTGAGTTATAACGAAACCTGCCCAACAGGCTGGATAGCACCTGGTTTCAAGCACTGTCTGTACCCGGATTTTGTTCTCAGTGGCAAATCTCGTGTAGAATCAGCAGATACTGGTAAGTTACTTGCTTTTTGGTCTTTGGTTTAATTTTCTTGACTCATTCACATAGGGCATCACCATGTTCAAATCTCACTTTTTAATAAGTACCCAAGTAACTCACAGGAGAGCAAGTCAACAGAGGCCAAGGTGTGCAATTTCTACGTTAAGCAATATATTTGTATTGTAACACGCATTTAACTAGCGACAGGAATATGAGGTCACCAGCACATATCATACCCAACCCTCGCGATCATCTACATTCGAAGGCGATGAAACTCAAGAATCAGGCTTGGATGCTCTTCGTAACATCGGAACAACTAGGGTATTGTACGGAGATACACAAGATACCCAACGATTTTCGAGTGGGACGAAAGAATATCCTGATTCACAGTACCGAATTTACACACAGCCAGTCCTAGATAGGATCATCGAAGCCCGGAGCCGACAAATCGAGGCACGAAGTTGCAACTTCGACGAGTAAGTATCTCATCCAACTAATTTAGTTCTGAAAAGAAAACTGACTCTTGCCAAGCACCGACCTGCAATTAGATGTAGTAGATTGCGAATGCAAAGCTTCTTACTTTTCCCGTACTCCCAAGCTTCGGTGTGATATATGCTCTAACTACAAGCATCCTGAGTGTTATGGCTATCTTGGAACTGGCCGGCCGCCGATGGACTTTGTGTGCTATACCTGTCTGCGCAGCTTCGACAAAGACCTACTTAGGCAAATGGAGAGTGTTTGCATCAAGAGATGTGTTCTTCACTTCCTACAAGAAGGCGGAAACGCCAATGAGCTTGGAGATATTCTCAATAAAGAGGAATCATTAGTGCTGAGAGTCTTAGGAGAGTAAGTACATGGTATTTTTCACGCGCAGTATCTTTGCGTCATAGCTAGACGACAGTGCTGCATGTATATGAGTTGACCCAATGTTCAGATTATCCAGCGAAGGATGTATCACGCTAAATGAACGAACACTAAAGGGCAAAGGGAGGGCAGGGGAAGAGCCTGCTGTTCGTTTCATTGGGAATGGCGAATACTTTCAGCCATTTAAAAACATCCAACATCTTGTCAGTATTCAACTTTCCCGACTTGCTATATGCTAACCTTTTTACAGTTTACCCTATCTGAACTGCCACAAGAGAATGTACATGTATGTAGTTTCTATTAACGCCGATAGTTTGGCAGCGCTAATAGATGGATCTTGGTATAGGTGGACGAAACACCGACTCATCATGAGTCAAGCAAGACACCGAACCACGCATTAGCTAGTCCACGAAATGCTACGCAAAATATGGCCTCCGAGGTCAGCTTAGAGGTTTGTGCAACTCGCATAGATAACTCAGACACGAGAAGCACAAAGCGAGTCAAAACCAATGGTGAAACCCACTCTGCAAATAGTCCCTGGATTTACCGTCGTGTTTAAAAAGGCGCGGCCGCTGAGTATCTTAACTCATCACGCAACCAAAAACCTGGACAGTTTTGGACGATCTGAGCACTTGAGAAGTGCAACAAATCTGGCTCTTCACTATGATACATAGCAGATTGCTATGCAACAGGAAGGATTCTTTAGAACTAGCACGTGGGATTTAGAGCAAGCTGTTATATTGATATACTCAACTAAGATAACTTACTAGCGGCAGGCAGTCAATCTAAACATTGCTGAGCAACAGAGAACATTCAGCTAAATCAGAATGCTAGTTAAATTGCTCCCCTGAAGATTAGCATGGTTGTTGAATTCAAAGGAACATAATGCTTTTGCATCCCCGTCCTTTGCCGGCTAACTTCGGTACTTGAATCACCAGTGAGCAATTGCTGGTAGGCATCGTTTCTGCTTCTTTCGCAAGGGTCGACAACATCGTTGATCCCAGGAAGCTCACACGACTCAATTTGAAGGATTCTACAAAATGTTTCCTTGACTAGAATAGAATAGAACCTGCTACAGCAATTCGTATAAACTTCCATCGCATCTACTGTAGTAAGCGTCATTGAAACAGTCTCGAGAGAAAGGATGTCGGTACTCCGACGTCCAAATCTAATAAAAGGGTTTGTGTGCCGTCTACGAGAGACTGGGAAGGCTGGTTGAAACTTATATAATTAGAAGATCCGCTGCGTGAAAGCGGCCCCAATCCCAACCCTCCTGAGGCGCAAGCTACAGGCCACCGTCACGAATTACAAACTAGTCGATTACCACTTTACCAGTCCTTACCGTAGGTATGTACACAGGAAATTCCGGGTCCCCTAAGCCAAGCACATCATACTGAAATGAAGGCCAGCGCGCTGTATTGGGTCAAGTGTCAGGGGTAAAGGAGGGAGTGTAAAGTGTGAAGGTGAATAATAAGGCAGTGGAGTGAAGTGGAGTGGAATTCAATGAAGAAGTGGAGAGAGACACTAGTGCGGTGAGGCTAGTCCTTTGAGTAGTGCCAAAAGCACACTACCACTACTGGACGCAGTATAATACTACTACTTACTGGGTGGACATGGGGGTTTTTCCATAGTATGGATAATAGGAAGTCGAAGATGGAGATGAAATGCTGATGCGGATGCTGATGCGGATGCTGATGGAACAAAGGTGGGATTTTGATTGTCCGTCCACGATCAGTGAATGGATTCCCACAGCCCTTCCCAGCTCTAGGGTCGTATCTGAAGAGTGAGCTGGAAATAGGTATTTTATGTTGTTTGGATCGTCAGGAGACAATTTATCGAGTGTAGGAACTGTAGGTTGGGGGCACATATCTAATAATTAATATACGACAACGAGAATGAGAGCGACAACGCTAACGCTAACACCAACACTAATGCTAATGCTAATGCTAATGCTAACGCTAACCCCCTATACAGTACATACCATACCATACCATACCATACCGGCCCGTGACAGCGACACAGTGCCGGACAACGGCTCCTTGTTCAAGGCAACTTCTCGGAGAGCGGTAGGTATAGTACTTTATTATTATAGTGATCTGGGGCCAAACAACGGAGAAGCCATTACGACTCTTTGTAACTTGCCGACCTTCCTTATGTGCAGAGTCGAAACGGAATATACAGGGCGGGCGGGTTTGGCAATCATGCGGCCGGATTAGGGGTCCAGCGGAGATTGTACGGTAGGAGGTGGAGGACGAATCGAGTTCTTCACAAGGGGTGGGAGGAGGAAGGATGATGTGGTAGCTATCAAGAAATCAGTGACGGGCTGGCGTTCGGGACTGCCATATATTGATCGACCGAGTAGCTCTAGCGATCCTGGGTGCTGGGTTCTGTGCTGTGGGCCGAGGCCAACCCAACTTTGGTTCATACGTACCTGGGCTTTGCGACTGAGTATATTGATTATCTAGACCGACCCACCGGCTGTCGTGGATAAATATATAAACATATAAGTTTACATATTACATATCTCTCTCTCTCTAAACATCCCATATCCTTCTTCTCATACAAATATGTCCGGTACGGCGGCTGCATGTATGCATGTATGTATGTACTGTCCTGTGCATGTACCGTACTCCGTACAGTACTGACTGACTGACTGACATGCGGTACAGTAGTATTCCGTCCTCCTTGCTACTTGCTCATGGCCTGCCACCCCTGCAAAGCTGTGACCCCCCCGGCTAACTACTTACGAAGTCCACCACACTACTCACTACACACTACACTACTAACAACTTACTACTACTGGAGACTGTGCTGCACCTGGCACCTGGCACCTGCACTGCACTGTACAGGATGGATCAGCTTCTCATCCTGGCTCGGCATCATTCTCCTCCTCAACTACCTAGCTCTATGTAGCGGAGCGCTTTTTCCTTGCCGTCTTTCGTGCATGGTTTCCGTGGCCCTATTGCCAAAACAGGCACCCGGGCTGCTACAGTGCTTTCTTATTAGCACGTCGCCCAGAAGTGGACAACGGGGAAATACTGGGAATATGTCCAAGCGCCCAATCCAGACATGAGCTTGACCTTCCGCTCCTTCTTCTCTTTCCTCCTCATCTCAGCGTTTGTTCGTTGTGCATATCAAGGAGTTGTGCCGGCCTCTCGAGACAGCAAACTGTGCGGAATTGTCCACCATCGTTTACCACTGCCAATAATCTCGAATCCTACCGACCGAACCCTCGTGCAGATCCTCACAGATCCCACACCACATCAACTCTCCTTCACAACATTAGTATGGCGATGATGTCTTAGTACCCACGCCGAATTGGCCATTCGACCATTGCAGGTCTTACAAGTGCGCGGGGTCAGCGGGTATAGCGGTGTAGAAACCGTCTTTTCATTGACAATACCCCTACACTTCGCTGGTTGAAAACAACGAAAACGATGGGTCGAACCTCGAAATTTCTGTTCCCAATACCTGGCCGCAGGCACGCAAGTAGGGATCCAGAACCACAGACGCCGAAATCTTCATCGGGGAGATCTACGAATTCCAATGCTTCAAACTTATCGAAAGCCCAAAGGATTCTAGGGACAGAGAGCGAGCTCAATATTGACTCTCCTCACAGTGACGTTCCTTCCTGGGCGTACCCGAGTTCGAGATCGAGCGGCATTAGTATTTCTATATCAGAGTCAACACGATCGACGAAGTCAACGACAGAGACAGGAAGTTTTTCCGGGTCCAATGTTGATAAGTGGGATTATGAGTCTGCTGCACCCCAAGGGATGAAGGCTCAGTTACGTGAGAAAGCTTCATCTACCATACTTGGACAGGAGTATGTCGGCCATGGCGGTGCTTCAACCGATGCTTCTAGTATAAATAGGCGAATGCGTCATGAGGGATCGGACTCCACGCTGAAATCATACTATGATCGCCAAAAGTCACCACTCTCGGTCTCTCAGCAAACCTCTGAATCTTCTGCTCGAGATCTAGCTTTGAGGAAAGGACATCCACAAATACCTAGGAGCCCGTTGCTACAGGTTGAGTCTGTAGACCCATATGAACAGCAGTTTCTTAATCCCAGTTTTAAGAATGCAGAAGGGCCGCAAGATATCGGCTCAAAGAAGAAGCCTAGTCGTCTAGACTTAACAATGCTATTCCCAAGATCACGACAAAAAACTGCTGTTGAAGTAACGCATAGAAATGTAGCTGCTGATTCAACAAACGCTCCAGGATCACGTAAGAAACTGACGAAGCGAAACTCGAAGGAATCCTTAACGTCTCAAGCTAGCACTCGGGCTTCTCAGAATACCAGAAATCGCCAAACAACTGATACTCTTGGTCAAGTTTATGACAGATATGAACAATTACCAGTTCGATCACACGCCGTGGGACGAAAGCAAGAGTCTCGGGTTCCAGACCAACGATCTCATTCAAGTAGGAATGAGAAAGGCAATCAACCTCAGCCAGTATCTACACCCTCAAGGAAGCCACGTGAAAAAAACATAGACGAGCGCTCTCCATATGACCTTCAGAAATATGGGGCTCCTTACGCGAGCCCTGCAGATAGCAATAGCAGTTTTTCGTGGAAGAATTTGAGAGCAAACATGCCGCCAAACCATCCCTGGGAAACCTCGAGTGCTGCTAGCATGTCTAGCCGTAATACCAAAGCATCACGACATACTAATACAAGCGCTCTCTCCAATACGGATCTACAACAGAGCAGCGTTCTTTCGTTATCTTCGGATTCCGAAGATGATTCTGATGAGCCTGCAACTACACCTGCCTCTTCAAGTTATGAAAAGCCATCTCGGGATCTTCACGACAATTTTCCAAAGCCTCCCGGAAGCCACTATCAAGTCCCTGATCCATCTCGGACTCGAAACCAACCGTCGCGGAAAGGTGCAGCGCAAGCTCCCCCGTTCCTTAGCATTCCAGAATCTTCCTTACCTAACCCAAGAATTTCTGGGCCTTGGTCGCCACCAGAGATATCGCATCAACGCGAGTCTGTCAGTCGTCATCCATCGGAGAGGAAGGACAGAAGAAATTCAAAGAAGATTGACCCTATGGCATCCGCTCGATCATCGCTGCAATCATTGGATCATTTGGCATCCGCTCGATCATCGTTGCAATCATTGGATCATTTGGCATCTGCCCGGTCATCTATGCAACCCACACCTCCTCTTTCACCAAGTTCAGTTGTTTTCCGTGGAATTGAAAGAAATGACACAGTCTCCGGTCGGTATATGGCAGTCACAAAACAAGAAGAGCAATTGCTGGAAGCACTGAGACAAAAAAGAGCCCGCATGAAGGAGTCGATCATCTTAGAACATGAAGCCAAGTCTCCGCCGAGAATACCCTCCCGAACTACATCCAAGCGTTCTGAGACCTCGGTCCGCACAATACGTAACCCCGACGGCTCTAGCAACAAGGGGCATATCTTGCTTTACCTTGATACACCGGAATCTGACGTTAAACCTGATCCCGAATACCTAGATTACGTCTCAGATGAGGATTTCGTCACCCCCAGATCCTCGTGGGTACAGCCTCAAAGAGAAGTACAAAGATTCGATTCAGTATCCTCCAAAAGATCAACGCTCAAAGGGATGCCTCCACACATCGGCGGTGCGTTAAGACTGAGCGCGGTGGGTGCTGAAACTGGATTTCAGGAGCAAGTGTCCGACTCGAGGAAACGGGGCACGAGCGTGGCAGTGAGGTTTGCGGATGAGGGAAGAAAGCCTAACGATAGTGCTTTCCTATTTGACGAACTCGAGGAAGAGAATGAGCCTGTCTGGGGTATGTGAAATAAGCAATACGTTAAAAGCCTATACCGGCCTGGATACAGAAGAGAGGAGTATTAACAGACCCAATATACTGGCATACAGAGATGTATTTTTAATGGATGGAGAAGGATTCTGACGACGCGTACGAGAATTTTCTTTTGTTGCCTTGTTTGGTTGGTTTATGAGCTAGCGGTTTCTGGCCATTATATACCCCGATATTTTGTGTAATTTCTAGCATATAAGGAGGTAATTATGGGTATATACGACCATGGCGGGACATGATATGAGAAATAATGTAGGACTATATGACGTCTTGGTACTTAAGAAGAAGAAACCACTGTTACTATACTTCGCAAGGATTCTTCAGATCGTGGGAAAAATTGCAACGCACTCAAAATGTAACTTGTGTAAAGGATAGAGCTGCAAAATTTGATATGAGATATAAAGCTGATACATGGTTCTATGAAAGATGCGCGATAACTGAGTGACGACCACCAGCAACGCACGCAGGCAACATAGTCGCTTTCGGAAAGTAGCAATTGAATATATAAAACTCACAGAAAAGTCCCTTCAGATTTGAAAGAACACTAACCTTACATCCAGTTTTATAATGAAAGACTCCCTAATCAGATGAAATAGTGTAAAAGCTAGAAAGAAAAAA
>Ga0247734_1001242_pt1 | contig 19683 bp, 37 predicted proteins | sample UWRJL103311B2_FD_180933 | JGI IMG/M metagenome (GOLD analysis project Ga0247734, IMG submission 180933) | Plant litter microbial communities from Arlington Agricultural Research Station in Wisconsin, United States - UWRJ-L103-311B-2 | ecosystem: Environmental > Terrestrial > Plant litter >... | reverse complement strand
AGAAGAGTATGGCAAGAGTATGCAGAAACTGGCGAGCTCAACGTCCGAAACGTATTCAATGGGGGATGGGAAGGCTGGGTGAGCGGTCTGTTCCTATTTATCTATGTGGATGTTGAGTTGGCTCTACAGCACCTTCGTTGCTGCATGGCAAACGTCGATGAAGATTCACGAGACCCTCGCTGACAGTCGGATCCGCTTTGCGCAGCGGCTGGTCGAGATGAGTAACGAACTTAATATGCTCTCCAAAGAGGTCGACAAGAATCGAAAAGGAGTGGGTAGCTTCTGAATTTGCCGAATGGATCCAACTGAATCACCCTGCAGACGAAAGAAACAGCGACGCGTCTTGAACGCGCTCTGCAGGAATCAGAAACCGCAACCGAGAAAACCAAGACCAGACTCGAGGGCATGTCAGAGGAACTTGAGCGTGTACTCTTGCAAAAAGAGGGAGAAGCTTTGAAGGACAATCCTATTCAGGCCAGAAACGCAGTTGGAGGCAAGCGAGCTATAGGAAAAGCCGTTGCAAAGGGCGGACTACTGTTGAAGGGTAAGAACCCAGGCAACGTTAGTGCTCTTTCATCCACTGTACTCCGGGCGCCTATGGAATTGACCACACTTCTCTTAGATTCAACGTCAGGAGGATGACGTGCGGCACCGAATTTCCACAGCTTCAGATGCCTATCGCAAGGCTGTCACAGATACGCAAGCAATGAGGCAGGAGTATTTCAATTTTCAGCTTCCACGGATGCTTCGTGTTCGTGTTTTCGTTCCATTTGTATTCCGATAGCGATTAACCCCTTGGATCGTAGTCCTTGAAAGACTGCACCGAGGAGATTGATCTAGGATTGCAGTATCATTTGACTCGATATGCGTTTATGTTCGAGAGTGTTGTATTGAGCGATGGGCACACGCTAGTCTCCTCCAAGGAAGACGGTAAAGCCCGTTTTTCTCCTTGCAGAAGTAATAGCTAACAGCACTTTCCAAAGGTCGACAACAAGGCCTAAAGCATGCGATGGAAATGATAGACAACAGAAGCGACTTCCGTGTATTCATGGACCACTACGTATACGCAAGAGGAAATTCTGGTCCACGCGGTCCCCGTCGTGAGGGCCCTGTCGATGAGGGCTTTGTACGCATTTCATCTCTATGCATCTCCGACTATCGTCATCTTAATATTACTTTACCACAGTTGCCCCCAATTCCAACGTTGCAGCCTGCAGAACGTCCAGCACCCCGAGAAGCATCAGTTTCGAACGGTGTATCAGACGCTGGGCACCCAACATTCGGCATTGATCTGGGCGAGCAGATGACACGAGATGATGTCGAAGTGCCGCTCATTGTCCAGAAATGTTGCGAAGCTATCGAAAAATACGGAATACGGTCTCAAGGAATCTATCGTATCAGTGGAACAACTAGTAAGATCCAGACATTGAAGCAAAAGCTCGACAGAGGTGAGATATTCTAGAATCCGATCGTTCGAGGCCCTCATAATTTCGGCTGGCTTTAGATTTAGATGCTGTGGATTTGAATGCTCCAGAATGGTCTGGGGATATCAACAATGTGACAAGTGTCTTGAAGATGTGGTTCAGGGAACTTCCAGATCCTCCGCTGACTTTTCAGTTGCAACAAGGGTTCATTGAGGCTGCGAGTGCGTGTCTGATAGATCATCTTGCCCGTTTCACTGATCCTTGATTCTTCAGAGATCGAGAATGAACGACTGCGACATATCCGGCTGCACGAGCGTGTCAACGAGCTGCCTGACCCCAATTATGCAACGCTGAAGTATTTCTTGGGACATCTGTATAAGATCAACCAACACGAATCCGAAAATGCCATGTCAATGCAGAACCTCGCAATCGTCTTTGGACCGACCTTGTTTGGGCAAGTTACCAACGGGAACGTTATGGCTGATGCCTCATTGCAAAACCTGGTGAGCGAGATTAATCAACAAGGCTGCGGAGATGCTCACACGATAGGCAGGCCATAGAGACGATCCTACATCATTATAACGACATTTTCGTTGATGATGCTGAGTCCTAAATTATTTATCGAAACCTTTCGTGCCCTCTGCATCCACAACCTACTTACCTTGCTTTGTGTACCATCGAATGTTGGAGCATCTGAAGCCGTCGTTTGGGATTCGGGGATATCATTCTACTTGAAATTGTTGTCTTTGCGATACCCTGTTACGTTTGAACTATAATTTATATGTTTCTATTGTATTTATCTACCCATTTTATGGAGCCTACACTGTACCCACATCCATGATCTTTCGGACATACCACATGTCTAAAGGCAAATGCCTTAAGGAGTTTACTGTACTGCGCCTACTATGTTGTAAGATTTCTCCGGTCCCGCTGTTAACGATGCTCTGGTGACCTTTACTGGACAGGTACAGTCACAACGAACCGGAATTACACCAGATTAGTGAAGTCTGCAGGTGTACGACAGCTTGTATAGTAGCTGGGAATATCCGTCTTCGTCTTTTTCTTTTGAACTTCAAACTTTTGTGGAACTGCGCAGCGGTCGCCTACGGCATTGATCTCGGCACACGCTTTGCAAGGTTGGACTAGACTTTTGCTGTGAGGCTGGCTAGTCCCTGCAACGTCCTCAGCGTATTCTTGTAAAGGGAAATAGGTACGCGAAGTGCCGCTCATAGCTTTGGATAAGGCTGACATGTGATGGTAGCTGGTCGTTATAGTTCACCAGCCTTGTCCCGGCATTTTGCCGCAAACTCGATAACTACAGCAACTAGAGATTCGTACCATGCCGTCTCTTAGCCTTGAATGTCTATCCCGAATGAAACCCTCCACGACATCTTCGCAGACCTTCCGGCTCCAGTTTTGGCTGTGGTCGCGTTGGCTTGTCGCAGATTCAATGCGGTTGCCGAGCGGCTGCTGTATTCTGCCATCAGTGTGGATGATGTTCTCTCAGAGCGGTCTCCCAATCCATGGCGTACCGTTCGCTGTGCCAGCTCAATCCTACGACGTCCGCATCTCGTAGATGCTGTCCGATCTGTCTCCGTACGGTGGAGAACGGAAGAGGGCACCCTTTGGCAGCCGTATCGCGACCTACTTGCCGCAGCGACACATTTGTCGTCTGCGTTGAGAACGTTGGCGTTTCTCCAGACGTTAGATATTTACCTTGGATTCTGGTCATCTCTGTCTCATGATGGGAGCGCGTCGTGGCGTGTCATGGCACGGCAGACAGAGCAACTACACCCAATAGATGCCATCATCCAGAGTTGTAGCTTCCCTCAGCTCTCCGTGTGTTCATTGCATACCGATTGGGCAGATGCTCGAGGAACCAAAGACAGGCTTGATGTACATGTCGAAACGACGCCTACACATGCCCTTTCATCTTTCTTGATCGCCTCTTCAGCACAATTGAAGCATTTGAGGCTTCATTTACCTCAGTACTCGTCCATGGGGTTGTTTAGTTTCCCATCAGAGTCTCTCAGAGAGCTCATGTCATTTCGTGGCAATTCGCGCATGGCCGCGGCAATCTTGCCAGGCCGTCCTGTCCGTTCATTATCCCTTGAAGGACGGGAAGAGGAAGTGACGGTTGAGATCCTTGGACAGCTGGCTCTTACAGCATCCGACAATGCTATTGGTTTTCCCCATGGCTCTGCACATACGGAGCAGACTCTTCGTTATCTCGATCTCTCTTCAATTCCAATTCGCCCCGTTCTACTTCGTACGATAGCCGCCCAGCTGTCTGACATTGAAGTGCTAAGGATTAAGTTGGCCCTGAGGCATACGCTGCATTATGCGATGAGTGGCATAGTAAGTCCTTGCGTTTCTCTACGTCTCCACATCGTTAAATTTGAGATCCCGTCCCTTTATTCCAGAGACTCCTCACGGGCCTGTCATCGGTGCTGGGAACATTCACACGCCTCATCCATCTCGATTTGTCCCCTACGTCCTCTGTCACGTCGCCCACTCCAACTCCAGGTATGTCATACGGCAGTCTTGGTGAAGTTGACGAGGAGCATGCGCTATGCAGAGAGTGGGTCAAAGTCTGTGCCAGTCTGAGAGACATTGTGTTCCCGAGTCGGAGACGGTGGACACTTGTGGTGCCAGGGGACCAATGGGTCTCTGTGTAAATCATTCAGTAAGCGTCGCATACATAACAATAAGTGCCCCAGTGTACCATAGTCATTCATCTCTCGCGGGAAAGCGGGTTTTCTTCAATTCAACGGGCACTCTGGGTACTCGGGCGCATTTATGTGTACTTCTTAGTGGCCTTTTAAACTTTGATTCTTATTCGCAAGTCTATCTTCATCAAGCCTGAGCCTGAAGGGTCCACAAATTGATACACAAACGAACAACGCTCTGAATTTATGCAAAGATGAGATACAATCAAGTCGCCGATTCGGTAGACTCTTCGTTCAGCTGACACTCATCGCACATCCGGTTGAGTTCGTTGGGATAGAGCCTTTGCTCTTCAACGGGGTTCATGCTGGTCGTAGAAGAGTTAGAATATATGAAATATTGGCCAGTCGTAGAGACCTACCTCTGAGTGCACTCATTTGCACAGTCGTGGTCTAAGGTGGTGTGGTTATGGCTAAAAACGCAGTTTCGTTTGTTACATTCAACCTGGCAAGGGATGAATAAGATCACACATCCACAATGGTATGGTGGACTTACCTTTTGTCGATGCGTCAACAAGTGGTGGCCACAAACTGAGTAGATGTCGTACACTCGCAAGATAAAACACATGGGAAGGATGGCTCAGGGGGCTTGAGTAGGGCGGCCGAGGGGATTTTCGAAACAACTTATATAGTCAGCTGGAGTGTCGCAAACTGCGCGGACTAAAGTATTAGGGTTCAACGGTCTGCCCCCCAGTAGCCAGCTCAGACTGATGATTCGGAATGTATTGCGCCTTGTTGTTGGAACGCTGGGAATCGGAGACTACTAAGCGGACTAATGTTGTCCTGTGACAATAACGGGGTATTACCAGTTTCTCCTGGACGCCAAATTCTCGCGAACCACACAGCCAGTCCGCCTCACGTTGAGAGTCGCCACACGTAGACAGCAAAGGGATCGCAGAAGACTGAAAAAAGGAGGCGAAAGAAGATCGACTGGTTTTTATTATTAGTTACAAGACCTCAGGTGGCAAGATCTAAGAATTTCCAGCGGAAAGGACAGACCAGCGAGCAAGATACTTCGCTAGTGCTAGTCGAACAACCCGCAATCGCTCCAAGGCTTCTTTTTCATTCCCGTCTCTTATGGTGCGAACAAAAACAGTGAGGTAGTCCTCACCAGCGCCTTGAGCTGTGCGTGTCGATATTTCCTCGATCCGTCGCAGAAACTGGTTGACATCGAGTGCAGAAAAAAGACAAATATCTTGTGGCGTCTGGTCAATACGAGAAGCGTCTAACGGCTGAAAGATTTTCCATACCTTGTTGCAAAAAATCCACAGCATCCCAAAGGAGGATTAGCCACCATGATGATGGTGCAATGTCATCATGAAAGAACGAAGCAAGATCAGACGCAGCGTCCTGTAGATCGCCTCGAAGTTTTGCCATATGGAATCGAGAGTATCGAACAACGAACGTGAGTCGATTTATGAATATATCATACCCAGAGGTCTGTGCTTGCAAGTCGGCTAACGATGGGCCAATGTCAGTCGCATGTTTTGCGAACGATTCCGCTCCTATCCGGAAATGAGCGCGTAACTCAACAGAGGCACCCAAGGAAACGAACCATCTGAAATGAAATCGTCTAACAGTTTGTCTGCTATGCGGCCGATTCCATGCCAGTCCTCAGCAGATGCGCTGTAGGACACAGCCAGGCCATATGCCTTGTCACGAATAAAATCTTGCGCAGCGATCTAACAGTGCATCAGATTTAAGTGACCAAAAGGCCAAGGAAGGCAGGTACCTTACACACTGCTCTACGCACAGTTTCCCGTTGGTACTCGAAACATGTCTGATTCACCTGCTTGAGTGTGCCATTAAGCCCATCTTCAGGATTCCCTTCAAGAGATTTCGCCTTCTGTTCATACAGGCGAAGTGGGACACGGCATAGGATTTCGTCTCCTCTACCTTGCCCTATCTCTCCACATGAATACATGTACGCCACAGTGAGGCGCCATAGATGAGGGTCTGATTGCAGGTAGTCCGCATAGGCGAGTATGTATTCATCACGTAATGTGAGATCGGAGCTAGAGAACGACGATGAAATCCGCGTGAACGGAGGAATAAAAAAAAGGGGGAAACTCACTCTTCTTCTATCCCGCTGTCAATCAAACCAAGAGGCGCCATCATGTCTGCTAAGTGAGCGGAAAGCCATCTATCTAGCTGAGAGGCATGCTGCAAAGTCTGATCCGGCTGGCCAGAAAATAGTGAGGCGATTATCATATCCTCTACATCTGTAGGGTCAGGGGGCATTTCTTCCAGAATGTCAGCTGCAATATCTCTAAGTGTATATTCCATTTGAGTCAGGTTGGTTCACGCAGCAGGGATAGGTGGGGGAGAGCGGCTTACGGGAGATCTTGACGCCGTAGTCGTGGCTCGATGAAAATCCCCCATGCTACACAAACCTCCTTCCAATCTGCGCCTAATTCTGAGCAGACACGTTGCAGAACTTCCCCTCTGCCCTCAAGCACGCCGACAATATCACTCAGTTGATCCCACCAGTTCTCGGCGTCATCTTGTCGCTCTTCCGTGGGAACACGATCCATTTGAATACGAACAGCTTTAATTTTGTCTCGCCAGCGGCGGAAGGCTATAGCATAATCCTTCTCCGCATGGAACGCGTGAAGTCGAGGCTGACCATCGATGAGTGGCGCCAAAGCATCCGCTAGTTCTTGGAGATATTTGGATGGATGCTGAGATAATGAATTCAAGAAGAAGATGGTGGACTTGACTAGTCCTCGGATAGTTGTACTGTATGAGGTATGATCAGGAGGCAATGGTAAGAAGAAGAACATTGACATACCGTTTTAAGTATGGCCAAAACTCTTCGTCTTCCCACGGGGAGTCTTGCGAACTGAGTTGATCGCCTTGCTCTGTGGAAGGTTCAATATATTGAATATTGAGCCATTCCATCAAATCCTCTCCAACCGGCGCATCTTCATAACCAGTTTCTGGAAGATAGATTTGCACAAAGAGGGAAAAGCAGGAGTATAAGCTCTTGTAATGGTCTGCGGTGTCTTGAAGGATTTTATCGGGGTGAAGTGGGAGCTACTCATATCGTAAGCTCAAGCGTGTAGTACCACACATTAGAGAAGGATACGTACCGACCTATGTACCCAGCTATCTCGTGTGAGAGCAACGAAATCAATCGCAATTTTTCGCATAATTCGATGAAGTTCTGAGGAAGGGGACCTAGACTATGATTAAGATGTGCTAAGCGAAGGATTTTAATAGACCTACCAGGCTGGATCGTGCAGTGGTACAGCTTTAAGCTTCTCCTGCATCGCAGCAAATAAAATGAGGGTATCCGAAAGAAACTAAGGCGATATATTCAGCACTGTAAACCATGCAACGATCACTATAGTTAACGCACTTCACGCCTCTCTGGAGATGGCGGGGAATCTGTGCTAACGAAATAGATGGGCTGGTCGTCAGATGGACGTGACCTTTTGTCAAGTAAAGCGCCAGGCTGTGCCAATATATTGAATGCTTTAAAGAACGTGTCAAGAATGAGCAAGGACATACTGCAGGGCTCAGAAATACGGCACTGGCATTGTTCGTTGGGGACATTGCAGCTGCAAGCGCCTGTCCAGACGTGACCAGGCTTGCGCTTTGACCAGCTTCAACCAAGGGTGGCACAGCGTTGATATCATGATGAGTCGTCTTCATGGTAGCGTTGAGCTGGATAAACACGCGAAGACCTTGAAGGTAAATGGCAACTTGAAGGCGCGAACTTCAAAGCACGGTCCGGACTGGGGATTGATTGCGCTTAGATAATACGTACGATCACGTGCATCAATATATTTCCAGGACGCGTCGTTTGCTTCCGCACTTCCATCTTTGTGCTCATATCCTCCAATGGCCAGATATTTAGTTCCGCTCGAAATTATCGATCGTATTATACAGCTTCATATAGGCAGCGTCCCCGACGATACGTTGAGGATATCAAACTACCAGCAGTTCAAAAGTTTGGTGCTTGTATCTACTGCAGTCCGCCTTCTTGCCATACGACGCTTCCTAGAGCGTTTACAGTTCGACATTGCCGATGCTTATATTTGGGACAGCGCTTTAGAGTGGATGCTGGGACCAGAATCTGTCCGATTCAAAGAGACTTATGCACCTCTCGTATGGATCAGGTAAAGTGCCTAGGTGAATATATGCGCATATACTTACCAGAAAACCGCAGAAAAGTGTCTACAAACACATCCATTCTCATCTCACGCCCAGAAATCCTCGATACTTTGTCCCACCTCACGGACTTTTCTCTCAGCTTCGAACACCAGGGTTTTGCTACTCAAAAGCCCTCCTTCAAAATTCTCAACCCCATGATTCCTCAACGCACCATCTCTTCAACGCTCACTCACCTCAAGCTAACATCGCTAACTTACATCGATGTTTCCCTACTTCGCTTGGTATCCAGCTCTTTTCCTTCTCTCCTTCGCTTGCATCTCAGCTGCACCGAACGAATCTTACACACCCATTGCTGGGGATGTTATGAAGAGTCTCTGCAATGCGTCATGCACTCTCCAATTCCAGACGCTTTCCCAACCCAGATGGACCTCACGGTAAGCCTACTGGCTGATCGCAACTGCTCCTGTGCTGAACAAGAAATTCCTGTAGGCTGCATTCGCCGAGGCTCTCGATCCTCTCAAACCCCTTATGCACCTTCATCTCGGCATCTTCCTATCGCCAGAGTATGTCGTCAGTAGCCATATTGCACATGCAAATCCGATCGACGAGGATGGGAAACCTTATCCGGACGTCTATGGTCCCGATGAGTGCACGCTGTGCGAAGTGCACAGTCTCAATGTCCGCTATCAAGAACTAGTGGCCAGCTTATATTTTGCTCGAAGCTTCAAGTCTCTCAAAACCATAGGCTGGAGCTCTTTCTTTGCCGATTCTCGCTACTCAGACCGTCAGAAAGGATCGCAGAAGTCGCTGGGTAGGCATACAGAAGAGATAGTGGAGGATATGGCAGTGGAGGAAGGGACAACTAAAGTTTGGATCTTGCGTGCAGATGGGAAGGTTCGAGTCCGAAGGAAACCCTGGTGCTCGGATGACGTCTCTTCGACAGCAGCTGACGAACAGTCTCGCATGAAATGTCCCTCATCGCAGCCTTGAATAATACCACAGATGAACCTTTGTCCACGATCTTTATGCCTGTGAGAAATGCTATGGCCAACATAAAATAGTGTTCATAACACCCGTCGGAATCTAGACTTCATTAATGAGTGACCAAAGACAATGGGACAGGCACGTGCAAGGGAACAAAATCCAAGTCCCGATGTGGCCATTCGCGCCTTTGATTATGCACGGACTTAAGAAGGATGGCCATGTCGAGGCCATGGCCCTCACTGGTGGTTATAAATTCGCCTTCCAGCTCTCAACACCGGCCACTCTACCGGGAATCTCCCATCAACCAACGCAAACAGCGATGGACTCCTCTATCAGCGACTTTACCAGCCTTGTTGAACTCTTCAACAAGCTTGCAAACCGCCCTGTAAGACCCACTGCCAAAGACGACTCCGAGCTCGATGATCTCCGCAATGTCTCGGTGCCGCCAGAGTTTCAGAACGTTGTCCGGAACCTGTCTTCCCTCATCGCTCCACGCGCCAACACTGAATTCAAGCCAGCGGCAGGCGTAACCAAAGGCCGCCCTCGGCGTAACACCGTCGCAGTTTCCGCCATTAGCCCTCGTACAGTCACCCCAGAGCCATCCATCGCGACTCAGGATAACGACATCCCTCTACCGAACCCATTCCCCATTGAAGGACAGCAATTCCCATTCACGTTTAAGATGATGCTTCACAAGCTATATGAACTCGATGACTGGGAGAAGAAAGTCAAGGATGTTCTGAGCCAGTCTCGGTCTCAGTTCAAGCCTTTGGCGTTGGTAGAGGATCATCCTGTTCGCCCGGTCGTCGACAAGGCGAACAGCACCCCCAAAGTGCATTTTGCGGCAGGGCTTGGTCACCCGAATCTCTCTCATCAGCGTAGAAATGCTGGCAGCGTACCGTCGCGGCACCGCAGTGTTTCTATGGGTGGCGACATACCCAAGCTCTCTGCAAAAGATGCCAAAGTCCTCCTTCGCGACGATGCTCGCGCCGTGAAGAAGCGCTGCGTGGGGCGAAGAAAGTCATACCAAGAAGCTTTCGATTCAGAAAACGGTATCGCTCGACGCAGTCCTGGCCTCTGGGTATATGAGGCGGCCGCAGTATCTGTGGACACCAGCACCAGAGATAGTTACCGTCGACGCGCAGGGGAAGCTCCTATGGCAAACAGCACATGGGACAATCCCACCACGACCCGACCACACCGTTCCAAGACTGTCTCAGATGTGAGAGGGGGACTCATTTTCCAACGTGGTCAAGAAATGTTTAGTGTTTAGTGTATTTTCGGGTCTCCGTTTGCATAAGTTCTTCCTCAGTCTTATTAGCATATACAATCATTAGCATTCTGCAATTCATCGCATTTGAAATCTGGGCTCACCGTTTACTGCTGCCGTAACCGAAGTAGAAAGGCGTTCTTGGATGCTTTCGAGTCCTTGCGCAAATATTCTTCATAAAATCCAACGACGAAACGTTCAGTCTTGAAACCTAGACGATTGTAAAGCAGCTGACTTAAGATTACTAACAGGAGTAGATTCATCCATAGCACAACGTACCATAGCTGGACTATTGGCAGACACATGTAAAGTGATGTCTTTTCCTGGGCTTAGACGAACCAAGTGATAGATCATTGTGCTATGGGAATGTATTGAAAACAACGAACAGCATTCTAAGCGACAATGTGAAACACACCTTGCGATATGAGCATTTTCCCATCCATGTCGCACGGCTGTGTACGTGATATATGTCTCACGGGGCGAGCTCATGAGAGCCACACCAACCACCAGACATTTGTATACGGCCACAACAGTACACCTTTCGGGCGAATAATCGAGACAATCACGTACTGGGCCCGCTTAGCAAGGGCACTATTCACACGCGGCTGAAGAAGCTTACTGTCGATGCCATCCCAGAATGTGTCTTGCAGAAGGGCGTTGACCGACGAGATGTGATGTTCTTGAAGGTAGGTGTACATGAGGCATGCTTCTTCGTAAGAATCTGCGCATTCTTCTGGGCTATACTGGTATAAATAGCGATAACTGGGTCAACCGTGTTTACGCACCAGCGCAACCTGAAATGTTCCCGCACGTCTTTCATCAGCAGTATCCAAGGTGTATTGGGTTCCCAATCCAGAGAGAATACTCCTGAGCTCTTCTGAGTTGACCCATGCAGTCTGGAAAGAAAGGAATGATCGAAGGGTGTGGTCCTAATGTCTTCCAGGGTATCGAGAACTTTGGCTGGCGCCTTTGGTATGGTCGTATCAGGGATGGGAGTAACGAAAGCATTGTCTCTCGTGAGGCTCTTAATGCTGCTCTGAGTCCTTGTTAGCCATCGTGAAACCTCGTGGCAAGCGTTGTAAACACACCTTGTGCAACTTGAGCTTTCTCAATGCAAGACGCTCCGCAGATGTGAGGTCTACTTTTAGGGCATCATATGTGTTTGTGATGGTAGAAGCCTCCAAATAAGTCATTGGGCGGAGAAGAACCCCCTAGAAGCGCGTATCAGCGATATAATGGCATACCGAAATGAGCAGCGTACCGTACATTCTCTCCACATTCTGCCATGGATGCCATAGCGCGATCTCTAGCTAGCATGAACTCTGGCAGCATATCTTGAATTTCATCATCAAAGCAGGGTTCGGATTCGTCGTCTTCCAGAGAAAAATAGCTTTCTATCAAGTCATTTAACGGCTGGATTGGATCCAAGACCACCGCAGTCACTGGTCCATTCTGGCGTTCAAGACTATTAGGCTCTTCTCAGACCTCGACAGAAAGGAGCACCCTACTCGTTTAATGCGCCGCGCCTTTTTGCGTGGCCGGTTCTCGTGATATTCGTCTGAACTATCTGCAGCGTCCATGTACGAAGGTGATGGTGCAATGCAAAGAGCGCGGATCAATGAAAGGCATTTCCGCAACTGACTCGAATTTGAGTTTTGGAGTGCACCTTATCCTGAACTCCCATCCTCTCTGAAATTTTCGAAGCAGGCCAATATGTCAGAATCTAAAGGACGTGTTCTGCTTGCATACTCTGGAGGTTTAGGTCCGTTCACGTTGTTTAGCGTCTAATGCGGGCATCCGTCTAAATCGATCTCCAGACACCTCATGTATCCTCGCCTGGCTCATCGAGCAAGGCTACGAGGTTTACGCATTCATGGCTGATGTTGGCCAGGAAGAGGTATGGATTTAGACTCTCAGAAGTCATTTCTATCGTTCATATCCACTCAGGACTACGAAGCAGCAGAGAAGAAGGCTCTCAAAGTCGGTGCAAAGAAGTTTTTCTTGGAGGTGACATCTGTCCCTATACACGCTGTTCACGGGTTCTTACCATAATAATAGGACTTGAAGCGAGAATTCGTCGAGGAACTCATCTATCCCGCCGTGCAGGCCAACTGCATCTACGAGGTGAATAGCTTCCCAAATAGATCGAATCTTGCCTCGTTTTCTAATGTTCCTCTAAAGAACGTTTACCTCCTTGGAACATCCCTAGCCCGTCCGGTTATTGCTCGTGGCATGATTGCGGTTGCTGAGCGTGAGGGTTGCGAGTAAGAGCCTCACGAGCAGAATCATCCTATAACGACCTGATCTGTAACTCCAGCTTCGTCTCCCATGGCTGCACTGGAAAAGGAAATGACCAAGTCCGCTTTGAGTTGGCTTTCTACGGCCTCAAGCCTGACATCAAGGTGATCGCACCGTGGCGACTCCCTGGTGAGTCCTCCCATCGTGGCGCCCGCTCACACTCACCGAGCACTTTCTCCGCGTAGAATTCTACCAGCGATTTGCGGGACGTCAAGCTCTTCTCGCATTCGCTGCAGAAAAATCCATCCCTGTCACCCAAACCACTGCTAAGCCCTGGTCTACCGACGAGAACCTGTTCCACATCTCGTACGAGGCGGGCATTCTTGAAGATCCCAACACCACCCCACCTGCAGACATGTGGAAACTCACTGTATCCCCCGAAGACGCGCCTCAAACCCCTGAACGACTTTCCATCGAATTCAAGGGTGGACTTCCCGTCAAAGTTGTAGTCGCAGACGGAAAAACCTACACTGATGGTGTCGAAATCTTCACCGCCTTGAACAATTTGGCCAGGAAGCATGGTATTGGCCGTATCGATATCGTCGAGAATAGATTCATTGGCGTCAAGTCCCGAGGATGCTATGAGTCCCCTGGAGCCACCATTCTTCGTGCTGCCCATGTCGATCTGGAAGGATTGACTCTGGACAGGAACGTCCGTGCGTTGCGTGACCAGTTCCTTACCATCGAGCTCAGCAGGATCCTCTACAATGGCCATTTCTTTACTCCCGAGAGGGAGTTTGTTACTTCGGCAATTCCTGCCAGTCAGAGGACAGTGAACGGCCTTGTCCGCTTGAAGTTGTACAAGGGCAATGTCATCATCGAGGGCAGAGAGAGCACTGAGGTTCGTTTAGGCTCACATCGGACAATTAGCCAACGACTCATGCTGATATGTACTCCCAGGGTCTGTACGACGAGCGTGAATCGTCCATGGACGAGATGGGTGGCTTCGAGCCCACCGACACCTCAGGCTTCATCCAGATCGAATCCATTCGCATTAAAAAGTGAGTTTTGCTGTGCCTTCTCGTCTCTGATGCAGGTTCTAAATGCAATGTATTAGATGGGCACAGGCCAATATCCGAAAAGGTCAAGCTGGAGTTGAGCCCAAAGATGTTTATGGAAGTAGGGTGTAGGTTAATGCTTGATTCAAAAGTACAGTGTAATAGCGTCCGTGCTGTAATGCAATAGTTAGGAACTGCCTGATCGTTCGTTTTGCTGTAAACGATATCTCTCCGACTCGACCAGGTAATCGACTTTCCATTGGGTGGTCATGCCGTTTTGGATGAACTGAGGAGGAATGAGGTTCTGAAAAGTTCCAGTTGTCACAAGATTCTTTGTGGGTGTTTTCTCGAAAAGCGCAACCTGGTGCTCGATTAGCTTGGCGACGTCAATGGAAAGTAGAATAGTAGCTGTTTGGGAAACTGGAAGCGAAGGCGATCAAAATTGCAGAAGCTTCAGGATGTAACAGGAAGACGTGCCTCGTTTTCCAGGAGAATAAGTGATGCCAAAATTGGATGGCACACTAGGATACAAGTGAATGAGTCCATCCCCACCAGGTGCAATTCCATGTTTCACTGAGAAATATCAGTAAAGCTAGTGCAGATTAAGTGGGTCACATACTGATGTGTTCATAAAAACGCGCGTCACAACTATAGTACAGGTTCTCGTATTGCGCCAGTGGGACCTCTCTATAGCTCGCGCTGATTTGCTGTTGTTGGCTCGTTAGTTATATCATCCCTCCCTCACGAGACGAAAGCGTACTTGTTGCGAATGGTATCCTGTTGCCCGAATCATGAGCCCGTGCAATGGATGCTGCTTGAGTTCGAGCACAGGTGCAATTTGATTCCCGAAGTCGACCAATTTCTGAAATTTATCCTTGGTATAAGAGTTAAATGGCCATATTCGCATCTGAAAGGTCCTTAGAAGAGAGGTGAACGAAGCTAGAGAGGTACTCACGACGTCGATGACTTTAGCGTAGCCATCTGGTCTGCGAGTCACACCCTGGGTGGGCGTCCAGTAGCTATGCCTAACGACAAAAAGTAGCTTCAGAAATGCGGAGTATGTCTTCGGTTTCAGCTGCACAAATGGTTTTGGCGGCTTTTTCGCTAGAGATTCACCAAGTCAGAGAGGGATAGGCGGCACAGAATAACGCGAGACACACTAGGTGGATCACCAAGGACATTGTTAGCCTTTCGCTGCAGTTGGGATATTGCATTTTGGTCTGTCCTGTATTTGCGCTGATATAGTGCTCGAAGTGCCCAGGAGAGTTCACGTTTCATAGCAGAGTCAAGATTGCATGGGTCGTGGTGGTCAAGGACAAAGCTGGGGTTTTTCCGAATGTGGACATAGCGGGATTGATCCAGTAATTGAACGCCTTCTCATTTAACACCATCATCTCCACTCAGAACGCCCACACTCGCGAACTATAACATGCAGGGAGCATCTACTTCTGCTCTCGGTGACTCACTAACAGAAAAGGACGCGTCTGAGGACATTTCCAACAACTGGCTAACCCTACAAATTCAGGCTTTCTTGGAGGCATCTGAGGATGTAGGCATTGACCCGGAAACTGTCGAAGATCTTCTTGAGCTACTGTCACCAGCATCCAGTGGCGCCCAGAGTCCCTTGAATTTACGAGATACAATTCAAGGCGAAGTTGAGATGCACGAGGAGGAAGTGGACCTTTCAGCTCTATACACAAGTCACGAAGAAGCTCAACAAGGTATAGTATGGTTGAGAAGTCCACTACCTCGGTTTTCTAAAAGTTCCTGAAGCCTGGACTGCACTCGAACGAAATTGGATGATGAAGCACTTGAAAGAGCACGGTCAGTTCCACGCCACTAATGAAAACCGCGGTGCTCTGAATGTCCTGCTGCCAGGAATGAGTTCTTTCATCCAAAAATACGTGATCACGCGTCAAATCCCTGTTCCCAAGCTTTTAAAGGCCTTTGGCATTATATTGGTGAGAGAGGGCTGTCCAATCTTCAGAAGGTGGCTGACCCCGGCACTACAACACGAACTTAGTGTCCGGAGATGTATACAAGGAAGCCCGCAACGCTTCACTACTTCCTGAAGGTGGCGATGTCGAGAGAGCACGTTGCTCGTCTTATTATACCCGTCTTGCTTGCTAATGATGGCTGCTTCCAGAATCCGGCTACGCGACAGGCTGGAGCAGTACAACACCATAACCGATGCAGTCGAACTTATACGCAAATCGACGAAGATTCTGATTCTTACGGGAGCCGGAATCAGTATGTCTTCTGGCTGGCTTCGAATGACACCGTCTCTGAATGTTTGCCAGGCGTATCGTGCGGCATTCCGGATTTCCGTTCCCGCGATGGCCTCTATTCTACTCTGGGCGGTTATTATGAACTTGATGACCCACAGCAGATGTAGGTCCCATATGCCACAGTTTCCATGATGGTTCTGAATAATTCTCCAGGTTCGACATTACTTATTTTAAGGAAAATCCCAATGGTGCGTAGTCAATTGCAACGTGTGACCTTTCATTCCTGTTCAACAGCCCACTTCAGTATTTTAGTGAGAAATTTTGCCAGTCTGTTGGATCATTCTGACTGTTTTCTCGTAGTTCTTTTGCCAGGTATTACTTCCTCGCTTTGTCCGTTTCTTTTATCTCATGAATTGTGTAGCAAAATTTATCCCTCAAACTTTGTTCCATCTCCCTGCCACCGCTTCATCAAGGAGGTTGAAGACAGAAACAAAGCAAGTTCTTATTTTGCGCATTGTTATTCTCAGCAGCTAACAGTTCATTTCAGCTGTTACGTGTAAGATATCAGCGACTTGGAAGAACCTAGCTGATGTGGGCTCCAGAATTATACTCAAAATATAGATACCTTAGAAACTCTCGCTGGAGTCAAGCGTGTGCTACAATGCCACGGCTCATTTGCGACAGCTAGCTGCATACTCTGCCGAAGACAAGTCGATGGAAGAGCCATAGAGAAAGATATCCTTGCGCACAAAGTGCCACTCTGTACGCTGTGCAACGTACCTTCCGCACCCGCACCTAAGGCGACTAAGAAGGGGAAGAAGAAAAAGGCAAACAAGGATCGGTGGGACAGTGATGCTGAGGATGACGACGACGATCACAATATCCCTGTCTCTCAGTATCCCCCTGGAATCATGAAGGTATGATGTTCATCCTCAGGTTTTTCTTCAGCGCTCTGATCATAGACTATATAGCCCGACATCACTTTCTTTGGAGAGAAGCTCACCGATGAATTCGACCAGCTTCTAGAGAAGGATCGAGAGGAAGTCGACTTGCTGATCGTCATTGGAACTTCGCTGAAAGTAGCACCTGTGGCGGACGTTATATGTGAGTTATCGGCTGTATGTATGGCTAATACTGAGTGTTGAATCATTTGCTATAGCATACCTGCCACACTCTGTCCCTCAGGTATGCGTATATTCCACCTCTACGAGTTTGGCTGTATTAATCGAACCGCAGATTCTGATCAATAAGACTCCCATTCGACATATCAACCCAGATGTTCGTGCTCGTTTTGCATTTCTTGGCTTTCTGCCAGCTGATATTGAGTCCCAACAGATTATGCTTCTCGGAAATGCCGACGATGTCATGCTTCATCTAGCAAAAGAACTTGGATGGACTCTTCCCGACCCACCACCGACCACGCCGTCTAAGCCCGCTGCCACGATTACTAGGCTTTATCCTTCTCGTGAAAATTCTGCATCCTCTTCCACAGCTACGACCCCGCAGCCCACTCTTAAGAAAAGAACACTAGAGTCTGAAGAATCCTCGCCTAAGCGAGTTACAAACAGGTATTACTACTTCATAATCTCTGCAGATGTTCCGTGGTACTTACAAAACTTATTCAGTCACATTTGGCTGTTCGAAGGTGCGGAAGGGGGGAAATGGCTGCGAGAATACGAGGAGAACATTCTTAGTGCTGTTGCTGTTGCTCCGGACTCTGATAACGGCAGAGAGAAGAAGCGAGCGAGAGTAGACGAATAGCATACTGATATTGAATCAAGGAGGGAACCAGATACTTGCTCTTTATTTATCTTATGGTTCTAAATAATCCTTCTTTTCGTCGTAGAGAAAGGAAGATAAATCTCTTATTTAAGGATTTACTCCAGCTCCAGGGTGAGCACCATGTTCTGATGTGGTGCCCCGTCGTCGTCATATTCATCCCCCTCTGGCACATATCCAAATCTGTTCATGAGGGTTAAGTGTGTTTGGGACATGGTATGCGTGCATAATAAGAGGAGAGTAACTCACTTCGCATAGAAACCTTTCGCGTAGATCTGAGATCCACAGTTAATCCTGATAGAACCCTTGTACCCAGCCTGTTGGGTATCTGAGCGTACCCACTCATGGAACGTATCCACCAGCTCTCTTCCGAATTTGAATTGTCGATAATCTTTCAGAATGGCTAGACGACTGAGCTTATAGTACTTCAGCTCTCCTGTGGTAGCATCCACTTTCTTGCTTCCACGGATGGTCCCAATAGGGGTTCCTGGGCCGTCAGTTAGTCGAAGGAGAAAGTGCAATGTATCTGGATCCACATCTAGTCTGTGATGTTTGAGCACGAGCCGAGGGAGGGTCCAAAGCAGTGAAAAGTAGTAACTCACTGATCAATTTCAGTCTCTGAAGGAAACTTTTGTTCGTGATGGAACACGTCCAATCGAACTTTGTGACATTGCTGAATTTCATCCTTATTACTTGCTTTTATTATCTCATGAGGAGGGGCAGTAATAGATGCCATGTTGGTGGTAACAAACTGAGAGTATGACTCAATCGAGCAAGAGTCAAAGCAGGTCAAAGCGTTGATGGTATTCTGGCAGCTTCAACCTTCTGTTCTCTTCTAGATTCTACGACCACGACTAGATATACCTCCGGCTTCCTGCAAATATTTTGAACGCAAAAGGGAACAGTAGTACACAAACAAGGGAATACTTAGATGCTATAAGCATTTGCGCGGATATCTTTCGGGTGTCGGATCCGCGTCAACCTCATGCACGCCTTATTCTTCATCCGAGGGTTCAAATTGCTTATCGAATGCCTCCGAGTCCTCTCTAAACTCTGCTCATGACTCCCCGAGCTATTTTCTACTATGGTCTCCACTGAATCTAGTCCCACCGAACATATGGACCAAACCAGCGTCAGGGCACCCGTGACTGTAGAAGCAGGTGGGGTATCTCCATCGCCCAACATTCTGGTTGACTGGGACCATGCTGACGACCCAGAGAACCCGCACAAGTGCGTTTTGCATCCCTGGGCTCAAATATGGTCTGATTCTGTCTTGAGCACTCCAGTTGGTCACCTAAAAAGAAATGGATCGTGACATTGGTCGTGTCCTCGTTCACCTTCGTTGCTCCTGTTTCCTCATCCATGATTGCGCCTGCGAGTGAGAACGTTGCCACTGAATTCGATATTTCCTCCGATACGGTCATTGCGCTCATCACGTCTATCTTTGTCCTTGCATTTGGTAAGATCCATCGAGGCCTGGGAAGACCAACGCTAATTCACCGCTAGCGCTTGGTCCCCTGGTAAGCTCAAGCGGTGCAGCTGAGTTATGCTCGTATTTGATATATGATCATAGTTCTGGGGTCCTCTCAGCGAAATATATGGACGCAATACTGTCCTTCGGTGGTCTAATTTCTTCTACTTCAGTAGGCATCCTTTCCATTCCTCAGATTATAATCGCATTCTGACTTGCTTCAGTCTGGAATCTGGCTTGCGGTTTCTCCAAGAACACTACACAGATTATAGTCTTCCGTTTCTTCGCTGGTCTCGGCGGTAGTGCCCCACTGTCTGTCAGTGCGCCAGCACATGATCATTGGTGGAAGTGTAAATTGACTCGTTGATTTTAAGCTGGGTGCTGCT
>Ga0247734_1001241_pt1 | contig 19696 bp, 17 predicted proteins | sample UWRJL103311B2_FD_180933 | JGI IMG/M metagenome (GOLD analysis project Ga0247734, IMG submission 180933) | Plant litter microbial communities from Arlington Agricultural Research Station in Wisconsin, United States - UWRJ-L103-311B-2 | ecosystem: Environmental > Terrestrial > Plant litter >... | reverse complement strand
CCCATTGTATGATATCGACAGCTGTTCTGGCCTGTTCACACATCATGTCAGCTATACTGCTCATCTCCGCTTGCGTGTCCAACAACCATTCAAACTACTCCGGTGAGCTATAATTCCACCTCCAGATTGCCTGAACTGTAAGAAGCAACAAACCGCCTACCCGTAACGTGATATTGCGTCCTCAATGACCTTCATCGATACCCGAACCTGACTCTGCACATTGCGCAGGACTTTGTCATCCGTTGTCTCGTCCAGGAACGATATCACCTTACTCCGTAGCTCATTGCATATCTCCGGTAATATGTAGGGTGCATCAGATGCCGCGGCCAGTTTTGTGCTACCATTGGTTTGTAGATTATCATGGTGAGAGGGCGCATCTTGTGTCATTTTGGTGTTTGGGATAGTAGCAATGAGGGAGGTATAACTACTCATGAGAGACGTGGCGGGGTCGTTTAGGCTAACGGTCCCCTCGGCATACCTGGCTCGCCTGGCTCGCCTGGGCACCTGCACGATCCCGCCCCGAGTAGCGACACGTGCTTCAATTTCCAAAAATACGACTTGTATATTATTTGGTGCTTTTTAATTATCTAATTCTAAATATATGACAGTATCGACAAAATCTTAGCCTGAGATGGTGAAGCGGTAAATTGGCTTTCATAGCACTGGAGCACTTATTCCATGGCTTCCAAGTACCGAGAGAATACGACCCCTAATATTGACACTAATAATGGTTGAGTCGGGAAAACGGATGTTCATTAATAGTGACGTTTAATATAACTTTGAGTCTCAGGGAGAAAGAATTTCCTGGTTGATAGGGTTTGAGCCTTTTGGCCACCATGGGTTTAGCCTACTTAGCCATACTGCGGTGTTCCTCTTGTAAGTAACTGTCCTCCTCTTCCCATCTATGTGTTAGTCAAAAGCATTTCCAGTTACTCTTTGAATGAACATGATAAATTCAAACCAACGTAGACATGCATGTAAAACAACGCTCTATATTCTCTGCCTCGACCCTTTTCTATGTCTACCTTCAGCGTGGAACTCTATAGATTTTATAGGTTTAGTAGACATATCTGAATCCAACACCTCTTGACGCGTCGTGTCGAATACCACCTTCGCCTTCTACTATCACCAGCTTTTTATTCTCGTGGATATGAACCCTAGGTCGTTAGTGGAATATAGAGAAATGTATCCAGGGGGGCTTACAATCTAAGCACAAATGCCAATAAAGCCACTAAAAGACAGAGTACGGCAACTGCTACTCCGCCTGCAAGATATCGAGGTCCGTCAGGTGACGGATACATATATGGTCCGTAAATATTCGCCGCATTTCCTACAAATTACTTATTCAACATTCCCTTCTGCTGGGTGGATAGAAGGCAAGAAACCTACCAATCATGTTGCAAATTGCAATAGCAGCAGACCGCTTCACCATTGGTCGGAGAAAACTATTTGCAACCCAGGTAATAATGATTTGGTACGCGGATACAGCTCCCAGTGGCATGAGAAACATGGCAAAGAATCTGGCTCCGGTGTTCAAGGTTGACACCACAATAATATTACCTACACATGAAATCATCAACAAACAGATGATGTGAATCGACCTATCTCCAGTTTTCCCCGAAGTATACGTAACAACCAAAGATACGAGGAACGTAAGAAACCAAACTGGTGCTGTTAGTAGGAGAGTGGCGATCTTGCTGTATCCAAGCGTCTTCACAATCGTTGGGAAGAAATATTGGAAGGTTTGGGTTAAGAGCGAGACATGTTGGAGGACCAGGAAGATGTATAAACGGTAATCGCGGAGTGCCAACATAAGACCTTGGCTTAGGGTAACAGAGTCTGTGTTATCAGATTCTTTAGCATCATCTATGAGACGCCACTGTGCGAAGTGACGCTCTTCGTCCGAGAGCCACTCGGACGTCGCTGGGAAGTTCGGGAGAATAAAACTGCCTTGAATTAGAATATGATAGTCAGTGGGATTTGCAGAGCAGAATGAGTCTGTACGCTGCGATCAAAGCAATTCCCACTGTGATAATTCCTTCAATAATGAAGAGCCACCTCCACCCAGCCACACCGTGAGCACCTTCTAGATTTCCCAAAACGCCAGCGGCGAGTAGACCTCCAAACATGTTTGCTATTGAACTTCCTGCGTAGAACCTAGGACATATCATTAGCTAATTGTCATAAACCTAGCGGAAGATCCATATACCAGGCAATTCTATGAGCAAGCTCAGCCCTTGTATACCACGATGACATCAACATGATCGCTCCCGGAAAGAATGGAGCCTCAACTACACCAAGCAATGCACGGCAAGCCAACAACCCCCCGAAAGATTGTGTTGCGGCTTGAGCTGCCGAAATAGCACCCCAACCTGCCATAGCCAACCCGAGGAAGAGTGATGGTTTGACTCTCGTAAGTAACAAGTTGGCTGGTAGCTGCATGCTGATGTACCCCTAAAGTCAGGACCGTTAGCCAAAACAAGGGCAGCTATTTCAAGTCATCCCACTTATCAGAGACAGAAATAATACCATACCACGAAGAGGATGCTCGTGGCAAGATTGAAATCAGTTCCTTTCATACCAAGATCCATTTCCAACGTCCCCAATCTCGCTTGAGCAAGATTAGATCGATCTAGAAAGTTGAGTAGATACATCAAGATCAGTAAAGGGAGTAACCGAAGGTCAACTTTGCGTAAAAGATGGGCGGTATGGTGAGCCTTCCATTCTGCATCTTTGGAGGCAATACTTTGGTAGATTCTTGTGAGAGAATCGCTGGAAGCTTGGGAAACTTCATCTTCGTGGAGTGACTTCTGGTCCGTGGCTTTGGCAGTGCTTTGAAAAGACATCGTTGATGAATTATTGTTAAGAGGTAGATAGCATTACCTAAAGATCTTCGTTGTACAGTGTGCTTGTGGAACGTCAGAGGTTGGGTTACTGTTACTCTATCTAGGCTAGTGTGAGCATGATAGAAGCTCAAAACTTTCTTCTTGAGTGATGAATAAACTGGTTAGGTAGCAATGAAGTGCTTTTATAGTAAGATATTTCAGGCCATGTTATTAATAATGGGGTAAATTTTTCCATTAACCGCCAATGTAACAAGGTGAAAGATGGGGAACGCGGGGAGGGGAGTTCATCACGTCAATAAACCCCAGATCTACAGCACTCCGCCACCAGTTCTCCCGACGCCACAGATATTGCACGACGTACCAATACACCACAAAATCACAAATCAACCACAATTCAGCAAAAACGCGACAGTCAAATTAAGCTTAAACATATTTGCGGATGAGGTTCGTGCTTTGCATGCTGCATGAAGCTTGCAGGTAAACTTTAATGTGAGATATGCAACAAAAGTTGAGCTTTGGAGATTCTTGTGGTCGTGAGAAGTGGGGAGGTGTTTGATCTCCGTTCATGACTCGTGATTCGGAATAATGTGGGGGACACACATATATATTTCAAAAGGGGGTGATCAGGATTCCCTGTAATTATAATAATTGATTCATAGGAATCTGTAAAAGATAGTGATGGATTGAGATGAGACGAAAGCTCGGTGGTGTCTTTTTAGACAAAGAGGGTATAGTACATCTTCAACTTGGCAGTTTCTGCATCTGTAACACCAGCAAACATTTATTTTTACCGATTGCCAGATCAGACTCCGTTGAACAAATTATTTCTAGAAACGATTGCAAGTTATTTGGTGATTTAGTGGTGTGCACGATATATCGTTTGTCTCGATATATCATACCACAGGCAAACGTAACAATATGACGCTTCGTATATCTTTTTTGCATATTGCCTTACTGATTTGATAGTAGGTGTTAATATGATTTCATGTCACAAATCTACACATAGCAGGCTACTAGACTCAGACTACATCAATATCAGCTTTAATTAAATATGAAAACGGAGACCCCGCTACAGCGCTTGCTACCCTCGCACAGCCAGAACTCGAAACTTCGAAACTTGAATCTCTATATCCCAATTTCGAAGCCGGGCAGGAATATAGCAAGACTTTAGTTTTTTGGGGGGGAAGAGTCACCAACTCCGTGAATTAATAATCCCACCTGCGTTAAAAGCAACGGTATTGGAAGTGCGTGTCCTTCCTACATTTTCAGTTTGAGATTTGCTGAATTGTTGGAAACCACTGTTTATACCGCGGCCGAAATACTTTTCTTTATCCCCCAGGTATATCTCCTACGAACGCCATCCCAATGATACTATTTCATCCTATTCTGTATTCCAGTGCTATGCTGATGAAGCAGTCACTTTTCAGCAGTCTTTGCTTCCGATGTGGCCCGTTGATTGTGGATAAGTCGAATCAAGTTCCGCAACAAAACAGCAATCGTTACCTTTCCAATCGCGGGGACATAAAAGCTAGCTTTTTCCTTTACCCCAACCTTGTCAAAGTTCTTCTCTGACGAAAAGTTGATAGCAACTGCACCGTCTCGAATACAATCCGTGTTAACCTTAAACTTTTCACCGGGGACACCGCTGATCACGACATCACTCAATGGAAGGCAATCGTTTAGATCTTTCAGGTTCTCGGGTGGTGGCTGGACATCATGTCTGCTATTTTTGATACCAGAACCACGAGTAAAGACTTGGATGCCATCCAGATCGATGGAGAAGACATGAGCGCCGTCATTTGCTAGCAGAGCCGCAAGTGGACGACCAACGACTTCTGATCTATTTACGACCGTGATAGTCTTTCCAAACAACCGATTTCCATATGGTAGGCGCGAGTTGTATATCTGCAAAAACTCGAGTACTTTGACAACAGCGAGAGGAGTACATGGTAGAATTGACTTGAGCGTATTTTGAGGTGGATCCAGAAATCGGATATTCTGGTACATGTTGAAGACATACTTGTGGTTCAATCCTTCAACATCCTTTTCCATTGCTACTACTTGTCGGATATAACTGTCTTGCGTGGAAGGCGCTGGGAAGATTGGGTAGTAAACAATGATTCCGTGAACAGAGTCGTCGACATTGGCGGCTAGAATTGCTGTTTCGATTTCTTTCTTATCTACTACACGTAGGTCGAACTCAAAACCGCTGATATCATGTCAACAGCTATACATAACATGTGGTGTGCTAAGCTCCAACAGCCGGTAAGGTCAGCGAAGACCACTTACTTTTCAGTACATGTCTTTGCGCTCCAATCTGCATAAGCCTTTGCCGCAGGATCCTCATTTGCTAGAAATCCCACCAACTTTGGCTTCATATCCAGAGTTGCCAGCCCTTGATGTACTTCATCTAGTAAATCTTTTGCAATGGCACCTGCCAGAAACACCTTGCAATGGCTTGTAGTTGGAACTGAGGACGCCATCTTAGCAAAGCCTGATATGCCAGTTATCGAATGAGGCGGCAGATATTTGTTGACCAACTTTGCAGTGCTTCTTCAGTATTTGGAAAGAGGAAGAGTGGTTGACGTAACTCTGGGTTTTGTAGCTGCTGGAGGGGTAGATTCCGAAAGATTTTCTCAAAACCTGGGATTATAGTCAAGAACTACAATATATGACTAGGTGATTGGGTGTCTTTAGGCAGTTAGTTAGCATTGGCAAACTATCAAGACAAATATATTTACCCAGAACAATGCTACAAGGGGTACTTGCTGACTCCATTCATCGCGCAATCAATGCGGTCAAAAAGTTTTCGGCTTATCGCTTATCGGATGGAGGGGTGCTGGTGGGGTCAGATACAGTACAGTATGGTAATCATTCACTTTTATTACAGGATTTATAGTCCTAAGTAGGCCAACAAATAACATAATAGGTAAAAGTCTCTGTACAAACGACAGCACATTTTTAATTCCTTGTTAGACATTATAGAAGTGCCCTACGTTTGTCATAAGGTTGAAAGTCACGAGATTGAACCGAACATTCACGCCCGTTTTGTCACAGAAGTGGGGCCCAGACATGCCAAGATCAACTAAGCGAAACTCGTCTTGATATGTTTCCCTCCTCCTCTTCGGGTTCCTCTCCTCCCTCATATCAAAGCAATTACAAAGACCGAATCTGTGCTTTTGAATTGCAGCGCTGCCAGCAAGTGAGTTCCCTTGCCCCAAACCACTTGGAATTATTTATACACATATTATGCTTGGCTCAGCGCATGCTCAGCATCTTAAACTCCAGACGTTCTAGATCTGTAGATGCGCTAGCTCTGAGTTGTGATATGCGCCAACATACTATGTTTCCATTTCAGATACTGATGCAACTCTTATCCCCTTTTGCTTGGGCTAACGTATAACCAGGAATGCCAGCGTTTTCAGTCACAACTTCTGATACAAGCACGGGTGGTGCACCATTGCCACACCAACAGCACCGCAACCGTACGATTGAAGAGTACTTTGAGACTGATTCGGATGAGGAACATGCTGCTATTATTCAGGATATCGCCGGCAGTATGAACCGCCACCTCTTCATACCCCTAACTTTGCATCCGCTAACTACTCCCAAAAGGGATCGATTTAGGACTGTACACTACAAGTTCGCTTGTTCGGGATGTCCGTCCCTTCGTTACTGAGAATGCACCATTGCCACAAGTTGCGACTGGTAAGTTGATCTGTCCAGCTTGGATACCTTGATTCTTACTTTTACCTTAGCGTTAGGCTTAATCGCAGAGATTCTCGGACGACTCCAGATTCCCCTGGCTCGTGGCGACAGTGAGTCAACCCTCCTATGGGGCTGCTCTATTCACTGACGGACATAGTTCATGCGTTTGCCGAGTATCTGTTGAACCGCCTTGTAAACTCAGGCTCTGAAATTCAGTATCGCGCCGGGATACAGCAATCGGTCGAAGCCCTTATCCACCTTGTCAACATGATCAAATTCCCGGTTTCTGATACAGTACGAACCTAGAATTCTAAATTTGAGTGTTTGGCGGCCCCCTTTTTGCTGCATTAGTGTGCCTGTGGAAGTTGTGATATCCCTTGAATTCATTCTACTATTGTTTTTTTCATCCATGAAATGGCCTCCAACTGACTTTGAAAACCCTACAGTCTGAGGTTGCCAAAGCCGTATTTGCTGTTGATAAGAATGGTGTTCTAAGGGACCTGAAAGCAGTTGGCCGTTTATCACTTTTCAGGCTCCTGGCATTGTTAGTGCAAAAGCATGCAGCGATCCTGAAGCGAGATATGGGAAGCAATGAGTTTGCTAAAGGTATCGTCTCTATGGCCGAACTCGAGAAAGACCCCTCTTGCTTAAGAATCTTGTTTGGGCTGTACGAGGAACTAGGTAAGAACTGGATACTTAACAATGAGACGTATCTCCTGATCTGGGAGTCCTATGTTCGTTACTTCCCCATTACACTGGCAAAGGCCGCGACCGATCCATCTGTTCCAAAGCCAGATGAATTGAGAGCTCTACTCACATCATGCTTTATTTCCAATGATATTTACGCCCCTGAAGCGTTCCCTAGGCTTATTGACATGCTCGATACCAACCAGGATCTATCTGCAAACACTAAGGTACAAGGATCCAATGAGCAAGAATTATGGGAGCTAATATTGCGTAGAAAGATGTTTTCGATACCATGGTAGCGTGCATAAATGGCTATGGATTTGCAGTCGTTTTAGAATGGGCACCAAAGATGTGGGAGTCGATCAAATTTGAGATCTGGAACGGCGAAAATGAAGAATTCATCAGCAGTTCCCTCAAAGTCATAAATGCACTGGGTAAAAAGTTAAGCACAAACATACAAGACTGGGATGATGAGCTCAACGTTGTTGCTCGATTCATTATCGTTATACTTAAAGAATGCACCGAGAAGATACTCGACTCCAAGCAACGATTTATGCTCTCAACTGGACGGATAATACACGCCCTCTCCTGCTCCTCTCTCTATATGTTTTCATGGCTACCCAAGAAGGTTCTGCCACCTCTTCTCACTCTTTGGGATGACCTGAGCTTGAAGTCAGAGAAGACATCATTGCTGGACGTTTTCAATCGTGGCTTACAGGCACGGAATGATGTTGAGGCGCAGCTAATGATCGCCTTCAAAGCAAAGATTCTTGATGAGGACACAATCAAATATAGCATTGAGGGCGGGCAGAAGATTTTGAAAACCCTCACCCCTTTCAAAGAGCGCCTTGTAGAAGTATACTGGAGCGCCTTGACAGAGTCGGCCACTGGTTCTCAAGACCACCCAGCATTTCGGATAAACACCATTCAAGGTTTGGCTTCTCTTATGAACTTCAAAGAGTTCTTGAGCGATATGGAGCGTGGAACAATTATAGAGTCGCTTAATGGCATCGTCCTAGCGTCCGGTCAACAAGATGAAGTTCTTGATTCAGCTATTGTAGCTCTCAGACAGATCTCAATGGCTGATCCGGAGCGGTTTCGTACCATTACCTTACCAAACTTCATGTCAAAATTCACAGATGTTACCGACAAAGAAGACATCGTACGACTCTTGGACCCATTGATTCAAATTGCTTGCACTTCACCATGCACTTTTGATGCTAAATCAGAATCGAATCCGCAGTTCATGGTATTCAATGCATATCAAAAATGTCTCCTAGATCTTGTCTCGGAAGCCAAATTGAAAACTCAAACATCACGAATCGCATTCTTGCTAGGCGCTATTCTACGTGGCCTGGAGTTATTTGATGCTGCTCTTAACGAGGATGGGACTGCTCCAGCTTCAACATCTTCAACCAGCCATCCATACTTTTTCATAGTCTATGATCTTTTTTCAAGATTTGTAGGCGTTCGTGGCGAAAGAAACAACGCTTATGTGGGACTAACGCTCGATGAACCAAATATTAAGGATGCCAAAGAACCTGTAGAGCTTTATCAGGTCCTTAGCCTGCTCGGAGATATTGCAACTCTAGCGCTACGTTCTGCCCAGACCACACCTGAAAACAACTTCCTTATCGGACCAGGTTATACTGGACCTAGCCGAATTTGGACCATATTCTGTGATGTTGGCAAAGAACTACAAAGCCTTAGCAAATCACAAATGAATGTACAGCTTGGGCCCCAAGATAAGTGCTTAGTTATGGTTCTATCAAAGTCCTTGCTTGCAGGTGCCCGCCGTGAGGTAAAGACCCATTTAGTCCAGCAAGAGCGCATTTACTAACTTACGATAGGATAAGAACCGGCTAGGTTTCTATATCGGAGAGGCTGCAAAGGCTATGATCCAAAACGTAGTTCTGGGAGATTCGAACAGCACTCCTTACTCAAGAATCGCAGCCTTACATTTTCTACAACTACTTGTAAATAAATATGCCGCTGGCGCGGAGGTCTTAGAGAGTGAAGGTGGCGTCACTGTTTCTGCATACCTGGAAGCACTTGTACAGGGAACATCTTCAAATACCGACAAAACACACGTCGAGCGAGTCTACCAGACATTAGCTTACTATACCACAGCTGCTCTCGCCCGGTGTGATTCGAAGGACCGAGTGTTTGTTCGACTGATGATAGAAGGCATCGCAAAGCCTCATATTGGCAAAAAGATTGCGCAGTCGTTCCGTATGCTCATGGCTCCATCTAGCATTCTTATTAAAGAGAACTTCGCAATTTTGCGTCCTCTACGCCAAGGTCGACTGTATGCATATGTAGTTGACGATCTGGTTGCGTTGTGGCGTACCAGCACAGAAGCAAAGATCAAGAGCAATTATTTGGTTGCACTTGCAGCTGTTCTAAACTTTCTCGAGCCTTCCGTCTACCTCGAGAACTCTGAGGCTATTTTCCCACTGCTCTTGGAAGGCACGAACATTCAGAACGATGACTGGACGAAGCTTGCATGCATCACTAGTATTCGAACTATTGTTCCTCTTCGTCCAAAAATTGTTAATTCTCATCTCGACAGCGTCATCAGCCGTATGACGGACCGGACTCGCAACACGTACTTTTCGCCATCTGATAGCAATGTGCAGTGCAGAGCAGCCGCCATTGACGTCCTTTCTCTTCTTACTAAGCACATTGAGGTGAATGAGCTTCAGAAACGGAAGAGCAAGGTTATCAATGAGCTAGATATAGCAGTTGATGACATGAGTATGACCGTTAGAGACCGAGCTCAGCGATGCAAATTGGCTTGGTTCACTTTGGTGATAGATTCTCAGTGATCAAAATATGATTTCATAAAAGCATAGCGAGGAGTTTTGGGACTGGAGATTCATAGACTATACTAGTATATAGGTTTGTTCCAATGACGTCTGATTTGCCAGACACTGTAATATATCAAGCTTGTGCGCTGCACTTCTAGTGACTTGGTTCATGAGTTCTGGTGTTTCGTCTTTAGTAAATGAATTACTTAGGTACCGAACTTTAAGATCACGGAAAGGACATAATATATGCCGCTTCTTATGAAATAGCAATTTTGGATGAAGTCAAGCTTCTCCATACTTGATTGAGAGGCTAAAAGCAAAGACTAATCAATTTACCAATAACAGTGGTACTTTCGGCAGCTGAATGTGCTAAATCCCTCCTAAACGCCATACCAATGAGTTTTCCTAGTTATCCTACATTCCTCAATTTATAACAATCTCACTCACTTCTTCGCTCTACGCTTTCCCTTTCCAGGTACAACACTCTCATTCGACTCAACACCTGTACTCTCGGCCAAAAGATTCGCCCACTTCTCATCCATTGTCTTCCCGTCATCTACCTGCTCAGTCTTCTCCTTCTTACTGACCACCCTCTTTGGGTCGACTTTCCCAACTAATGTGACATTGCTGGCCAACATCTCTTGAAATGGCTGTGCAACAAAGTGGCCCTTCCCATCAAACCAGTCCCGAAACTCCTTCTCTAGTTTTCTGGTCACACCAGGAGCATTTTTGTTCGCCCAGGTCGTAACTTTCAATTGATAAAGAGGCTTGTGTTTCGTCGTCGAACTCGAGATGGCTATCTTCTCACCCGAGGGTAGGGAGCCAATATAGACTGAGCCCTTTTCGACATAGAAGATCCAGAAGGTGAGAAAGCCGTTTAGGAGTGTATAGATGGCGACGGCGACAGCTGTATATAGTTTTGTGGATTCAAAGCCGTATGCGTAGTCCCAGTAGAAAGTTGCGGCGCAGATAGCAAAAGCGCTATAGCCGAGAGCGAGACGGGTGTCGGATAGGGTGTGGGATTGTTTGAAGGACAAGGAGTTGAGGTAGTTGGGAAGTGCATCGTCGGTGGTGTTTTTGAGGTCTAAAATAAAGTTACTTAGTTTTGGGTCTTTTCATAAATTGGGTGGATTATGATTGAACATACCAGCTAGAGAGTAAACTGAGACTTTTTCTTGGGCTGCCATACTTGCGGTTTTTCTATGCTTATAGAGAGGAAGTGGATGAGAGAGTTAAAGTTGATTCTCATAGACTCTCTCTGTAGGTAGTCGCGTTCAGTAACGTGTCTTGATGGGAGGCTGAATGCCAAGACAAGTCAGTTCGGTCCTATCCGAATTTAGTGGGAGCCTCTTTATGTAACGTCCTAGATTAACTTCCAAATACCATCGGCAGTAACAGCTTTAGGAAAGAAGCTGAACTCCCTGTACTATGGCGCAAATACCTATTCAGACGATCCATAGGGATCCCCAACTCTTGTGAGGCCTAACCTATGTTAGTACACAGGAAGAGATTGTGCTAATGGATCTCTAGCTATTGGATTTTGATTCCCATCACCATTGTCATGGTAAGTTTGCTCAATTACATCCAATATATGTGGATTATAGCTAATAGAGAATAGATATTAACAGGTGTTCTCCGCCACTATGCCACAGTTCTTATGGCCACCGCCCCTAAAAAACAAGAACTTCCCGCGATCCGTGAACAACGCTCTCTCCTCCGCGGCATAAATCTCCGTACAAATGCCAATGCCATCTCACCCACTGCATTCAATGCCCGAAGGGATTTTCTTGTTACTGCATATGAATCTGGGTTATTTTTGAAAGAACCAGACAAGAAGGGTCAGGCCGCGCCCAACCCAATGACTGATCCAGCGGCTATGGATGGTATGATGGGTATGATGAAGGGGAATATGATGATGATGGTTCCACAGACACTCATTATGGGGTGGATTAACGCTTTCTTCTCGGGATTCGTTGTTAGTAAGTGCTTGCCATCTTCTACTTACAAAAGAAGAAATGCTAATACGAGTAGTACGACTTCCATTTCCCCTGACTATAAAGTTCAAGAGCATGCTACAAGCTGGCGTAGCTACGAAAGATATGGATCCTCAATGGATGTCCTCAATCTCGTGGTATGTATTGTGTATCTTCGGCCTTCAATCAGTCTTCAATTATCTACTTGGAAGTGACAATTGTAAGTTGTGCTACGACCCCATTTGAGTACAAAGCTAATTTGCGTAGCTGCAAGTCAAACTGCTCAGCAAATGGGTCAGATGGGCCCAGCAGCTGGTGCAAATATGTTTGGACCTGGTGTGGATCCGGACAAGCAATTCCAGGGTGAGGCGGAGAACTTGGCTGTTTTGGCACATCATTATACTCTGGAAGGCGTTGAGGACAGATTGTTGGAGCTCCTAAAGTGATGATGTGAATAAGAGTGCATGGATCACTGAAGTCACCTGTGGTGCTAGCGAGCCACTGTAACTAGAGAGACTTACGAAGCCTAGCCGCTAGATGCATTGATGGACAATCCGTGTTGTTTCAATAAGCTGGGAATCTGGATGCCATCTCTTATCATGAGAACTTATATACCTGCTCATACCCAGACAAGTTGTGGTACAAGGTCTAAGAGCACATTGTGTAAAATAAAAATAAATCAAAACTTCATGTTGTCTAAATGTTATGATTATATCGACTAAATGGTGAAATGATGAAAACCATGCGCCCGCGGAAGATGTTTTCATTCAGAAATGAGAGGCAGAATAGCAGAGTATTTGTGTTTCATAATATTGTTTAATCTACATGTGTTATCTCCTATGCGCTATGCAAACCCAGTTCCCAAGTCTACCACTAATCCCAAATCCATGACTAGAGCTTTCTTTCTATTCCAGGCAGGTCCCGATAATGTAAATTGTCATCCTTCTACTCCCTACTTATTATAGACAATAAAGTTTTGCAAGCTATCCCAATGGTCACTTTGCACGTATATGTAGTCCATGCTACTTCTCAATCCCATCTGTACCGTCTCCGGATACCATCTGAACAGCCACATTACACTTCCCCAACTCAGAGCTGCAAATACTGGCCAGGCATCGTGTGAGATCCTCTTGGTCAACTCTGGGTTTTTGATAATTCCTGCCCCTGGTTGTATCGATAGTTTAGCTGCTGAAAGTAGAACTCGAGCAAAAACTAGATGATGTTAGCCTTAGGCGGTTTTTCAGTCACTTGGTTTGGGCCTATCTTACCAAATATTACGATTTGCTTGCTCACAGAACTAACATGCCCCTTCTTACTCCTTCTTCCAAATACTAGGTATCCTCCCGTCAAACCTGCAAAAAATGTGTCGAACGGCCCTTCCTTCCCAGGGTTATTTCCTACATGCTTCAACATGAGCATCATTAACTTGTATATTGTCGCATATTTCGCCAAATTCGTCGCATGAGTTCTTGTAGCTTTGAGTATGAGTGCTACCTTTTCCCTTACAGTACCAGACCGGAACATAAATATCATTCTCAAATACCATCAGTCTCGAGCAAGCTGTATATGGGGGATTACCTACACCAGGGCGTGTGGAAACCGCACCTTCGCTCCATAAACCGCGCCATTCCGCGCAGCCTTTATGACAGCTAACCAATCCGCATTTTTGGGATCCAGAATCACGCTCTCAAGCGCTCTCTAGCACGTAGTTTCATCAGTATATTTGCGCTATGCTAGAGGCATTTGATATTGCCCACCTGTATTGTTTGAATAGCAGACATTTTGCCGGCCACGAGCCTCGGCAAGTCAAGATGTTGTTTCCTGGAGAAACAAGATACTGATGAGAGAGATTCGTGCTATCGTTGTAGGCTCATCTGTGTATAGATGCGGGATTCGGTTAAATTAGATTGGTAGGGCAATTGGGAGTTCGTGGAAAGCTGGTTGTTGTTTGGTCGAAGGGATGAGTTCGGCACGAGGCAGTGAAGCAAGATCTAGTACACAGACACCTCTGGTATGGTATCCCTACCCCACAGAATGCCAAGACAAGGGGTAGCACGGTGCACTTTTGCATGTGAGTTGAGCGAAGTGGCTAAACTTCAACAGTGGCTGGTGTCCTTCTCTGAGTCCCACTTTTAAATTTATCTTATCGATTGGAAAATAAAAATTGTCCCTCCAAGCCAGCAAGAGCATCTGCAGCTGCAACCTCCATATTCCAATACTTTACCACATATCCAAGATGTTGCGCCAAATGTAGGCCGGCCCCAATTACTGTTTAATCACTGATTCAAAAAGCTGACACGACCAGAAAACCTCGTAATGCTCGCAGCAAACGTGCTGTTGACAAGAAAGCTCCCAAGGCTATCGAAAATCCCAAAAATGCCCTATTTCTACGTGGAACTTCCTGCTCGCAAAAGACTCAAGACGCCCTTACAGACCTGTACCAATTACGTATTCCTTTAGCTAAGAAATTCACCAAGAAAAACGAGATCCATCCATTTGAAGATGCTACCTCCCTTGAATTTTTCTCCGAGAAAAATGACGCCTCCCTAATGCTCTTTGGCAGCACAAGCAAGAAACGGCCACACTGCATCACAGGAATTAGAATGTTTGGACATAAAGTTCTAGATATGTTGGAATTATACCTCGACCCTGATAGCTTCCGGACCCTTGCACAATTTAAGAACAAGAAATGCGCCGTGGGCCTCAAGCCCCTGATCGTCTTCTCAGGCACACCTTTCGAAGGCCCGGTCTCGAATGAGTATACGTTGGCCAAGAACTTCTTCACTGATTTCTTCAAGGGGGAGCCTGCGGACAAGGTTGATGTTGAGGGATTACAGTACATTGTCAGCATTAGTGCACGGGATACTGTTGATGGGGAGGAAAGCAAGCCAAAGATTCATCTACGGGTTTATCTCATCCGAACGAAGAGAAGTGGGCACAAGCTGCCGAGAGTCGAGGTCGAAGAAATGGGGCCCAGGATGGATTTCCGGGTTGGCAGAGTTAAGGAGGCGGATGAGAGTATGATGAAGGAGGCACTTCGGAGAGCAAAGACCAGTGCAGAGAGGCCGAAGAAGAACATCTCGACTGATATCATGGGTGATAAGTTGGGCAGAATTCACATTGGCAAGCAAGACTTGAAGGAGTTGCAGACAAGAAAGATGAAGGGTTTGAAGAGAAGTCGAGATGTACAAGATTCGGAAGATGAGATGGAGGTGGACATTGTCAGTGACGAAGAGCCTCCTGCGAAGACTAAGAAGTCTAAGAAAGCGTAAACGATGGTCCTGCATGGTAGATTGTTTGGCGTTCAGGGCTTGTATTGACTGGGAAAAAGGAGTTTTCTAGTAATTAGTACTAGTCATATTGCACAAATGAACTTCCAGAGGCAAGTGCTTCTGAATCGCTTCGTCTCAAGACTTCTCAGAGTGCTAAATCCTGTGACGTTCAAATATAAAGGCTTAGGTACTCCTCAATTTTTTTTAGATAAGAACAAACAAGATCTCACCCATCACGCGCGGATCAATTCAATCTAAGCATGCCTTAAAGTCTAAAACCCAAGCCAACTCATTTTTATATTTGGTGCGTGACATCTACAAGTAACAAATCTGGTAATACTGTTGACCGACAAAAAAGTTCCCAGATTCTAGTGATACACCATGTGCAATAAATTTGTGGCATTGTCTATAATCAGTTTGTGCTAGACTGGGATATTTCACGGTTATTTAACCTTTGAGAAAACTCATACGGCATTCCAGTGGAGGAAGATGTGGTGAGACGATTTGTCACTTTCGGTTTTTGGAAAGAAGTTTTATCCTATAAAGATCGCAGCCCTTGCCCACCCCATGATAGCTATAAATCAACACAATACAGTCCTAACTTTTCCCTCAACCTCTGGATTATCCGGATACCGAAATTCTTTACTGCCGTATCCCACAGTCTATGGCCTTAAAACTATCAAGGGGGCCCATTGTTTAAAGCTTTCTTTACATTTGCCATCAATCCTTTCTAAATCGCTTATATCTTTCGCATCCCGTTCGAAGCTAGTTACGGATGCTGCGATTGTTGAAACGGTGGGACCTCCCAAAGTCAATAAAACTACTGCTAAGCCATAGAAAGAGTTTAATTTGCAACCATAGGATGCAAAAAGACTCCATAGGATGGAAATGGCTGTCTCTGTCACTTATCGCAGCAAGGGGAAGATACTCATATATCAATATTAGCAATGCTGCTTCCTACTGAAGACACAGACGTACGGAAGGTCGCACATCATATATGGGATTCATGGTAGCTGGAATAAATATATCTTCAATGAGCAATACTACGAGCATTCAATACATTTTCATCCGATTGGCGGGGCTAAGTCTCATAGTATTTCACTATGCCTTCTCCACTCACGTGCCAATCAAAAGTTAAGAAGTATATACCCATAGACGATGGACATTAATGATAAATATTAAAGCAGACCAGGAGGATCTCACCTAACTGTAAGTGGATCTGCATACTATTTCTATAATGGCTTTACTCCACCAGAAGTGAAAGAAAAGATGGGGATTCACAAGAGCAAATGCATACTGTCTATATTGGAGATAGTTTTAATATATTTTTGGCTCGGTTGACTCTTCTCCCCGTTTAATTCATGCGCGGAATAGTCCGGTATACTTACACCATAATCAAGAATCTCCCTTTTGAAGCAGGCATAATTGATAAATGAAGTCCAGCCTTCTGGAATGCGACAAAAGCATGCTAAGGCGGGTTTGGCCAATAAAATATGCTAAGTAGGAAGCCTCTTACATCCCAATCTGAAGTATTGCATTCCTTGCGACATACAACAAATAATACGTTATGAGTGTTCTGGCAAACAGAAAGGAATTTTAGGAGACGCCACTCCAGGGACAACTACTGGCCAAGTATTTCTTCTTTTGATCATACTTTGTATACGACAACCTAGGAGTTGGGTATAGGCGTATAGGAAAGTCTCCAGAAGCATCCCTTAATTAGACATGTTCACAAGACCTAATATGGGGAGACCGACCATCTCCTTCCCCGGACACGTCACTCGAGCATCCTATGGGAAGATCGTTCCCAAGGAAACAAGAGGTGGGAGGCTGAGAGGTCACGATGCTGCCAATCCCCCACGTAGAAATACGAGCCCCATACGCAACATCAACATCACGACCCTAAACTTTGTTTCTCGGGTCCAATTGCAACACGCCCTGGAATTGCGATTTTCGAATCCATCAACCTCAAACCCGTCCCTCGCGCAGAGCATATTACACATCACTTGATGAGATGAAACCAAACTAAAGGCAGAGTTTAAGAACAAGCCTACGCTACTAGCCCCGCGTAAGATGCTTTCCCGGAGCTTGTTATTTAACTACTGACTAGTCACAACGAATTCTGAGAAACTCAACGAAGAATACGGCGTCGAAGAAATGTGCTGGTGACGGAGAAGCGCTCCTTCTATACGTCTTGTGATGGGTGCGCCAAAGCCGCCAAAGCCAGAGTTGAGATTCCAGGATTCGACAATGATTCTCAACCGCGGGGTACACACATGCACACATGTTCAGTTCAACGGCACTGTGTATCACCACACTTGGTTAACCCGAAGCCTGCTGACGGAAACACGGGAGATTTACGATTGCGAATGCTTTCTAGGTGGTTCGAGGACTGATGAGGAGAGAAGTGGTGAGACGGCGACGACCGTCGGTCGGTACCTAGAACGTTGCTTCGCTACCAAGATCTTTATCCAATCTACTGGCATTCTGGTTGTATGTAACTGATGTGCTTGCGACTCGGGACTCGCGCCATGCGACATAAGTCAAACCTGCGGGCAAGGTCAGATATCATTATGTAGGTTGCTATGTATGCTGTGTCTCCATGACTCTGGCGGATAGGAAGCTGTATTATTGGGTTTGGGACAGGCTTGAGCAGGCGGTGTGACGATGGGAGGGCATTGTTTGCTGCACCTAGTGGTCGGGATGTTTTGGATGTTTGTGACGTTGGTTGGATACCGGAGGGGGAAACAAACAAATAAGAGTGGTGATATATGCCCTCCCTGGCATCCCTCCAGGAAAGGATAACCGTTGCCGGGTGCCTCGTTCTCCTGGTACAGTAGCGATTATTCTCTAGCTACACTTCAGACTTCCCACCCCCAACCGTACGCCGTACGGTGTGAACAAGCGCCACGGTAAGCTGATGAGACGAACCGATAATAAATACAACTAAGGTGACAAGAAGAAGTCTCGTGAATCTAGCTCCCTCCTTGCCTGGAATCCCACCAGTAGGATCGGAAGCCCATGATGGTCCGGATGAGAGAGACGACGACCTCATGCCTTAATGACGGCACCCACACCTGAATATCTGGTGATACCTGAAAAGTCTTATGTCGAGAAAGAGGAAAGGATTGTACAACCGCTATTTGGATAATTGAAACCCTACTCAGTTCATCTCCAGGGTCCGGCTGCCGGCAACACCACTCTTGCATTTGATGCAATATTTGGACAGATCGCAGGTGTAGATGAGATAGACGACCTTTTTCTTTCGCTTCTATTGCTTCTTCCACTGGCTTTGTCTCCGGCCAGAGCTGGTTTGGGGTGGTGAATATTACTAATAAAAGATGTGGGAGGGAGTCCATTGACTCGTGGTAGCAGCCGAACCGTAAATATCACTTATATATAGATAGATAGTCTCTGCAGTATCTCCAGGTTGGGATTCCATATTCCGTATTGCGTATTCCAAGCCTTGGTTGGCTTGACTGTGACTATAATGTATCGATAATCTATGTGCTGCTCTGTTTTGATTGTCTCAGAGATCGCTGACATGTACTGTATGCATTCATTCCCATCTGCCGCTTGGCCCGTAGTGTCGTGGGTGTATTGTATAGTGGGTGTGGATGAGTGTCTGGTGTGAGGACGAGGAGGACTGGACTGGTATGATAGAGGATGCCGTCCTGCGTCGAGTGCATGTTAATGCCTGCACCGCCATTATCAAGACGCATGAATTGGCCAATCTTGCTCAATTGCATTCGCTAGTATAAACTCAGTGCTTACTTTTCATTAAATAGCACAGCACCAAGAGGGCATCCTAGCCAAGTCTACCAAGTCTTTGTTTAGTCTGCAGCATAGTCGAGTGTGGTTGGTTGGTGTGGTCTGGTCAACAAAACGCCCCGCCTCTGCTCTTGCTGGCTTAGCGTGGCGGACAACTAACTGCGTAAGATGCTATACTCGCTCTGGCAACCCCGGGCACCCCTTCAAGATACCACAACACCACCGACAAACGACAATTGCTTTCGAGTCTTGTCCTGCAAAGGCAACCCACCTCTCTTGACGTTAGATAGAGTTGGCCTCGACTTTCTCCTTTGCTGGAGCAGGTTCTCTCCACCCTCCTGCGAACCGCTTACGCTCGACCACTTCGGAATTTCTTACACGGGGAGCAGCTGCAATACGGCAGACCGCAAAATAAAACAGAGACATCATCACGAATCTTCATGATGTCTCTTATTGTTGCACGCTTCTAGTGCTGTCCTTTTGCCAGGCCAACTTCGAAAGAAAATACCCCCGCTGAAGTGCTTTGGAGCCGTTTCACCGAGACGCGTATCTCACAGCGCCCGAGGACCAGTCACTGAACGCACATCACCGTCGATGGTGGGACAAAGGTTGATTCTAAGGAATCTGCA
>Ga0247734_1001240_pt1 | contig 19702 bp, 11 predicted proteins | sample UWRJL103311B2_FD_180933 | JGI IMG/M metagenome (GOLD analysis project Ga0247734, IMG submission 180933) | Plant litter microbial communities from Arlington Agricultural Research Station in Wisconsin, United States - UWRJ-L103-311B-2 | ecosystem: Environmental > Terrestrial > Plant litter >... | reverse complement strand
ATTTGGATTAAACTTCACATCATCTCACTTGGTCGTGTAACAAAGGGCCAAGTCCAGGAGCTAAAAGGAAGTCCGAGGTTGGTTGGTGGCATCCGTACACACATGTTGTCCCAAAAGCTGATGGCTTTGATAATTGGCTTTGAGTTGTAAGAGTTCCTGTGGCAGAAGAAATCCTTGGATGAAGGGCCTGCTAGCCTCAATTGTTTCAAATTAAAGCAAAGTATAACGAGCCAAGGCCTGTTGAGAAGCGGAGCATCCAGATACATGGGAAAGTACCGGGTCAGCGTTCCAGTTCCAGTGGGAAGAGGCCACCCAGATAGTTGCTTTAGAAGGACATGCTATCAAATGGCATGTCACAAATCCAAGGGGTTGCTCATCAATAGCTCTTTCTTTATGAGAGGACAGGGAAATACTTGCATTTTAGATACATGCCTGAGGTAGCTAGATTAATGCGGTTTCGAATTAAACCACATAGATGTCTAAGTACTTGCGCTTGTCTCTCTAGACAAAGTTGATCAAAGTTCCATGGGATATATCTTTGGAAAGGAATGGGCCCCGACGGAATTTGGTTATGGTAGCCTATGGAATGGAATATCCTGGGGTCCATGGAAGGTCCTGTACAAGTGTCCTGTCCAAGTGAATCAGAAGTGAATTGTACCTGCAAACAGCTGTCTCCTAAAAAGTCAGTAGTATCATACGAAGGAGTTCCGGATGGCCAATTTGAAAAGCGTTAAAGGCGGGAAGGTAATCCGATATGCTCGTCATATGCCACTAGATAAATACATACACGAACGCCTCGCCATGCTGCCTGGTCCTAACCTAACGATCTCTAATTGAAATCCAGAATACCCACCCAAACAAGAAAATGAAAGAAAGAAGTCCTCAGATGGTTAAACCTAGCGACCAAAGGTATCCAAGGCAGCAAGGTTCGAGGGTTGAAAGTTCAAACAATTAAAAACAGGGAGGTAACTTCAGTCTTTTCTCCTGGCGCCAGAACGGCCTATGCGTAATGCAGTCACTAATGCAATCACCAGTAGGAACCGCTCCAAAAAACAAAAAAGGGTGCACATTTCCCCAATTCCTCCCAAATGGATCCAAAATCGTAAGGGCATCAAATGCATATTACTGCCAGCAAAATGGTTGTCGTACTCGCATTGTTCTCAATCGTATAACTTCGTCGTTTTTCCAGTGGTCATTCCGGTCTTCAAGCATCTCTAATCTGAAGAGTTAAACATATGAATCCAGTTGGTTTCCAAGGCACAGAGGTTTTAATCCATGGCAATGCAGTCTTGGGAAAACTTAGGAGAATCCAGGGTAGCCATCAAGAGTCCATCCTCATGGACTGGTTCCTTAAAATCAAATGGGTATCCATGGTAGGTCTTGGTCCAGAATGATAATCCAGGGAACGATACAATAAAGAAAAACGCCAAGAAAATATGCAGTCTCCATGAATGGATCGCTATATGCAGTATTGCAATTAGTATCCAATGGATGTTCTAACGGTGGCTGCGATGGCGCCTATCACGATCTGGTTCCCGTTCCCGTTCACGCCTGTGAGCGGTAGATCCGGAAGGAATTGTGGCACTGGAAGCGGAAGGAATAGAAGGTTGACTATAGCCTCCTGTGTCCTGTTGGTATGCACGGGTGTCATAACCCTCTGAAGTGGAAGCCTCATAAGAGCTTGCTGTAGGAGCAGCTAAATTGTTAGAGAATTTTCATTTGGGGAAGACGCCAGGAAAACTTCATTAAAAAACGGTTGTTGATTGTACGCACCACGACCATAATAGGAATCCGGTTGCTGTTGGGCATAATGTGCAGATGATGATACGGGGGAGGGGCCAGGCTGGGTATAATATCTGGGATCTGCTTGCTGTTGCTGGTATGCGGGGTTGGAGTTTGCATATTGCACGTTCGGTCCACTGGCCGGTACAGTCCTGGGTTGCTGGGTAGCACGATCCGACCGTTGAGGTTCAACAACCATGTTGGCTCCGGCAACATAATAACTATCTTGGGGGGGATAGCTCTGGGGAGCTGCATATCCTGTAGCCGGCTGGCTGGCATAAGTACTACTACTTGCATAGCTACTACTTGGGTACTGTGGTCCCGGATCATATACTCCCTGTTGTGATGTGCTTGCTGCCGCAGGTGGATATCCTTGGGCTGCTCCATATGCTTGCTGTGGCTCCAAGGGGGTTTCTGCTGACGGGCCATAATACTGACGGGACTGGTGTATGGTTGAAGAACGATACTCCACTACAGGTGTGTTAGAATGCCGAACTATACCGTTCGCGTCTCTTGAAGAGATACCATTTGGCTGCCCTCTCGCACTGGAGGTTTGTCTCCGCTCAGCTTCCCACCTCGCCGAGTCCTGCTTCAGATCCGCTATCATTGCCTAATGAGATTATGTTAGTAGGATTGTTCGTTCCATTTGGGGAGAGGTGCGATATTACGCTTGTTAGATTTCGGTATGCTGTGATGAAGTAGCCTTCCTGGCGCACTCTGGTTTTAGGGTCCTGGATCAGAGGTTAGCGTCTGCAGCAAAATAAAAAGCGCATCTGCGAGCTCCGCGAACGTACCTCGTAGCTGCCCGGCCGTACGAGAGCATCGTTACCGAGATATCGACAGACGTCAGCCGTTATGACCTCTCTGTCGATACCATCCTTCGGCACGAAATACTCATTCGTACGGATCGTGGGCGGTTGCGCTCGTGAAGAGCGGTCCCGATCGCGTTCGCCTCTTTCTCTTTCTCGGCCAGACATGATAAAAAAGATAACAGAAGGGGGTGTTTTGATAACGATGGAAGGAGAAGAGGCCTCGAACGAGAAGGGGTCGAGGAGTAGTACGGCTGAAGCGCTAGGCGGTAGCACAAGTCGGTCACTAACGGAGAGTAAGAAGAAGGGGAGGCTGGAAGGGATTCAACACGGCGGCAACGAGTTGGTTGATGAAGGGTGGGTGTGTGGTGGATGCGTGGTGTAGCGGGGGGGGGAGGGAACTGTCGTCAACAAATAGTTTCAGGGAAGAGGCGTTGGAAGGGCTATATCCAATCGAAAGTAATTATCCCGACGGTGAGACCAAATAGCGAATGGGCAAATGATGATTCTTGGGGATGCAGCTGGGAGGGGAGGGGGGTTGGCCTCCGATGAATGCTGAGATCTTGTTGGATGGAGGGGAAGGGAGGGAGTGAGGGAGGAAGAAGCTGATGTGGAAAGATTGCCAGCAAACTTCGCCTCGGCTGCCTCAGACTAGGCCCAAACCAGTGCTGCGAGAGACGCTGTTTTTACCACCCAGCCGGTCAAACAAGCAGCAAGCAGCAAGCAAGCGAGCAAGCAGATGCAGAGGAAGCTGACTCTTTTTGGTACGGAGTAGGAGACAGAAATGGACAGTAGGACAATTGTATCTAAGTCTAAGTTCTGTGTAATGTGTACCGTTACGTGCCTTGCCTTGATGTACAGTACGTTGGGTACGTTCAATACAGTACCGGACCGTACCGTCCACGCCCTGGATGAAATAGGGAGATTTTGTGAATATACTTTCGTTTGGTAAGGGGGTCAGTCAGGTTATCAGAAGGCTGGCTGGCTGGCTCGCTGGTAGGTGCTGGTGGATGCTGGTTTAGAGATGGTGGGTTATGGGGACGATGGGTCCGGTGTCTTGGGGGATGATGATAATGATAATGATAATGATGATGATGATGTCGATGTCGAGGCTGATGTTGGGGGTGTTTGATATTGATGTTGATGTTGATGATGTCTGATATTGATGAGGCTGAAAAGTCACCGCGGGTGTATTGGTAGTGTGGGTGTGTGGGTGTGTGGGTGTCAAAGATACAGTAATCAACTAAGATAGATGGTGCACGATGAGATGATCAAGATGGTCAAGTTGAGTGATGAATAACAAGTAGAGGATAATCAAATCCAACATACAAAACCATCTCGCATTTCCCCAGGCACCGTCGGTACCTTTATCATTTTCCAGGGAGCAGAGGCAACAGAGCGACCGGCCAAAGGGCGGGTTAGGCTACATCTTGTCTTGACCGAAACATCTGCTCCGTCCATGTCAGCGCCCACTGTTGAATGGCCATGAGAACCATGGAGAACCATGGGAACCCATTTATTGTTACTGCTGGCATCTTCTTACTCGTAGCGGCCGGCAATATTGGGATTTTTCACAAATGGCACCCGGTTCCATGATCGACAAATGGTGAGCCACTGCGCATCGAACCACCACCCATCATCTATCCTTACAACACACACAGCACCGCACCGCACCAGTAGCAACGCAATGCGATAGGGCCCTGCCGTCTGTCTGTCTGCTCTTCTGCTTTTCTACCCGGCTCCCAACCTGCAAATGAATGCCACCCTATACTACGATACGATATCATACCTTTTTCATATATATTTCCAGCGACTGCGTATAGTTCCAAAGAAGCATGCGGTCACTGCGTGTGTGCAGCAATCTCGCCAGCTAAGTTTGCTGTATGGCCTGTACTCGGGTCGTTGGGCACCCATGCATTAATATACCCACGCCTAAACACTGCCTGAGCTGAATGGCATTTCATTCGTCCAAAAAAACCCTTCCTTCCTTCTTTTCTTCTTTCTTACATACTTTCTTTCGTATGCGTACAGGATGTATGTAGTAATATCTTGTCCGTCCTTCTCGTTCTCCTCCTGCGTCACTTTTGGTAGCGGCTCCTTGTCCTCCTCGCCTGTACTGTGAGACTTGCCAGCTGGTGGATGCTTGCGATACTTGACCAAGGGGAAAGGAACCATGCTCATTAAAGACTTGAACCTCTACGAACCTCGTGCCCTTTACTTGCGGCACCGTCCTAGTGCAAGAAAAAAAGATGGCCGTGGCGTTGAGGGATCGACGCCTGTTAAAATGTCTTTTCCAATGTGGAATGATTGGTAAATGTTTACGCGAAGAATTTTGATGAACTGGACGATTCAGTGGTCGGTGACTGATCGCTTTGTAGCATTCGCATGATCTTATGCATGCGGTATACATATGTCCAAGGCTGGCGTATATTGCATGCCTCGAATGTGAGCTTACCGTTTTGTTGGGATATAAGGCAAACACGGAGCTGGCGTCGTGCAAAGTGTTCCAGAAGAGGTCAGGGTGGCCTGGATGAACGACTTGGGCCCAAATACAGAACCAAATGCTCATCAAATTTCAGGCCGCAGGGGCTAATTCTGCTTTAGCTTAGTCTGCAATATGCGAGATGAAAGTTGTGGCATCTCTTAATAGGGGGATTCGATCCTGGCGTTGCATATACTTTCATCCAAACGCCAGCTTCATTTGTCCCTTCTCTACCTTTCCACGGCCAGGTTTCTTCTTATTTGAGGATGCAGCAGGCTTCCTGCTGCTCGTCGTCGTCGCAGGTTGGCCAGCGGCTCGATCACCATCCTGGATATCCTTCGCAAAATGCCAATCTTGATGGCTTTGCAGGTCTTCGGCAGTTTCAAGTGAAGCGTCGCACCGTGTACATACATAGTCAGTAATAGGATGTTGATGAAATACCAGGGAACTATCTAAAGGTTCATTTGAGTTTCGTTCGTAAGTAGTCGGTGTTGTGGTGTTGACGCTTAACTCCACGGGGTCGTTCTGATCCAAAATGACGTCCTTTTCGGGTGTTTGAGCTCCAGAATCGTCACCACCCTCGTCGTCCAAAGAGTCTCCTTTCACAAGAAATTTCTGTATACCGCCTGGTGATCCTATTCGGCGCCGCTTATCTGGTCGATCAGGTCTTGGTAGGACACTTGAGTCTCGAGCTGTGTTCAGCGCCACAGCTTCGTCGCCTTTCACTAAGAAGGAAGAAATGCCCATATTCCCCGTCAAGCCCTCTTCAAAACCTGACACACTCATGCTTATGTTCGCGCAGGGCCAAACATTGCCCTCGGCTATTATTTGTCGCATTAGAGCCTTTGCAAGATCAAACAGGGCAACCTCGTCCAATTTCCTCCCTTGCGGAATGGGAGTACTTCGAGATGACACCTGACCACCATGCCGATGCTGGAGATTCAATGTCTTTGGTTTTCTTTTGTTCTCGAGGACTCCCTCCTCTACTAGTCTGGCAAATATATCGGCAACGAAAATGCGAACCCATCGGAGGGCCTGGTCCACTGAGTTAATGCTGGGTCTAAACGATTTTGCGCTCAGCATAGACTTGATTTGGGTACGGGCATTGACCTCACTAGATTCAATACCCCGTATTACTTGATATACCCATGTTCCCGTGTCGTCCCCAAGTTTTTGCTTGAGCTGTTCCGGAGGTACTGCAAGCAGGTCCTTGACCATTTCTGTATTGAAAGTCGACGAAATCTGATATCCGAGCTTACCACCAAAACCACGTATTTTAGTAAATTTGAAATCCGACAAAAACTGTTGAACAGCACGGTTTCGTACTACCGTTTGTTGGTTTGGCTTTTTGTAGGCGGATCCCAGCTTTGCCAACATTTTGTTTTGTGCAATTCCACCAGATACCGTATATCTCAGCTTATCCCAAACGGTTGCACGAACATCTCGAACAATCTCAGAGCCAATCAGAATCGCGAAGTCATCCCAATCTGGGTCAACTTCTTCATTCTGCTGGGCATCCAAATCAACCAATGCATCTGCTTGCCAGTCCAATGCTGTAGATGAAGGTAAAGGGAGATATTCGGTGGGATCATCATAAGGGGCAGGGCCTTTCAGTTCCGGAAACCTTTCCAACAGAATAGAATGCACTTGCGCACTGAGATCCAAGAAGAATTCATCCGTTCCAGCCTTTTCTATCTTCTGTAAATTGGTCGGTAACGCGTTTTTGATACATGCGAGAATACGCCTCGATTCTAGACGATATGGATCAAGTGAAACTTTATGCGTAGCAATGTTCTTAGCCGCGTCATTGTGGTAAGCCCATTTCTCGTCACCTTCTCTCCAGGTAGCAACATGCTGTAGAATAATATCTGGGCATAATTTCTTTGCCTCAGTGGGCGATATCATTCTCGTAAGCCCGAACTTCCTACTTGGGTAGTTTATTGCGATAAGGCCATCCCTAAATAAAATGTTAGCATTAAACCAGATCATCGATCGGATAAAATCAGACCATTGCTGCACAGCAAGAGGTTGGTCTATCGCAACTCCCAAACGAACCTGCTCACATTGTGCATAAAAGGCATCTAGATCAACATGGGCAATAACTCGCAATGGCGATGTTGTAGAATAAGAGGCAAGATGGGCAAGATTTCTGTAGGTGAACCGAGATTTCTTGCGAGTTCCTTCACACAATGACGAAGAGGGTTGGAAAGGTTGAGGGGAAGACATCGTATGGAATGGTCCCTTATCTTTTTGTAGCTATATAGAGATTGGATTTCATATTGCAATGTCGTGCGACCTCTTAGTTATTGAGCACATTGTGCTGGTTGAAATACCCAATGTCGCGTTCAAGGTTGACGCGAGGTCATACAGTACGTACGTCACACACGTGATGACGTGCAGACTGTACTATAATCGGTTTTCCCCTTTATAAGATCAGACTGGGAACACATAATCTAAAAGTGTACGGGTATTTCATAGTTGTCAGTATTAGTATGCTTCAATTATTGAGAGGGATTCCAAGAAAATAAGTCACACTAAAAATATTCGAAGTAAATGCACAATACTAACCTCATTGTATCAAGATGTTGTTGCTGGTGCTGCGTTGCATGGTTTGAGCTGGATGTCTTCTAGCAGCTTGTTCTTTGGTCAGGGAATTGCAGCTCTACTGACCTCTTTTCTATACTTTTAACTGTTTAAAACAACTCACTAGGTATTCAGCAAACATGTTTCACCACCGGAACGTATTCTATTGCCCGCATATTTTATCAAGATACCTGTGTCTGCCAAATTACGCTAAGTGATTTGACACTTATATCAGAAACTGTGCTGCTGAGATCTCTATCGAACAACAAATATTATAGAAGGCTTAGCAGGGAATCGTATAGATCTGGCGATGGTGCTTTTCTGGCCATAATGATCGAAACTTGGCAGGTTACTGATCATGAAGAACTGCACATCAGGATTGCCATCCAGGCTGCTGGAAAAACTGTCTTTCGGCTGGTTATAAGCATATTCGTCCACGTCATTCGATCATCATCTCACGCGTCTTTGAGGCGTCTTAAGACCTGGCGCTGTGTCGGAGGCCGCCACTTAGTTCTCGTTCAGTATTGAGGGGGGAAAGGGGGGTAACGGTGTACTTTGACATTTAAAAGTTGACTCTGCAGCCACGCTGGTTTTATCCACCTGACATCTGTTGTGCTGCATGAAAAACCGGCTCGCATCAGATCTTACAGATATTGTGTTGCGGATAAGGGTTCCTGGCTAAATTGAAGTAATTCGGTTCAGTGTCTAGTGAAGACCGTATTTTGGTGCCAGGTGATCTTGAATACCAACTCGGAGAAGAACAACTCTAATCTTCAAGATGCTTCTATACACGAAGAAGTCATGTTAGCACAACACCCACTAATACAACCAGAAGACCGGATCAGAAGCCAAGTTTGGAACCATAGTAGATCGCGATGGAGAAGCTGGGAATCCATCGATCTACATTCAGTTGCTTGCTTTGCCGAAATGGTCGCTGAAACGGTCGCTCATGCATATGGTGTGGACCAAAATGGTGCCACCTCCGATACATATGAGGCTCTGTATGAGATAAGCCGCCAACTTTGAAGGGTTCTGTGTAGAATATTTGCTTATACTTGTGGTAACCAAAGGAAGTGTTGTTGGTGTGGGGAAAGGCGGATGAAGGAAAGGATCATCCCTGGAAAATGTTGGAACTTTTAGACTTTTCCAGTTTCGTTCTTACGCGATTTTCTCTGCTTATACATTCTTGTCAGAGAAGAGCATGAGAACATATGCCAAAATACTGTCAGCGCTTCTCTCTACTTCGCTTACGCTGTGCAGCCTGCGACCCTTGGGTATTTCTTGCTTTCATAGCAATATGAAGCAGATTAATCGCTTGAAAACGGATGACTCTCAAACTATATTCAGTTTCAAGACCTCCAAGGCGACGGCAAGCTCTTTAATTAACCAGTGAATGCAAACAATCACATATCTCTCAGCAGGACAACCAAGTGATGTCAGTTAGAGCTATCACTGATATACACGGGCTATGTCCTTACCTACAAGGCTGCAATGCCTTCCCTCAGTATGACGCTATACAAAGGAAGTCTCGATCCCATGATCATACTCTTCTGCGGAAGATACAGTGACTGGTTAGCAGCTATGGTAACATGTGCTCAGGATAGAGTCATGGCCACAACAAGGCGATCCTCGAGAACCTCTAGGGAACACTGCCCTAGATCTCCAAACGACCTGAAAGTGTAATCTAGGGATGGTACGAAACGTGGCCATGCTCGTTAGCTTGCAAGATTACGTTCACTGACAAGGTGGTCATGGACAGCTGGTATCGAAGGCCAGAAGTACGCCCGGTGAGTGAGCTAACCACCATTGCTAGTGATTTGGGACTATACATTTGTGCTTACAGGTTGCTGCTCCCTGTGGATATGAGAAAAGCTTCAGCATGATACCCTTTGAAAGTCTGCAAGATATCTCTGGCCGAGCCAACATGGAACTAACCCAGCTTCAATGGCTCCTTTCAATTCTCTAGTGGCGCAACAGCTATCACACGAGACGACTGCGGTTTAAACCCTCTTCGATGCCAACTCATTCAAATTAGCAATCGGGCATATCAAGAAATGGATTGGAGGTTACCAATAAGGACCAATATCAAGACAATACCTTGAAGCCCTACTAGTCACACGGTTATCAAACGATGATAAGATACACAAATGGCGACAATCGTCTTGCGTTGGACCGGCAGCAATATGGGTTAAAAAAAGCTTAGTACCAGATCCTTTGAGCAATCGTCATAAGAGGCTATCGTCACTCGTTACCGCCTGCACTGGGCTCAAGCGTGGTCATAGCCGCCCTGGGTCCTGAGAACTAAGCCATCCAAGCAAGCAAATCGAACTCTGGCAATATCGTGATAACATAGGGCGGCCGCCAACCTTGCACTTATTGTCAATAGACTATACCCTGCACAGCTATTAGGAGGGCTAGATTCTTCCGTTCTGAATATAGGAGAATGTTGAATCTTAGTATCACCAGTTCTACTCGGTTTGCCCTAACCTGTAAAGTGATAGTACTGGCTGGCGGAGAAACCTGGGCAACTCCTTGATATTTGGTCAGAAATATGCCTGGAAAGGAAGTATTCAAAGCTTCAGGAATTCGGGCGAGTAGTTACTGTCATTTGTCCGCCCTTGAGTATATCTAGGAGCCATGATCCTCTTCGATTAAGGTATAGAAAACCCCAAAAGCCTCAACAACCTCAACCGCGAATTCGAAGATCGTATCAGAAGCTCTCATAATACTTTGCTCTCCTTTTTGTCAACTTCTATTATCGTCCCTCTATCCAATCGTCTCTTATTACACCTCCTTTCTCTTGCTAAGCCATAAGTTTCACATCTGAAAAGACAAAGGTAGCATTCCTGGCACATAGACCCTAGAAAACTGGCTTATGAAGAATATAGCAAGAATGTCGTATACATGGCTACCTAACATGGCGGGCTGGTGGACGTGTTGTTCTTGTAGCCGTGAAGTTGATTCATCTACTTGGGGAGACTACTGCCCGGACTGCCAACATGCGAAATGTGATACATGTGTGCCATATTAAGACAAATGTCATCTCTGGGGTCTTGTGTTTGGGCGAACTGACGAGTCGAAAGATCCTTTACCGGAGGCTCTAAGCGGATTCTGTGGCGACATTGGTGAATCGGGAATATTCTCATTACATGGGGCTAGGTTGAGCTGTTGCGTATTAACATGAAGTTTTGAGTTTTGGTTTTTGAACTTTTTTGGACTGTTTTTAATTTTCGTTATTTTCCATCTTTGAGTTTGTTCTTGGCTTCTGGTTAAGGTGGTAGACACGTCTTTGGATTGAGAGTCTGCTTTAGTGTAGTGCTGTGTTTTGCTTATTTTCGAATCTGTCGTTATAAATTTTCGTTCAGGAATTTCATCTACTGTGTCAAACTCTGTGTCAAATGCCAGAACACCATTTGATTTCTTTGAGTCTTCTTGATATATCCATTAAACGTACTACCCTCTACTGTGGAAAAGGATATTCTGTACCGGGCTTGGTACTTCTATGACATTGAAGACAAGGCTTCCGTAGAACTTTAACTATTGGTGAAGTTTGATCATCCATCTAGAATAATATTAGTACAGCGGTGCATACTTTCAACCGATATTATTTTATAGTGCTACAAGTCGTTGTTTTACATTCGTTCTTAACATATTTATCTATACTGAGCATATAGGTAGCTATCGTGGCGCTTCCTGTATTCATTGTATGAATGTTTGGCTGATGCGCCTCCAAATTGTACCGTAAAGTAGGTAGGGGGATATTTTGTTAATACAGAAATGGCAAGGCTTATGGTTCTAGGTATGGTACGAGGAATAGTAATATATAGGCGACTAGACTAAATAATCAAGATAAATGCCAGTAGATCTTCTTTTTCGTTTGCCCTCTTGAGAAATTTCATCAACATACTGATTTCCATATGGAAATTGTATACGCTTTTTGCGCCCGCAGTGTTAAGTGCACAGAAATAGACACGGTTTACATTTGACACTTGACATAAGCGAGTACAGTATATTCTATGCTATAGAACGAACTGTTATGATATACTGAAGTAATTTTAGACTCCTGGCTAGATATGATTTGAGAAAACCGGTCGGCTAAAGGTTAAGACTTCCAATTTGAATTACAATTAATTTAGTCTATATTGGGTATATATCTTTCCAAAGTCATCAATCGTTATCCGTCCTTGACACCAAGTCCAACTGCTTACTGTTAATATACAGTACAGTAGGCGGTAAGTGATGCCGTGAGACTGTGCATCTGCCTGCTAATATGCGTCATATATCGATTAGTACCGCTTCGTTCTTGGAGCTAGCCTTGGCGTTCCTAGGTCCGAAGCTTTAAGTACAAGTACACTCGAGGGTATCGGGCAATGTATTTGTCGCAACATAAACTTCCACGACTACTGCTGCTATGAAACATTCCCCATCATGTGGGAATTTTGCAAACCACCTTCCAGGTCTGAATATCTTCCGTTTGGCCCCCTCATTTCTCCAAGCTTTTCCGCTCTTCGTTGTTGCAGGTCTAATAAGTAATCCCGCATGGCTTGAGGGTATGTATTCCAATCCATATCTGGGTCAGAAGCTTCTTTAAAATAAAGACTTGCAATGACCAGATCTACGGAGGGACCCAGAACAAATTGGCTTTGAGAATCCTCATGATTACAACAAGGTGAACGCTTGATTGGCAAAAACCAATCGACAATGCTCGATCCCATCACAGTCCGAATGTTTTGATAAGTTGATTCCAGATCCCATGGATTGTCTCCTGCTTTCATCTGTAAGATGGAAAAAGTACGCTTAGCAAGCTTGTCTCTTTCAGAGGTCTCTCTCCTCTTACTTTCAGCCTGGGTGGTTACTGGATCGTGCGTTGTTTTGCTATCAATAATGGGCCGTGGCGCTTTAGAAATATTGGGCAGTTGTTCCAGCGGCTCTGTTGTACTCTGTGGAATAGAGCTCCTCGTTGCATCATGGATAGCAATAGATCCTTGTGGGTACGGAAAAGGATATGTAATCTCAGGATAGCGGAAGGAAGGGTTTGCCTCCCAGTTCGGATTTACACGAATAACCTCCTCGTAACTCGGCTTCAGTACCGCCAAGGTATATATCTTGGTACTTGGTTTTGCATCCAGACTCTCGATTTGCGTCAAATTCTTCATGACCCCGTAAAGTGAGACACTGAACATGCCACCAGTGAAGAATGCAAATAGACAGGCACTGATCCCAAATTAGTGGAATCGAGGAAAGGAACGGTTCTGACCTACAGTGCTAGTATTACAATGATCTGTGGGTTGGTATTTGCCTTAAATGTACGTCAGCCCTGATAAATCTATTATACCAATATCTTAATGGAAGAGGCAGGAAGAGGGATACGACCTATACATACTTCTGAGCGTTGTTTCTTCAGATAGATGGCCATAACAACAACGAGTTGTGTGCAGTACAGCGCTGCATACCCATTGAACTGTATAAAGTACTTGATATTGCTCTCTCCCAATGGCCCACCAATCCAGGGACAGAAATGGTCCATCTTCAAAATACAACGATTATTCATGCTGCAATGATGGGTTCGGTCAAGTTTCCAGCTTGCACATTCGGAGCAAAATTTTGGTTTTCCATCTAGCTGACATACAAACACGTCTTTAGTGTAGAACATCTCTAGTCCTGCGGAGTCTGGAAAATCTTCTTCCGAGGTGCCTTCCGTCGACGTGCCTCCAGAACCGACATCCGTTTTATACTCTATTCCCGAGATTCCATCTTTAGCAGAGTGTTTCGTCCTGCCGTCTTTCGACAGTTGCCTCTCCTGCAGAGCTATATGCCCTAGCGGCAATACTGGTGGATCGAAGTAAGTTATGTGTGTAAGTCGAAAGAACGAAGAAAGCATGAGCAGTAGAAGAACAAAGTGTATGACGAGAATTGGGATAACTGCGCTAGAATCATAATGTTTGGCTAAAAGATAATTTACTACAGATAAGTCAGTGCAGAACTCCCCCCAGTGTAGCAAAGCGTACCAGATAACGGGCCAACAGTAACATATGTAGCATATGTAATTATCCCCAGCAAGACGAAGGGTATTATGCGAGCGGTCCATACGTTACCAGCGACGTGGCGACGTTCTTCCCTGGTCTGCATTTCGTCCTAATGATTCCAGACACCCGTTTCAGAGGAATTGGTCATGCAAGACGGCTATTCATAAGACCTATGTAAGTTCATTTGGAGCAATACAAAACAGGTGCCCGCGAAGCAAGTGCAATGTGGTTGATGTTTACAGTCGTAAATATGCCGCGGTCTAGCCGTTGCGACGAATACGGACTAGCGCATTATTTAATTATGCGCTAAGCCTAATTTGATATTCGCATTTGACGCAAATATCTCAATTATCCATCAGGTGTCCTGCTTGGTCGGAATACACAATGGTACGAGCTCCATTCTTAGTATAATAGAACCCAACAAATCCTAATAAAGTTATGTCCGAACATACTTGCCAGCTTTATTCCGCTCTTTCAAAGTACCCTATTTGTGTCTCTAAGCCTGATTGTTTAGCCTCATATTTGGCATTTTCATGGTGTACTAGGGTTTTTTTTGTGCAGCCCACTAACTAGAATAATTCTTGTGTGGTCTGGATGAGGTGCCTTTGAATATATGCGCTTCATTTCGACGCTCTTGCTGATAGTCTCAAAGCCGTTTGCCTGGAAATGATACTTAAAATCACCTCCTGCTCTTAATCGGATTCGCTGTGGCTTGGTGGTCCTTGTATGAGCTGAGAATTCTTGCGAGTATTCGTAAAGCTCCTTGTGTGCTCTAGCTTAAAAAGTAACAATAAAAAAAGGATAAAGCAGAAATTCATTGCTGAGTCAGTTGTTCTACTCAGTATCGATTTTCGGATAGATAGCTCCTAGTTGGCACTGGCGAACTCAGGGACTACACACGAAGGCTTTATCGATCTATTAATAGAAACCCCACCCCGCTACATTGCCTGTTGCGAACAATAAGCAGGTCGGACAAAGATGGGAATTAGAACATGAATTCTTCTGGACCAGCTCAATCAAAGGCAATAGTTAGGCAATAGTTCCGATACTAAGACTTTCAGTGTGTCTTCGCTTGTCTTACTTTTGGAATCATCGGACGTTGGCATGGCTCGGAAGACCGCCCTTTATCAATTAACATTGGTACTACACCGCATGAGCTTTGGCTACTGGCTCGAGATGAAATCTCATGGTTTGCGACAATTATGAATTGCTTACTCAAGATGAATCAACCTAATGACAATCTAGATAACTATGACAACTTGAAATTAGTCAATATTTATGGAAGGACAATATATGTTCTGAGTGTCCAGATCAGGTACACATGTCGAAGCAAACTCCCGTTGCCTCGACCAGTGGTGATTTTGCCTCTAAATTTCAGTCTATACAACTAAAAGTACACTTCAAAAATCTCGTCTGAAATCATCAAAGTCTCAAATGGGTATAGCGGGTTTAATGGTCGTCGTCATGACCATCATTAGGCCACTTCATCTTACTTCGAGCGTCATGTTGTCAATGTTGAGTCGCAATTATGTGTACTATAAAATCCACCTCACTCCCTGTCGGAAGATGCCCCTCGGAGTCTATACCCAGAACGAGTATTCAGCAACCAAGAAGACCATAAACCCATTTGATACTAAATCAGATTGACAAAACTCCCTATGTCTGATCGGATTGCTGGCTGATATACAAGCTAATTAATGTCGTCGGTGAGAATCCCATATCCATCTAGATGGTACTGTAGCTGATAGAGTAATAGCCTAAGTTCATTGTGAGTTTGTTATTCAATATCAGAGCAATATATATTACAGCTTTCCATACGATGATTGGTTATGCAGGATATTGAACGTATAGCTGGTCATCTTGAGTGAGCAGCTTACAGAACATATCTTTTACTTTTCCGGTCACATTTAGTGAAATTAGCTAACTCTATTGTTGAGAAAAAAAAAGGCAGCTTGATGCATACTGTGATATGCCAGCGAGGCCCGATTTCTACCTTCGCGGCTACATGTGCACAAGCCTACACTCAAGCACTTCTCAACTGGGTTATAGGTACCTGACAAGACTATTAACCAAATATTTGGTGCTCCGGTTTATGTCTTGTCTCAACTTTAAATTTTGTGCACACTGATGAACTTATTGAAAAACGTATGTGTGACAGTCCACCCTTAGACGAAATTACTAACATTCGCAGATTAATTGATACAGCGCATCTTTTTTATCACAAATCAATCAAGAATTTAGGATTGAAACATACCTAGGAACCGGAAAACCGATCCAACTTACACCCATCTTTATCCGACACTGTTCACTTACAAGCTCCAGTCTGATGCTGTAATCAATTACCTACCGGCAAACTGTCACGTGATCTCACCCTTTAACCGTCACCAAAGTATCCTACTTGTTGTTCACAGGCAGGTGAAACAAGGCCAAGGCTACAATTTCAGAGTCAGCTGTCAGTGGTACATATACGAGGCGGTGCTCAGGCTTTGCCTTGTCATGCCCTGCTATTGAGCTCGTGTATATGGCCAGGTACGCAGCCTGATCGTTACTTGGACTCGCTATCTATGTTCTTGTGGAAGATTTTTTGGCACGAATTTAAAACGCTCATCAAAACTCTGCGCCTGGTTGCACGTCTATTGGTAGACAAGTAATCACTCGATATCTATGATACCAAAGCCATCTTCTACGACAAGCTCCAAGGGCTGAGAATGGTACTATGATATGCATGACATAGCCTTGCCAACCTATGCCCGACAGAAAGGTGTCATCGCTACGCTAGTAGCCCGTTCTAAATGACACCTTGAATCTAAGGAGTATTAAAACTTCGTCAGCTGAAAAGATCTTTGGATGCCCATTAGCCTTGCTGGAGTCAGTGCAGATGTACCGAATTTTGCCTCCTCACCGAAATTTCGTTGCCGCTAGCACCACCGATACTTGGCTACTGTGCCCCGAAAGTTTGTAAAATATATCACTTTCTCTTCACCGAAATTGGAAAATGGAAATTTTGTCCCTTTCTTTGCTGCGCAACGGGGGTAGTTCATTTACCTGGTGCCTTAGGATTCAATGGTGGGTTATCAAAGACTTCATTTAGTGGTCTCCTACTACCCTCTCTTACAACACCATGGTTGGAATGAACTTCAACAGGTTGGTGAACATCCAAAAAGAAAACAGCCTTCAGTCACACCAGCTTAGCCACCCTGTTACATTACGTTCATATCTTATCGTCAATTTAGATGTCCATCACAGGATGTATTAGCCTCTTCAAAGTAAGGCAACGAGGCGCGAGCATATTCAGACGCCCATGAACCTTACCTCTATAATTCGTAATGATGAGAAGTCAGCCTTCATAGCTGCGCAAGCAGGAGAAATAGTAGAGGCCGGAAGTTGATAAAGGAGGCTTCTTCCCTCATTCATGTTGCTCAAGCATCACAAACTCTCCTTCAATCCTCTCTCTCCAGACAATTGCAATTAACCAACAACATAATTTTATTGAGAATTTACAAACCTCCTATCTCAGAAACGGTTTCTCATAAACGCAATTTGAGCCTTCGCATTTCCAAAATGCCTTCTGGGAGCTCCAAGTACACAATTACCTACCTCTGGACTTGTTGCCAGTGTGGTCACGGATCTATGGATTGCACCGGAACCCCCTGCTGCCCAAATACAACATGCAACGGCCATTATAGGTGCGAATACTGCCCTGTGGAGGCGTTCAAGATCAAAACGGGAAGATAGACCTGCGTGCGTTGGCTCCTGATTCGAAGTACGAGTACAAACACTGACTGTAGGATAAGTTATCACCTTCATCAACAATATCCTTGACTCAGCTGTCACTGGTTCTAGAAAGCTGTAGCACATCTTTGCTAAACCGGAGTTGGAGAGGACCTTACTTCTTTTGTTGTTTTGTCGATCGTATTCCTTATTTCTTGGAGCTGACGAATTGGATGATTATATGGTTTTTCTTTTGGTATCTCGATAACACTGTGCTGCTGTTTGCATTTATGTTCTCTTGTTTTAGCATATTAGGATATCCTATAGGTTTAGATTGCTGGTTCGGATATTGCATGGAGCCTCTACTTAGATTTCTGTAGTCAACTTTGAAATTACATCTTTCACACCTTGCGCTCTCTTATGGATTGAATTGACATTAATTACAAGTGGATTTACTTAACCTACTGTCGCCTAATATTGTCACCTGTCCCCATATGAGAAAATCATATTCGAGAGTCAAAAAGATTGTTGCTGCCCGTTTAATTTTCGTGCTCATAACTCTACCATACGTAGTTCACGGTCTACCAATACTTGGAAGACTTTTTACTAAGTTAATGATACATCTCACATAATTTCCTTAGTCCACGGAGCATCTTTACTTGTTAAACTCTCTTCCATCCTATTTAACGCCTAATCAGCACCTCATCTGTTCATCCTAATACTACCTACCAATTTGCATCTACTAACTACCTATACAATGTCTACTCAGCCTTGTATTATCTAGATTTCAGTGTCACCCGACCATTGTTACACAGCCATTTGCCCGGGGAAGAAAATAATGACAGTGAGTGTGGATGCCCCAGTAATTGGGCTATACACAGCCACTATATTCCGCTGATGAAAGTTATTCAATCTAAAAGATCACTAAAGGAGATTGAAAGCTTTCGTCGCCACACAATCGCAGGTTGTATGGGCGCAATGCTACGGGCACAGAGTGTCAGAGTGTTATTATCGCTTAACATGCTCGATTCGAAAGCCGGTGAGTTAGGGAATTGTAAATAGGGAAAGTGACACATGAGTTGAAAAGCATATAGAATCGTTGAATCTGCTGATTTTCTTGAGCCAAATCTCCCAGAAATCTTCTATCTCATAGTCATCATCTCCTGCATCATACCATTCATTTCCTCGAAACAAAATTCTGTGTTCAGTAAATTCAACCCAAGTCTTCAAAGCTAGACCTTAACATGCCGCACACCAAACAAACCAACCGCAAAGAGCACAGATCCAAAGGGAAGAAGTCCGGCGGTGGCCCTTCAACAGAGCAACAACAACCTATCTATTGGGTATGGACATGTGATAACTGCATCGGTACCGATAACGTGCCTCAATCTGGCGGAATGACAACCAATATTGAGCAGTGTCCGGGATGCTCACACACTCGATGTGAGACCTGCTGGGTCGAACCGGTCTACTAGTTTATCGCACATAGGAAATCTAAGTATTTCTGAGAGTTGACAGGTGATAAGTCGTTTACCTCTTCTTCAGATTATGGCTAATGTTTCTTGTAGTGCTTGATACTGGACTTGGTACAAATTGGGTTGTCTTATATTATGGGATATCTAGAGGCATTTTCTTTGTGGTGGATGGGCTCGCGTTGTTAGCTTTAGACTTTTTTATATCATTTTGGTACTACTTGATTTCAAGAACGTTTTAGGCCATAGAATTTCCATGAGAGGCCCCTATCTTGATTCATATAGCTTGCCTAGTTTCGTTTTTGATTTGTTGTGCTTACAGTGGTGGGCCCCCAAACCCACCCCCGGACCTGCAAGTTTTCTGCTTATCCATCACCTCATCCCAAACAAATTTTGTTTTCGCCTCCGAACTCCATGTTATTTTGCTTACTCTCTCCGTTTCTCTTCATTCGTGTGTATAGTAGCATTGCATCTACAGAGAAATTAGAAAATAAAATGCTAAACCTATCCTGGCATATGTTTTGGGCAATCCATTTGTCACATGGAAATTTGTCTGGCGTTGAGGACACAGCTCTTAGCAACCGATGGTACTACTCCCTTAAGCGCCGCAGCTTGTTCCTGTGAGTACAATCATATGTATGCATTTAGTCAAGTATGCCTGAGTCCCTCCTGAGTCCCCTGTTTTCTGTGTATACATGTGCAGCGGTAGGCAGTGACAGCGTCGGAACCAATCAATTTTATGAGCCAGCCATAGCCGCCCTGATTCCTGCTGTTGAATTTCTACCAACCACTTATTCTTCAAGGTATGATTTGCCTAATTGCGGTAAGATCGTAGAC
>Ga0247734_1001239_pt1 | contig 19706 bp, 10 predicted proteins | sample UWRJL103311B2_FD_180933 | JGI IMG/M metagenome (GOLD analysis project Ga0247734, IMG submission 180933) | Plant litter microbial communities from Arlington Agricultural Research Station in Wisconsin, United States - UWRJ-L103-311B-2 | ecosystem: Environmental > Terrestrial > Plant litter >... | reverse complement strand
GCTCGTGTGTGTGTGTGTGTGTGTGTGTGTATTTGTGTGTGTGTAGTAGTGGTGGTTGATCCCGGTCGTCCGCTGGGCTGCCCGTGTATTTTGGACTCTGGACTGTGCGGTTACTTCGTATTGTATTGTATTGTATTGTATTGTGCAGTAGTAATTGCATGTAGTATGCTCGCTCTGTTTTCTTTTGCTCTATATAAATTATAGCCATATAATATCACATTACTGTGCTCTTGTACACTCTTTCTCCTCTTCCTCCTTCTCTTTCTCCTCCTGCTCTTCTCCCTCTTACTTTCACTGATGTACAGGTACAGTACCGTACCAGGGGGAAATACATTATGTTCGTTCGTACTCCCACAATTGCTTACTTACTTACTTACTTACTTAGTTAGTTATTAGTTAGCTAGTTAGTTACAGTTACAGTTACGGTTACGAATGTCTCTCGGAGGGCCCCATATTACTGTAAGGCGCTTGTCAAGATTGATTCAGGGGTAATCGCCGCTGGATGGTCAATTCTGCCCCTTAAAGTGCCACTGTTACGAAGTCAAAAAAAAAGCCAAAAAAAAAGACAGCTTCGGACCACCCTAGTTCTTGCCACCCTCAACACGAGCTCCACCAGGTAGGGGGTCGTGGCGGCGAGGCGGAGCTTTTTCTTTCGCTGCTTTCTTCTTCCGTAGTATTACGTCGAAAGTATATTACAGTAATGCGATATGCAGTGAGTCAGTGAGTGAGTGGTAGTGCTGTGTGGGCTACTTGTTGATGATGTACGTACGGGTACAATAACGAGGTTGGCTTTTGAAGATGGGAAAGTAAAAGCATGGAGAGGAATGGAGAGGAATGTAAAGGAGTGTAAAGTAAAATAGGGCAATTAACCCCAACCGCATTTCATATATAAAATAGGAACTCTGTTTGAACACACACATATATATATATATGATACAACGAATGAATGAATGAATGAATGGCTGGTATCGACTGATATATATATATTCTCGCCCTTTTACAACCAACTTCCGTATCTGGATTATATCAAATAGCACGTCTTTAATCCAATAGTTTTAAGTGTTTGCATCTTCTTTTTAGCTTGTTAATTTCGAATATGAATATGAATATTAATATGCGTTACATAAAGCAGGACATCTTTTTGTATAACCATCAAGCGCAACATTCACTCAAAGAATCCTTCTTCCTATTCTTTACTTCTACTTCTACTATATAATAATATTATAATTATTATTAGCAGCATTATGACCAGAAACTGCCATGAAACGGCCCTGTTGAGCGAGCACATTCTCCCTTTTCTATTCTCTATTCCCATCATACATCCATAGATAGATCCATGGTTTTATCCTTTCTCTCTCTCTCTCCCTATTTTAACCTTTCCAACCCCCCTTTCAAAAACAGGGGAAAATAGCCTTTCTCGTACGGCTTTTCTTTTTTTGACAGCTTGGGTGGGTTCGTACGTCAGTATCAAACTCTGCTTGCTACGGGGGCTCGGGGGTGGTGATCTACCGATTATTCCCGTACATCCTATTCCAGACGTCCCCCCCCCCCTTTTTTATTTTGCCCTTTCCCTATTTTCTCCATTATCCCCCTTTTTAATAATGATTATTCTTGGATATTTTGGATGTTTTTTAAAATATATGTGTGTATAAATACATATGTCGCCGGCTGTTGTTCAATGCGAAAACCCCCCCTTCCGGGCATCACCCGGCTAGCTTGCGACATGCAGTCTTTGGTTTTCGCAGATTTGTTGATTATGCATGTGTAATACTTCTAAACACCATGGCCCCCCATTACATACATACAGTACTGTGTTATTCAGTCATTCACACCACATGTAATCCCATTCAATTCCATTCAATTCCATTCACGTGATCGTCCTCTCTCTCTCCCTTTCTCTCTCTCTGGGCTCCCTTCCTCACCTCATTTATTTACGATTACGAGCAAGCCGCAACATGGCCAATAATGGACTTCAGAAAGAAAGCAGGCCTGTTTGACGTTAGATGGAGCATTAATAACCCAGTTTGACTTTGGCGTGCTGCAGTTCCAGCGCCTTTTTCAGGTTTGGAGGGTGGAGTAGTCTCGTAAGGGCTCCACCCATCACCCGTCCTTCGTCCCCCCCGGGATCCCAGAATAGTATCAACGGGACGCTGCTTCAAACTCCCGCGGATGTTGGATGTGAAGAATACTCAACCAACTGTATGTATGACTTCGTACGCACCTCCTTTCCATGATGTACTCCGTACGGTATTTAGTACTTAGTTAGTCTCCTGATGATGATGGCAAGACAATGAATGATATCGAAAGGAACGGTACGGTACGGTATGCTATGGTACAGTACAGTACAATACAGTATAGTACATAACATCCTCTTCCCTACTCTACCGTAGTACGGTATACTGAATATATAATACCGTATATATATCTATATCTATATCTATATTCCGTATACTGATACGGTTACTTCGTATTATGGGAACGGTAACGGTAACGATATGTGCTGTACAGTAAATCAATGCCAAGCAAGGCTCGAATAATAATAAACAAGACCCCTATAAAGAAAGAGTGAAGAAAAGAGAAGATCGAACTGCACCGGGTGTCCGTGTGGGCCGCCGTAGTGAATTGCACCCCCAAAACGAACGAACGTGCCCTCGCGTGTGCCAGCAGCCTGCCAGCCAAATTTATGACAGAAATCCATCCATCCACCCATCCACCCATCCATCCATCATTCATTCATTCCACAACGTCCACCTCCAAGCATTCTCTCCGTGGGAATTTGTTTTCTTTGCGGGATTCGTTGTAAAACCACCTCATTCGTTTTGGTGTTGCATTTTCTTTCCTCCCTCTATCCCAAATACTCAATTTAATAATCTGCTACTTTTATTACATCCATCCATCCATCCTTCTCGTTTTCCAACCCTCGCTCCCACGTCCTGCACGCCTGTTGCTCAGCGACCCGGAAAACCCCCTCAACAACCACAACCACAACCACAACCACCACTACAACTACAACTTTGGCTCCAACTTGTCTTGCCCTCCCTTCATTACTCAAAAAACATTCGTTACTCCCGGGACCTGACATCCATTGGTTCTTGGATATACCGCTCGCTATCATACATATACATACATTGTCAGGAGAATTGTGTCGAGGACACCCGAGCCTTGATTTGGGCGTTCAACAACATCAACAAGGCTTGCAAAGCCAGGAGGACGAACCTCATCTAACGGTCGACCATGGCAGCAAATAATAGAATGTCGATGTACTCGACCACATCCTCGATGCACGGCGCACCGCGGAATGTCAACTCTGCCGCCCAACAGTCCACGCAGATGTCAACGACAACCCTGTTGAATGCCATTCATACCATCTATACATCCGGTCAACCATATAAACTAGACGCCAGCACCAGCTTGGTCGTCAATACTTGGCTGTCCGCTTCGCAGACGGATTTCCAAGGCAGAACAGGAGGCACCGTGGATTTCGAATTAGCTGCTCGAGCTTGGGAACATGCCAGACGCCGAGCGGAAGATGGCTGCATTGTCTTAGGGTATGCATTTTCCCCTGTGCCTCCAGCGAAAGTCCCTTTTGCTAACCAGTCTACAGATCTCTTCACCCATCCACCCCATCCGTCTTACCCCAATTTCTCGGAGCCCTGCCGTTAAACCTCCCTCAATCACTATACACAGCATTGAATGCAATCCGTCCCTTCATTCACTCAGTCTCCCCACAAAACGGTGCCACCCCGCGACAATCCGCCCTAGGAATCACCCTGACGCTCACTCTTGCTGGAAATATTGCTGGAGCATCATTGGCGTTATCACAGGGTGGCATTGATACGAATACGGGTTTGCTCGATATTCCGGCAGAGCCTGGATATAGAGCCTTTGATGTCTTTTACTACCTACTTACTTCCGCTTCGACCCCGGCTGAGAGAGAGTTTCTAGGACTGAAAAGTGCTGCAAACTATGCTCTCCTTGCCAAGTCAGGAACCTACGAACCACCTTCCTACCTTCCTACTGCAGATGACTCCGCTGCGGCAGACGACTTTCGTGCTGCCCTGAAAGCTATTGGCATCAAGGGGGCAGCCCATCGAAACCTAATTTCTATTCTCGCAGGCCTCCTTAAACTCGGTGACACTCTAAGCTTCAATATAGACGAGGACGCCTTAGAAGAAGTCTGTGAGGATGTCGGTGGGCTGCTGGGCCTGGAACCAGAAGTTCTAATCAAGCAATGCTCTACTTCGGAAAGAGAAACCTTAATTGGTGGTTTGTATGAGGCGTTGGTGGATTGGGTTATCCTGAAGGCTAACGAAGCCATCTCCAACGAGCTGAGCAGGATGAAAGATGGCGACTCGTCCAGTGAGGGTGGTGCAGGCGCGAGAACCCCCAATACCGAAGAGGATAATGGAGACACTGTATGCATTACCGTTCTCGAGATTCCTGATCCTACCCTAGGCAAAGCTGCTGCGATGCGTGGCGTCTTTGACGATACAGAGGGAATCAACTCCGAGATGAAGGAAGATGGCGTAGACGTTGTTACGGCAGGCTCTTCGGTACTACGCGAAATGCAGAACGCCGTCGCCGAGGTTGCTCCTGATCTTGGAATCATGACTGGACCTGCTGGTCGGGAGCGTGAGCATGTACGAGAACGTCGTGAAACAGTCCTCGAGAAGGTAGGCCAGGAAGGTGAAGAGGGCGGATTCTTGAAGAAAATTCTGTTTCCAGTTGAGGGTCAAGGCGTCAATCTTGGGCGGCAGGGGAGACTTGATATTCCTGCCGTGTTGGGAAGTAGTCGTGTTTGGTACCATCTTGCACTACATCCGTCTGATGAATCTCCCGCTAGCCTAGCAGCTCTTCCATCGGTAACATCAGCATGGTCAGCAGGAACAGTCTCGCGTCAACTCCGCGCATGGCGATTGCCGGAGTGGGCAAATCGTAGAAATAAAAATCTTGACTTCACAGCTGATTTCGATCATGAGGAGTTTTGTCAGCGCTACGCACCCCTAGGTTGCAAAGATGGCCGAGATGGAATCGAGAGCTGGATCATGGAACGTGGCTGGAGCAACGGAGAAGTCGTTGTCGGCACTGAACGGATCTGGATGCGAGAACATGCCTGGTGGGAAGCTGAAGGAATGCTGGACCTTAAACCAAATGAGCAGAATCCGTTCAATACTCTTCTCGATACTGGATATTCTGGAAGCGCTCCAAATGGTAGTGGATTCTTTGCCCCAATCAACGATTTCTCGGGAAGCCGTGATCAATTGCCCGTTCCTCAACGGAGTACAATGGCACCCAGCGCCATGGGTGGAGTTGCTCGATCAGTGGCCCCATCTAGGATGATCAGCGCTGGCGATTACGGGTTGGGCTTTAAGGGCGACGACACCAAAGGTCAAATCTTTTACGACGAAAACGGTGTCATGGTTAGCGATCCGGAATTAGGAGATCCAAAATCCATTGTTACCGAATCTGTGACCTTCAGTCGACGATTATGGGTTATTATTGTCTGGTCATTGACATTTTGGATTCCATCGTTCGTGCTTCGATACGTTGGGCGTATGAAGCGACCCGATGTTCGCATGGCATGGAGAGAAAAGCTTGTTCTCGTGTGGATCATATTTTTAATCAATGCCACTATAATATTTTGGATCGTTGGTTTTGGTAAATTATTGTGTCCCAATTTCGACAAAGCTTGGGACGCCCAAGAAGTTGCTTCTCACCAAGGCGACGATGACTATTGGGTCAGCATTCGTGGAAAGGTGTATGATTTCTCGAAGTTCTGGAAGACTCAGCATAGTGATACTGTTATCAAAACTTCTAAGGACCTCATGCAGCCCTTTGGAGGGCTGAATATGGATGGATATTTTGTTCCCCCGTTGACAGTAGCTTGTCCTGGTCTTGTCACAGATCCAAGGCTTGTACTTTTGGCTAATACCACTGTCGAGAACCCAGCCGGCCAACACATTTCAGGGCCAGAGTATAATCCCTATCCTGATAGTGCGATGCATGATATTAACTGGTACGGAACGTCGTTCCTACCGGCAATCAAGCAGTATTATCATGGTGAGCTCGTTATAGAAGCAAGTAAAGTCAAAAGTGAGGGGCAAAACGACAATCACTACTGGTTTATCTACAATGGCAAGATATACGATCTTACAGACTATTTTTACACACTCGACACACAAGGCAACCTTGCATCATATCGCTTCATCGATACTGACGCAGCTAAATTGATCCAAACCAACGCAGGTCTTGACATTACGAAAGATTGGGACAAGATGGTTGTTTCAGGCAACGACACACAAAGAGCTCTTTACAGCAATACGATGAACTGTTTTAACAATCTTTTCTACGTCGGCATCCCGGATTTTAGGAAAAGCCCCAAGTGCCAGGTTAACAATTGGATGCTGCTCGCGTTCACGATCATATTGTGTACAGTAATTTTGACGAAGTTTTTAGCTGCTCTTCAGTTCGGTTCCAAGCGTCGTCCCACACCCCAGGATAAATTCGTCATTTGCCAAGTTCCGGCTTATACCGAAGGCGAAGACTCGCTACGGAAGGCTCTGGATTCCTTGACTGCCCTTGAATACGACAACAAGAGGAAGCTGATCTGTGTTATTTGCGATGGTATGATTGTTGGAGGTGGTAATGACAGGCCGACACCAAAGATTGTATTGGATATCCTCGGAGTTGACCCAAAGATTGATCCTCCTGCATTACCTTTCAAATCAGTAGGAGATAGCAGTGAGCAGCTCAACTATGGAAAGGTTTATTCTGGTCTTTACGAATTCGAAGGCAATGTCGTTCCATATATCGTGGTGGTCAAGGTTGGCAAGGAGTCAGAACAATCAAAATCAAAACCCGGGAACCGTGGAAAACGAGACTCTCAAATTTTACTCATGAGCTTCCTCAACCGCGTCCATCATCGGTCACCTATGTCCCCACTTGAGCTGGAAATGTTCCACCAAATCAACAATATCATCGGTGTGGATCCTGAGCTCTATGAATATCTTCTTATGGTTGATGCGGATACTAGTGTAAGAGAGGACTCCTTGAACCGTCTTGTCGCCGCTTGTGCCAATAATGCAAAAATTGCCGGTATCTGTGGTGAAACTAGTCTGGAGAATGAAGAACGCTCTTGGTGGACCATGATTCAAGTTTACGAGTACTACATTTCTCATCACTTGGCAAAAGCTTTCGAATCCCTCTTCGGCAGTGTTACGTGTTTGCCTGGATGGTAAGTAGATCCCCGCTCCGTTGCTGCTCCATACTTACATAGCCTAGCTTCTCCATGTATCGTCTACGTACAGTCGACAAAGGGAAGCCTTTAATCATTTCTGATGCTGTCATAAAAGAGTACAGTGACTGTTGTGTAGATACTCTTCATAAGAAGAACCTTCTGTCTCTCGGAGAAGATCGATACCTAACAACTTTGATGACAAAGCACTTTCCTTACATGTCATACAAGTTCATTCCGGACGCGTATTGTGCCACCGCTGCGCCTGACACGTGGAGCGTCTTGCTTTCCCAGAGAAGAAGATGGATTAATTCAACCATCCATAACTTGGCTGAATTGGTGTGGCTCAAGGAAATGTGTGGCTTCTGTTGCTTTGGCATGCGATTCGTGGTTTTCATTGATCTTTTTGGAACAATTATTCTCCCAGCTACATGTGGTTATCTTGGATTCCTCATCTACAACGTTGCTTCTGGCAAAGGTCAATTTCCTTTGATCTCTATTATTATGATAGCAGCCGTCTATGGCCTACAAGCACTCATCTTCCTCCTCAAACGGCAATGGCAGCACATTGGATGGATGATAATCTATATCTTGGCTTTCCCTATTTACTCATTCGTCCTGCCGGTTTACTCTTTCTGGAACCAGGACAATTTCTCGTGGGGTAATACACGTATTGTCGTGGGCGAGAAGGACGGCAAACAAGTTGTAGCCATCGATGATGAAGGCTTCGATCCTCGCAGTATCCCCCTCCAACGCTGGGATGATTACGCCACCATCAACAATCTCCCTGGCCGCCGTGGCGTTTCTGCCGAGAAGCCTTATGAAAGCTACGAGGACAATTACGAAATGGATGACATGAAATCTGTCTACTCCTCCGCCAGACCTGCCTCCACGATTCTCACCGGCATGGGCCGTGGTGGACAGTACATGCCACCTCAACAATCGCCTGGCCTCGGTCCTCCTCGCCAATCCATATATTCTATGGCACCGGATCACGCAGGGATGGCCACCACCCGGCATCAATCCGTGATGTCTCTTGGTGGTGGTCTAGACCCACGCTCAGGCTCCCCATACCAAGATTACCCTCAGCCAAACAACCGTTCCAATGTTGCCATGATGCACTCCTCCGATAACCTCCTTAGCATGGGTGCTCCCTCCCCACTCCATCAATCAACCAGCCAGCTTGGTCTTAGTGGGCATCAGTCACAGATGGGCTTCACCGGTGGCTCACGATCACCCGTCGCCCACGACGCACCGATGCGACCCGTTTCTACCTTTGATTACCAACGCGGTAACGCCGGGCCGGATGATATGCAGATTATAGAAGCAATCCAAGGCTGTCTCCGCGAGGTCGATCTCGATAATGTCACAAAGAAACAAGTACGTGCTCTTGTCGAGCAACGCCTCCAGACCGAGCTTGTAGGAGACCGACGAACATTCCTCGATCGAACCATCGATGCTGAGCTTGCGAACATGTAGAAGCTTTGCGACCATGAGAACTTTCCGATCGAGTGTCAAATTTTATCCATGCATTTACAACGGCGGTGTACCAAAAGATAGCCAGTTTTGTTTGTTTTGTTTGTTCGTTCGTTTTGTTCTGTGGTATATATGCATATATAAGATTACGAACTGGGGGTGGCGTGGCATATTTTGGGATGAAGGTGGCGTTTAAACTATTTTGTGGAGGAAGACTCTGGGTTGCATTTTGTCTGGATACTTAGTCTCTTTTTTTCCCCCCGCGAGATCTTGAAATTGAAATGGAGGTTCGTGTAGGAAAGTAATAGGAACAAAATAAAAATGGCGTAATAACCACTGCCTACCTACTCATCTTACATGAGCCATTTTCTCTTTTACTTCTTCTTTTCTTGTGTGTATTGCATATAATTTAATGGTGGAGCAAAGAGACATACGGAGTATATACATCACGTGATCTATGAGGCGTTTCGCTTAATTAAAAGGGGCTCCCCTAGTTTCTCCTCGCAAGTTTGTTTATATTCTCAATACAAGGTAATTAATTACACAGTATGACTTTTTAATTTATACATGGAGTGCTTTCGTCAATCCAAGGTAAGATGCGAGAAAATGCATCCGGAACGCCGTGCAAATATCCATATGTCATTTCTATCAAACATCTATCTTATTATTCCTCATCTGATTCGTCTTCCGCAACCTATTTCATTAATCAGTCAAGAATTCAATCTGAAATTGGGAAGATGGAAAATGCTTACATCGTCGTGGAAAGTCTTGCCCTCGGTTGTCTCTTTGATCATGCCAATACGAATACAGAAGTCGCCAAAATGCTCCCCTTGTGTACGTTCAAGAGAGTAACGCTTAAGCAACGGCTTCATGATGGCTAGAATCTCATCCTCCTTGATACTGGCGCGATAGAGCTTGTTCAGACGCTGGCCATGGTAACCACCGCCGAGATACATGTTGTACGCGCCGAAAGCCTTACCGACAAACGCAACTTCTGCTAACCAAGGGCGTGCGCAGCCGTTGGGGCAACCAGTCATACGCATCACGATGGACTCTTGACGCAAGCCGTTCTCCTCGATCACTCCTTCGAGCTTGGTGATGAGCTCTGGCAGATAACGCTCACTCTCGGCCATGGCAAGACCGCAGGTAGGGAATGCCACGCAAGCCGAAGATGAAAGCCGCAAGCCGGAGAACTGGATGTTGTCTAGCTTGTACTTGGCCATCATGTCTTTGATTTGAGATAATTGTGCATCCTTGACATTGCTGATAATCAGATGCTGGTTTCCGGTTAAGCGGAACTCACCATCCAGGACCTTAGCAATCTCTCGTAAACCAGTCTTCATGGGGAAGTCTGCAGTATCCTCAATACGACCGTTCTCAATAAAGAATGTGAAGTGGTTCAATCCCAGTTCATCCTTTTGCCATCCGAACGTGTCAATATTGCTTTGGAAATGGAAAGGTTTCGCCTTCTGGAACTTCTTGCCCCACATATCTTCAACCTTGCTCTTGAAAACATCGACTCCCATGTCATCTATCGTGTACTTTAGACGTGCGTGCTTGCGGTTCTTTCTGTCACCGTGATCACGTTGCACAAGCATTACCTTCTCGCAGGCGATGTGGACATGTTCTTTTGCGACATAACCTAGCAAGCTTCCCGTCCGTGGATACGTCTTCTTGTTGTTGTGCGTCACACCCATACCACCACCTGCTGTGAGGTTGAAGCCAGCCAGGTTACCATCCTTACCCTTAATCGCGATCAAGCCGACATCGTGTGCATAGACGTCAGTATCGTTATGAGGAGGAATAGCAATTGTAATCTTGAACTTTCGCGGAAGGTAAGTCGGGCCATACAAAGGCTCGTAGTCTTGAACTGCATCACCTGCTACCAAAGTTTTCTTATCATTCTCATCCTTTAGCCAGATCTCATGATAAGCTGTGGTTGATGGTAAGAGGTGGTCAGATACGACTTTGGAGTAGTGCCAAACCTCCTTCTGGTATTTCGAGTCCGTTGGCAAACTGCTGCACATGACGTTTCTGTTGACATCACCACAAGCTGCGATAGTAGTCATCATTGCCTTGTTGATTCCCTGCATAGCCGACTTGAGCTTCCCCTTCACAACACCGTGGAACTGGAAGGTTTGACGGGTAGTTAGCTTCATTGTTTCGTTTCCGAAATCGTTGCTGACATCGTCCATCTGAATCCATTGCTTGGGAGTAGATATTCCACCTGCTAATCTACATCGAATCATGAAAGAATAAGCGGGCTCAAGACCTGCTGCCTTGCGCTCATCTCGAAGATCACGGTCGTCTTGCATATAAGTCCCGTGAAATTTGGTCAACTGCTGATCGGGTGCTGAGATAGCACCTGTTGTTGGATCGTTGAGTCCCTCAACAATGGTTCCTCTGAGATAATTAGATCCCAGCTTGATGTCTTCGTTGGTGATTGGTGGAGGCTCATCTGGGATGCCTTCAACCTTATCAACACCTAAAGCTTGCCAAATGAGAGGCTCCCAATTCTGATACCCTGTTTGGTATGAATCTGGATCTTGATCATCACCGAGACCAATTTCCGCAAGTCGTTGTCCACCTAGATTGGCTAAGACACGGTCAAGATCCTTTGCTGGCTTGTTGTAGTAGTGCTTGTCCTCCTTGCGTGGCCAGTAGTGGCTATCTCCAAGTCCAAAAAGAGAGAACTTCACGTTCGCGAGATCCAGTTCTGTGTTGTCCTTTACGGCATCCCAGAAGGAACGCGCATTCTGTGGGAATTCTCCCTGGCCTGCTACACTTGTGAGAATAACTATGTTCTCCTCGCTAGGTAGATCTTCTATAGGGAAATCTTCCATAGCCATGACCAGTGTCTTTAAACCACGAGCCTTGCCCCGGTTGCCTAAACGCTTCGCAAGCGATTCAGCATTGCCATTATCAGATCCAAAAAGAATAGTGAGAGGTGCCCCAGCCAAGCCATCAAGAAGTTGGTTGTAGGCGTCTTTTGCTTTGCGTTTCTGTAGCGCCCGCACCTCAGACCCATAATCTTGAGAAAGATTGGAGGAAAACTCAGGATGCCGCCGCATCAACTGAGTGAGGTGGTTATCTCTTGCCAAGAAAGTCTTCAACTCGTTCTTGATACGTTCGGAATCCAACGAGAAGTTTGGCTCTCCCTTATCCTCATTTGTAGGATCCCATCTATAAAGTGGCCAGTATCCCAGGTCGACTGCCTTCTTAGTCTCTTGCAAAACAGTCAAAGGAGAGTCGTCCTCCTTGAAATACGGCAAGTAAGCAACTACTACAGAGGGACCTTCAAACTGATCTGCCTCGATCATTGCTTGCAAAACTTGAGTATACGAGCTGTAAACTGCGACAGATGCAACATAAGCTGTACCGTAATTCATAGCATAAAGGCCGATGTCCTTCTTCCTCCGAGCTGCATCTACGGCGGCTCGTTCAGAATAAGGAGTGGAGTCAATTATGAGCATATTGACATTCTGGCCAGAAGCGATTACATGGTGTACACCAGAGTTTCCAAGATCGTATGCCCATGCATCAGATCCTATAAGCCATTGGGATTCCTTCCGGAATAGGCCACTTTTTGATAAGAGATTTCTTGCTAGTGGCGAGCCATCAGTCTGAAGACGAGCGATAATTTCTTCGGCTATTTCGCCAGATTTTTTATCGTCATTTCGGCTAGCAACCCATTTCGAAAGCCACGGCTTTGCAGCTTCAGTTATGAATTCCCTTGACGTTGATGCTTGCTCAACCTCGGAGACAAATCTTTCTCGATGCTCCTGCCTAGCCAAAAGAGATCCAAAGCCAAACTCGGGATTTGATGCGATACTCTCCGGAATTCCAGCGGTCTTAGCACCCAAGGCATTGGCCAAGTACAATCTTGTGCCGAATATCTGGTCTAGGATCTTCATGTATGCACTTTCGACTTTTGGCTGGGACAAATTATATGCCTCTTCTGATTCTGAAGGACCCTCCGCATTGCCAATCTCCAGATTCTGTATTGGCTTTTCCGAGGTAAGATTTTGTAAAATCCCACGTAGTGCCTGCTGGACCGTGTCTGGCGCAATGTAACCTAGCTGATGACCAACAATTGTGTCCACACCCCCTCCTGGTCCAGACTTAAGTGTTGTCAAAAGATCTAGAAGTAAAGGACCCCATTTTGTGGTCTTCCTTCGGATCTGTTCGAGAACAGCTACTTTTTTTATCGATTTAGGTATCGATTCAACTAATTGAGATCCTAGCCATGGTCGATATAACCTTGCAGTTATGACACCTGTCTTTGCGTAGACATCGGTCGATTTTGCAGCATCAATGGCCTGAGCAAAAGCTCCAACGTCAGAGCCAAAAATGAATAAAGCGCTTTCCGCGTTTGATGGTCCCGTGTATTCGAAAGGGTTATATTTACGTCCTATGCTTTGCTCAAGTTTTGACCAAATACCCGTAACGAAGTTATAAATGTCGTCGGATGTCACAGCTCGTACTGTAGCAGAATCAATGGTTGTCGCGGAAGAAACACTGTCCTTGCCGTCTGCGCTGCTCTCTGGTGGAGAATTAGATGATCCAACCGAAGAGGCCTTTGAGAATATAGCCGTAGATGTTGGCTCGGCTAGGATTGGTGCTGCAGTGGACTCTACACCTTCCATGGCTCCTGCCATAGGTGTGACGGGAGCGTTTTCTGCTATGGTAGCAATTCTGCCGTCATCTGCATATATCGCTGTACCGCCAATCTTGCTAGATTGGAATGCCTTTACAGCATTCAAATCCAAGATCTCCCCCACAACCTTGTCATCCTCAGATGCAATCGGTGTATCCTGAGCTGCAGATGCTGCATCGAAGAAGTGTATCACACCCTTGCCGGACTTGATAGCGAGAGCATGGGCGGTCAATGCAATATCCTGAGCTTCCTGTAGTGTCTCTGATTGTAAAAATGTGAAGCCAGAATTTCGGATTGAGGTGATGGATGAGTAGTCGGGATAAGTGGAAGGCTGTAGGGACACATGGATCACGACGGGGAGGTTGGCAAGTCGGTATAGATGAGGAACGGAAGAGACGAGAATAGAGGAAGAAGTGGTTACGGAAACCAGTTTGCCATTACGAATCGGCGTGAAGACGGAGAGAAGAGGATCAGCATTATGTCTAACAGTCAGGATCTATGGTAATCTGTCAGTCTGCCATCGCATACTCATGAGCTCTATTTCTTTCGGCGTATCTGTTTTTTCTTACCTCTGGAACTCCGACTGGAGCTACAAGACTTGAATCTCCACGGGTAGCATATCTGCTCAGATGTGCAGAAAACTGTGAATCTGTGCCCTGTGCAGGTTGAACCGAGACAATCACATCGCTAGACAAGTACGCAATCCGAGCCACTATTCACAAAGTAACTGTCAGCCCTCAGAAGTCCAATGCTGGAGTGACACTGCTGCCCTTGACCTGACGTGGGGTTTTGGAGCAAGGGTCCAAGTTGCATAGCATAGCATAGCATAGCATAGGGCAAGTTTAACAAGAACATACCAGCTTCTTCGGCGGAGGTTATCCTCCAAGACGAGGAGTCTGCCATGGTTTCTAGATGATGATTCTCCGTCCGATGAGAATGGGGATGAGAGGAGGAGGAATCTTTGGAACGATTAGGGAACAAAAACGCCATAGTCTTTGACGGGGGGGGGAGTTTTTTAATATTTTAATCTACTTATGGCTCGCCCTGGTCCTTTGGCTTTCTTCAGGCGGGATGGCGAGTCTCGGAGAAGGGAAGGCAGGGGTGGAGATAGCTCGGAGGGGTGGTGACACGGTGACTTTGCCCAATTTTGCAGATTCTGGCCAGTAATATCAGGGCATTACTCAGACGGACGGCGTGTACATAGCGGCGAGGCTGATGTGGGGATAGTAATATGTGGGGGAGGCTCCTCGTCTCGACCATCGGCCTTTGGGATTGCCCAATCAGTCCTGGGGTGCAGCTAACACGCAAGCACGCCATTTCTAAAAGACCCCGTGACCCGTTCTCGCAATCCAAGCTCCCAAGATCAATAATCCGTAGCCTTGTAGCCTTGTCTCGGCCGCCGGTCATTATGGTGCAACGGATTAGAGTGCATAGATTTCAAATCCCGTTAAGTGACACCATAAGATCAGATACAGGGATATAATATATATATATATATAGAGAGAGAGAGAGAGACTACGTAAGGAGACTAGCATACTCGCATCCTATAATATAATATAGTAGTTGACCAATGGGGAAAAGAAAAGTCACGAGTCGTCCAGATACCGTGAGTAGTAACACGGTCCTGTATTGCAATCGAAGGAATATAGTCGAACAACAGCATAACAGTAGCCGGACTTTGCTTTATCGTGAGACAACTCTCAAACTCACGTGTCTAGGTTGAGTCATATTTTCAATACAATTTTGAAAATCATGTACGCCGCTTTTCATTTGTCACGCATGCTAAACCAGAGCAAATTTTGTCCAATCCAGTCTCCATTAATTCCCAAATCATTATTATATATGCTTATGCATAGTACATTCTTGATCCCCTAGCAAGCAAGCATCTAGCGAGCATCGCAACCAATGCACCAGAAAATGCCAGTCTTCCCTAATAAGTGTACACCGCGATGGTACCCAAAAACATCCGCTCCCTCAGCATCTATTCAGCAGCAACTCTGTTCGTTATAAATCGGCCTTTGCAGCTCATCAACCGCCATTCACAACTTGCCCAGATTTAAATTCAAACTCGTCGGTGGCTTGGGGGGGCCAGTTCCGCTCCTTGCCCTTCGCTCTCTTTCATGAGTGCCTTTCGGTCCACTCGCTGCCCTGGTAGCCCTGAATCTGCCATCCAAGCCTCTTGCCCAAGCATTATCAGCTTGCCCCTCGAGCCAGTAGCTCTCCCCAACAGATATCATAGTCCTCCCCAGCTTGCCTCTCCATCCTTGCCCACCAGGCGTGTCTGCTGCGAAAGGATTATCAGACAAAGTCTCGTTCGCCCCATCGGTATTTATCTGTAACTTTGTAGAGGAGGTAGAGTTAAGATGCTGTCGTAGGACTTGTCGTGCGTATGCCATCACAATAACGATAAAATATACTCGAATCAAAGTAAGCCCTACCACCACCAACATGCTCGGTATAGTCTCTTCAATTCCCACTGCGTGTCCTAAACTTGGATTTGATGCAGTTGCCGCAGCACCGCCAGCAGCTGCGAATGCCACAGCTTCTTGCCCAGCTCCAGCAGGTGTTGCCAGTACTCCAACCTTGCTGACATTAAATTTTGGGCTCGTGAATCCCGCTGTGTCGCCTATGGTACTACTTCCAGGGGCACTGTTCGGAATGTCACTGTTCGCTCCGTCCGCGCTAACAGCCAAAAGCCATGTTACAGCGAATGCTGCCGTAAATGCGGTGTTTATTAATGTATCAAAAAGGTAGAACCAAGCTAATGCTATACACTCGAATGGACTTTGTTTTCGAATATGTGGCATGAGGAAAGTGAGGAGAAGCAGTGCTGCTAAACTGTAGGCGTACATCGAGAATTGTAGTGGAGAGAGTCGAAGGCCAGTGAGAACTGCCAGTAATCCGAAGAAGCCGGTGACTTTATTGAATACCATGCTGAGAGCAATTAATTCTGTCCCAGTTCGAAGACTCATAATGTAGAGGAAGTTCTGCAGAGCATATTAGTATGTTCCAATGCAACGTACGATCAGGCACAGGTCAACCTGTACCTCATCGCGATTATATGAAAGGGGCGTCACATACTCTTGGCCGCGGAAGCCGTAACCACCGCGATAAAATAGCCATTTTGTAGACGAGCAATTCTTTTATATGCAGTTTTGTGCACCGAAAGTTGGAGGTGAACGTTGAGAGATGATCTTTGTTGTGTGAGAGAATAGGTTGTAGTTTGGGAAAGGAGGCTCAGCAGATTGAGGTTAAGATTCGGGATGTTCGGTTCTTGGCGCGTGCGCCGTTGGCAATCATAAGCAAAATTTCAAAATGGCCTATGCTGACTGCTGCAAATTACCCCACAAAAATGAAGAAGTGAAATGTTTTAGTATACCGTTTAATTCGAATACTATCCATAAACCAACTATTGCCATGCTGTACGTAATAAGTACGGATATGTATCTTTTACCAAGAGGACGAAATGAATTTTACAAACAGTTTCTTTCTTTTGAGTCACAATGTTCGTATGAAAATAATAAAACACCGCCTCTGTATTAATACATTAACTACTAGACCAATTTCATAATCTCAAATATCATACAATGCCAGATCGCTGAACGCTATGCCCGGTGTAAAAAAGGACTGCCCTATGCCAAATCAAGAAGGGAACTGTCGAAGAGTCTTAACAAGCGCAACCTTCTTGGTTTGCGGGGGTAGGATTGATATTGACATCGATCACTGAAGGTGTTGGTTAGCTTTTGATTCCACTTCTAGGGAAATAACCACTTACTCTGATTTTGGGCTGCAGCTCCTTCGGCACCTTCCATCCCCGGTAATGCTTGTGCTATCCTTCTGAAAAGATTTTTGACGTTGTGGCCAACCTTTGCACTTGTCTCGATGAACATTAAGTTGTTCTTCTTAGCCTCTTCCTCTCCTTGTGCAGTAGTAACTTCCCGCTTGTCGTTCAGATCAGTCTTGTTTCCTACCAAAACAATAATGACATCGTTGCCCCTCTCCCCTCTCACATCATCTACCCACTTCCGTGTGTTTTGAAACGACTTCGCATCTGTTTACCGTAAGCGGATGCATAAGGGGACATAGGGGGCACACATACTCGAAATATCGTATACCACCACAGCAACACTTGAGTCTCGTATATATGATGGAATCAGACTTCGAAAGCGTTCTTGACCGGCTGTATCCCATAACTGTAATCTAACCGTCCGGTCCTCCAGATACATCGTCTTAAGTAACTTGTCAGCTAAACTGCGCATTCTATCAGGATCGCATGCATCACCTTTGAGAGGAAATCAATGCCTATTGTTGCCTGGTACATGTTGTCGAATGAATCGTACATAAACCGTGTAATGAGGGAAGTCTTCCCGACTATACAACCGTCAATCCGCGTTCCTATTATTACCAGAGATGTCACATACCACTTTGTTCGCCCAGAAATACCAGCCTAAGACTCAAGTCAGTTATGCAAGCGGTCAAGTTCCAGAAGAGAGAAATACTTGAATTTCTTCAGTGGGTTATTGTATGATCCTGCAGCTGCTTGTGCCATTTTGTGATAGGTTTGGCCGTATGCCTAGGAATTGCAGAGAGCTGGAAGAGGTGATCGTTACGATGGAATATGTACCGTGTGATTCTAAAGGAAGTCGGGCTTCGCGAATATAGTAGATTTCTTGGGTTGGCAGTAGTCTGGGGAACAAAGGGGTAGTGAATTAGTTGGTCGTTCAGGGAGCCACTATTCACGTAGCCAGAGCAGCCAGAGTCAGCCACTTCAATCATTTTTGGGGTGGGTTTACTAGGGAGTACAAGAACAACGCTAAATGGGTAGGCCAATCGGCGTCTGACTCCACCCGCGATCCAGGTCAAGATATTTTCCAATTTTTATTTCTGCAACTCTTCCAACACCACCCCGCCCTGTTACTGAACACTTGCTTTCAGCAACAATGCCTTTAATAAAGCCAGCATCGATAGCCCCGAAGGCCCCTCAACAGCATAAGCAGCCTTCACGAAAAGGAAAGAAAGCCTGGAGGAAAAATGTTGATGTGACGGCCGTTGAAGATGGCTTAGAAGAGGTGCGCGATGAAGTGATCAAAGGGTACGAAGGGCATGGCAATCTCCATAGACTGTTGCTAATATTTTCGTCAGAGGTGTGGTTGCTGAGAAGGCATCTCATGAGCTGTTCACCCTGGATACTGCTGGGGATGTTGGCATACAGAGAAAGGTTCTGAAAGGTGCTAAGCCTCTTAGAGCCGAGGAAATCATTGCACAGCGGTCTGCTGTTCCTGCTGTGTCTGCGAAGAAGAGACCTGGCTTGGAAACTACCGATGGGATTATTGAAGCAAAGCGTCAGAGAACCAGCTATGTATCGCACAAAGAACTCGTCCGACTCCGAAAAATTGCAGACGGGCAACAAAACAAGTCAATTGTTGAGGTCACAGAAGCAAGCTTTGATCCATGGGATGTGCAAAAGGACATCGAAGAAATCACTCAGGATCCCAAATTCTCCTTCCTAGAAAAGGCCCGCAAACGCACCGCACCAAAGACTCTAAAGGAGAAACCTATTTCGTTGGCAGCCAGTGGAAAGGTTATCCCGGCCGTGAAGCGACCAGAAGGAGGATTCAGTTACAATCCAAAAGCGGCAGACTACGAAAAGCGACTTGCAGCAGAGGGAGAGAAAGAACTGGCAGCTGAGTTGCTTCGCTTAGCTGCTGTAGAGGCAGAACGAGTTAAGGTTGAAGCAGCAGCAAAGTCGGCGGCTGAAGCTGAAGCCGCTGAAGCTCGGGCCGATATGTCAGAGTGGGATGAGGATACTGACTGGGACGGGTTTGAGAGTGGAGTTGAGGACGTCAGACTTACCGCTAAGAGACCAGAACGCAAGTCACAAGTCCAAAGAAATAGGATGAAACGACGGAAGGAAGAGGAACGCAAGGCCAAAATGGCAGCCGAGATGAAAAAACGTAATGAACAAGCCACGCAAATCAAAAAGATTGCCAAGGCAGTTGCTGAAAGAGAGGAAGCTCGTCAACTTGCTCTTCAGCTAAAAGACGGCGATGATAGCAGCTCAGGTGACGACCTTGAATTGAGACGAAGAAAATTGGGCAAGATCGCGCTGCCTGAGAGAGATTTGGAGCTAGTTTTACCTGATGAATTACAAGAGTCGCTGAGACTGTTGAAACCAGAGGGTAACTTGCTGAAGGATAGATACAGAAGTTTGTTGGTGCGTGGAAAGGTCGAGAGTAGAAGACATATCAGTTTCTCCAAGAAGGCTAAGCGGAAGGCGACAGAAAAGTGGACTCATAAAGATTTCATGTTGCATTAGTTGACGATAGGCAGTATTAGATT
>Ga0247734_1001238_pt1 | contig 19708 bp, 15 predicted proteins | sample UWRJL103311B2_FD_180933 | JGI IMG/M metagenome (GOLD analysis project Ga0247734, IMG submission 180933) | Plant litter microbial communities from Arlington Agricultural Research Station in Wisconsin, United States - UWRJ-L103-311B-2 | ecosystem: Environmental > Terrestrial > Plant litter >... | reverse complement strand
TTGTTACCCGCAAGAAATCAAGGAATTCCGGATATATTTCCAAAGTGATTTGGAACGGAAAACCATATGGTAAAAACTATCTTAGCTATCAAAAACTTATGCAGGGTGGTAAAATTGAAATTGAACTTCAGGATGAACCTGATCAGCGCTGGGGGATCAATTAGGCTGGTCGCTGGGACTGAGTATATGGTACAGTTCCTGCAGAAAGGCAACCTGCTTTTCATTGATCATCCTGCTTGCCTCAGTATAAGAAAACCAGCCGGCTTTATCGATCTCGGGAAAACTTTTCATTTTACCTGATCGTGGCGGCCATTCAATTTCGAACGTATTGCTGCTGATTTGTTCTGCATCAAGATCTCCTTCTGTGGCCCAGCAAAGCACAACTTTGCCTCCCTTTTGTTTAATGGGCTCCAGCGCTATGAATTCAGGAGCAGGACAATAACCCGTTTCTTCTTCAAACTCGCGCACAGCTGCATCAAGAGGAGCTTCGTCTGATAGCAACTCTCCTTTTGGCACTGTCCACCATCCTTCATTTTTGCGGCTAAAAAACGGGCCGCCAGGATGTACCAGGAAAAATTCAGGTCCACGATCAGTTTTTCTAAAGAGGAGTATGCCGGCACTTTGTTTCATTGGTCCTTGTAATTTACTTTATTATGCGGTTCAGGCAATCTAAAAGTTGAATTGATTTTGCCATTTGATCCTTAATGTAAAGATAATGTTGGAAACCAAACATCCGATGGCTTAAAATTGTCATTATAACAATCCATAACATTAGATATTTAATAACTATGCTAACAAGAGACGAAATTTTCGGCTATACCCCAGATCCAAAATATGCTACTTCCGCTGCTTACTTCTCCATGGAGTTTGCCATTGACCAGTCGCTCAAAATTTATAGCGGCGGACTGGGGTTTCTTGCCGGATCGCATTTTAGAAGTGCCTTTGAGCTCAAACAAAACCTGATTGGTATAGGTATTTTATGGAAATATGGTTACTATGACCAGGCGCGGAATAAAAATGCAGCGATGGTGCCTTCGTTTGTGGAGAAGGAATATTCCTTTTTGCATGATACCGGAATAGTCTTTACCGTGCCGGTTCATGATACCCCGGTACATGTGAAAGCTTACCTGCTTAAGCCTGATACCTTTGGTTCTGCCCCGTTGTTCCTTCTCAGCACAGACATCCCTGAGAATGACGAGATCTCACGTACCATCACCCATCGTTTGTATGATCCCAATGAGGCTACGAGGGTGGCACAAAGCATTATCCTGGGAATAGGCGGCGCTACCTTCCTGGATCTGATTAACATGGAACCAGACGTTTACCACATGAATGAAGGACATTCAGTATCCCTTAATTTTTATTTATACGCGAAGTTTAAAAGCCTGGATGAGGTAAAGAAGCGGGTTGTTTTCACAACACATACCCCAGAAATGGCTGGGAACGAAGAACACAGCTATCAGTTGCTGAAAGATATGTCTTTTTTTTACCATCTGCAGGACCATGAAGTGAAACACTATCTTGGAATGGAAGGTGATAGCTTTAGTTACACGCTGGCAGCCCTTAAGTTTTCACGCCATGCCAATGGGGTGTCTAAATTGCATGGCGAAGTGGCGAGGGAAATGTGGGGCAAAAATGGCAATACTCCGGAGATATCATCTATTACCAATGCCCAAAATGGCGCATATTGGAAAGATGAGGACATCGCTGCAGCAATTGCAGCCAAAGATGACTTTAGCATCATCAGGAGGAAAAAGGAATTGAAATCGGAATTGTTCAAAGTAGTTGCTGACCAGTGCGGCAAAATATTTGATGAGAATGTGCTCACTATCGTATGGTCGAGGCGTTTTGCTGCTTACAAACGTGCCGATCTGGTCATGTATGACTGGAACCGCTTTCTCAATCTTATAGGCAACAGTCAATTTCCCATACAGATAATTTGGGCAGGCAAACCTTATCCGGAAGATGGTGGTGCAAATCAACTCTTTAATGAAATACTTGAACGGGCAAAACCATTTGCAAACTGCGCTGTCCTGATTGGTTATGAACTTGGGCTATCGGCACTGCTGAAAAAAGGAAGCGATATTTGGCTCAATAACCCAAAAATGTACCGGGAGGCATCCGGGACAAGTGGCATGACGGCCGCAATGAACGGCAGTATCAATTTGTCCCTGCCAGATGGATGGGTGCCCGAATTTGCCAAAGATAAGGTCAATTCCTTTATCATCAGCCCCGCCGCAGACAGGCAATCAGATGCTGTAACCGATGCTGCTGAAAATAAAAGTTTAATGGACATCCTGGAGAAGTCTGTGTTGCCTATGTATTACCTTGATATTCCCGGATGGTTGGAAATCGTTAAAAATGCCGCTGCCGATGTAGAGCCTGCTTTCGAATCGGCGAGAATGGCCGATGAATATTATACGAAAATGTATAACGTGTAAGCGATGGGATAAACGCATTGCCTGGTTTTAACGCAGGCAATGCGTTTCAACTATATTTTAGGCAGTGTATAACCATTGTGATACGCGGCAAGTAAATATTTATCATTGATCTGCTGATCGCTAAACTGATGTTTTGCATTGTCCCATGACAACTTCTGTCCGCTCCGAAAAGCGAGATTTCCCATCTGAGCTACTGTTGCTACATGTGCTGCCGCCTGGATTGAACAGTTGAGCTCTTCTTTCTTTCGTGATCTAACCGCTGAAAAGAAATTCAGCATATGCATTTCCAGTCCATGGTCAGATGCTTTCACAAAAGGCTTGCTCACCTTATGAGTGCTTTGCCGTTCCTCAATTACTTCCCAGCCTTGTCTGTTTAAAATCAGTGTTCCGTTGTTACCGATATAAGCTATGCCATGGTCCCTGTTGTAGGAGCCATTATCAATACCCATTGCCGAATCCCAAACCATATTGAAGTTGTCAAACTCATATAAGGTTGTCAACGTATCGGGTGTTTCTTCATACAGGTCAGGGTAAGCAAAACGGCCTCCCAGAGCAGAGATGGTTTTTGGTACCGGAGAATTCATCCCTAGTAATCCATAGTCAATCAGGTGCACGCCCCAGTCGGTCATCAATCCACCGGCATAATCCCAGAACCAGCGGAAATTAAAGTGGTAGCGGCTGGCGTTAAAGGCCCGTTTTTTAGCTGGGCCGAGCCACATTGCATAGTCCACACCAGCAGGAGGGGCGGTATCCGGTACAACAGGTCCTGGTTTCATCCATCCCTGGTAACACCATACCTTAACAGTCCTGATATTACCCAATTGACCACTTTTTACAAAATCTACAGCGTCTTTAAAATGCTGCTGACTCCGCTGCCATTGACCGGCCTGCACTACTTTGTTATACTTTTCCTGTGCATTAACCATGCTGCGGCACTCGATGATCGAATTGCCTACAGGTTTTTCAATATATACATCTTTACCGGCCTGCACAGCGTGGATCATCATTAATGCATGCCAATGGTCGGGCGTGCCTATGATTACTGCGTCCACGTCTTTGTTATCAAGCAAGGCGCGGTAATCTTTATACGTTTTAACTTTGGATTGGTCAACATTCAGCGCTTTGAGTTCAGCCATTCTGCTATCCAATACATTGGCGTCACTATCGCAAAGTGCGATAAGGTTCACACCTGGTACTTTTAGAGCGGCTTTAAGGTCGGACCAGCCCATTCCTTTGATTCCAATTACGCCAATGTTAATCTGATCACTGGCACCAATCGTTTTGTTAAATAAGGCATAGGCCGGATTGTCAAGAGTTGATAACAGGAGGGATGTTCCGAAGGCAGTAGCAGCCTGCCCAATAAAATTTCTGCGGTTCAGCATTTGGTTACAATTTACAAGTTCATACTTGGAGTAAATTACGCATTTATTTCTAAAATAATATCCTCCCGAAAAACCTCCTATCCCTAACCTGCTTATTTTTATCGAAAAAAAGAAAATAAAAATGGGACATTTTCGATCTGAAAATGTCCCATTAACGAAATTACTACATCAGCTGGTTATCTGATCAGGAAGAACGCAACATATGGTTTTTGAACCGTGCTGGGCTTGCCGCTATATCCGCTGGCAAAGATTGTAAATGCGCGCTGGTTAACAAATACACTCGTACTGGCGTAACTGGCTAATATGGTAGCTGTAGTTAGTGCTGCGCCGGCTGATCTGATCTTCCAGGTTTTTGTTTGCCCTCTTTTAACCTTGATCTCATTGCTAATATTCAAGTAATTTACATTTCCTACAAGCAAAGAGTCTTTTGTATGGTCGGTTGCGCTGGTACCGTAATAAAGGTCAACTGCTGGAACATTAGGCATCAGGTTTACAAAGCGGTACCTCACCATACCAGTATCCGGCCTAACAAAACTTTCTTCGGTAAGAAAAGCTTTGGTGTTTGCAGCTGTGTCAGTAATATGAGCCACATAGTTTTTCCCAGCAGCAATCTGCAGCGTAGTGGTATAAAGTTCAAGCGAATCTAAACCATTGTCAATCTTGTGTGGAACAACCACGGATAGTTTTAAACTTCCTGAGTTTACCGCGAGAAAATCCGGACCAGAACCACCTCCTGTATTATATCCACCGCCAGGAAAAGGTGTACGGGCTGTCATTACGTTACTTACCCTTTGGTCGTTAATTTTAAAGTATACCGTGCGGTTATTCGCATACATCGAAACATAGTTGATCTTTAAAAATGCCTGGTCTTCCCTTATTTTTTCTGTTTCCCCGTAGTCTATTATATTTTTACCACATCCCGCAAGTAAAAACAAAACCGAACAAATGGACAATGCTGAAAATATTTTCATGTTGTTTATTTTATAAATTATACTAATTAGACTTGCTAAACCAGGTTTCCAATGTCTGGTAATTATTTGTTAATCCGCCCCATTTTTCAAGTTCTGCCGCGTTCCAAACATATTCCGAATTGTAGCGAGGTCTGAAACGGTAAGCGTATTTCCCTCCATTGTAGTCATACAATTCAGAGCCGCTTAGCTGATAATATGTCCTGAAGACATTCGCTGCGTAATGATACTTTCTTAGATCGCACCAGGTCTCTAAACCTGCCCAACCCCATTGTGCAATGTATTTTTGCCCCATGATGTCTGCAATTCCTAAATCAGCACCGCTTTTTGCCACTTCAGAAGATGCCAGATAGGCGGTTATTTCTGACTGGCTTATTTGTGCATCAGGAGTTTTAGATGCCCGGCCATATTGGTTAAAAAAGTCCATGCTTCCTGATATTCCGTTTTTATAGGCGGTATAAGCATCAGAAGTGTTTCCTTTAAGCCACAGCGCTTCGGATTTTACGAATTGCAGTTGAGAATAGGTCATAATAGGATATCTTGCGGCATCCGCAAAAATGTATCTTCCATTGTATTGAGAGGCTCCAGCAGGTAGTGGACCATATACCAACGGCACGGCGGTAGTATTGCTGCCATGGGTAGGTTGTACGGCCTGATAAACTCCAAGTGTTGCAGTTGCTGCACTGGTAGGAAGGAAGCGGCTCAGTCTCGGATCAACAGAACTTTTAGGGTCAGGGGTAGGGGTTCCCCGTACACCTCCGGTTAAATAACCTAGTATAGTTGTCGTTGGTCTACCGTAATAAGTAGTAGACGCATTTAGAAGACCTTGCAGCGGTCCTAAAGGATTAGAGTCGTCTCCGCTGCTGGCTGTGAAATTTACGGTTGCCGATTCAGTTTCATTGACAAATGAAAGATCAACATACTTAGTGACGCTGTCTGCATAACTGCTTCTAAACTCAGGTTTGTTTACAAGGTGACCATATTGCAAAGCAAGGAGTCCGTATACAAATTTCTTCCATTTTGTTTTATCTCCCCGATATATTCCATCGCCAGATGCACCAGCTAAAACCGAAGCATAACTAATCGGGCTTTCCATATTCAGGTATTTAACAGAGAGTGCTGCCCATTCCCTTACTTTTGCATAAACTTCTGGCTGATCCTGATACCTGAAGCTCAGTTGACCCGATTTAAATGCATCATCAAGAATAATCGGTCCGTGCATGTCCGTGCACATTTGATATGCCCATGCTTTAATTGCATATCCAATGCCTACGTACTCATATTTTTTATTTTCAAGACCATCGTTAATCATATTTTCCAGATTCATGCCTAAGTCAACATAGGTCATCCTCCAAATCACTCCGCCAACGTCACTCAAGGGCACATAGCCATGCTCTTCATAATTCAAAGAGCCTTCAACTGCAGATGTTCCGGCCATGTTCTGAGTTACTTTCCATACTACTCTATAATCCTGCGCTGTTCCGTTTGTCATCTGGAAAATGATGGGTGGCAACAAAAGTTCTGCACTCACTTTTTGTGGAACAACCGGGTTACTATTAATATCCAGGTACTTTTTGCAGCCGGTGGTTAGCAGTACAATTACTGCAAGAAATAATAATCGTTTTATATTTTTCATCGTATGTTTTGCTATAATTTAACCCTGATCCCTACATTCACGCCGATAGGCTTACCTGTGTTGCCGTAGTCCATACCGTATCCACCAATACCTCCAGTGCCCGGAGTGTTAGCGTTACTTTCCGGATCTCCACCAGAGTAATTGGTAAAGAGTACTGCGTCAGTTACTGTGATAAATGCGCCCAGACTTTGGATAAAGCCAATCCTTTTCACTAATGAAGGAGAGAAGTCATATCCTAGTGTTACATCCCTCAACCTTAATGTTTTAATATTTCTCTCTACGAACATTTCTGGAGATACGTTAGTACTGTAATATACAGAAGTATAATATGGAGTAACTGCAATGGTATTGCGGGTAGGGTTTGCTGTATTCTGAAGTCCGTCACTTAACACACCTGTAATAATTCTTGGTGTCTCCCTGTCCAGTGTTTTAACACTGATACCATTCCGGTATGCCTCATATTCTGTAAGGTTAGCCACATCTCCGCCATATCTCAGGTCCCATAAAAATTGCAGGTTCCAGCTTTTATACCTGAATTTATTTACTAATCCCAGGGTGTACTTAGGAGCACGGTCGCCAATTGGATAAAAATTAGTGTCCGTTGAGGTAGGTAAACCTGTCGAAGGATTGATCAGTATGTCGCCGGCTGCGTTGCGGTCAAATCTTGTTCCGGTAAGGTTCTGTGTGCTGTATCCAGGGGTAACAGAACTTCTGATATTGCCCACTACCCAGGTGTCTGATTCATACAGCTCGGGAAAATCATTGGGAAGAGATAGAATTACGCCCCTGTTCAGCGTAAAGTTTGCCGTAACGTCCCAGCTAAATTCATTGTTACGAACAGGTGCTCCAGTCAGTTGAACCTCAGCTCCGCGGTTCCGCACCGTACCGCCGTTCATCATTTTCAGAACAAATCCGGTTCCGTAGCTCAGGCGTGGGTTGATAATCTGATCTTTACTGATCAGATTATAATAGTTGATATCAATTCCTAGACGGTTATTTAAAAATTGTAATTCCGTTCCAATCTCAAAATTTTTCGATTTCTCAGGCTTAAGGTCCGGATTACCTCCGTAATAAGAATAGGCAAATCCGCCGCCGGTTGATCTTTTCGCTTCGTAATTGGTGCCCAGTGAATATTCGCGCCATGGTTCTTTTCCAGTCAATGCATATGAACCGCGTAACTTACCAGAAGTTAACCATGGTAACGATTCTTTAACAGATTCGAGTTCTGTAAAGTTGAATGCCAAACTTGCAGAAGGGTAGGTGAAATAGGGATCCCGTTTCGAAACCAGATCAGTGGTATTTGGCATTAACCTAGAGTTTCCGTCAATACGTCCCGACAGTGTAAGGTACAATAAGGTTTTGTATCCCAGCACAGCCTGTGCAAATGCGCCTACACTTCTGTATCTGTTTACGTAACGGAGGGTACGCTGCGTTGTAGGCAAGGTATTGTTAATGCTGTAAAAATTCTGGTCGAACATGTTAGTGCCCTGCTGAGAATCAGTTGTGGAATTAAAATCATTGAAAGTACCTCCAATAATATAGGTGTTGTTAAAGTCGCCGAAGCTTTGTTTTGCAGTTGCAATCAAAGATCCATTAATCACCTTTGCCAATTGATCGTAGGTGAGTATACGTCCACCTGTCGGTGCTGTAGACGATCCGGAGCCTTTGTACGATTGTGCGTGGGCAACCTGAATGCCTGTCGTTGTTGAAATATCAGCTCCAATAATTCCATTCACCTTTAACCATTTAGTTGGGGCAAGCTCCAGATTCGTGTTCGCTAAAAGTCTGTTGGTTTTATCATTATTGATGTTTTTGTTTACATCCCAATATGGATTATCATATTCACCAAAAATACTGGTCTGGTGCAATACCCTGTTACCAAATTGATCCTGCCAATCGTTAATATCGTACGCAGAATTGAATCGCATCAATTCAACCAATGTACCATTAGGTCCTTTATTGGCTTTATCGTTTGATGAGTTGATATAGTTGAACGTGCTGGTTAATTTTAAAATAGGTAATATTTCGGCAGTACCCGTTAGGCGGGATGAAAACCTTGTGTAACGGGTAGTGGGGATGGTACCTTTGGTATCTGAGTATTCGTTCGACCAGCGATAGGTGAATTTATCTGTACCACCGTCAAATGAAAGGTTATGCTTCTGACTGAAACCTGTTTGGAAAAATTCACTAATATTATCGTAGATTTTCGTTCCAGGCGCATAAGCCGGCCCCCTAAACGTGGCTACGGTCGCATCGAACACCCCATTGTTACCGGTGTTGTACACCTGTTGTATCTCGGGGAAACGGTTGACCCTTTCAACTCTGAAAGAGTTGCTATAATTGATGCTACCTTTTCCTGCTTTACCCTTCTTGGTCGTTATTAATACCGCACCACTGGCACCGGCACTTCCGTACAGGGCTGTAGCTTCAGGGCCTTTCATTATGGTATAGGTTTCGATGTCGTTAGGATTGATATCCATTCCCCTGTTGGAATAATCCTGGTCACGGTTGGCAGCACCAGAAATTAATTCCCTGGTTTGATTTAATGTATTGTTGTTGATAGGTACTCCATCCACTACAATCAGTGCGTTGTTATCTCCGCTGATGGATACAAAGCCCCTTAGCACTATCTGTGCAGAAGCGCCCGGATTACCATTGGTGCTGTTGATCGACAAGCCGGGTACACGGCCCTGCAGACCACCAAAAAAATCATTTCTTTGCGTTGCAGATACTTCGTCACCTTTAACAGTGGGAGCAGAGTAGCCTAAACTTTTCTTGTCCCGGTCAATCCCATAGGCTGTTACAACTACTTCATTCAAACCTTGTGCATTTGGTTTTAGGACTACATCAATAGTAGTGGTAGTGCCTACCGTTACCTCTTGTGGCAGAAGGCCGATGTAACTAAACACCAATACATCGCCGGCGCTGGCCGAAATCGCGTATAAACCGCCGGAATTGGTCTGTGTAACTGTCTTGCCTCCCTTGATCCGAATGGACGCCCCGGGGATGGTTTGCCCATCTTCGGCAGAGCTTACTTTGCCTTTAATCGTTTTTTGCTGCGCATAGGAATGCAGAAAGAGCAAAAAACTACCTAAAAAAACTAGGAGTAATTTTTTTTTCATAAATGTGGTCAATTAGAATTTAATAAAGTTAGGTTTTGTTTGTTCTGGGTTTATAAACCCGCAATAAGACGCATTTTTCGTTGTGTCATGTAAATATCATGAATGTATCTTGCTATTCAAAGCGTTATTTTAACTATTTCTATAATTAATGGAAATATTACATGCAAAAAGCCGCAGAAATACGCATATTGAAAGGAAATAACAAATTTTATTACATTAGCTGAAAATTACCACTATGCTTAAAAAAGAAAGGCATGAATTTATCATGAGACAGATAAACTTACATAACAGGGTTCTCACATCAGACCTTGTTGATCTGCTCAATGTGTCAGAGGATACCATAAGGAGAGATCTGCATGAATTGTCTGAAGAGAATCAATTGCATAAAGTTCATGGAGGTGCATTGTCAAGATCCTACCAGACTTCATTTGATGACAGCGAAATTTATGCAAGGGATGCGAAGATCGCAATTGCAAAGAAGGCAACTTCTCTGATTAAAGATGGGATGGTAATTGTAACGGGCGGGGGAACAACCATGATAGAGCTCGTAAAGCAGCTTCCTTCAAACCTGCAGGCAACCTTTTTTACCATTAGTCCATTTGTTGCGATAGAACTTTCGAACTATCCCCAGGTGGAGGTGATCCTGATAGGTGGGCCTTTTTCTAAAAATTCACAGGTCACCTATGGGGGGCATGTAGTAAGCCAACTGTCAGAAATTAAGGCCGACCTGTGTTTATTAGGTACCAGCGCTATTCATCCAAAAGACGGCTTAACAGATACTGACTGGGAAATCAACCAATTGAAGAAGACGATGTTGAACTGTTCCAGAAAGTCGGTAGTCTTGTGTATTTCCGAAAAACTAAACACCTCCCTGAGGCTAAAAGTGGCATCTTTGGAAAATATTGACTACCTGATCACCGAAATGTCTCCTGAATGCGTGGAACTGAACGACTATCACGTGAAAAACCTCACTATTTTGTAACCCATTTATAATGCCGCAACAATTTGCTCCCAGCCACTGTCTTTTAGAAATTTATTGAAATCCTGAACGCTGAGCATATCGTGGATAGCCTGTTTTTTGTCGGCGGATTGATTATAATATGCTTTACAAATCTGATATCCTATCCAGTACCCCTGGTCGGCAGGATTGTCCGGGCTGGAGTTTTGTGAATTGGCCATCCAGTTACTGTACCGGTTGAGGTACATGTCAGGAATAAAACGTGCCCAGATATCTTTTTCTTTCCCCCTCGCCCAGGTATAAAGTTTAGCGTTAGCATTTACCCCGCTGATCATTTCGCCCAAAAAATCTGCCATCCCTTCTTTAATTGCAGATGATATAGTGGTAGTATCGTTTTTCATTTCCTTTTGCTGGAAATGTATCAGTTCATGCGGTACCAGTCCAGGTAACAATTCTTTATTAACCAACATGCGTTTTGTACGTGCGTCAAGTTCGTCTTTTTCAATTGTCGGGTCATCGCAAAATTGATTGATACCGATCAGGAGGCCATTATTTGAAACCGTTCCCGCACTGGTATATGCACCAATGACAAAATAAACATCGGGGAATCTGGCTTCTGGATACAAAGTTTTCATTTTATTAAACGCATTCATCAGATCTGACTTCATTCTTAGCGGGGCATAAGTATTGGTCCTGATCCCTGCATAAAATTTTGGAAAGGAACGTACATGGTGCACAAAAACGTCTATGCTTCTTACCTTGAGACCCATGTAATCGTTCATTCCTTCGCTAGCCTTATCGAAATAACCTGCTTTAAGAATTCTCCGGAAATTCGCAGTGTCCTTCAAGGCCATATCGTATGCTGTCCAAAAATTGACAATATCGGAGGTGATAATCTTTGCTTTCCCTGGATCGGCATTTGTTTTTGGTCTGCTGTCTTTGATTTTAGCAATCATTTTACTCCAACGCTCATCCTTATGGATTGGTTCAAAATCACTATCTTCCAATGCACGCCTTTTTTCAGTAAGTCCTGCATCAATTGCTTTCTGCAGGTAAAAGAATGCAGAATCGCTGTTGTGAACCAAACTGTAACAACATGCGGCCTGATAATAGGATGTAATTGTCTTGATTTTAAAATCAGAGTGCAGGGCCAGAGATATGTATCCAGCGGCTGCTTCATTGAAATTCTTTTTTCTGTATAAGCTGTCGACTTGTTTCTCCAGGTTAACAGGGGCTGGGTACTGCTGCGTGTACCCGGATAAATATGAAAAGGCGCACAGAATGGTAAATATTAATATGTTTTTGAGCATATATTTAGCGTTCTTCAATTGTTATCAATAATATGAAAAAAAATACAGTATAAAGACCCGTTTGATCTGATTTCATTATCACATTTTATTAATTGATAAATCACGTTAATTAAGACTACCTTGACAACGTACTGGCAATCCGTCAGTATTTCATTCATTTCTTTGGAAAAGATATTTGACACCCTCATTGATAGTTTTATAGATAGTAAAGTTGGTATAGCAAAGGACTTTTTGAGTGTCAGACTTTCTGCACACCTCAAAGAAAACCTTATTGGTTTATTTCAGGAGAAACGCATGCAGCATGCAGGAACCGGGAATAACGTGACTGTAGTACATAATAAATTGGTAAGAAGCGACATGATTTACTGGCTCGACCGTAAACATGACAATCTGTATGAAAATGAATTTTTCGACCTTATGGATAATTTTGTAAGTTATCTGAACACTAGTTGTTATACAGGGATTACCGGCTACGAGTTTCACTATGCGTTGTATGAGAAGGGAAGTTTTTACAAAAAACATCTTGACCAATTTGGCAATAACGAAAGCAGACAGTATTCAATGATCATGTATTTAAATTCAGACTGGATGGAAAATGACGGTGGAGAATTATGCATTCATCATTCTGATTACCTGCAAAACATTAGCCCAGAGAGCGGAAAAAGCGTATTTTTTAAGAGCAATGAACTCGAACATGAAGTGTTGCTGACGCATAAGCCAAGGATGAGTATAACTGGTTGGTTAAAGACGGGTTAGAAAAAAATCAGTTCTGTTTTTACCATTAGTGTGGCTAATGTCAATATTGATTCCTTATCACTTGTAGTTTTAAATAATTCTTTACCTTAACCGTATTAAGTAAGGGGAAGACATGTGCGTTTAGCTATATCTCCTATTTATATAAAAATAGTAATTGTAAAAAAATGAAGACAAGTATTGGAATTACAGAAGAAAACAGGGCCGCTGTTTCAGGACAGTTGGCAAAACTATTAGCCGATGAATTTGTGTTGTACACAAAAACTCTTAACGCACACTGGAATGTTGAAGGTAAAGATTTTCACAGCATGCATATTTTCCTGGAGGAGCAGTATAACCAGTTACAGGAACATGCGGACAGTGTGGCCGAAAGGATACGTTCTATTGGTCACTATGCGCCAGCTACACTAAAAAGCTTTTTGGAGCTGACCCACCTCACTGAATACAGCGAAAGGAAGAACGATAGTTTAGGCTTTCTCAAAGAACTACTGGAAGACCATACTATCATTATTGAATTTATCAGAGGCAACATTACCCCATTTGCCGAAGACTTTAAAGATTTAGGTACAAGTGATTTTATTACCGGACTTATGGAGCAGCATGAAAAACTTGCCTGGATGCTGCGTGCTCACCTGGTATAATAGTACTGGTGTGAACAGGAGTAGATAAGATTTAAACAGTCTGGAAATCTAAAGGTTCCAGACTTTTTTATTTATCATCCTAATGACCTTATACTAGCGCAGGTGGCGATATTTAGTGTCGATATTTCGCGTCAAAATCATGGATTCTCGATATATCGTTACTTCTATTGTAATTGGTTTTTTCTAACATATTGATAAACAATTTCTTGCCACTTGGCATGATATTTACTTTTGTAGGGAAGTTAACCAGCTCAATCTTAAAGTATTGCTTATATGTTAAACCTTAATGGAGTAATTTTGCTTTCGAGTATGTATTCAGTTGAAGAAACTATTAACCGTTTGGTTGTCATACTCCATCAGCAGGACAACAGGGTTTACGCCAGAATCAATCATCAGATGGAACTCTTTAATGCGGGACAGAAAATCAGGCCGCTGGAATTTCTGTTATTTGGCAATCCTTCACAGGGTGGTATGGTCATAGCAGCTAACCCAATAGCGGCACTGGACCTTCCTTTGAAAATAATTGCCTGGGAGGACCATATGGGTAAAGTTTGGGTAGCCTTTAATGAGGATGAATACATCAAAAAAAGATACATGCTGATGGACTTTGAAACCTCTTTTTTAAAGCTGGATAAACTAGTACTAAAGGCACTGAAATATTGATGCGACGGTTTGGATCTGAACTTGAGCTATGGAGTTGTAGTTGCATTTTTAGGATATAATTCCCGTTGCTTCATTAAATTAAATAGGAAAAGCTCTTCAGTACCCACCAGTTTACGTGTGCACTTGTTTACATCTGTACCTTCTTTTGCCCATAGATAGGGGCGGAAGCTGTATGATTTATCTCCTTCAAGGTTCCCTATATACTGGCTCCAGGAATTCCACCTTAAGCCTTTATAGAATTTTTCCAGGTCACTATCAAAACAGAACAGAATGAACTCGCCATAACCTACGTTAAGCGGTTCCCAGTTCAGGCTATTGGGTGCCAGATAATAGATATTTTTTAGGTCTTTTCCAAATGCCCCGTAATTTATAGCAAAAAATCCACCTGCTGCATCATCAGCTATTAAAAGATATTCCGGTTTATCACCAAATTCCTTTATAGTTTTCCCTTTATTCCAGTCGGCAATGTTACGGGTAATCTTTGCGCTTCCGGATCCCAGGATCCTTATCCATCCATTGTCTATCATTATTCCGCCAGTATTATAAATTACACCTCCAAGCGTAGAATAGGTGGATACCTGTGCGTTATAAAGTGTTTCTTTAGCCCTTGCCGAATCCACTTCCAGAATTTCAATTTTATTTTTTGCAGAATCGATCCACTTTTGTACCAATGGCCAGGCGGGGTCCTTTTTATTAATTAAGTCCTCTATGCTCTGCATCTTGTTCTGCGAAATAGCAGTGAATGACAGGAAGGATAAACCTAATATGGATAGTATTATTAATGACGACTTCATTTGCAGTTTTTTTCTCCTCCAAAGATAAAATAATAGTTGTCTTATTCTGATACCAATGTGTGTTGCTGTACAGGAAGTGTGAAACTAAAGGTAGTGCCTGTGCCGGGTATACTTTTAAACGTTATTTGCCCATTGCACAATTCCACAAATTCACGACAAAGGATAAGGCCCAGACCAGTTCCTCTTTCATCGTCTGTTCCGGGAACTGAGAGTGTATTCTCAATCCTAAACAGGCGCGACTGCTGCTCCTCGTTCATCCCTACACCTGAATCGGTCACAGAGAAAACCACACTGTCATCACTGTCTTCTGCAGCAATCAAAATGAAGCTGTTCGGGTGACTGAACTTTATTGCATTTGAAACCAGGTTCCTCAATACAGTATTGATCATTTGTGGATCTGTGAATACGGACTGAGTGGAGACTGCCTCAACATGAATAATTATTCCTTTCGTTTGTGCCCAGGGGTCAGCAACTTGTTTTGCTTCCGTAAGAAGGTCGGCACCAGATATCGTCCGGAAACTTGGGGCAAGAATGCCAGTTTGTATTCTCGACCAACCTAATAAATTGTCAAGTAATACGTATGCCTGTTTTGCGGAATTGTTCATGCGAAACGACATGTCCTTTATTTTCTCTGTGCCTAACTTATCCGCATTTCTGTAAATCAATTCACTGAAGGAAATTAACGAGGTAAAAGGGTTTTTAAGGTCATGCGCAATGATAGAAAACAACTTATCTTTCGTTGCATTCAGTTCTTTTAACTGCTGCTCCGCAAGACGGTATTTTTCCTCACTGTCTTTTAAATTCTTGAAAATTAATGCCGTTGGCTTTAAAAACCCCGTCTCTACGTTCGCTTTGTAGATGAGAAAAAAAGCTGCGAGTTTAAAATAATGACCAAATTCGTTGGCCGCACTGTAATTAGATACATATAATGTAAAACAGAATTCACTAAGGATAGTACATATTAGTGAGAGGAAAAGGAAGGTATATACAGACCTGCTGAATTTTTCCCGGTACTGATATAAAAAATAACCGGCAGCAAACAAGATGGCTATAATGAAGTACTCAGTGTATATCTTAAAGGATGTCTGGCCAATACCTTCAATATAACAAACAGGAAAGATATGCCAGACAATAATTGTAAAGGTGATGAATAAACTAATGATGAAATAGCAAAGAAAAATCAATTCGGCACTTAATTTCCTGCTGGTTTTAAAAACATAAAAGCCGGCGCACAATGTAACCGCTTCCAGGAAGCGGGTGGCGACCCAAAACTGATTGGCATAAAATACGTTGTTGGGCAACAGGTTCATTCCCTTAAATGTCATGGTGTGCAGGAAATCCAGCGAGCCAATAAACAAATACGAAATCCCAACCAGATACAAATATTTATTGTCCATCATTTCACGTGAGTTCCATGTTACAATGAAAACAGCGAAAGCTATAACGATGGAAAATAACTCCACAACAGTATGGAACAGCTGGTAATTTTGCTGTAAACTAAAGTAAAATATGATAATAAGCAAACTTACCGCAAGTGCGGATTTGTAATGTTCTTTAAGAAGCGACAGCGCAGATGGGTTCAATTTCAGGTAGGGAATAAAAGCCTGATCAAATATAAAGAAAAGTTATGGCTTGCAGCGAAATTAACACATCGCCGGGTAAGAACCTGCTGTTTCCCACGAAGGGATATTAATTTTATTGAGATAGTTGTATATCACACTCATATAAGCTTCAGGAACCTTTTCGACGCTCTTATTTTCCAGGTGATGCAACGCTGCGTTGTATTTTTCTATAAATACTCCCTGGCGCGAATCAAATTTCAGATAACCCAGATCAAAAAAACGTTCCTCCACTTCGGCTGAGTTGTCTTTTGACCCAAATTGCAGCGTCTTGATATCCAGTGTCTTTTTGTGAAGCAGAATCCACTGGGATTGTCCCAGCCAGGTGGTTTCAATGATACATAAAGAACCGTTATCGAGGAAAAAAGAGGACGTCAATGCAGCTTTCATATTGTTTATCTTATCTATTCTTGTTTAAACAATTTTCAGGCCAATATTTACATAAATAACCTTCATCTGGCTATATGAAACATTTTAGTATATTGTCAATCATATATATCGTGTCAATGAAACACTAGCCAAATATATCATACCATAGTTTAGAGACTCATCACGCAAACCTCCATATGAACAAAAACGTTAGCAAAGTAAAAGCCTTCATTACATTCGTCTTCTTATTAGGAAACCTGGAATCGCAGGCGCAGATTGCATGGCCGGTGGTTACCCCGCAAGCCAAGCCCTGGGCAAGGTGGTGGTGGGAGGGCAGTGCTGTTAATAAACAGGATCTCCGCTGGAATATGGAAAGTTATAGTGCGGCGGGCCTTGGTGGTCTTGAGATTACGCCTATCTATGGGGTTAAAGGTCATGAGCAGGAATTCATTCCCTATCTGACACCGAAGTGGATGGAGATGCTCGATTATACTTTGCTGGAAGGGAAACGCCTTAACCTTGGTATCGATATGGCCAATGCAACCGGATGGCCATTCGGTGGGCCCTGGGTAACGGACGCCGATGCAAGTAAGAACCTTTCCTGGAAAACATATGAAGTGAAAGGTGGTCAGCAATTGAACGGGCTTATTACTTTCACGCAGCAGGCACTGGTTCGTTCGAGCGACAAAACACCTGCGGCAGGGAGCGTCATTTCACCCATTGCAAAAAACGAAAACCTGCAATTATTGGCGCTGGACCAGGTTCGGTTTGAAAAGCAGCTGCCGCTAAAAGTCCTGATGGCCTACAGTGAAGACGGGCAGATACTAGACCTGTCCGGTCAGGTTAACAATAGTGGTAAACTAAATTGGGTGGCCCCCGCAGGCAGTAACTGGACATTGTATGCGCTATTTGAAGGTGACCATGGCAAAATGGTGGAAAGGGCAGCCCCGGGAGGTGAAGGATTGGTTATAGACCATTTTTCATCATCAGCACTGAAAAACTATCTTGGTCGCTTTGATCAGGCATTTCAGGGGCATAATATATCCGGGATAAGGGCATTTTTTAATGATTCTTATGAGGTAGATGATGCCAGGGGCAGGCAGATTTTAGCCCGGTATTATTTGATGAATTTCTTAAACGGCGAGGTTATGATCTGAGGAGGAATCTTCCTGCGTTATTTGGTAAAGCAGATCAGGAAACCAGTAATAGGGTTTTGTGCGATTACCGTGAAACTATTGCGGACCTGTTACTTGATAACTTTACCCGGCCATGGGTAACCTGGGGAAGCACAAAAGGGGCACTGGTACGCAACCAGTCCCATGGCTCACCTGCCAATATACTTGACCTTTATGCCGCTGTAGGTATTCCGGAAACTGAAGGGGAGGATGTTTTCCGGTTTAAATTTGCAGCCTCGGCTGCCCATGTTAGCGGAAAGCAGCTAGTGGCATCAGAGAGTGCAACCTGGCTAAACGACCACTTTTTGTCCCCACTAGGGAATGTAAAAACCATGATTGACCAGTTTTTCCTCGGTGGTGTTAACCATGTATTTTATCACGGAGTCAGTTATTCGCCTAAAGATGCACCCTGGCCTGGGTGGTTATTTTATGCCGCGGTGCATTTCAACCAAACCAATCCATTTTGGCCACATTTCAACGCGCTTAATAGTTATATAACACGTTGCCAGTCGTTTCTACAGGAAGGCAAACCCAGTAATGATGTGCTTATTTACTACCCATTATTTGACAGTTTTTCTGAACGCGGTAAAACATTGCTGAAACACTACGATGCGCTTAAACCCGATTTTAGTGGTACAGGATTTGAAAATATATCAAAAGAAATGTTGAAGAAAGGCTATTCCTTTGATTTTATCTCTGACAAACAAATACTCGGTGTCCAATCTGCAGGCAACCAGCTAACCACTGGCGGATCAATTTATCAAACCATTGTACTGCCGGATTGTAAATATATTCCGCTCAGTACTATGAACAGGCTGGTGCTTTTAGCTAAAAACGGCGCCACTATTGTTGTCTACAAAAACCTTCCTTCAGATGTTCAGGGCTTCAGCAATCTGGATGAAAGAAGAAAAGCCTATCAGGCAATTGTAGCATCATTAAAATTCGTTCAATCAGAAGGCGGAGCAAAAATTGCAACGGTTGGAAAAGGTAAATTTATAGTAGCGTCCGATCCTGAGGTAATGTTGCAGGCAGCAGGTGTTGGCCGCGAAACCATGAGCGACCTTGGATTACAGTTTATTCGTCGTAAACAAAAAAACGGTTATAGTTATTTCATTGCCAATACTAAAAAAGACCTGTTCCAAGGCTGGGTTCCCGTTATGCCAAATGGTAAATCTGTTGTAATTTTCAACCCTATGACAAAGCAAAGCGGTCTTGCCCAGATAAAAGTGCAGCCACGTGGTGGAACGCAGTTTTACTTGCAGTTGCAACCCGGCGAAAGCTGCATAGTTCAGACATCTGACCAAATCATAAAAGGAGCACATTACTTTTATTACAATGACTTTGCAAAACCTGTTCAGATTGGAAAAGAATGGAATATTCATTTCATCGAAGGAGGGCCAACGTTGCCAGCAGATATCAAAACAAATCACCTGTTGTCGTGGACAGACCTAGGGGATGTAAGCACCAAATCATTTTCTGGACTAGCCTCATACACAACTACGTTCAATAAACCTGCAGACCAGGCAGCCTTTTGGCGCCTACATATAGAAAAGGTATATGAAAGTGCCGAGGTATGGCTCAATGGAAATAAACTGGGGATTTTAATTGGTCCTGACTTTTCTATAGACCTGCCAGCTAAACTGATAAAGCCGACAAACCATCTTGAAATCAAGGTCGCAAACCTGATGGCAAACCGCATCATATACATGGACAAGAATAAGATTCCTTATAGAATATTTTACAATACTAATTTTCCTGCATACAAACGCGAGAACAGGGGTGACGATGGACTTTTCACGACGGTCAATTGGGAACCGGAGCCTTCTGGGATAGTAGGTCAGGTTACGTTGAAACCTTTGAGTCCCGTAATTGCCCTG